>VFQP010004040.1_pt1 | contig 14125 bp, 11 predicted proteins | sample 3512351 | NCBI WGS metagenome assembly VFQP01 (sample SAMN10412372, study PRJNA504923) | tailings metagenome | isolation source: Relicate 1 Philex TSF1 revegetated site | place: Philippines: Tuba, Benguet | collected 2017-08-29 | reverse complement strand
TGGTCATCAGCGCCAGCCACAACCCGTTTGCCGACAACGGCATCAAGTTCTTCAACGCCCAAGGCGCCAAGCTGCCCGACGAGTGGGAACTGGCCGTGGAAGCCGCGCTGCAGGAGTCGCCCGTGTGGGTGGATTCCGCGGCCCTGGGCAAGGCGCGCCGCCTGGACGACGCGGCCGGGCGCTACATCGAATTCTGCAAGAGCACCTTCGACAAGGACCTGAGCCTCAAGGGCGTGAAGGTGGTGATCGACGCCGCCCATGGTGCGGCCTACCAGATCGCGCCCAAGGTGTTCCACGAGCTGGGCGCCGAGGTGGTGGCCATCGGCGTGTCGCCCGACGGCCTGAACATCAACCACGGCGTGGGCGCCACCCACCCCGAAGCCCTGGTCGAGGCCGTCAAGGCCCACCGCGCCGACATCGGCTTTGCGCTCGACGGCGATGCCGACCGCCTCCAGGTGGTGGATGCGGCCGGCCGCCTCTACAACGGCGACGAGCTGATCTACCTGCTGGCCGACGAGCGCCTGGGCCGCGACGAGGTGGTGCCCGGCGTGGTGGGCACGCTGATGACCAACATGGCGGTGGAGCTGGCGTTGCAGGCCAAGGGCGTGTCGCTGGTGCGTGCCAAGGTGGGCGACCGCTACGTGCTGGAGGAGCTGCTGCAGCGCGGCTGGCTGCTGGGCGGCGAGGGGTCTGGCCACATCCTGGTGCTGGACCGCCAGACCACCGGTGACGGCCTGGTGTCGGCGCTGCAGGTGCTGCAGGCCTGCGTGCGCAGCGGCCGGGGTCTGGCCGATCTGCTGGGTGGGCTGCAGCTGTTCCCGCAGACGCTGATCAATGTGCGCATTGCCCCCGGCACCGACTGGAAGAGCCACGCTGGTTTGCTGGCCGAACAGCGCGCGGTGGAAGCCGAACTGGCCGGGCAGGGGCGGGTACTGATACGCGCCAGCGGCACCGAGCCGCTGCTGCGCGTGATGGTGGAGGCGCGCGATGCCGCTCTGGCGCAACGCTGTGCCGAACGCCTCGCGGCCACGCTCGCATGATCACGGCCCGCCTCGCCAGTTACACCAGCGCTGCCGACGCCGCCGCGCTGGTGCTGCTGCTGGACGCCTACGCCAGCGACCCGGCCGGTGGTGGCCACCCGCTCAGCGACTTTGCCCAGGCCAACCTGGCCACCGAGCTGGCGCGCCGCCCGCAGGCCTTCAGCGTGCTGGCCTTTGATGGCGAAACACCGGTGGGCCTCATCAACTGCATCGAGGGTTTTTCCACCTTTGCCTGCAAACCGCTGGTCAATGTGCACGACGTGGCCGTGCTGGCCTCGCACCGGGGGCAACGCATCGCCGAACGGATGTTCGAGGTGGCCGAGCTCGAAGCGCGCCGGCGCGGTGCGGTCAAGCTGACGCTGGAGGTGCTGTCGGGCAACGCACCGGCTGCGCGGCTGTATGCGCGCCTGGGCTTTGCGGGCTACCAGCTGGACCCCGCCCTGGGCGAGGCCCGTTTCCTGCAGAAATGGCTGGACTGAGGCGCCGGTGCGCCGCCATACTGGTCTGCGTCACGACAAGGGGAGACAACCCATGCGATGGAACCGCCTCTGCGCCTGGCTGCTGATGGCCGGTGGTGTCTGGTCGTGCGGGGTGGCGTTGGCCCAGCCCGGACCCCAGGCGCTGCGCCCGCGCCTGGAGGTGCCTTCGGTCGCGCACAGCCCGCAGGCCTTCGTGCCCGCCGGGGTCGAGGTGCTGCAGCGCGTGCGCCTGCCGGTGTCGGCCAGCCAGCCCGACAACCTGGCCGACGTGTGGCTGCTGCGCCAGGGCGAGCGCCATGCCCTGCTGATGGGCGCGCGCACCGGGCAGGGCCAGTTCGAAGCCTGGGAATGGGCCACCTTCATGAACTGCCTGCTGTGCCGCGACGATCCGACCTCCAACTGGAGCGTGCGCCTCACCACCCGTGGCGCCGTGCTCACGGTGCACGGTGAAACCGCCTCGGAGGCCGAGCTTACCGGCCACGAGGCCACCTGGCGCCTGCGCGGCCTGCCGCCGGCCGATGCACGCCACCCGGGTTTCGAGCTCATAGGCCTGGATGTGCGCACCGAGGCCCGCGTGCAGGGCACGGGCTCGCGCGAGAGCCACAACCTCATCACCGGCGCCTACGAGCTGGTGGAAGGCAGCGTGGACCGCGAAGGGCGTTTCCGCCCGCAGAGCACCACGCGCCGCCAGGACGGCGCCGGCCCCAAACCCTTGGCTTCGGCCATGCGCCCGGCCTTCTGATCGGCTTTCACGGTTTTGTCACGTGACCGCCATGCAGCGGTCACGGGCGGTTTCCAGAATGTCCCACAGGACAACCTGGAGCCGCCATGAAAGAACTGCCGACCCCCACCCTGGACCTGTCGCCGATCCGGCTGCCACGGGGGTCACTTCATCCGCAGGACAGCCACCCCTCCGCCGTCGCGCGCGTCCCGGCCGGGCTCGATGTGGTCTGGGCTCGCCACCTGGATGAGGTTCGGGAAGCGCAGCGGCTGAGGCATGAGGTGTTTGCTGGCGAGATGGGCGCGCGCCTGCCCGACACCCTGCCGGGCCACGACGTGGACCTGTTCGACGACTACTGCGAACACCTGCTGGTGCGCCAGGCCGACACCGGCCAGGTGATCGGCACCTACCGCGTGCTGACGCCGGCGCAGGCGAAACGCGCCGGCAGCACCTACAGCGACACCGAGTTCGACCTGACCCGGCTGCGCAGCCTGCGCGAGCGCATGGTGGAGCTGGGCCGCAGCTGCGTGCACCGCGACCACCGCCACGGTGGCGTCATCATGGCGCTGTGGGGCGCACTGGCCGAGTTCATGGTGCGCAACCGGCTGGACGTGATGATCGGCTGCGCCAGCATCCCCATGCAGCACGAAGGCCCGCACGGCGTGGTGGGCGGTGGCCACGCGGCGGCCAGCATCTGGCGCCAGGTGCGCGAGACCCACCTGGCCTCCATCGAATACCACGTGCGCCCGCGCCTGCCGCTGCCGGTGGACCGGCTGGACGACAGCCTGGTGGTGGAGCCGCCCGCGCTGATCAAGGGCTACCTGCGGCTGGGCGCCAAGGTGCTGGGCGCACCCGCTTGGGACCCGGACTTCAACGCCGCCGACCTGCCCATGATGATGCGCATCCAGGATCTGCCGCCGCGCTACCGCAAACATTTCCTGGGGAACTGATGCGCGCGCCGCTCGAAGCATTCAAGGCCTGGAGCGGCACCCCGCCGGTCCCGGACGAGGACGACGCCCCCTCACGCGAGGGCCGGCCACGCCACCGCGCGGTCTTCATTTCCGATCTGCACCTGGGCACACCCGGCTGCCAGGCCGATGCGCTGCTCGCCTTCCTCAAGGCCCACCCCAGCGAACACCTGTACCTGGTGGGCGACATCATCGATGGCTGGCAGCTGCGCCGCCGCTGGTACTGGCCGCAGAGCCACAACGACGTGGTGCAGAAACTGCTGAAGCGCGCCCGCAAGGGCTGCCGTGTGGTCTTCGTGCCCGGCAACCACGACGAGTTCGCCCGCCACTTCACCGGCCACCAGTTCGGCGGCATCGAGGTCGTGCCCGAGGCCGTGCACACCACCGCCGACGGCCGCTGCCTGTGGGTGGTGCACGGCGACCACTTCGATGGCGTCATCCAGTGCGCCAAATGGTTGGCCTATCTGGGCGACAACCTCTACGAGTTCACGCTGCGCATGAACCGCCACCTGAACTCGCTGCGCGCGCGCCTGGGGCTGCCGTACTGGTCGCTGTCGCAGTACCTCAAGCTCAAGGTCAAGACCGCGCTCAACTACGTGACGCAGTTCGAAGCCGCCGTGGCCGCCGAGGCCCGCCGGCGCGGGCACGACGGCGTGGTCTGTGGCCACATCCACCGTCCTGAGATGCGCACCATAGACGGCACGCTGTACTGCAACGACGGCGACTGGGTGGAAAGCCTGTCGGCCCTGGTGGAGCACGCCGATGGCCGGCTGGAGCTGGTGCACTGGGCGCCGCCCTGGCAGCGCGAGACCTTGCCCGAACGCGCGGGCGAGGTGGTGTCGGCATGAAGATCGTCCTGGTCACCGATGCCTGGCTGCCCCAGGTCAATGGCGTGGTCACCACGCTGGTGGAACTCACGCGCGAGCTGCAGGCCGGCGGCCACGAGGTGGAGGTGGTGCACCCGGGCCTGTTCCGCACCTGGGCCTGCCCGGGCTACCCGGGCATAGACCTGGCGCTGCTGCCCGGCCGCGCCCTGCGCGAGCGGCTGGACCGATCAAGGGCCGACGCCATACACCTGGCCACCGAGGGGCCGCTGGGCTGGGCCGCGCGCCGCCACTGCCGGCGCCGGGGCTGGGCCTTCACCACCGCCTTCCACACCAAGTTCCCCGAAATCCTGCAGGCTGCGCTGCGGGTGCCGCTGAAATGGGGCTACGCGCTGATGCGGCGCTTCCACGCGCCCTCGGCCGGTGTCATGGTGCCCACCGATGGCGTGTTGCACATGCTGCGCGAACGCGGCTTTGCCCGGTTGCGCCCCTGGACGCATGGCGTGGACACCCAGCTGTTTGCCTATGCGGCCCAGGCCGTGCCCTACGAGCCGCTCGGGCCTCTGGCCCACCCGGTCAGCCTGTACGTGGGTCGTGTGTCATACGAAAAATCGGTGGAAGACTTCGTGACCCTGGATGTGCCGGGCAGCAAGGTGGTCTGCGGCGTAGGCCCGCTGCTGGACGACCTGCGCCAGCGTCACCCCAACGTCCACTGGCTGGGCCTGCTGAACCGGCGCGAACTGGCGCGTGTGTACGCGGCGGCCGATGTGTTTGTGCACCCCAGCCGGCACGAGACCTTTGGCCTGGTGCTGCTGGAGGCCATGGCCGCCGGCACGCCGGTGGCGGCCCGCCCGGTGGACGGCCCGCTGGAGGTGCTGGGCGACAGCGGTGCCGGTGCCCTGCACGAAGACCTGGCCCGCGCCTGGAAAGAGGCGCTGGCCGTGCCACGCCAGCGGGCCCGCCAGCGGGCCGAAGCCTTTGGCTGGGATGCCGCTGCGCGGCGCTTCGTCGAGCACCTGGTGCCCCTGCGTTCTGTGACAACGGCGCGTCTGTCACGAAACGGTCACGTACGGTTCGAATAATCGGTCGGCGATGGACACCCCCGCCGCCGCTCCCCTGACCCTGCTCGACCGCGACCACAGCATCCTGGCCTTCAACGAGCGGGTGCTTGACTGGGCGCGCCGCCCGGCCGTGCCGCTGCTTGAGAGGCTGCGCTACCTCTGCATCGTGTCGTCCAACCTCGACGAGTTTTTCGAGGTCCGTGCCGCGCCCCACCTGAGCGCCCACAAAAGCCACGAGCAGCGCGGCCTCTACACCGAACACACCTTCGACCAGCTGTCGCAGCAGGTGCACGAACTGGTGGCGCAGCAGTACGCCATCTACAACGACGACCTGCTGCCACAACTGGAAAAACGCGGCATCAAGATCGTCTCGCACGGCGAGCGCAACCCGCGCCAGCGGCGCTGGGTCAAGGACTTCTTCATCCGCGAGGTGCAGCCGCTGCTGGTGCCGGTGGGGCTGGATCCTTCGCACCCGTTCCCGCAGGTGGCCAACAAGTCGCTCAACTTCATCGTGCGCCTGAGTGGCAAGGACGCCTTCGGCCGCGAGAACGAGGTTGCCATCGTCAAGGTGCCGCGCAGCCTGCCGCGTTTTTTCCGCATGCCGCCGGTCAAGGGCTCCAAGCAGATCCACTTTGTCTCCATCTCCAGCGTGGTGCGTTCGCACCTGGCCGATCTGTTCCCCGGCCGGCAGGTGACCGAGTTCGCGCAGTTCCGTGTCACCCGCCATTCCGACCTGGCGGTGGACGAGGAGGAGGTGAAGAACCTGCGCACCGCGCTGCGCAAGGGCCTGCAGCACCGCCACTACGGCCAGGCGCTGCGGCTGGAGGTCTCGGCCGGGTGTTCAGAATTCCTGTCGGACTTCTTGCTGGGGCAGTTTGAGCTGCCCCAGCAGGCGCTGTACCGCGTGCCGGGGCCGGTCAACCTGGTGCGGCTCAACCAGCTGATCGACCTGGTGGACGTGCCCGCGCTGCGTTTCGAGCGCTACACGCCGGGCTGGCCGGCGCAGCTGACGCCGGGGCAGTCCTTCTTTGAACGCTTGCAGCAGGGCGACGTGCTCATCCACCAGCCCTACGAGAGTTTCGACGCCGTGCTGGCCTTCCTGCGCGAAGCGGTGGAAGACCCCAACGTGCTGGCCATCAAGCAGACCATCTACCGCACCGGCAGCCAGTCGCAGCTGATGGAGCTGCTGCGCGAGGCCGTGCGGCGCGGCAAGGAAGTGACGGCTGTGGTCGAGCTCAAGGCCCGGTTCGACGAGGAAGCCAACATCGACTACGCCGAGCGCCTCGAATCCGTGGGCGCCCAGGTGGTCTACGGCGTGGTGGGCCTCAAGACCCACGCCAAGATGCTGCTGGTGACGCGGCGCGAGACCGAAGGCGCCACCACACGCATCCGCCGCTACGCCCACCTCTCCACCGGCAACTACAACCCCGGCACGGCGCGGCTCTACACCGACCTGAGCCACCTCACGGCCGATGAGGCGCTCACCGCCGACCTGGAGCAGATCTTCCTGCACCTGGCCAGCCAGAACCGGCTGCCGCGGCTCAGCCGGGCGCTGATCGCGCCGTTCCATCTGCACCGCGCGCTGCTGGAGCAGATCGAGGCCACGGCGGCGGCGGCCCGGCGCGGCGAGCCCGCCCGCATCGTGGCCAAGATGAACGCCCTGACCGACGAGCCGCTGGCGCGGGCGCTGGCCCATGCCTCGCAGCAGGGTGTCTCCATCGACCTCATCGTGCGCGGCGCCTGCATGCTGCCCGCGCAGGTACTTGGCGTCACCGACCGTGTGCGGGTGCGCTCCCTCATCGGCCGGTTCCTGGAGCATTCGCGGGTGTTCTATTTCTGTGCCGGCGAGGCCGAGACCCTGTGGCTGTCCAGCGCCGACTGGATGAACCGCAACATGCTGCGGCGCGTGGAGTTGGCCTGGCCGGTGACCGACCCGGTGCTGCGCCAGCGCATCATCGACGAATGCCTCACCGCCAGCCTGCACGACGGGCGCGACGTCTGGCTGCTGCAGCCCGATGGCCGCTACCAGCGTGCCAGCGGGCAAGGCCACTCTGCCCAGCAGGCACTGATGGCGCGCTATGGCAGCAGGAGCAGGGGGTGATCACATGGACCTGATCCTGTGGCGCCACGCCGAAGCGGAAGAAGAGGCCGAGATCGGTGGCGACCTGGCGCGCCGCCTCACCCCCAAGGGCGAAAAGCAGGCCGCGCGCATGGCTGCCTGGCTGGACCGGCAGTTGCCCGAAGGCACGCGTATCTTTGCCAGCCCGGCGGTGCGCACCGAACAGACCGTGCTGGCCCTGGGCCGCAAGTACCGCCTGCGCGACGAACTCGCGCCCGACGCCGGGCCCGAGGCCCTGCTGGACTTGGCGCACTGGCCCGGCGCGCGAGGCGCCACCCTGGTGGTGGGCCACCAGCCCACCCTGGGGCGTGTGGTCGCGCGACTGCTGGGCCTTGCCGAGCCGGAATGTGCGGTGCGCAAAGGTGCCGTCTGGTGGCTGCGCCAGCGCGAACGCGAGGGGCAGGCGCAGACGGTGCTGCTTACGGTGCAGTCGCCCGATCTGCTCTGAACGCTCACGCACCGTGAGTCGGGCGCCCCACGAAGGGCGTCGCGCTATTTCGGCAAGCCCTTGGTCTCCAAGGCCATCACCCTGCGCAGCTCGCTCAGGGCCAGGTCGAAGTCGTAGCCGCGAATAGCCGCTTCCAGGTGCTGGTGGTCTGCAGCCCCGGCCAGGCGGAATCGGTCGCGGTGCTCTTCGAAGAGGTCGGCGGCGCGAAAGTCCCCGGCAGCTAGCAGGTTCTGGAGCTGCTCGTAGAGCAAGACCAGCGCGGGGCCATCCCGGGGCGCAGGTGGTGGCGCCGTGGTCGTGAGCCGTTGCAGGGCGCTGTCCAGCGCCTGCAGCAGGGGAGCCAGTGTGGCCTGCAGAGATGCCAGCAGCCCATCCAGGTGAGCCTGCCCGGCGTTCAGGCGGATGGCCGATTCCACGGCGCCCGCCTGGTCGTGCAGTGCCATGGCGCCGATGTTGCCGGCCACGCCGCGCAGCGTGTGCGCCAGGCGTTCGGCGGTGGCCGTGTCACCCTGTGCCAGGGCTTCGCGAATCTGCTCGCACGCCTGGGCCTGCGACTGACCGAACTTGTGCAGCATCGATGTGTAGAGCGCCTCCTTGCCCATCACGCGGTGCAGGCCCAGCCGCAGGTCCAGACCCGGCACATCGCGGACCGCCTCGGCCAGAGAAACGGCGGTGGCTGGTGCGGCGGCAGGCGCTTCAGTGGCCGCCGCGCCTGTGGTACCCAGGCCGGGCCGTGGGCGTATCCACAGCGCCAGGCCGCGCCAGAGCTCTTCGGGGTCTATGGGCTTGGCGACGAAGCCCTGCATGCCGGCGGCACTGCAGCGGTCGCGGTCTGCCTGCATGGCGTTGGCCGTCATTGCGAGGATTGGCAACTGCTGTGGCGTGATCCACTGGCGGATGGAGCGTGTGGCCGCGATGCCATCCATGACCGGCATCTGCATGTCCATCAGCACGATGTCGTAGTTCGGGCCACCGATGCGCGCGCGCACCTTGTCCACCGCGATCTGGCCGTTGTCGGCGATGTCCACCATGAAGCCCGCGTCCTGCAGCAGTTCGCCTGCGACCTGCTGGTTGAGTTCGTTGTCTTCCACCAGCAGCACGTGCGCGCCACGCAGGGCGGACAGCCCGGCCAACGCCGAGGGTTCGGTCTCCTGGGGCACGCGTGCCACCTGCTCGGCGTGGCGCCCGAAGAGCCGCATGAGCGTGTCGAACAGCACAGAACCGTTCACGGGTTTGAGCAGCAGGTCCTCGACGCCGATGCCGCGCGCGTGCTCGGCGATCTCTTCGCGCCCATAGGCTGTGATCATCACGCGCAAGGGCTTGCGAGGCAGTGTCAGAGCGTCGATGCGGCGTATGGTCTCCAGGCCGTCCATGCCCGGCATCTGCCAGTCCACCATCACGACGTCGAAATGTTCGCCCCGCGCGGCGGCGTCCTGCAGGGCCTGCAGCGCCTGGGCGCCGGACGGCACGGCGTACACATCGAAGCTGAGCCCCGCGAGCAGGTCCACCAGCACCAGGCTGGCGCTCTCGTTGTCGTCCACCACCAGCACGCGTTTGCCGCGCAGGTCGGTGGGCGTCAGGCGGCGGCTGCGCTGGTCGCCCAGTTCCAGGCTTGCGGTGAACCAGAACTGCGAACCTTGCCCCAACTGGCTGCGCAGCCCCACCTGACCGCCCATGAGCTCTGCCAGCCGCTTGCTGATGGCCAACCCCAGGCCGGTGCCGCCGAACTGGCGGGTGGTGGAGGCATCGGCCTGTTCGAAGCTGCGGAACAGCCGGCCGGCCTGCTCGGGCGTGAGGCCGATGCCGGTGTCGCGCACCTCGAAGTGCAGCATCACCTGGCCTTCGGGCACTGCCAGCGCCTGGCCGCCGTGTGTGGCGAATTCGCTGGTGTCCTGCAGCATCCGGACCATGGTGAGCACCTCGCCGCGCTCGGTGAACTTGATGGCGTTGTTCACGTAGTTGATGAGGATCTGGCCCAGGCGCAGCGGGTCGCCCACGAGGTTCTGCGGCACGTTGGAGGCCACGTCGAAGACCAGTTCCAGCGCCTTGGCCTGCGCCTTGTCGCCCACCACGTTGGCCACGTTGTCGAGCACCCGGTCCAGCTCGAAGGTGGTGTGCTCCATGTTGAACTTGCCCGCTTCGACCTTGGAGAAGTCCAGGATGTCGTTGAGGATGCCCAGCAGGTGCTGACCGGAGTGCAGGATCTTTTGCAGGTAGTCCCGCTGGCGCGGGTTCAGGTCGGTCTTGAGCGCCAGGTACGACAGGCCGATGATGGCGTTCATCGGTGTGCGGATCTCGTGGCTCATGTTGGCCAGGAAGTTGCCTTTGGCCTCACTGGCGGCATCGGCGGCGTCCTTGGCTACGCGCAGCTCTTCCACAAGCAGGCGCATGTCTTCTTCGGCCTGGCGCGACTCCAGGAACAGCTCCTCGCGCGATTTTTCCGCAAAGTGCTGCTGCAACCCGGCCAGCACGCCCGCCGGCACCTGCCGGTGCAGGCGGAAGCACAGGCGAAACCCGTGGCGGTCCGGGCTCTGCACCGGTTCGCTGCGCACGGCAAAACGCCGCAGCTGTTCCGGCGGCGGGGGCAGGGGCACGCCGTCGGCCCAGAAATCGAGCACGGCAAAGGGAGCCTGGTTGTCGCGGCAGAAACGCATCTCCAGCGCCGGTGTCCCGGTCTGGGCCATCAGCCAGCGGCACATCTCGGACACACAGGCGGCGATGGTGGTGCAGCGTGCAACGTCCTGCTCCACGGCCACCAGCACGTGCAGCACCTTGCTGCGCGCCTGCAGGCTGGCTGCGGCACCCCGCAGCGCCAGGCGGCCGATGTGGGCTACCTCTTGCATAACAGCACGACGCAGCTTGCGTCGTCGGTATCGCGCGCGCCATGCAACATCAGCGCGTGTGCCAGCATGTGGGCAGAGCCCAGGTGTGCACGCGCCATGGCCTGCCGGTCGAGGTGCTCGCGTATGCCGTCGGAGTGGAGGATCAGCACATCGTCCGGGCGCAGGGTGCAGACCTGCTCTTCGGGCATGGAAAAGCGCTCGCCCAGCACGCCGTCGCGGCTGACACCTGTCCAGGATTGTGTGCCCGCCACTTTCACGCGGACGTTGCCCACGCCGACCATGCGCAGCTGCGCCCGCAGGCTGTCCACCTGCACCAGCGCCACGGCCGCCCCCACCGTGCCGATGGCCGCCTCGTGGAGCCGCTGCAGGACCTCGCGCAGGCCGCGCCCGGCGAGTGCCTGCACGCGCTGCGAGAGCTTCTGGGCCACCAGGTGGGCGCGCGGGCCATGGCCCGATGCGTCGATGCAGGCCAGCAGCAGTCCGCCGGGTGTGGTGCAGACGATCGCGCTGTCGCCCGAAACGAGCTCGCTGCAGCTGGGACGCACCCGGGTGGCGGTGTCGAAGCGCAGCGGGCTGGTGGTGTCGGCCGGCGGTGCCGCGAGCGGCTGGTGGCGGGCGGGCTGTGGCGGGTGTGCGGGTGTGGCGGCCGGCGCCATCCATTTGTGCACGCGCACGGTACACCCTTGGCCAGGGGCGGAGTCGATGTGGAACTGCGAGCTCATGCGCCGCACGCCCGACAGGCCCAGCCCCAGGGTGCCGGAAGAACTGTAATGGTCCTGCAGCGCCAGCGGGATGTCGGCGATGCCGGGGCCTCGGTCCTCCGCGATCACCTCCACGTCCACGCGGTGGGCGTGGGGTGTGGTGCGCACCCGCAGTTCGCCGCTGCCGGCGTATTTCAGGATGTTGCTGCCCAGTTCGGACACCAGCGTGGCCAGCAGCGACAGGTCCACCGGTGCGCAGTTCACCAGGCTCGGCAGGCGTTGGACGTCGGTGGTGGCCAGACGCAGGTCCAGCAGGGAGCGCAGGCGGAAATGCGCCACGTCCTGCACGCCGGTGCGGCTGGGCGCGGGGGTCTCAGACACCTGAGCCCACCCGAGCAAACGCATCTTCCATGTGCATGCAGAAATGCATGCCCTCCAGTTCGCAGCCCGCTTCGGCCAGAAAGGCCGCGATGCCGGCGTTCAGTGCCACGCAGCAGGCCTGGGCGCCCAGGAAGCCGGCCACCCGCGCCAGTTGCTGGATGCGCTCAAATTCCCGCAGGTCGAGGATGCCGACACCCGAGAAGTCCAGGATCAGGGCTGGCATGCGGCTTTGCACCAGCCGTTGCGAGACAGCCTGGTAGAGCTGGTCGAAGGCCTCGTCCACCATGGCGTCGGGCACGGAGACCACCAGGCATCCCTGCGATTCGGTCATGGACACGCCCCCGAGGGCGCCGTTCAACATGGCTGGGCTTCCCGCTGCGGCGCGGCATCCGCGGTCATGCGCCCGGGCGTGGGCGTGCCGCCGGGGCGGCCGCCCCCGTGTTGCCGGTGTCCACCATGCCCACCGCGCGCAGCGCCAGTTCGAAGGCGTCGCGCAGCGTGGCGGTGGTGCGCACCTCGCCGATGGACACACCCAGCTCGACCATGGTGCGTGCGATGGAGGGCGACACGCCCGAGATGATGGACTCGCAGCCCATGAGCCGTGTGGCCTTGGTGATCTTGATCAGCTGGTTGGCCACGCTGGTGTCCACCGAGCCCACGCCGCTGATGTCCAGCACGAAGACCTTGGCCCGGCTCTCGGCGATCTTGGTGAGGGTCTTGTTCATGATCTCGTTGGTGCGCGTGGTGTCGATGATGCCCACCAGCGGCAGCAGCAGGATGCCTTCCCAGATCGGTGTGACCGGGGTGGACATCTCCAGCATCGCGCGGCTGTGGTCGGCGATGCGCTCACGCGCGATGCGCGAGATGGTGTCGATCACCAGGAAGGTGTCGAGCTTGAGCAGCTTGTTGATGGACAGCAGCAGGTCCATTTCGTCGTTGCGCTCCAGGTTCTTGGAGCGCAGGATGTCGATGAACATCTGGAAGGACTTGCTGACGCCCGCGAAATAGATGTCGTTGGGCAGCTCGATGTGGGCGTGCACCGCGCCCACGTGGGTGCGCCGCTGGACGTAGAAGTCGTTCACCTCGGCGGCAAAGAATTCCTGCCAGTGCCGGGTCTGCAGCTTGCTCACGCGCTGCTGGTTGTCGCTGTCGGGGAAGAACTGCAGGTACTCGGGCTGGCTGCGCAGCCAGACGTACCAGCGGTCGACGAACTCGTCGAGGTGCGGGGCGATCAGGCTCCCGGCACGGCGGATGTTTTCGATGTCCAGGGGCGTGACATCGAATTTCTCGAGCAGTTCGTTGGAAGTCATGGGGATTCCTGGCGGCGTGCGTGTTGCGGGTTCCCGGGTGTAACACCGATTGTTTTTGGGCATCCGGTGTTTGACACTGATTAACAATATCATTTCGCTGGTGATTCGCCAACTGAGCGAGAGGCAGAGGCTGTTGGCAGGCACTTAATGGTTGATGGCGGATCAGCAGGCTATCGGGTACGTAAAATCGATTGCCTATGTCCTTTCCCTTGGTCACCCTCATTGCCCTGCCGTTTCTGGGCAGCCTGATCGCTGCGCTGCTGCCCGCCAACGCGCGCAACACCGAATCCACACTGGCCGGTGCGATCGCGCTGTTCTGCGCGGTGCAGGTCGGTCTGTACTTCCCTGACGTGGCGGCCGGTGGTGTGGTGCGCCAGGAAATCCTGTGGCTGCCGTCGCTGGGTGTGAACCTGGTGCTGCGGCTGGACGGGTTCTCGTGGATGTTCGCGATGCTGGTGCTGGGCATCGGGGCACTGGTGGTGCTGTACGCGCGCTACTACATGTCGCCGGCCGACCCGGTGCCGCGTTTCTTTGCCTTCCTGCTCGCCTTCATGGGCGCCATGACCGGGGTGGTGCTCTCGGGCAACCTGATCCAGCTGGTGGTGTTCTGGGAACTGACCAGCGTCTTCTCTTTCCTGCTGATCGGCTACTGGCACCACCGCAAGGACGCGCGGCGCGGCGCGCGCATGGCGCTGACGGTGACCGGCGCCGGTGGCCTGGCGCTGCTCGCCGGTGTGCTGGTGCTGGGTCATATCGTGGGCAGCTACGACCTGGACGTGGTGCTCAAGGCCGGCGACCAGATCCGCGCCCACCCGCTCTACAGCGTGGCCCTGGTGCTGGTGCTGCTGGGGGCGCTGACCAAAAGCGCGCAGTTTCCGTTCCACTTCTGGCTGCCCCACGCCATGGCCGCGCCTACCCCGGTGTCGGCCTACCTGCACTCGGCCACCATGGTCAAGGCCGGGGTGTTCCTGCTGGCACGGCTGTGGCCGGCGCTGGCCGGCAGCGACCAGTGGTTCTGGATCGTCTCGGGCGCTGGCCTGGCCACGCTGCTGATCTGCGGCTTCATTGCCATCTTCCAGCACGACCTCAAAGGCCTGCTGGCCTATTCCACGCTGTCGCACCTGGGGCTGATCACCACGTTGCTGGGCCTGAACAGCCCGCTGGCTGCCGTGGCGGCGGTGTTCCACATCATCAACCACGCCACCTTCAAGGCCTCGCTGTTCATGGCGG
>VFQP010004039.1_pt1 | contig 14126 bp, 14 predicted proteins | sample 3512351 | NCBI WGS metagenome assembly VFQP01 (sample SAMN10412372, study PRJNA504923) | tailings metagenome | isolation source: Relicate 1 Philex TSF1 revegetated site | place: Philippines: Tuba, Benguet | collected 2017-08-29 | reverse complement strand
CCTCCGTCCCCCCGTTAACGTCGAACCCCCCACCCGGCTCACCATGACGTGCTTGTCCGCCCGCGTGGCCAGCACCGCCTCCAGCGCCGGCACCACCTCGGGCACCACCGTCAGGTCCAGCATGTCGCCAAACCCCCGCCGGCGCCCCAGCGCGCCCAGCACGTCGGCGCACGCCGTCACGTCGCCCGCCCGCCGCCCCACGCCCAGCGCGCCCCGCAAGTCCCCCTTGAGCACCAGCGACTTCATCACGCGCAGCGTCGCGGCCCGCGACGCCACCGCCTCTAGCGCCGCGTCACTCGCGCGCAGCGCCTCGGAGAGCTGCTCGTTGGCGCCGGCGGCGGCGGCCGCCGCCGGCAGCGCGCCGGCGCCGGCGCCGCCCGCCCGCCCCTGCTGTTGCTGTTGGGCGGCGTAGTCCTGAGCGAGTTGCTTGAGCGCGCCGGGCGGCGCCTGGTCGCGGAGCAGGCTGTCGCCGACGCCGACGCCGACCGAGACCATGTGCGGGGGCGGCGCGGCGGCGGCGGCGGAGGAGGGGGGGGGGGGGGGGTGCGGGTGCGGCGGGCTGGTGCGCTGCGGCGCTGCGGCGGCGCGGGAGGAGGAGGAGGCGCTGGGCTGGCGGGGCAGCGCGGGGTCGGGCGGGCGGGAGGAGGGCTCAGCCAGGCCCCCGCTCCTCCTCTGCAGCGTTCGGCAGCGGCAAGGGCAGGTGCGCACGTCAAGGAAAGGTCCCACGCCAAGGAGTTGGAGGAGGGCGCGTGTCAGAGGGGCCGCAGGCAGGGCTGGTGGGCTCACCCGCTCGTCGGAGACGCGGAGGTTGCCCAGCGCCGCTGCCGCGGAATCCTGCGCGGCGGCGGCGCGCGGCGGCTGGCCGGAGGCACCCGCCGAGGGCCCGCGCATGGCGGCGGCGGCGGCGGCGGCGGCGCCAAACGCCGCCTGCGGCAGCTGCCCGTTGCGCTTGAGGGCAAAGTCGTGCATGTTGGGCGCGGCGGCGGCGTCCCCTCCGCCGACCGAGCCGGGGCGGGAGCCGGCGGCCGCGGGCGGCGTGGCGGAGAGGCCGCCCGAGGGCTGGCGGGAGGGGCGGGACGGCAGCTGCTGCGCGGCGGCGGCCGCGTTGGAGGAGCGCCAGGGGTTGACCTGCGGCGAGAGGGGGGCAGGGCGGCGCGCAACAGCACGCGCTCAGCTTGCAGCCGCGAGGTGAGGTGAGACGCTCACGTCCTGTGCCGTTTGGGACACGTCAGCGGCAGGGCACCGGGCCGTCCATGCTGTGGCCGCGACTGCGCACGAGTTGCGCAGTGGGCCGCAGCCCCGCGGGTCGTGCCACTCACATGGCAAAGCCCTCAACAGCCACCGCACGCACCTGTTGCAGGTCGACGACCCAGAGGCCCACGAACGAGGTGCTGAAGGAGCAGCCGATGAGCTTGCGCTTGTCCTTCATGATGACAATGTCGTTCACCTGCGCGGCAGCACGCACAGCACGGCGCCCGGCACGCTGAGCACGCTGTGGCCCCCGCGCCCCACGCAGGCGCGCAGTTCGGAGCAGGCAAGCGACGCTCACAGCGAGCAGGAGGCACGCAACGCAGAGAGCCTGCGGGAAGACTCGCCTTGGACCAGGGGATGTCGACGTTGTCGTGCTGCATGGGCGGCGAGGGCTCCCACTGCCAGACCCTGAGGCCGTCCTGCAGCGCCGCAAAGAGGTGCTGCCCGTCCGGGTGGAAGCACATGGCGCGCACGCCCGTGGCCTCCTGGGGCGTGCTCTCCAGCAGCGACTGGACCTCCAGGTCCCAGACCTGCAGGCGGGAGGTGAGGCGAGCGCAGGGGCCAGGCACAGCGGAGAACGCCCTGCGCACGATGAACAAGCCCTCAGCCCTGGCACGCCCTGACGCGGCGCGCACGCTGCGCGCACGTGGCGCCGCCGCGCCGCGCCGCAACGTCGCCGCCCTGCGGCGGCAGCGTGCCGCCTCGCCAGGGACGACACCTGGCGGCAAGAACGACAGCACGGCGGCGGCGCCGCAGCGAGCAAGGGGGTCGTCGCACCTTGACTGTCTTGTCTGCCGACGCCGTGGCCAGCAGGTACTCTGTGGGGTGGAACTCTAGGCCCGTGATGGGGTGCGTGTGCTGCCCATACTCGTGGATCACGCGCCCCGCCACCAGGTCAAAGATCTGCGCGGCGCAAAGCAGCACTCGCGCCGAGCTCTGCGCTCCAGGAGCGAGCGCGGGGAGAGGCGGGAGGCCCCGCGCCCCCGCGTATTGCTTGCGAGGCCGGCATCGCCTGACGCTGCCCACCCCCCCGCCCTTCGCGTCCCGCAGCGTGCGCTCCACGTTTCCCAGGTCCCCTGCCCGAGCCCCAACACCCGTGCTGACTGCGGCGGCGTGCGACGGGACGGAAATGAAATGAGCGATCGAGTGGCAGCGGCGGCGGCAGTGGCGGCGGCGGCGCACCTTGACTTGTCCCTCTTGGTCCCCCGAGGCCACCCATTTGTTGTCGGGCGACAGCTTGGCGTGCAGCACCGGCGCGCCGTGCCCCTTGCACGTCACCACGGCGTTGCGCATCCGCAGGTCCCACAGCTGCGAGCGGGCGGGCGCGCGCACGGCCCCGGCCACGGCGTGCGCGTCAGCAAACGACAAGGCGAGTCTGCTCAGAGCGACCGCGAGGACGAAGGCACGCGCGATGCTGCCGAGTTGCCGAAACGACGGGTGGGAGGCGCCTGGCAGTCGGAGGTGCAGGGTGGCCACAGGAGAGATGGTGAGAGGGAGCGAGCCGGGTGCGCAGCAGGTGCCTACCTTGACGTTGCAGTCGTTGGAGCCCGACACGAGGTTGTCGCTGGTGAAGTCGAGGCACCGCACGTTGCACTTGTGCCCTGGCAGCGTGCGCGTCACTGCGGCCGGGCGGCGCCCCCCGGGGAGCAAATCGCCACACGCCCCCTTAGCAGCAGCCAGCCGGCGCGGCGCACACGGCATGAGGGCGGCGACCCGCAGCCGAGCACGTTGGTGCCGCGCCGCAAAGCGCACGTGCTGCGGTGCCGCTGGGCTGCTGGCTGTGTGAGGGCCGTGTGCAGGACCACTCATGAAGCTCACCCTTGGCGGCATCCAGGTCGAACACCTTGATGGCGCCGCTGGCCGAGCCCGCCGCCACCACCTCCTCGTTCGTGTCAAAGGTGACGCTCTCCACGGGGCTCTGGTGGCCCGTCAGGCTCTGCGTGGACGCATTCCCGGTGCGCGTGGCAAGCACACCAAGCTTTGTGGCCTGGTCCTCTTGCCCGCGTGCTGTGAGGCGCCTGAGAAGCAGGCACGTGCTGCGTCGGGACGCCCATTGAGCGCGGCGGTGTGCCGGCGCTGCAAGCACCCTCACCAGCGTGCGCGTCTCGGTGCCAATGGTCCACAGGTTGACGAGCTTGTCGTCCCCGCCCGTGACGATGACGCCGGTGGACTTGCGGCCAATGCTGGCGCAGTTGACGGTGGGCGTGTGCGCCTGGAACTCCTCTGCGCGGGGGCGTCCCAAGCGAGGGCGAGGCGGTGCGCACTTGCACACAGGCCGCGTGCCTCTCCTTTGTGGGTGCTGCAGCCAAACGCTGGCCAGCTGCGGGGCCACGGCTCGATGCGCCCGCTCTGTGCGAAAAGGCGCCGCAGGGTCAGGCGCTGCGGACCCCACTGCCAGCAGCGTGCGTCAGCTGCTCTCCCTCACTCACGTATCTTGTAGTAGCGCATCATCGTGGTGCTGGTGCTGTTGCTCCTCCGGGCTGCAGGCTGTTTGGGGCTCGAGCGCGCCTGTGTGCTCCGTGCACTTCCCAATTCTGTCCCTGCTGCTGCTCCTGCTGCTGCTGCTGCGCTGCAGGGTGCTGCTCCCTTCGCTGCGTCGTTCCCCGCTCGCTTCTGTTTGTGCGCAGGTCAGGCGAGTACGTGAAGCCCCTCAGGCCCTCACACGCCACTGCACACTGTGCAACGCGAGTCCACGCTGCTCGAGCTCTCCCTCGACGCTGCTGTGCTGCTCTCCCACACCCTCCTGCGCCTCGACCATGCGAAAAACGATTTTGCGCTCGTTGCGCCCCCTGCTCCCGCCTTTATGCTGCAGCGCTTGTTGCTGAGCGGCTCGGCTAGGAGAGCGGTGACCAGTTTGGCCGGCGTCGCGGCTTGCCAGCACTTCTTGGAGCTTCAGGCAGCGCCCCAGGGAGCGCCGCCGCCTCGAGCGCTCTTTTGCCGCGCAATGGCCACCGAGGCGTACCCCGGGCTGCCGGAGAACTGGAATGAGGACCTCAAGGACGAGAACGGGCAGCCTCTGAGCAAGAGGTGCGCCCGCAAGGGGGCGCTGCAAATCGATCGATCTGCCACGGCAGCGCGCGCAGGGCCCCGCATCGCAATCGGCAAGGCGTGCGCGCACCGATGCGCGATGCTCCACCTCGCAGCGAGTTCAAGAGGCGCCAGAAGGCCAACCGCGTGGCGGCTGAAAAGGCCGAGAAGGCGGTGAGGCGATCCGCAGAGCCTGCCTTGCACTGAGAAGATGCACAAGTGAAGCAGTGCTGCTGAGGGTGGTGCCCAATGTGCGTGCTTGGAGCTCAGGCGGCCAAGGCGGCGCAGGCGGCCGCCAAGCCCGCCAAGGCGGCCGAGGAGGGCGGCGGCCTTGAGGAGGAGAACGAGGACGTGAGTCCACACTGCAGGCGTGCGGCGCAGCAGCCAGCAGCCTCGCTGCAGGGGCCCAGAGAGCGCTGGTCAATGACGGCGGCGGAGCGTGCGACCCGTTGGTGGTGGACTGTTGCCGCGCACGCTCCTCTCTCGTGCGCAGCTGGACCCAGCGCAGTACCGCGAGAACCGCATCAAGGCGCTGGAGGCCAAGAAGGCCAAGGGCATCAACCCGTACCCGCACAAGTTCCAGGTGCGGGCAGCGCAGGGACGGTTCCTGAGGGTGCGGCACGCCGCCCCTTGGGCGCCGCACGACACTGCGGCTACCCACAGCGCCCGCACAGAGGGAGCACTGGCGCACGTGCACAGCAGAGATGCAAGAGGGGCGCCGGTGATGTGGCAAAAAATACCAAAAATGGCACTGAGCCCGCCGGCACGACCGGTGGGCAGTTGAGACAAACGCTCGCCCTGAGGCGCCCTTCGTTCCTGCCTATCCTCCGCGCTCGCGGAGCCGCACGCGCCAGCGGCGCCTGGCGTCTCTCTCACGCCTCTGCAGCGTTTTCGTCGACTCTCGTCGGCTCTCTCCTCCTGGCGCTATGCCCTAGCCGCCCGCTCACCCCTGGGTCCTGCGCCTGACCTGGGTCCCTGCAGGTGACCATCTCCGTGCCAGAGTACGTCAAGAAGTTCAGCGAGCTGGAGCCCGGCATCCAGCTGGAGGAGACCACCGTCAGCCTGGCGGGTGAGCGCGCTCTTCTTCCACACGGCCGCATCCACGGCGCGTTGGCGGGGGCTTTCTTGGGCTGCCCGCCGCAGCGACCCGGCAGCAAGGAGGAGGAGCGGGAGGAGCGGCGCGCAGGAAGCAGCAGGGAGAGGGGGAGGCGCCAGCACGAGCGCAGTGCCCCGGCGAGAGGGCATTGTCCCGGGCCGCGCACTTGGCCCCAAGAGCGTGATGCGCGCCGCCGCGCCGCGTGCAGGCCGCGTGTCGTCCAAGCGCACGTCCGGCAGCAAGCTGCTCTTCTACGACCTCCACGGCGAGGGCTCCAAGGTGCAGCTCATGGTGGACGCGCGCAACAGCGGGCTGGAGCTGGCCGACTTCCAGCGCCTGCACAACGACGTCAAGCGCGGCGACATCGTGGGCGTCACGGGCTTCCCCGGCAAGAGCAAGAAGGGGGAGCTGAGCATCTTCCCCACGTGAGCGCGTGGGTCTGTTTTCCTGCCGTGCAGTCGGTGGGACAGGGCAGGTGCACTGGCGGCCTGGTGGGCCGGCGGGCCTGATTGCCAGCACGCTGCGCCGCCCGCACGCCGCTTGGTGTGGGGCTGAGGCCCTGCCTCCACAGGGGCCAGGCGTCGATCCGCTCGTGCGTGCGGCTGTCTGTGGCTGCGGCGGCGGGGGCGGTGCGCGCAGGTCGTTCCAGGTCCTGTCGCCGTGCCTGCACATGCCGCCCAAGGGGCACTTCGGCCTCAAGGACCAGGTGAGGCGTGGCTGAGACGGTTGCTTTTCAGTTGGTGGTAGGTTTGGGGGCAGGGCTTGCATGCGTGCGGCCCTTTGGCCTCAAGGACCAGGTGAGGCGTGGCTGTGCCTAGCAGAACAGAGGGCTTTGGGTCGCTGTCTTCGGGGGCGCGGCCCTGGCGCCGTGCGCGCGGGGGTTCTCTCTCGCCATGCACCACCGCCGCCGTTTGCGCCTGGCGGCACCCCACCAGGGCCGCTCCTCACCCGGCGCTGGCCGCACGCCCTCACGCATGCACGCCCTCACGCGCGCATGCCCTCATGCAGGAGACGCGCTACCGCCAGCGCTACCTGGACCTCATCGCCAACCCCGACATCCGCAACATCTTCTTCGCGCGCAGCCGGGTCATCCAGTTTGTGCGGCGCTTCCTCGACGAGCGCGGCTTCCTCGAGGTGAGAGGACCCGCCCCGAAACGCCGTGCTTTCTGGACGCCCCGGCGGCGTCCTGACGTTTTGGCCGGCCCCTTGGGCTCAGTGGGGACGGCGCGCCGCCCTCTGCGTGAGCCGCCCTCGCGTACGCGCGCGAGCGCCTGGGCAGAGCCCGACCGAGGGTTGCTGCGGCGTTCGCCGCCGCCGCCGCCGATTCCGCAGGTGGAGACGCCGATGATGAACATGATTCCGGGCGGCGCCGCCGCGCGGCCGTTTGTGACGCACCACAACGACCTCAACATGCAGCTCTACATGCGCATCGCGCCCGAGCTCTTCCTCAAGCAGCTGGTGGTGGGCGGCATTGACCGTGTGTACGAGCTGGGCAGGCAGTTCAGGTGCGTGGTCGGTGCGTGTGAGGACGAGTGGGGCGCTCTCTTTGGGTTGAGGCGGCGCGCTCGCGGCTGCTGCGGGCGGGGAGCGCGCCCCCGCGCGCGCGCGCCGCTGGCGCGAGGAAGCTCGGGTGCTGCCGCTCGTGTGATCCCTCTCCCTCGGCAACGATGCGCGTGCGCAGGAACGAGGGCATTGACCTGACGCACAACCCCGAGTTCACCACGGTGGAGTTTTACATGGCGTACGCCGACTACAAGGACCTCCTGGACATGACGGAGGAGCTCATCAGCGAGATGGTCTACAGCATCAAGGTGAGAGGGGGGGGGGGGGGGGGGGGGGGGGGGGGAGGGGGGGGGGGGGGCTCACCAGCGAGATGGGCCGCAGCATCAAGGTGAGGTGTGGGCGTGGGCGGGTCAAGGCAAGGGCGTGGCCAGGATGCGCTGCGGCGGGCGGCGAATCGCCGGGCCTTGTTCCGCCACGGCTGTCTAACCATGCTCGCCCGCTGCCCCCCCCCAACCCTCGTGCAGGGCTCGTACAAGATCCAGTACCACGCCAACGGGTTTGACCAGCCGCCGGTGGAGATTGACTTCTCGCGGCCCTGGCGGCGCATCAGCATGGTCAGCGAGCTGGAGAAGTGCCTGGGCGTCAAGTTCCCACCCGTGCTCGAGAGCCCAGAGACGCGCCAGCTGCTGGTGCGCGCTTTTGGGGTGCACTGATCCAGTTGTGGGGGGGAAGAGCCAGCTGCTGGTGCGCCCTTTTGCGCGTGCATCTGCCGAGAGGAAGAGGGGCGCCCGGGGGGGCAAGAGCAAGTCCTGCACAGGTTCATCGTGCGCTTGGACGGCGTCAGCGTTGCGTGGGACGCACGCCAGCCGCTGGCGAGGCTTGCCGTCCCGACGGGCCACCTGGGCACGTGATTGGCTTGGCTGAGCCGGCCTCATGACCGCATCGCCCCCTCCCTTTGCTGCGACGCACGCTCGCTGTGCGCAGATTGAGCAGTGCGCCAAGCACAACGTCAACTGCCCGGCGCCCCAGACCACGGCGCGGCTGCTGGACAAGCTGGTGGGCGAGTTCCTCGAGGAGCAGTGCACCAACCCCACCTTCATCTGCGACCACCCGCAGCTCATGAGCCCGCTGGCCAAGTGGTGAGCCGAACCGGGGGTGTGGAGAGGCACAGGTTGACGCTGCGCCCGCCAGGCTGCTCGTGCGCACGGGGCCGTGGCGCAGGCGCTCGCTCGCCTGCGCGCGGCTCGCAACTCACGGGCCGCAGAGGAGAGAAGCGAGGGTGGAGAGGCGGGGCCAGCCCTCGCCAGCAGCAGCGCCGTGGTCCACAGCGCGGCGCCAGCGCAATACGATTCGCCGACCGGTGGCGCCGCCGCCCGCGCAGGCACCGCGAGCTGCCGGGCATGACGGAGCGCTTCGAGCTCTTCATCAACAAGCGCGAGGTGTGCAACGCCTACACCGAGCTCAACGACCCCATCCGGCAACGGCAGCTGTTTGCCGACCAGGCGTCCGCCAAGGCCGAGGGTGAGCGGGCCTGAGGGGCGGGAGGGCAATACGCGACCACACCTCGGGGGTGGTTGGGGGTGCCACGGCCGCCCAGCAGGCACGCAGTGCACGCAAGGGTAGGGAGGGCAGGGAGGAGGCCGAGGGTGAGCGGCAGCAGCAGCTAGAGGGCGCCACGTGTGACCGCCCGGGGGGGTTTCCTAGGGCCGCCAGGCCCAACCCAGCAGATGGGCGGTGCGGGAGGCATTGCGCCACAGCACGCCTTGGTGCGCCTGGCAGTGGGGGCGCTGCGTAATCCTGACCAGGCAGGCCGCGTCTGGGTTGGCACGCGGTGGAAACGCCCAGTTCGAGGGACGGGGCGCACGTGGTTGAGCAAGCTGTGCGCGTGCGGCGGTTGGTGTGCGGTTGCGGTTGCAGGCGACGACGAGGCCATGTTCATCGACGAGTCGTTCTGCACAGCGCTCGAATACGGCCTGCCGCCCACCGGCGGCTGGGGCATGGGCATTGACCGTATGACCATGCTGCTCACGGGTGCGTGCGTTTGAGCGTTCTAATGCAGCACGGTCGCGTGCGCTGGTGGTTCACGCGCCACACACTGAAGATGGCTGTGCTTGTGATACTGTGCGCTGCAGACACGATCAACATCAAGGAGGTGCTGCTCTTCCCCGCGATGAAGCCCCAGGACGACGCCTGAGGCGCCTCTCTGTCCCGCGCCGTGCTCAGGATCTGTCGGGCGTCTCAGCCGTGGTTCTGCCGGCCGTCCTGTGCTTGCCCTTCATCAAGGGCGCAACTGCTGCCGCTCTGCGCGCATGCGTACCACGACCCCGCCCGCTTGGCGCACACTCGAGCTGCTTCAGGCACGCAACAGGGACGCCCTCGCCGTCAGATTCACACAGAGACAGAGCCTCTGTTCAAGTCAGCAGAAGGAAGAGGACCTCCCCGCAACTTGCGCAGGAGGAGCAACAGCCAGCGTCGGAGCCCACCTCGTCCCGTCGGCGCACGTTGAGGCGGCCACAATGGTGCGAGTAGATGCAATTCCAGTCTGCCTCGCACGCGCACGCCAGCTGGGGCGCTGAATGGCGCGCGCCGGGGCGCAAGTGCTCGAAGATCCCTGCGCGACACCTGCGAGTCGGTCCCCTGCACGCGCCCTTGCACTGGCGACACGGCGGCATGGCAGCTGGGACGTGCACAAAGCGCATGCACCCGCCGGCTGATGCATGGCAGCTGCGCCAGCAGCAGCGCCATCTTGGGGCGTGTGCGCCGCGCCGGGTGTGTGTGCCACCCCCCCCGCAGACGACGAGCAAGCGCATCGCCAACGCCAAGACCAAGGCGTTCCACCAGAACGTGCACAAGAGGGGCAGCGTGGCGGACTCTGCGACGGTGAGCGCACTGCACGCAATGGCGGCCGCGCGGCGCACCCAGGCCGCCCCAACGAGATGCAGTGCTGCATCTCGGTCGTGCCCACGCCGCAGGTCAAGAAGGAGAAGCTGCCCGTGGGCCCCGTGGTCCTGGCGTTCTTCCTGTTTGTCGTCGTGGGCTCAGGTGAGCAGAGCTGCACGCGGACGACGCGCATCATCCAAAGGCAGGCAACGGGCGTGCGTGCGTGCACAAGACAGCTGTGGGCACCACGCAGCAGAGCACACGACGGCTGCTCACGCGTCTTGCCACACGTGCCGACGTGCGCCTTTTTGCTCCTGCTCTTGCCTGTGCGCAGCGCTGCTGCAAATCATCAGGACGGCGACCTCCCCGCCGCCCGTCTAAGCGGCCGCTCTGGCGAGGTACCAGTACTCACGCGGGAACGGCCTGGCAATGACGTTTGGGAGGACGAGCTGCTGACACCGTTCTAACGCGCTCCCACTAGTTGCCGAGTTGCTCAACGACACTCTGCGCTGCTCCTCAAGCGTGCTGCCGCTGGGTGCTGCCGTCGTTTCGAGGGTTGTTTCGGAGTGGCTGATGCTCACACGCTAGCGACGGAGAGATCTGCCCAAATAGCAATTGCAAGTGGTGCCGCACGAGGGAGATCAGGAGAAAACAGGGAGGGGAAGAAGGCACCAGGTCTCCAGGCCACGTCCGGAGGAGCATCCGGCAGTCCTGCAGCATCCTTGCCGACGGCGACACACGACAACCTGATGGTGGGCCACTCCCTGAGTCGGGCCCTTGCACACGAGATGAAACGGCACGGCGACGGTGGCGTGCAGAAAGAAGAAAAACCTGCACCCATTGTGCTCGGAAGCAGCAGCAGCAGCAGCAGCAGCAGCGCGCGCGCAAGAGGCCGGCAGCCGCAGTGCTAGTGGCAGGGGGGCACACCTCATCTCCAACGTGAACGACACAGTGGGGTGGTGGCGGTCAGGCGGCAAACATTCATCATCATCTCGAGCAGCGACCTTCGCTCCTTTTCAAGGGCATTCCTGCTGTGCCTCCAGGCCCGCTCACCCGCACTCGCGCTCCAACGCCAGGACGTTCATTTCCAGCCCAAACGACCGAGCGCAGAGGAGGCAGCCGACAGCCGGTGGCAGAAGAGGGGCAGGGACTGCGGTGACTGATGGCAGCGAACAGCGACAGTGCGCGAACCGACCCACACAGACAGATCCTCATCTGCCAAGCAAAGCCCAGAGATCTCTCCCCCACACCCGCCCAACCACCCGCCCGCCCATGCAAGCATCACGCCACCACACAACACCCCCCGCCCCCCCCTCACTTCCGCCCCCACGCACACGCGGTCGCACACGCGTCACGCAACAATGGGAGAAGGCGAAACAGCATTCAACTGAAGAAGAAAACGGGGTTCCCAGGGCGGTGGCAAGTGGCAGGCGCAGCGTCCTCAGCCCCTCGTCCTCCAGTCAACTCACAGTCCCACCACCAGGCAGCGGTCAGGCGCGCGACAAAGGCAGGCCCAGGTTTGCACGCCTCCTCCTCCTCCCCATCCTCACAAAACGCGTTACAGAACGCCGGCGGCCCGCCCCCGCACCCGACTCTCAACCGCCCCCCCGCCCCGCCCGCCGACCTCACGCGCAGTCCTGCGCCTCCTCCTCGAGCGTCACGTGCTGGTGCCCCGCCTCCTCCATGCTCTGCCGCACCAGCGCGCGCGCCTCGTCGCCCACGATGCGCCGCGACTGCATGCACACGCGCACCGGCTTGTCCGCCGCCGCGCACATGGCGGCCAGCTGCTCGGTGCTCACGCCGCACCACCGCAGCCGCAGCTGCGCCACGCGCGCCGGCAGGCTCGGCAGCACGGCGCGCCACACGGCGGCGGCGTCGTGCGGCGCTCCGCCGCCGCCGCCCGCCGCGAAGGAGCAGTACTCGAGCGTGAGCGTCTGCAGCCGCGGCGGCAGCAGCGCGCCCAGCGCGCGCAGCATGGCCGGGCTCAGCTCCTTGAACTGCTCGAGCGTCAGGTGCCGGCAGCTGCCCAGCGACGCGATGACGGGCAGCGTGGTGAGCGCGTGGCGTGACGGCAGCTGGCTGTCGCATTCGAACACCACGGCGTCGGAGGTCAGCAGCGCCGAGGGCGCCAGGCTGGACCAGCGCTTGACCGCCGCCAGCACGCGCGCCACGGCCCAGGGGTCGGAGCTCGCCGTCACGCGCGCCACGCCAGACAGCGAGCCGATGCTGCCCAGCGGCAGCCGGGCGAACGAGTCCACGTCCAGCGTCTCCACCACCAGGCGCGCCCAGCCGCACGCCAGCGGCGCGGCGGCGGCAATGGCGGACGCGCCGGGGGCGCGTGGCGAGCCGCTGGCGCTGTTGCTGCCGCTGCCAGCGCACGCCGCCGCGGCGGTGGGCTGCGGCGCGAGCTGCTGCGGCGCCTGGGCGGCGGCGGCGGCGCAGGCGGCGGCGGCGGCGCGCGGCTCGGAGCGCAGGTTGAAGCCGAAGCAGTGCAGGTGCGTGAGGCGGCGCAGGCGCAGCACGGCCTGGAGGCCGGCGGCGTCCATGACGGTGGTCTGCGGCACCTTGAGCTCGGTGAGGTTGGGGAACTGGTCGGGCAGCGCGTGCAGGACGGGCGCCGCCAGCCACCGCTGGTCCACCGTCAGGTGCATGATGGTCGTGCTGACCTGCGCAGCGCGCACAGCACGCCCCGCAAATGACAGTGAGGCGCCGGTCGCCGTGACGGGTGAGGAAGGCGTCTGAAGTGCGAGCAGACGAGGGAAACGCACCAGGGAGGGCTCGGCCCAGCGCCACTCAGGCACGTGGAGGTGCGTGAGGCGCGGCAGCGACGCCTGCTGCAGCCTCAGCCCCCGCACCAGCACCGCCGTGAAGTCGGCGGGCGGCGCGGCGGCGGCGGCCAGCGCGGCGGCCGCCGGCGCCGCTGCCACCGCCGCCAGCGGCGGCTCCACGCGCAGGTGCTCCAGGTGCTGGCAACAACAAAGGCTCGGCGCGCCGCCACAACACCGCGAGGCGGCGGCGGCCGCCGAGGGCCAACAGGAGCGCTCGTGCGGCGCCGCCGCCTCCGTGACGTCCACCATGTCGACGTCGCCGCGCCCGGCCTCCTGCTGCTGCTCCTCGTCCGAGGGCAGCAGCAGCGTGCACTGGGAGATGGAGAGGCGGCGGAGGTTGGGGCAGACCTTGGCGAGCCACGCGGGCACCAGCGCCGGCACCTCCATCCTCTGCACAAGGAGCGCAAGACCGCCAGGCGCACAGTGAAGGCGGTGCGTGCGAAAGTGCCGTTCCGGCCACGCCTCTCGCGAGAGGTCGCGCCGCAGGGCACCCGCGCGGCAACGACAGCCAGGCGGCGAGGGGCCCGACGCTGAAGCGAGCGCTCACCTGGAGGTGCACCTCAGTCACGTTGAGCAGCGGCTGCCCGCCCGCCCGCTGCACCACCTGCTCCAGCAGCAGCGAGATGCACTGCGCCGCCTGCTGCTGCTGCCGCCGCTGGCTGCCCGCCGCGCCGCCCGCCAGCGCCGCCGCCAGGGCCGCCGCCGCCGCCGCGTCGCCGCCCGCGTGCGGCTGCTGCAGCTGGAAGGTCAGCCGCAGGTCGCGGCAGTGTCGCGCCACCGTGTGCAGCCGCTCGACCGCCTCCACCTGCTGCCGCGCCAGCTCGCTCTCCTCCCCAGCCGACGACGACAGCTCATGCTGCTGCTGCGGCGGCGGCTGAGGCGTCGCCTCGTCGCCCTCGCCGCCGTGCCGCACCGGCACGCGCGCCTGGAACGTGACGAGCCGGCAGCCCAGCACCACGTCGCGCAGCACGCGGCACGTGCGCAGCAGCGCCAGCGCGCCGGCCGGCGGCACCGCCGCCGCCAGCCCGCCCAGCCACGCGTGCGGCATCTCGGCCAGCGTCCCCGGCGCCTCGCCCGTGCCGCCGCCGCCGGCAGAGCTGGTGGCGCTGGGCGAGCGGCGCGCGCCCGGCAGGCCGCAGAGGCTCTTGCGAGGGCTGGACGACGCCGCGTGCGCAAAGGTGAGCGCGCCCAGCGGCGGGTGGCCCAGGCTGGACCCCAGCTGCACGGGCGCCGGGCTGATCCCCCGGCTGCCGCTGTGCGTGCTGGCATCTGACAGCGTGGTGGCGTTGTGCGCGCTGATGAGCGAGCCAGAGGAGCTGGACGAGGTGCTGCGGGGGCCGCCGGCCACGCGCGGGTGGTGGTAGTGGGGCGGCGGAGCCAGCGCGCCGTGGCGGGCGTGGCGCGGGCGCGGCGAGCCGCCAGCGGCCTTGGTGGGGTGGTTGCTGGCGTCAGAGTCGGCGCGCCCGATGCTGATGGTGGTGTGCGCCTGCTGCTGCTGCTGCTCCGAGTCCAGGAGGCACATGGCTGCCGTGGCTGCCGCG
>VFQP010004038.1_pt1 | contig 14126 bp, 16 predicted proteins | sample 3512351 | NCBI WGS metagenome assembly VFQP01 (sample SAMN10412372, study PRJNA504923) | tailings metagenome | isolation source: Relicate 1 Philex TSF1 revegetated site | place: Philippines: Tuba, Benguet | collected 2017-08-29 | reverse complement strand
GCTACAAGTGGACGGTGACGGCGGCGCGGGCGGGCAGCACGACATGGTGCTGGGCGAGGGGGAGGGCGGCGCCGGCGCTGAGGGCATTGTGGTGGACGACGACGACGAGCTGGGCGTGCTGGGGTGAGGAGGAGGAGAAGGAGGAAGGCGCTGCCCGCCGTGGCTGCGGGCTTGGGCCGTGCTGGTGTGGCGCTAGGCCACGCGCTCTGGTGCGGTCACGAGGTGGTGCGGCGGTGTGACGGCCAAGTGATGGCCTGTTGACGGCGCTGGTGCCTTGGGGAGCCTGCGGTGGTGGTGCCTGCATTGGTGGTGGCACGGAACGTCTGCCTGCCTGCATGCTGTGTGCGGCGAGGACACGCGCGTGCGGACGACGACGATGCTTCTGGGCTTACGACGCGACCTCAACAGGACTGGGACTTTGGGCGGTGGAGGAGGCCGGCTCTGTTTCGTTTCGTTCGTTCTGCATCCTGGGTGTGCACGCCTCGCTTGCCCCTCCCCTTCCCCCCTTGCACAAGCGGCTGCGCATCCCCCCCAAGCCCCCGACGACGGGCCTCGTTTCGTGTGCTTTCGTGCCATCTCAAGCGAGGGCTGCTGATTGGCATACTTACGACGATTCCGGTCCCCCTCTCTCTGGTTTCCTGCTCTGCGCTAACGGGGTTACCTGCGCTTGTTGGACCTCACGTGTCTGTGTGCGTGTGTGTGGCATGGCGCGTGCCGCTGCTGACCACCTGATCGACTTGTTTGAACGACTCTTTGCCACCTGCCGCGAGGGTTGCTTCGCTGCCAGCTCTCCTCTTTGTCGTCTGTGTGCGGCGTCAGGCTTGCAGCGAGAGAGTGCCTGCTCCTTTGGCAGTCGGCGGACCCGTCCTTCCACCCAACACCCACTTGGCGGTCGGCCTCGTGATCCAACTCAATGGGCGCCCCCCCTCACTCCCAACTTCATGCCCTCCTGCGCGTGCCTTGCAACTGGTTTGAGAGCCAGAGGTGGTGCGGAAAGAATGATCAATGCTGCAGAGGGAGAGCCAGAGTCAGCCCAAAACCGCGGCGGCCCCGCTCGCCGCCCTCACGCTCATGCCCCGCACGCCGTCAGCGCCGATGAGATACGCGCCCGACGCCGGCGGGAGCCCCGGCGCCTTGTAGAGGTGCGCTCTCCTGCAGGTGGTTGCAGTCCAGTAGCTGCTGTCACTCTCAGGCTGCCCCTTCCGGACAGCTGGCCAGCAAGTTGTGGCTGCTCACCGTTCGCTGCCGTCCCACAGCAGAAGCACCCGCACGCTGACGGCCTGCGCCCAGCTCTCCCCTGCGGGCCACCGACGAGCAAAACACGGGCCGTGGGCCGGGTGCCCCGTGCCCCCGTGCCCGGGCCCTCTTCCCAGACCGCCTGTTGGCCCAAGCGCTGTGCGGACTCGGGGCAGGGAAAGGGGGGGACAGCGCACCCAGCGCGGGCAGCAGCTGCGCGCCGGCGCCTGCGTTGATGCGCGTGGTGACCTGGTTCACGAGCACCACCTGCGGCCAGGAGGGAGGCGGCCAGGGGGGCAGCAGTCAGGAAGCAATCACTGAGGGCGCAACCGCACTACAGCGAGCCCAGCACAGCAGCGTAGCGTGCCCACGCGAAGAAAGCTGTGCCGGCGGCGGCGGCACCCCGTGGCGTTCGTCGCACAGCGTAGCAGTCAGACCGTGCGCAACAGGATGCGTGTGAGGTGGGGAGGAGGGGAGTCCCGAGGCTGTGGGGGACCTTGCGGGCGGCACGCACCGCCAGGTTGCGCCGCTCGGCCGCGGCGTGCGGGACAGACGCACAGGGGGCAGTGCACAACAGGATGCGTGTGAGGGGGAGGAGCGCGGTCCAAGGCCTGGCGGGCGGCACGCACCGCCAGGTTGCGCCGCTCGGCCAGCCGCATGAGCGCCTGCGCCATGCCCGTCAGCGTGCGGGCGCGCGCGCCGGCGTCCCGCGTCTCCTGCCGGAAGTGGAACGTGACGCTGTCCACCACCACCAGCCGAACCTGCTCGAACAAGAAGTCGCGGCGCGGAGGGCAGAAGAGCAGAGCAGGAGATCGATCGCACCGCCGCCCAGGGGAGGGGCGGCGGGCGCCGCCCCCGCTGCCGCCGCCGCCGCCGTTGGCAATGGCGGGGCACACGTGACGGACAAGGAAAGGGCGCTCTGCTTTTCAGCTCTGCTGCGACGGCGCACCTCTGGGTGCTGATCCACGAAGGCGTCCAGCCCGTGGACGCACGCCAGCTGCGCTCGAGCAAGCCATGCCACCACGCTCGCACAGTGTGCAGGCCAGAGATGGCCGCGCCACGCGCAGCGCTCGCAGCACACAGCGCGCACACGCCGTGCACGCCACGCCCGTCCGATGACCTGCACTTCCGAACCGGGCAGCGCGACCCTCCCGCCCCCCCACTCGCCACCCTGACCTGTTCGGCCGAGTCGTGCACCCTGAACACGTGGATGTTGGACAGGATTTGGTCCGTGGTGAACGCCTCGGCCTGCGCCCCACGTGCGCACCACACGACACACGCCTTCTTCGCACTCGACGCGAAGGCTGCACGGGCACGACGCCTACTCGGCAGTGAGGGCTAACGAGAGCGGCTGCCGCTGACAGGGGAGGGCCCCAAGGCAGCAGCCTGGCGGTGCCTTTCTAAGCGCCTGCCCGCCCGCTCTGGCCTGGACTGGTGCCGAATCCCCCCCGCTGCTGATCCTGCCGGCACGCCGCGTGTGGTGCCCGTGATGCAAGACCCGCGCACGCGCACACCTGCCGCTGGCGCGCGGCGACAGCCTCGGGGTCGGCGGCGCCGTCGTTCCGCCGCAGGCTCTTTGCCACGCGCCGCGCCGTCGCCGAGGCCACCTCCGCCAGGCGCTCGGGCTGCAACCCTCCCTCCGTGTCTGCGGGGCGAGCAGCGTGGCGAGGCAAGGTCGTGGGGCGTACCACGCCGCCGCAGTGGTTGCGCGGAGGGCACCAAACGCCGTCCCTGACCGCTGGGAGGTGCGAGGAGTGGGTGAGCCGCCATCACAGGCGCAGCGCCAGTAGCAATGCAGCCGCAACCGCCACGTGGGCGGTGGCCCGTTCCTTCGATGCAAGGTGTGCGCGGGCAGCCGTGGGCGTCGACGGCGGGCTGCCCAACCCTCTCACCGATGTACACGGCGGCGCCGCCCACCCCCGACAGGAGCTTGGGGATCTGCACGTTCACCGCCAGCTGCATCCTGCGTGCCGCGCGAGCAACGGCGGGCAACGCGCACGGCAAGGAAGCCGCAGCTAGAGCTCTGCGGCTAGATTCGCAGCGCACCGCCTCCTCCTGCAGCGCCGCCCCCCCCTGGGCTCTGTGTACAGCTGTCTCCCAGCTCCGCTGAACGGCGTGCTGCTCTGCAGCTGCCGTGCCCACCAAGGCGTCGGGCGCTGCTCACCCGAGCTGCGTCTTGCCCACGCCCGGCACGCCGCAGAACTCGAGCACGCGCCCGCACGGCACGCCGCCGAGCAGCACCTGCGGCAGTAGCAGCAGGCCAGCAAGTCCCGCAAGGTTGGTGCGCGTGTGTGCCGCAAGGCAGAGCGTCGTGCTGCCATCACGGATCCGCGCGCTGTGCGCACCTGGTCGAGCTCCCGGCTCAGGGTCTGGATGCGCTCCTCATCAGCCTGCAGCAGCTCCGACGCCCGCACGGCCGCTGCGGGTGCACATGTGTGGCTGAATCTGTTCACGAACGGGCGTGGCAGCGCATCGCGATCACGCGACCCACGGCGCACGTCCTTGCCGCAACGTGCCTGGGATGTCCCAGGCGTCAGCGTGCCAGCCCCTCGCGGCGCGCAGCGCCTCCTGCGCGTCCTCGACGCTGATGCTGGCCTCTGCGCGCATGGGCGCAGGGCGTGCGCAGCGTGTGCGTGTGTCCGCCCGCACCCGCAGATCCGCAGAGCCAGCGGTCCGCAGCGCAGCGCCAGGGGCTCACGTTGGGCCAGCTCGGCTGCCGTGAGCGCCCTCAGGTCGGCGGCGTGCGAGAAGCCCAAGCCCAACAGCTGGGCGCGCACGCCCGCCGCCAGCGGCAGCGTGGCCACCTCCTGACGCCAGCCGCCCGGCGCAGCCGCCGCCATTGTTCCGCGCCAACGCAGCTCGCTGCTGCGTGAAGGCCACCGGCTGCGCACACCTTCTCGAGGTCGGAAGGGCCGGGGCTTTGGGGCTGGGCGCGCCACCGGCTGCGAGCGTGGCGCTCCACATGCGCAGCGTCAACGCCAACAGCACGACAGCAGCCTCAAGCGCTTCCGCATCCGCTCCGAACCTGCGCTACGCCTTGGGCACCCAGGAGGCCGGGGCGCTCGGGTCGAGCAACGCCAGCAGGCAGCAGCGGCAGCAGCAGGCGTCGACCAAGCTCGCCCTCTCCGCCACGTTGTGCGGGCTCTGCTTCGCGGCGGCGTTCGGCGTGAGCCACCAGCACCGAGGAGGCCGGGGCACCAGCGCCGGGACGACGATGGATGCGCACGCGCACCACCACCACGACGCAGCAGCAGCGGCGGGAGCAGCAGCGGGAGCCGTGGGGGCGATGGACGACATGGCCCCCATGCCCATGTACTTTGTGAGTGAGCACGGAGGGCGCCCGCCGGCGGGAATGACGTGGCGTGAGCGCAGGCGCGCCGCAGGTGCACCGTCCCCCCAAGCTCAGCCCCGTGCTCCAGCCCCGCAGACTCCCTGCGCGCCACAGCTTCAGATCCTGGCCGCCTCAAGGGCCGCGCCGCACGGCCATCAGCGTGCCGCACCGCCGTCATTCTCTGCCGTGCCACCCCACGCCGAGTGCAGATGAACACGTGGCACACGACGCTCTGGTTCAAGAGCTGGGAGACCACCACGCCGGCGCAGTACGCGCTGAGCATACTGGGCCTGGTGCTGCTGGCCGTGGTGCACGAGGCCATCGCCTGCTACCGCTCGTGCTACCTGTCTGGCGCGGCACCCGGAGGGGGCCTGCAGGAGCCCCTGGTGGGCGTGGAGAACCCCAGGTGCGCATTCGGGGGCGCTGCTTTTGCTGCTTGCTCCTCCACCTGGCAGAGCGTGAGAGGGACGTGCCGCGCTCTCGCCGTGGAGGACGTTGCATTCGGGAATGCAGAGGGCGGCGTGCGTGAAGGAGAGGGGCATGAAGGAAGTGCCGTGCGCGTGGTTCCCCTGCGCAGGGTGGTGGGCGGCAGCGTGCCGCGCCTGCGGTCGGACAAGGTGTGGTCGGCCGTGCTCTACTCGCTCAACATTTGCTCGGGCTACATGCTCATGCTCGCCGTCATGACCTTCAACACGGGGTGCGTGCGCGAGATTGGGAGATCCTTGCAGCGGATCCGCGCTCACCGCAGGGGCCTCGCCTGCTGGAAATGCGCGACGGTGGAGGTGGATGACATTGCGAGTGCATGCGGTGCGCCCCGCGCCTCTGGTGCTTTCGCAGGTACTTTTTCGCGGTGGTCATCGGCATGGGCGTGGGCTACTACATCATGTTTGACGTGATGGGCAAGCACGCGCAGGCGCGCAGCGACAGCTGCCACGCGCACCGGGAAAACGGCTCCCGGGCGTGATCCTTGGCCCCGCTGGAGGCTGGGAGGTGCTTTCTCTTTGAATCTGGTCCAGGACACGGTGATCACCTGACCGCTGGACGAAACGTCGCATTGATGTGCCTGCCCCCGCTGATAAGTTGCCTGCCCCCGCCAGGACCTGGGCCTGGCCTGCTGTGTGCTGCACTGCTTGCACTGCTGCTCACCTGCAGCTCTTCTTTGCTCCTCTCCGCGCGTGTGCAAGCCCCTGGCATGGACGCTCTGCCCTCCCTGCAGCAGCGCGAGCAGCGCGAGGAACTTTCAGCAGCGAGAGAAGATGATGAAGCGCGCGACCTCTGGCAGCAGCAGGCTCCTGGCTGGCCGCGGCGCTGGCGTGCAGCCCGCTCTCGTGCCTGCGTTCGCCAGGCCAGCCGCGCAGCAGCGCTGCTTCCTCCAGAAGGAGGCTGCGGCGCAGGTCGTGCAGCAGTGCCGCACCGCCGTGCTCCAGCTGCTGCAGAAATGCTCTGGCGCGGCGGCGCACAACAGCGGCGCTCGGGGCGCCCGAGTGGTGCCAGCTGCGCTACCTGACGCCGTGCACAAGGGCGTCCGCGGCAGCCAGCAAGCCGTGATCAAGGTGCGCTGCTGAGCGTGATGACGCGCAGCTGGCAATGGCCTCGCCCGGGCGGCGCGTCGAGCTGCTCGCTCTCGCCCAACTCGAACCGCAGGTGTTTGGCGTGGGCGGTGGCGGCTCCAACGCCGTGAACAACATGGTCAAGAGCGACATCCAGGGAATCGAGTTCTGGGTCGCCAACACCGACGCGCAGGTAAAGCTGGGGCGAAGCCTCGAATCGGGCTGCTCCGGTTCGTGTTCGAATTCGTCGAGCATGCTGGGAGTGCGCGCCCCCTCCCATCCCGCACGCAGGCGCTCCAGACGTCCCCGGTGGACAACGCGCACAAGGTGCAGATCGGCTCCAAGCTCACCCGGGGCCTGGGCGCTGGCGGCAACCCCGACATCGGCATGGTACGCGTCTTCGGAAGCAGCCTGCGACCGCAAAAGCACCACCACCACCTCCGCAGCGCAGCCTTGATGATGCTACTCGCAGCTGGCCTTGGACACGCTTGCACGCGCAGAAAGCGGCCCAGGAGAGCAAGGACGCCATCCAGGCAGCGCTGCAGGGCGCTGACATGGCCTTTGTCACGGTGCGCTCGTCCACCTAGCCCCCCCAAAGGAGCAAAGGAACCGACAGCCCCAGAACCACAGGCAGGCGCCTTGCTGCCCTCTCGCTCCCTGCCCGCCATGCCTGCACTGCACCCGTCGCCGCGCGAGCTGTTGCGAGCTGCCACCGTGTGTGCAAACGCAGGCGGGCATGGGCGGCGGCACGGGCAGCGGCGCGGCGCCCATTGTGGCGTCCGCCGCCAAGGAGATGGGCATCCTCACCGTGGGCATCGTGACCATGCCCTTCACGTTTGAGGGGCGCCAGCGCGCTCTGCAGGTAGGGGCAAGCAAGCGCTCTTGCCGTGTGACTCTCACACCCACCTGCTTGGGCCAGCACTGCAGAGCAGCACTTGGGCATCGCACAGCACACCCTCGCGTCCGTGCAACGCTCTTTCGTCTGGCAGTGACTGCCCCCCCCCGCACACACATGGTGGCACGCAGGCGCGCTCGGCCCTCCAGGCGCTCAAGGCGGCCGTCGACACGCTCATCGTCATCCCCAACGACCGCCTGCTCACAGGTGCGCGGCGCTTTCGCACGCGCCCCGCCGGTAGCCCCCCCCCCCCCCCCGCCGGGGCAGGGCCCGCTCAGCGCGGCAGGCGGGCGGCGGCGTCGTCAGCTGGGCGGGGTGGCCAGGCGGCGCGGGACGCCGCGGGAGGTGGTGCGGAGCAGGGGTTGGCCGAGACGAGCGAGCAGAAGCAGGACGGGGGCGCGCTGTGCGCGCTTGCGCTGCTGGCGCGCAGCCATGGACTCCAACGTGCCCATCAAGGAGGCGTTCAAGATGGCCGACGACGTGCTGAGGCAGGGCGTGCGCGGCATCTCTGACATCATCACGGTGCGCCACCCCTGCCCCCGTCCCGCCCCCCGCTGCCACCCTAGCTCTGTGCCCGGCCCCGGCGCGGCGCGCGGATCGGTGTGCGGGGCGAGCAAGTGTGGCATGGGGAAGGAGGGAAGCAGTGAGTGGGAAGGAAGGGGCCTTGCGCGGGCGCGTCGTCGTCGTCGTCGTCGTCGTCGTCGTTGCATGGCATTCATGACAAGGCGTCACGGTGCTGCAGCCCGCTAATAAAGGATCGCCAATCAGAACGGGTCAGGCAAATGTCTAGCCAGGACTTGTGTCGCCGCTGGGGGGGTGCGCGCGCGAAAGCTGCCGCCAGGTCTGCGTGCGCCATCTTGTTCCACGTCTGGGCCGGGCCACCCTTGCGTGGGCGTGTGCGTGTGCGTGTCGCAGGTGCCGGGGCTCATCAACGTGGACTTTGCCGACGTGAGCGCCATCATGACGGGCGCCGGGTCCTCGCTCATGGGCCAGGGCACCGCCTCAGGTGGGGCTTTGGCGCAAAGGCGGGCGTGTGCTGATGGTGGGGCCGTGGGGTCCTCGCCCATGGGCCAGGGCACCACCACGCAACGCAGGGGTGGCGCTGGCTCAGCACGCACGCAAGGCTCCAGCGCAGCAGGCGGAGTTGCCCCCGTCGTCCTGCTTTAGGGTTGCGTGCCCTGCTGGATGCCCTGCAGGCAAGGACCGCGCCCGCCAGGCCGCGCTCAAAGCCATTTCTTCGCCGCTGCTCGACACGGGCATCGACAAGGCGACGGGCGTCGTGTGGAACATCTCGGGGCCGCCCGGCATGACCCTGTCCGAGGTGCGCGCGCGCTCTTGTCCCCCAGGGCGTCAGCTCGCCGGGCGGCCGCACTCGGAGTGCGGGCGTCCCACGCACCCTCTCGGCCGCGGCGTCGCGCGAGAGAGCATCGCGCCGACTGCTGCGGCGCCTGCGCCACACGCGAGCGCGCGCAGGTTAACGAGGCCGCCGAGATCATCTACGACCTGGTCGACCCCAACGCCAACCTCATCTTCGGCGCCGTGGTCGACCACTCCCTCGAGGACTGCGTCTCCATCACCATCATCGCCACGGGCTTCGGCACCGTGGAGCCCGAGATCGGCGCGCTGCGCGCCTCGGCGCCGCCACGGGCCGTGCCGGCCGCCCCAGCGGCCCCGCCCGCGCAGCAGCAGGTGGCCGCCCGCGGCGCGTTGGTGGGGGACGGCGCGGCGCAGAAGCAGCAGCAGCAGGAGGAGCCGGGGTCGGTCGGCGGCATTGAGATCCCGGCGTTCCTGCGGCGGAGGCGCCTCCAGGGCAAGTGATTCTTCGCGCTGCGCGTGCGGGAGCGAGCAGTGTGAGGGGGACCTTTGTGTGTGACGTTGCTGACCTTGTGTGCAAGCGCCGTGACGACGGCAGCAGCGCCCAGCTACAGCCACAGCGTGATTGCAAACGACTACGCGGCAGAGCAACATCCACAAACAGGCACTCAAGTCCATGGGATGGATTCTACGTGCGAGGTGCTGCTGCTGCTGCCTGTGCTGCTGCAAGTTGCCCCGCCCGACGATACAGACAGAAGCAAGAGCCAGCGGTGGCGGCCACGCAGCGAGCCTGAGAGCAAACGAGCAGATCAAGAAGGCACATCAAGAAGAGACCTCAAAGCAGCTCCCAAAGAGGCATCCCCTGTCCGGCACTTCACTGCAAGGTCCGTGCACTCCCTGGCCAAACTTTGCTCCCCCCATCATCCCCTCAGACCCCTCCCTTGCTAATCTTCAAAAGCGGCACCTGCGACGCCAGCCCCGCCGACGCCCCGGCCCGCCCCGTCACCACCGTCGCCGACGCTGACGCCACCTGTCCATGCGCGCCAACGCCGCCGCCGCCACCGGCCGCGCTCGACCCCCTCGACTGCAGGTACGCGTCCAACTCCACCGCCGCCGCCACCACCTGCCTGTCCACCATGGCGCCGCTGCCGAGCTGCGCCGCAGGGCGCCGCGGCGCCGCCGCCAGCGCCGCCGCCGCCCGCCGCTCCCTCCGGTGCGCCGCCTCTGCCTCATCAGAGCCAAGAGGCGTGGTGGCGCCGCCGCTGCGGCTGCTGGCCGCCGCCGGCGACAGCGGGCGGGTAGAGGGGAGCGAGCGGCGGAGCTGGCCGGCGCTGCCGCCGCCAAACGCCGCCGCGATGAGCGCGCCGTCGTCGTGGCCGTGGCTGGGAGGGAGGAGCGGCTTGGTGGGCGTGACGAAGAGGTCGGCGAGGCTGCGGGCGGTGGCGGGCGAGCCGGGCGCCCTGGAGTTGGCGCGGTGTGGGCGGGGCGCGCTGGCGGGGCGGACGTGCGACGACGGCGTGTGCGCGCTGGTGCGCTGCCCGGCCGCGGCGGCGCTGTAGGCCTGCGCTCGAGGAAGGCACGATGTAGCATCTGATGAGGACAAGCGCCGCCGTGGCGCAAGCTGTTGAGGGCGCCAGACCAGCGCTGCTCCGCCGCATCCAATTCAATTCGATTGAGCGGCACAGCTGCTAGGCGGGGGCCCTTACGGTGGCCCGGCGGTTCCTCCGAACCCGCTCACCAGGGAGCGCGCCTCTTCGTCGTCCAAGGCGGACGTGAAGGGCAGGTACGGCTGCGCGGAGGGCTGCCACACCGTGCCTGCGGAGCAGCGAGGAGCGCGGCGCACGCACGGGAGCAACAGGGGTGAGCCGTTGCGACTTAGCGCCGACTGGCGCAACGCAGCGGCAGTGGCCGTGGGGCAAGCCAGGGTGGCAGGGCGGCCGGGTGGCGGTTGCAGTGGCGTCGGCACGCGCCTGCCGTGGGCTGCCAGCCAACAGCAAGCAAGCAGAAGGGTGCCGGCCACTCGCCTGCAGTGGGCTGCCCGCTGGCCAACAGCAAACCTTCCAGCCAGCAGCAAACACACTCAGACGACAATAAGACCGCAACTCGCCTGCTGTGGGCTGCCTGTCGGCGAGGCGGTGCAGGTCCTCCAGCAGGCCAGTCAAAGCCGCCCGCTCGGAGTGCAGCAGCGCCTCCTCGTAGTTGAGCGACCTGCGGCGGGCAAACGCGGGCATCAGGCGCTGTGAGCGGCGGCGCGAGGGACGCAGCAGCGCCTCCTCGTAGTTGCGCGACCTGCGGCGGGCGAACGCGGGCATCAGGCGCTGTGAGCGGCGGCGCGAGGGACGCAGGAGCGCCTCCTCGCAGTTCGCGGCCTGCGGCGGTGGGACGGCCCCAGCAGGCCCTGTGAGCGGCGGCGGAGCGAGGGACGCTGGAGCATCGACGGGCCGCGCACGGCTGGAGCGACGGGCAGCGCGCGGCTGGAGCGACAGCGGAGCAGCCGCAAACGCCCACCGCAATGCAGAACCTGACAACGATCGCCGCAGGACCAGCCACGGCGGCGCCGCCACACCCCCGCGCACCGGCGCGACATGTTGGGCAGGCCGCGCAGCGCGGCAATGGCCCTGGCGACGTTGGAGCGGCAGTGCGCCTGCGCCATGGGCCGCCGGTTGACGCCCACGATGGGCTGGCCGGACAGCCGCTGCACCAGCCAGCACAGGAACACGCCGTCCGCCATCTCCGCCACCAGCCGCCCGAAGCCCTGTATGGGTGGGGAATTCCGGCAGCGTCACGCCACGCCTCCGATCGGTCAACGCGTAGTGGCGCTTGCCGGCGTCCAGCGACGTCAAACCGTGGCATCAAACCCTATGACTAGGCCCTCCATGAGGGTGTAGGGCGGGCACGGCTCACCTCGGCGGCGAGGCTGTGGTTGATGGCGCCGAGCTCGAGCAGCCACCTCAGCAGCGACCGCTCCAGCGCTTGCACCTGCGGCAAGCACGCGGGGATGTGGTACCGCACGCACGTTGCTTGCCACAGAGCTGCACCAGAAGCTGTGGAACAGCTCCACACCCACTGTAGGAACCCTCATCGCCTCGTTTTGATGGTCTGAGGCGCCGGCCTGCTCTCACTCCACGCGTGGCTGTGGGACGCCTGTTGAGGGCCGCGAGAGGCGCGCCGCGCTGTGGTCAGCCCTGACCAAGCCCCAACGCCCCCATACAACGCCCCATGCGCACCTGCTCGGGCGTGTAGGGCAGCCGCAGGCTCACCCAGCTGGGGCGGCGGCCCGCGTCGCCGTCGCGCCCCGTCAGCGATGTCGGCGCCTCGGCCCTACGCGTGGAGACACCACGTCACAGCGCAATCGTTTCGTCGCTCCCCCACCCGAGCAACGAAAGAAGAAACCGCTGGACCGCAGCTAGCAGCGTAGCCTGGCCTGCCACTCACCCGGAGGCGGCGCTCGGGGGCCCGCCGTCGGCGGCGACCATGGCCGCCGCCTCGCGCTGCTGCTCCAGCGCCGCCCGCACCGCCAGCTCGCGCGCGCCGGCCCTCACGCCGCGCTCCTTGTCCTCCACCTGCGATGAAAAGGCGGTTGCGCATTCGACCCGCTCAGGCGCGCTGGCAGCTTCGCTCCAGCTACTCTGCGCCTGCCAGACCATGCGAACAGGCTTCGCTGTCTTCTCGCGAACGGCACACAGCCGTGCCCGTTGCTGCTCCACTGTCCGCAAAGCAATAGCCGCCGCGCTCACCTCCTGCTGCAACTGCTGCAGCAGCACGCGCCGCCCCGGTGACAGCGGCCGCGGGCCCGCCTGGTACGTGAGCGGGCCCACGCCGGAGGCCAGCACGAAGGTGGGGCCGTAGTCCTCCGCCGGGCCCTGCGCACGCATGCGCGCACCTCCTCGCAAGCATGTTGCCTGTGCTGCCCAGGGCGAGCGCGAACACCAGCGCAGCGCCCATGCTGAGACCTCAGCTAATCCCTCACCTGCAGCACGAAGGGCGCGTCCGTCGCGCCGCCGCCCGGCAGCAGCACGTTGACGGCGGACAGCGCGGCGTTGAACGCCGGGCCGCCCGGCGCCGGTAGCGCGCCCGGCCTCGGCCGGCCAGGGTTGCCTGCCCTGGCGGCCGGCGGCGCCGGCGCCGGCGCGCCGCGCGGCGACCGGGACGCCGACGCCGCCCTCGCGGACGCAACCCTAGGGCTCGGCTTGGGCGTGGTTGGCCGCGCGGCGGCGGCGGCGGCGACGGCGGCGGCGCCGGGGCCGGCAGGAGGGCGGGGGCTGCGGCTCGTCGCCGTCACCCACACCTGCAGCAAGATTGATGCGCACGCACGGACGGACTGTGTCCTCTTGACCACAGCGGAGCAGCGATCGCGCTGCCATGATTGCTCAGGAGGTGCGGAGAGGGACGGGCAGCCTCCTCAGGGAACCGCACCTGCGCGTCTGGGGGCAGGGGCGCCCTCGGCGACGGCCCCGTGGGCGGCAGAGCGGCGGCGGCAGCAGGCGGCGGCTGCAGCGCAGACAGAAGCTGGTGCAGCTCCGCCCTCGCCTGCACAAACCACGCACGAGGGCACACGCGGCGGTTTTCGCTCTCCACTCAAACAGCGACCCACGCGCGGCGCCATGGCGAGGAAACGTCGCGATGGGGCCAAAGCCCTAGAGCCCTGACCTGCATGCCAGCCGCCGCGCGCGCCGCCGCTGCCCGTGCGCTGGCCATGTGCGTGGAGGGGCCAAGGTAGGGCTGCCGCGAGTTGGCCACCTCGCGTACGTGGTTGAGCAGCGCCCAGGGCGCCTCTGGCCGGCCCTGCCACCACGCAAACACATCACAACAGGAAGCAAGCGTAAGGTTTGAACAAGTTCGAACAAAAGGAAATGAGGGCGGGCGAGGCCCCAGAGGCGGCGGAGCAAAGCCCTGACGCAAAGCCCTAAGCCGCACCTGCATGACGCGGTCCACCTCCACCACCACGTTGACCGCCGACACCACCCGCCGCTCCCGGTGCCGCGCCGAGTACGACGCCCCCCTAGGGTTCACCACCATGGCACCGGGGTTTAGGTCGCCGCCGGCCAGCGCCGCCGCCACCCTGGGCGGCGCGCGCGGCATGAGCGCGCTGGCGGCGGCGGCCGCCGCTGCCTCGTCCATGTCGCCCAAAAGCCCTAGGTGGTCCAGGGCCAGCATGAGGTTGGCGCGGGCGTCCGAGGGCACCAGCGGCGGCACGACGGCACCGCTGACGGCGACGCCGGTGAGCGCCGACGCCACGTCGCAGAGCAGCACACCGTTCCTGCATGTAGTTTGGGTTTCGTTAGGGTTGAACACAAGGGAGGCTCGGCGCCCTTTCCCTTTCGTTTCCACCCCTGGGGCTGGGTGTGACGCAGGCGGGAATGAGCCCATGCGAGTCCCAAGCCCTAACGCTCACCTCAGCGGGTTCTGGAGCAGCGGCGCCGCCTCCTCCCGCTCCATAAGCTCCAGCCCCAGTGACGACAGCCACACGCGCGTCTCGCGCTCCTGCCACGCAAACGGCCGCACCAGCGCGCCCGGCTGCGACCCCGCCGCCGCCGCCGCCGCCACCGTTCCACCGCCGCCTCCCGCAGCCGCCGCCGCCTGCACGAGCGCGTCCAGGATGCTGTTGCCGGCGGGCGCGGCGCCGGCCTGCGACGCGGCGGCCGCCACGCCCCGGGGCGTCCGAGCGCTTCCGCCGCTGCCGCCGTCGCGCGGCGTGAGCGTGCTCGGCGGCGCCAGCTGCGGCCGCCGCGCCCGCTCGGCCGACGCGGCGCGCCGGCGCGGCGCCGAGCCCCCGCGAGGGCTTGCGGTGCCCGCCCCC
>VFQP010004037.1_pt1 | contig 14130 bp, 8 predicted proteins | sample 3512351 | NCBI WGS metagenome assembly VFQP01 (sample SAMN10412372, study PRJNA504923) | tailings metagenome | isolation source: Relicate 1 Philex TSF1 revegetated site | place: Philippines: Tuba, Benguet | collected 2017-08-29 | reverse complement strand
GATTCGCGCCGCGGGTTCCGTCTGGACTTGCCGATCCTCGAAGCGTTCAACGCCCTCGGCGTCGTGCGTCCGGCGCAGTTCGCCCACGATGTTCAGCGCGGATGCCGGGAGCGGCTGCACCCGGTGCACCGCATCGATGTCCATTGCGGGCGGCCGGCCATCAGCCTGGCGCAGTCGCAGCGCGCCCGACGCGCTCAACAGGATCTGCCCGGGATCAAGGACGGCCACACGCCCGTGGGCGTGCAAGGATGCGACTTCCTCGAAGAGAGGCAGCACCAGCACGAGGACGTCGTCGGTGGACAGGGCGCCTCCGTCCTGCGCGTCGATCAGTGCTGTCAACGTGCCGGGCTGTTCCAAACCTGCCTCGGGCGAGCTCATGCGTCCACCTGCATCGTGCCCAACTTCTTCTTGAGCCTGTCGAGTTCGCGCCTGCCAAAGCGCGCGTCACGTTTGAGGTTCGCCTGGAGCGCGTCCAGGCTGCCCATCTCGTGGGCGATCGTGGCGGCACGCAGCAGCGCTGCGTCCTGCACGTCCGCATCCACCAGCGCCAGATCCAGCATCAGCGCGTTGAGGTAGCCGCGCACGCTGTCATCCATGGGTTCGGCGCGAAGATCGGCGAGCACGAAGGCCGGCTCGTCCGGCGACCACTCGGAAAACAGTTCACGCACCTGGCTCACCACCAGGTCGCTGCGCAGCGACGTATCGGCCAAAAAGTGGGTCATAAAGCCGCGCGTGATCGCCTGCAGGCGCACCTGCCCTACCAGGTCGAGCGCCTCGAGTGATAGCGGCCCATGCAGCTTGGCCTCGATCCACTCATCGAGCCCATCCGCGTTTTGCCACCACAGTTCGAGCGCGCGGGCGCGCACGAACGTCTCCGGGTGTGTCGTCGCATTGCGGGGCTCGTTTGCCTGCGTATCGAGTTCAGCCGCCTGCCGCAGGTAGGCAGCAGCGTCGGGACTGGCGACGCCCGTCTGCACCTTCACCAACGTAGAGACCGCCGGGGCGAGGGCGTCCGCGGCGACCGCGCCGCCGCGATCGGCGAACAGCTCGGTGTGCAGGGAATACCGTCGCAGAGTTTCGCGGTGGCTTGGGCTCGCCTGCGGGGAGGCCAGTGCGTCATTGAGGATGCGGTCTGCCACATGGAAATCGCCGCCGTCGCGCGACCACAACAGGTAATGGGCAAGTTCGTGGCCAAACAGGGCCAGGCGCTCTTCGGGCGACAGCCGCTCGAGCATCTGACCCATCATCACCACGTGGATTTCGCCCGGTACGAACACCAGCGAGGCGTTCATTTCATGGCCACCGGCTTGATACAGGGTGGCTGGCGCATCAATACCCAGGCGCTGCATCGCCTGCAGCATCGTCGCGTGCACCTCCGGATGGGCATTCGGCTCTACCCGGTAGGTGTTGCGCAACAGGTTTGCCCTGACCGCCTCGACATGCTCGGCGCGCGCCTTCTGGGAACTCGCCCAGGCCCAGACCTCGGGCTCATGGCTTTTGAGGTATTGCACTGTCTGCAGGTGATAAGGAAGCGGCTGCAGCCCACGGCCCCCGGAATGAATCGAGTCCACGCAATGCCCCTGATGAGTCTGCATGGATTTTACGGGAGCCCGCTGGCGCCTGACACGTATTCAGACAAGTCGGAACGCCTGCGTCACACCTATCCAAACCCCTACTCAATCTGCTGCCAAAGCAGTTGGCACGCACAGCCGACGCCCATAGGACCAGAAACCGGTGACTACGACGCCGATACTCGCGGCGCGCCCTTGAGCACGTCATCAAAGAGCAGGTTGGCAGGGATCACCAACCGGCGGTCCTTAAGGCAGAACGGCACTATCCATATGCGCAGACCTTCGGACATGGGCACCTCGAATACGGGTGGCATACGGGCGAAATCGTCGGTCTTCGGATAGATGAGCACAAGGTCCCCCCTACCGCTGAGGTAGCTGTGGCCATAGGTATGTAACTGATAAAAGTCCGCTTGATCCAACCCGTACCCAACCCCCCTTACTTTGCTGCCGCCAAGGAGTTTCCACTTCGTGTCGAGGACCAGGCGATTCGTGCCTGACTCTTGAATTACCAAATCCGGCTTCAAGCGGAACCAGCTCCGCTCGCAATGCCGAGCGAGATAGTGAGTTTGAACCTGCGTTTTCAGCACACACTTGTGTACGAGCTCTTTCGCCAAGTGCTTGGCAACGAACGCTTCAAACACCGCCTCCATTGGAAAAAGAAGAGACGTTGCTCGGTGGTCGCCTTTACCAGTCAACGGGGAGTCATTGTTGAGTATGAGACGTGCCCATGCTAAGCCGTTAGCGTAATAGTTCATTCCACGGTCCAGCCGCGCGCGTTGAAAGTCGACCTGGGGTTGCGTCGACAACGCCACCTCTGCGAAGAACAAATCCAATTCTCGCGCCATCTGCTGATTTTCTCGAGATGCAGACAACGACAAAACGCGACGCAGCGCCGCGCGCAACAACCGATTTTCAGGACGGTCGACTGAGAACTCGTCATGCTGAGTGAAGAATCGATCTGCGCGATGAAGGTTGTGCCGCAATTGCGGCCCAATTAACAACTTCCCACGCAGTGCGGACAAGTGACCCTGTCGAGTCACATAATCACCTCGAAGCCCACGTCTGACTATGCGAGTGATTGCGTGCAAGAACTCTGCAACGAATACCTCAAGCAGCGGCATGCGCGCTGCCGAAATCTTGGCACTTTCGGTCTGCACATGGCGGAAGCCCTGTAAGCAGCAAAGCATCTCGATCAGCAGCTGGCGAGCTTCCTTCGCGCCACCGCCGATGGCTTTTCCGACCTTTGGCAACACCTCGATCTGAAATCCATCTGGAGATCGGATCACCCCGACATAGCTGGTGACTTGCACGACACGCCGCCCCTGGCGCTGAGTTAGGCGCAGCCATGCTGGGCCTCCCGTCTCAGCGGCCCGAAGGCACTGGTTCTCCAGCCAGTCGTAGACTTTGTCTGGTATGCGATGGAGTTGTCCCGTGTCCGATTCCGTGGCACAAGACCCGTCCGCAATTAGTCTGTCGAACTCGTAGATTGTGATGCCGTTCACTGGGGATCTGGCAGTCAGGCCAAGGTCTCGTAGATGCCGATGTAGGCGTCCATATTTGAGAATGCCGCTTTCTCGACTACACAACGGCTCTTTGTGGCATAGCTGTCCAGACCGTGGTCGCCGCCGAAGAGGCGCGTCAGATCGTCCTCGTGATCGGCGCTCTCACGTACGAACTGAGCGGCCGCCGGCTTCTGGTTGTCGGCCAGGACGAGGCGAATCTTCTGCCAGTCCTCAAAGAAGTACTCTTCAAGCAGGGGCAGGATGCGGGTGCTGAACACCTGCTGCAAGGCGACCAGCCGCTCGTCGCCATCGGGCACTTTAATCAGCGGCGTGAAATACGCGTGCCCAATGCAGTGGTCGCGGTCGTACAGCGCTTCGACGCGCTGGTTGATGGCATCAAGCATTCGGGGAACATCGACCACCTGCTCTCCCACGCTCACTCGCAAGCCCGCAAGGGGCGCGCCCGGATCATCACGCGCATCGGGCATCACCGGCACGAACTCGAAGCGACGACGCAGCGCGGTATCCAACAGAGCCAGGGACCGGTCCGCCGTATTCATCGTGCCGATGATGTCCACGTTGGCCGGCACCGAAAAACTCTCGCTCGAGTAAGGCAGCGTCACTGACACGACGTTCTCGGCTCCCTCACGCTTGTCGGGTTCAATCAGGGTAATCAGCTCGCCGAAGATCTTGCTGATGTTGCCGCGATTGATCTCGTCGATCACCATCGCAAAACGCTGATCCGGTGCCGACCGCGCCCGGCGGCACAGATCCTTGAACACACCCGAGCGGATCTCGTACCGGATCTCACCCGACTCCGCGTCACCGTTAAGCAGCGGGCGAAGCCCTTCCACAAACTCCTCGTAGCCGTAGGACTGGTGAAAGGTGACAAAGCTGTAGCGCTGCACCGATCCTGTAGTGGGAGCACCTGCCTGATAGGCATCGACGGCTTCGATGAGGTCTGCGCACGCCTCCTTCCAATCGCCCGCGAACTGCCAGGTCGAATCTGGAGCTTTGTCGAACACGGCAGGCGCCAGTCGGAGTTTGATGTTGACGGTTTTGGATTCTTCGATCGTGTGGTGCTGCAGCGTTCCCCAAAGTGTTTGCTTGATGTTCTCTGTTCTGCCCTTGGCCGCAGCGATGGCTTGAATGAAGGGGTGGGCAAAGAGTTGCGCGACCTTGGCATTGCCGCCCAAATCATACAATGCCGCAGCGGCGCCTTCCCACCAAGTCAGATTGGCGATCCGCGTCGCAATCAACTGCTCGCGCCATTGCTCGATCGAAACGGACGACATTAACTGCTCGTACTCTCGCTTGAGCAGCTTCGACAGCTCGTAGGTCTTGCCGGTGCCGGGCGGGCCATAGTAGATGCGGTTGACAGGCTGCCTCGTCTCCTCAGTGTCGGTCGCATCATCGTCGTCCGAGTCCTCGCCGGGGTCGAGGGGGTCGTCCCGCAGCTGATCGGGCCACAGGCCAGGCCGCTCGGCTTCGAGCACCAGCCAGTCGTACAAGGAGTCGCGCTCGGTCGAAAGAGCTGTTTCGATTTTCGCTACCAGGTCGTTGGTCAGAAGCTCGCGGTTGAGCTTGGCGACCGGCCCTAAGGGTCGGTTCCAGGTGAGCTTGCGGGCCCGGGTTCCGCGGACGACGCCCAGCACGCCCACCGCTCGCTCGCTGCCCGGGTTCTTGCGCCCGAAGCGCACCTGGATGCCCTTGCCCATATGCCACCAGTCCAACCCTGCAGCGTGTACCGCCCTGGCCAACCGGCAGAACAGCGCCTTGTCCTGCAGCGACCAGGATGCGCGAAAGATCTGGAATGCCGGCTTGCCGTCAAAGTGTTTGAGCAGGTCCTCGTCGCTCAGCGTCTTGCCAAGGTTGAGCTTAATGACCACCTCCTCGTAGCGAAGCTTGAAGGTGCGAATCGCTTCAACGCTCCACGCCGCCAATTGGTCCAGCGATTTCTCAAGACCTTCGGCCGCCGGCAGCTTGGCAACAAAGGGCGCTGTGTTGTCGTAGGTGCCGCGCAGCGCCAGGTACGCACGCCGCGTGGCGTTCGAATCGTCGAGGCCGACCGTGTCGATCTTGACCACGAACCCGTCATCGGCGCCGATACCAACCGTGTACGCGAGTTCCTTTGGCGCTTCCGACGATGGGTAGATCCTGGCCCAGTTGTAGCCGGCGAAGTTGTTGCCCTGGTTCGTTGGACGCTTGCGGATCTCGATGTGGCCCATCGGGAACAACACATCCTTGACCTTTTCGGCCCATGCCTCGGTCACCTCATAGGCCTTCTTGAGGTCCGCGTAGGCGCGGTTCTGCTCGGGGTTCGACTCGTCGCGCTTCTGCCCCTTCCATCGGTTCAGCAGCTTGAAGTGGTCGCTGGTGAAATAGTCCGCCATCGTTCTCAGATCCCTTCTACATCGATTCCGTGCTCGGCCAGCCAAGCCTTGCGCTGCGCGTAGTCCGGCATGGCGCGCTCTAGGCGCAGCCAGAACGCGGGCGTATGGTGCGGCTCGTGCAGATGGGCGATCTCGTGCACTACCACGTATTCGGCGATGCGCGCCGGCAGCAGGATCGCCTTCCAGTGGAAGTACAGCCAGTCGCCCTTGCCGCACGAACCCCAGCGGTAGCCCAGGTCCTGCACCTTCACCCCGGCCGGAGATACCTCCATGCGTGACTGGTACTCGGCGACGCGGCTGGAGAGCCAGGCCTTGGCACGCTCGCCGTACCAACGGATGAAGTGCTCACGCGCGGCAGGCAAGCCGTCCCGGCGCAAGCAGAAGCGGCCAGCCGTAAGCTTCAGCGGAACGTCTTGCCCGTCCACCAGCTTCAGCCGATGGCTGCGCCCGAGGTAGAGGAAACCCTCGCCTCCAACGAACTCCTTGCGCGGCACCCGGCGCTGCAGGCGGTCCTTCTCGGCCAGCTTGGTGTAGATCCAGAAGCGCTTATCGAGCACGAAGGCGCGCAGCGCGGCTTCGTCCACATTGGGCGGGGCTGAAAGGACCAGTTTCCCGTCACGCTCCACGGTGATTTGCATCGTCTTGCGCCGCGTGCTGGGTCGGAGCACGAAGCGCAGGCCATCCACTTGGAGGCTGGGCGTTTTCACAGGTGCCAGCATCAGTTCACACCTGCATCAGCTTGTCGTGGCTAGCGCGGGCCTGCTCCATCAGCTTGTCGGCCAGCACCCCCGCCATGTCGGCATCCACCAGTGGCGGACGCGCCCCCATCAGGTGCTCGAACAACTGCCCGTTCAAGTTGTCCTGATCGGCCCGCTTGCTCGGGCTCCAGATGCCGCGGTTGCCCTGCAGTTCTTGAACGAGCAGATCCACCAGCTCGACGGTCACATCCTTCAAGCGCAGCAGCTCGGCCGGTGTGGGCGTTTGCTCGGCACAGACCACGTCCAGCACCGTGCGCAGGAAGGGCGCGCAATGTTCGGGCAGGTCACCCGGGGCGTCGGCGGCGCCGGCTTTGCCGGTGCGCAGTTCGTCGACGATCTTCTGCAGCTGCGCGATGACCTCGTTCCACTGCTCGCCCAGCGTCCTGAAGATCTCATTCAGCCGCTCCGAGAGCTTGCGGTACAGCACCGGGTCCTCGTCCGTGTGCTTGCGAATGTGCGAGCGGATCGCGTGCTCCATCTCGGACGCCTTGGCACGGTCGCTAGCCGCGCGGGCCACGTGTGTGTCGAACTCGGCGTCCGTCAGCTGGATCGGCGGGATCTTGGGGTCGATGCCCAGCGAGATCACGTGGTCGTCGATCAGCTTGCGGACCTTGGCGCCGACGTCCTTCCCGAGAACCGGCGTGTCCTTGTAGCGGTTGCGCGCCCGCGCGTAGATGTAGGCCAGCCGCTTCGCGTCGCCGGAGTACGGCAGGCCCTCGGGGCGCGGCAGCACCGTGTCCAGCGACGCCAGGAAGGCCTTGAGCTTGACCGCGAACTCGGCCCGCAGCTTCTCGCTGCCCAGCGCCTCGATGCAGGCCTCGGTGTCGTCCAGCGACTCGATGCCCCGCTGGCGGAACAGGTCCACCACGCGCAGGTGCCGGTCGCGCAGCACTGGCACCTCGTCCTTCAGGTTGGCCAACGCGCCTTTCACGTCCTCGTCGGCGTAGGCGGCGAGGGCTTCCTTCAGGTGCTGCGCCACACCGTAGTAGTCCACCACGATGCCGCAGCGCTTGCCGAAGCCGGTGCGGTTGACGCGGGCGATGGCCTGCAGCAGCTCGGCTTCGCGGATCGGCCGGTCCAGGTACATCACGCCCTCGATGGGCGCGTCGAAGCCGGTGAGCAGCATCGACTTCACCACGAGGAAGGCCAGCGGGTCGGTTTTGGCGGGATCGGGGTGGAACAGCGGCTTCTTGAAGCGCTTGATCAGTTGCTCGTGTGCCGTGCCATCGGTCCAGGTCTTCCAGGCCGGATCGTCGTTGTTGCTGCCCGAGATGATGGGCGCGAACTCGATGCGCGCAAGCGTGTCGCGGTAGCGCCAAGCCTGCACCACGGCCTGCACCTTCGACGGCCGCTGGCACAGGGCCTCGTCGTCCAGGGCCTTGTCCTGCGGGCTCAAGGCCTGGCCCTCGGCCAGCAGCTCGTCGCGCGCCGTCTTCAGCGCCTCGAAGTAGCGGATCGCCGCTAGCCGGCTGTACGCCACCACCTGCGCCTTGTAGCCGTTGGGCAGGATGTGGGTGACGTAGTGGCGCAGGATGTCGCGCGCCTTGTCGGCGATCAGCGCCGGGGCGTCGAAGATGTGGCCCTTGGTGGCGTACTTCTGCTTGATCGCCTCCAGTTCCTCCGGCGTGTGCTGGCGGAACAGGTCCTCGAACAGCTCGTCCAGGCTGGCGCCGTCCTTGAGCGCGCCGTTGGCGGTGCGCCCCTCGTACAGCACCGGCACCGTGGCGCCGTCGGCCTCGGCCTCCTTGATCGTGTAGCGGTCGATGAACTCGCCGAAGATCTCATGGGTGCGCTTCTTCTCGCCCATGATGATCGGCGTGCCGGTGAAGCCGATGCGCGCGCAGTTGGGTAGCCCGGCCAGCAGGTTGGCGTGTAGGTCGCCCGCCTGCGTGCGATGGGCCTCGTCCACCAGTACGAGGATGCTGTCGTCCTCGTTCAGCACCTCGAACCGATCTGCGGACGTTTGGCCGGCCTTGTCGCCTTGGCCATAGACGGCCTTCGGCTCTTCCACCTTGGGCAAGTCGTCCGCCGTCAGCGGCGCATCGCCCGCCGTGTCGCCATCTTCACCCTGGCGGTACTTCTGGATGGTGGCAAAGATCAGCCCCGGCCCCTTGCGCCGCGCCAGCGCCTTCACGCCCGCAGTGCTGTCCGCCACCTCCACCACCTCGCCGGTGAGCGTGGCGGTCACGGAAAGCTGACTCTGCAGGTCCTTGCGGTCGGTGACGACGATGACCTTGAAGCGCCGCAGCTGCGGATCGGCACGCATCTTGCGCACCAGGAACACCATGGTCAGGCTCTTGCCCGAGCCCTGCGTGTGCCAAACGATGCCGCCGCGCTCGTCGTGCTCGCCATGCTGCAGGCGCGTCTTACCCGTCTTGAGCCGTGCGATGGCCCGGTTCACCGCCCGGTACTGCTGGTAGCGGCAGACCGACTTGACGGTTTGGCCGCCCACCTGCATGAAAAGAACGAAGTTCCTCACCACGTCCAGCAGGTGCGCGGGCGCCAGCAGGCCGGCGATCAGCCGCTCCTGCTCCGACAGGCTGGCCTTGCCCAGCTGCTGGGCCACTTCGATTTCGGTGCCGGTACCGTCCGGCCCGACCACGGTCTTCCACTGCGCGTAGTGCTCGAAGGCCGCGCCGACGCAGCCGACCCGCGCCTCGTCATAGCTGGTAGCCACCAGCAGCTGGTTGGTGGCGAACAGCACCTCGTTGCCCTCGTTGTCGTCGATCTCGAAAGCAGCCTTGCGCTGGTTGCTGTAGCGGCGCAGCTGGTCCACGGCCTCGGCCAACGGCTCGGGGATGGACGGGCTCTTGCACTCCACCACCACGAGCGGCAGGCCGTTTACCAGCAGCACCAGGTCGGGCACGATGAAAGCCTTGCCACTGTTGAAGCCGGGAGGGCAGTCGACGCGGTACTGGTTGACGACCGCGAAGCGGTTGTTGGTCGGCGTGTCCCAGTCGATGTAGCGGATCGTCTGGCCGCGCCCGCCATCCCAGCCGGGCAGTCCCTCGACCGTGAGCCCCTTTATCAGCAGCTCGGTGGCCTTCTGGTTGGCCTCCGTCAGCTTGTGCGTGCCCAGCCGGGTGATGGCGGCCACAGCTTCCGACAGGCGCGCCTCGTCCAGCCAGGGCTGGCCATCCGGGCCAGGGTTCAGGGCGCGCAGTCGTTCACGCAGAACGCCTTCCTGGATCACCTCGGTGAAGCTGCTGCGGCCACTGAGCGCGGGTGTGTCGAGGCTGCCTTCAGCGTAGGCCCAGCCCAGTGCTTGTAACTGTGAGACGAATGGCCCCTCGACGTCTTCAAGTTCCCAGCCCATCAGGCGCACTCCTTCGTCCGTTCGTCTCCCGCCAGCAGGGGTGTGACGCGGACGCGGCCGGTGAGAAGGTCGTCCATCAGTCCTATCTTCAAGCTGCCCAACGCTGCAAGTTGCTCTTGCTCAGCGCAGAGTTCGTCTGCAAGCGCTGTTGCGCGCAGCGCGATTTCGCGCTGCTCATCAGCTGGCGGGCGCATAATCTGAAGCGCTTTGATGATTGACTGCGAGATGTTCGTCTGCGAGTCCGCCATTCCACTGATAGTGCGCGTCACCGCCGCTTGAGCATACTGACTGGAGAGGGCGAGAGCGAAGTACGCCGGCACCTCGGTGTCGCGCAGCCGAAGCCGGTACATCTTGTCCGAAATCATTAGTTTCGGTCGCGTATGTGCCACGTGGGCGACCACAGCAACGCGCTCCTTCGGGCCCGCGCGCGTGATAAGGATGTCCTCGGCGACCACTTCAAGGTCTGGCCTTGGTCGAAGCGTCCCCGGTAGTGCCTTGTTCTCGTGGTCCGCATACCCGTCCCAAACTATCGCGGTCGTCTTCAGGACACCCCACCGATCCGACGCTGCAGGTACCGGCGGGCAGTCGGGACTCCAGCCTTGGCCAAGTTCGCGGATTGTTTCTCCCATGCGGACCACGTCCCAACCTAGCGGGATCCAGCCAAGCGGAGAGTCCTTGTAGAGATGCGGCGCCTCGGCCTGGGGCGGGCGCAGTTCGCCGTTGGCGTCGATGCCGCGCGTCAGCAGGTCGTGCAGCAGGCCCTGCTTGACGGCCTTCAGCTTGGCGATGATCGCCTCGGTTTCGCAGATGGCGGCGTCGACGGTGTCGAGGATCTCGGAGATCTTTCGTTGCTCTCTCAGAGGGGGAACACGAAGCGGGGTCCGCAGAAGCACCTCGTTCGCGAAGTTGACCTGAGACTCGGCCATGCCCGTGGTGCGGTCATGAATGAACTTTTGCGGATCTGCGCGGGAGATGAGACCGGCGAGAACTCGAGGCTCAACCAACTCTAAGCTGGGACGAAGGCCGATCATTTTCCCCGAGACAATTAGCTGCTCTCGAGTCGCGGGCACATGGCAGACAACACCGACTCGATGTCGCGGGCCTGCTTTCGTGACCAAAACATCACCTGCACGAACCTCTAGATCATTCTTTCCCCAGAAAGCCTTGGGAAGAACCTTATGAGCGCGCTCGTCCCAACCTGACCATGTAACAGCTGTGGTCTTGAGAACACCCCATTCCTCTGCAGCGAAGATCTCACGCTCTTCACAGTCAGGACTTGGTCCGCAGAAGTGCCTCTCAATCAGTTCTTTGACGGGGAGCAATGCCCAGCCTGAATCAGACATACCGCAACCCCTTCAAGAACCCCTGCAACGCCTGAGCCGCCGTGTCCCGTTTGCCTTCAAGCTCGGTCAGCGTCACGCGGTATTTGTCCCACCAGCTCTCGAATGCGGCAACAATAGCCTTGCGCTGCGCCCCAATGTGACGTTCAACGATGGCGCGCATGTCGTTGTGCAGGATGGTCAACAGCAGCTCGGCGGCCTGCTCGGCGGTCAGGCCATCGACGGCGGCGTTGATGTGCGCCGCAAAGCTTTCCTTCTTGGCCTTGAGCTGCTTCTTGACCGCGGCGAGTTCCTTCTTCCACGCCTTGATCTGGGCTTCGTCGACCGCGTTCTCGTCGTCAGCGTCCCCGTCCGCAAGCTCGGCGGCTTCGCCGTCCTCGGCCTCGGCATCCTTGGGGCTGGCGGCCTTGATCTGGCTGTCCAGTTCGGCCTTCTTCGCCTCCAGCTCGGTGATGACGCCGACAAAGTCGCTCATCAGGAACTTGACGAGCTTGTGCTCCAGCGGACTCTCCTTGCTGGCCTTGTCTTCCAGCGCGGTGACGATGCTGGTGCGCCAGGCGTCGGCCACGCCCTTGGCGCCGCGCGCCATCAGGGTGAGGAAGTCGTACTTGGTCTGGTACCAGAAGCCGGCGACGATGCCGCGGACCTGGAAGGGGTCGAGCAGGCCGATGGCCTCCAGCGAAGTGCTGAAGCTGGCCAGCAGATCGTTGCGCAATGCGACGAGGCTGGCGGCGTTGTCCATCTGCCCGGCCAGCGCCGTGATGCGGGCGCTGTGCGCCTCCCACCATTGCTCGAACGCGTCGCGTATGGCCGCCTCCTGGGCCACCAGTCCGGAATTACCCTCGATGGCGTCCTTGAGGTCGTAGCGCTTGGTCAACTCAGGCCTGAAGTCGTAGTACTTTGCGTCGCGCTCGACGAACAGATCGCGCGGGTTCAAGCCATGCGCCTGGAACAGCGCCGCCTTGTCTGCCACCTCAGCCTTTGGCACGCCGCCCACCAGATGGGCGCGCACGTCGTGCGGCTCGCGCGGCGGGGCATTGTCGGCGTAGCGGCGGATGTTGAGGTTGTAGTCGTTGCCCCTGAGCGTGGCGTTGTCAACGATGGCCGAGAAGCCCGGGATGGCGCGGAACTCGTCGAAGGTGGTGACAATCTTCTCGATGTGCTCGGGCAGCAGGTAGTTCTGCGCCCGGCCTTCGAAGAACTCGCGGTCGGCGTTGATGAACAGCACCTTGCCCTGGCGCTCGGCGGGCTTGCCGCTGACGCGCTGGGCGCCGTTATGCGCCTGCTGGCGCAGCACCAAGATGGCAGCCGGAATCGGCGTGCCGTAGAAAAGGTTGGGCGCGACGCCGATCACGGCTTCTAGCAGGTCTTCGTTGATGAGGCCGGCGCGGATGGTCTTCTCTTCACCGCCGCGGAACAGCACGCCGTGCGGCATCACGGTGGCGACCATGCCGCCGTCGCGGGTGACGGCCAGCATGTGCTGCAGGAACATGAGGTCGGCCTTCTTGGCCCCCACTGGCACCTGGCCGAAGCGGAAGCGCTCGGGGAACTTCGGCGCCCAGGCGGGCGTTCCGTCGGCGTTCTTCTCGGTGTTGCCCCAATGAATAGAGAACGGCGGATTGGTGAGCACGCGGTCGAAGCGCATCAGCTCGCCGCCTTCCACGTGCTGCGGCTCGGCCAGCGTGTCCTCGTTCTGCAGGTTCGCGGTGCTGATGCCGTGCAGCAGCATGTTCATCTTGGCGATGGACCACACAGTGCCGTTGAACTCCTGGCCGAAGAGGTTGGCCTTGCGGCCGTCCTCGCCGTGCTCGTCGATGTATTCCTTGGCCGCGATCAGCATGCCGCCGGAGCCGCAGCACGGGTCGTAGATGTCGTGAGCCAGTTCCGGCTTGATGAGCCGCACCATCATCCGCACCACCGAGCGGGGCGTGTAGAACTCGCCGCCCTTTTTGCCCGCTGAGTCGGCGAACTCGCCGATCAGGTATTCGTAGGCGGCGCCCAGCAGGTCGGGAAACTCGAAGTCTTCGTTGCGCAGCCGGTAGATGCCGAAGTGCGTGATCAGCTGGCGCAGCTTGATGTCGGGAATCTTGCTCTGGCCGACCTTGCGCGTGAAGTCGATGTGCTCGAGCACGTCGTATAGGCTGGTGTTGGCCGTCTCGATGCCGGTGAGCGCCTTGTTCAGGTAGTCGCCGACGTTTTGGTGCGCGTCGTTGACCAGCGTCTCGTACCGGGACTGCGGGGGCACCCAGAACGAGCCTTCCTTCTTGTACCAGCGCTGGTTCTCCGCCGAGGCCTCGGCTTCGGCCTTGGTCTTTCCACCTTCCATCTCCAGGCGGACCACCTCCTCCCGGCGCTGGTCGAAGACGTCGGAGCAGCGCTTGAGGAACAGCATCCCGAAGATGTATTCCTTGAACTCGGAGGCATCCATCTTGCCGCGCAGGATGTCGGCGGCTTTGAAGAGGTGACGTTCGAGTTGTGGAAGCGTGAGCGACATAAAAACCTTTCATTCATGACGGAGCGGCCCCGTCGAGGAGCGCCACTCATCGTCCAGCAGCGTTGGAAAGACAATCAATCCACGGAACCGCAACAACAGAGAGCGCCCTTGGACCCTTTCGGCCCTTTCTGGTGTTGCGTGTCTACTCACTTTAAGCAAACAGACCCTGCAACTCCATGCTGTGTCCAGCCGAGAGCCCGGTCCCGCTTCAGACGAGAGTGCGACGGTGCAAGTAGCAGCTCGCAAAGACCGATAGCATGCGGACGCTGGCGTTAGCGGTGCAGCTCGACGCGATGAGCAGCATGCCAGCGTTCGTAAAGAGTGCGAAAACTACCGAGCGGGGCGCTCCGTCGAAGCTGTCGGCATCCATCGCTTCGCCTCAGGTGTCGGCCCACTCCATTTGTTCGGCTTCCTCCAACGCAATATTGGCCGATTTCCCGGTGAGTTCTCCTTCGAGATCATCCACTTCGTCTGGGACGGGCTGGCACTGCCTCCATTTTGGACAGCTGCCCTACCGCGAGAATGGACTGCTCGGGATCTGGGTAGGCGTCCAGCGCAGCTTCACCCTCAGGCGTGAGGGTCCCGATACCTTTGTCCTTGACAAGCCAGCCGGCCTTGACCGGCGCGACAGCACTGAAGCGCACCATCTTCTCGAAGCGGCGGCCTCCGGTTTCGTAGTCCCCTGCCTCGTACTCGGTGAGCACGACCTGCTTCTCGAGCGCGGCCAGCGCATCCAACGCACGCATGCCTTCAGGT
>VFQP010004036.1_pt1 | contig 14132 bp, 16 predicted proteins | sample 3512351 | NCBI WGS metagenome assembly VFQP01 (sample SAMN10412372, study PRJNA504923) | tailings metagenome | isolation source: Relicate 1 Philex TSF1 revegetated site | place: Philippines: Tuba, Benguet | collected 2017-08-29 | reverse complement strand
GCGCCGCGTCGCGTGCGGCCGCTCAGATTTCGTGACGCGCGGGGAACGGCGCGAGGACAGCAGACGACGACCAGGGAGGACGGCGGCGGGGGGCGCAGCAGCAACACGCTGGCGCCCTCGATGAGTCCGGTCCGATCCGATTGATCTACACAGCACCCAACAGCGCCGAGCAACCAGTATGGCGGCCACACATTCTTCCCCCCCCAAAGGAAATAGCATCGACGTGGTGACGGCGTGCGTGGGCGCCAGGCGCGCGTGTGCGTGTGTATCGTGTGGCGCGGGTGTGTGGGTGTACCCGGGGCGCCTCACTTGGCTGTGCTGGAACGAGGAGCAGAGGCCCGTGCACCTCCGCGGTGGTGGGGGGGCGGGCGGGACGCGTCGCGGGCGGTCCCCGGCCCGCCGCCGCGCCTGCTGCCGGCACGCGGCTGGTGGGGGCACGACCCGCGCTCGGCGCTCGCGGCTCCCTGTGTGCGCGCTTGTGTCAGGCAGGCGGCCGTCCTGCGCGGGTCCTCGCAACGCCTTGGCGCGCCCTCTGCCCTTTGCTGCACGCGGTCCAGTGCGTGGCGCGCGTTCCTTCCTCTCTCTGGTGGGGCGCGCCCGAGGCCTTGGCGCAGCAGAGAGGAGCATGTGGGGGCGGGCAGAGCACCGGCACCGACGGCACTTGCGGGTGGATTTTTGCGCACCTGTACAACACACAACGACCCGCCCTCCTCCTCCTCAGCGGCGCCTGGGCCCGACGCAAGCGGGGGGAGGGGGAGGGGGAAAGGGGGGCACGCACACTGGCCGTTCCCGGGCCGGGTCGATTGGTCTTTGGCTTCACGTCGTCCGTCCGTCCGTCGCCGCCGTCGCAAGATCGTGTGTCGCTGACAAATCATTATCATGGTGGTGGACCTTACCTGAGATAGAGAGAGAGGAGAGCACATCGTGGGGGAGAGAGACGACGAGCGGCGAGCGGTTTCGGGAAAGTGCGAGGGACGAGAGGGGGCAGGGCGAGTTGCTTGCGCCACCGCCGCATGCGGCGTGCTTGGGCGCGGCGAACAGACACGAGAATGTGTGTGAGAGAGAGGGGCCTGGCGTGAGCGGGAGAACGGGACGTTTTGCGTGCACCTCCTCAGATTCACCCACTCAGTCGTCGTCATCGGAAGCGCATTTCGGTCGGTGTTTGGTGGACGTGGGAGCAACGCGGCGGCGGCGTCCAAACTGCAGTGTGTGTGCGCGGCCGGTGTGTACCAGTACCACCCGTCCCTCTCCCTCTGTGAGTGTGTGTGTGTGTGTGTGTTTGTGTGAAGAGTGCGCGTGCGCGTGCTTGGCGCGTGCCACGAGGGCGCCCAGCCCGGCAGGTCTTTCGTCATGGAGATCCCCCAGGAATCCTGTCCCTGGCCCCGGCCTTCCTTTTGCCATGGTTTCGCCTCACGAGCGTGCCCAGTCCCCCCTAGCCGCTGTCATGAGAAGCGAGGGCACCCCAGCAACGACGACACCCCCGTCATCATCATTCTTCGCCCCCTCAACCCCGCCGCACGCGCGCGCTCCCCAAGCGCGCGCCGGCGCGGAGGCCAGAGAGAGAGAGGAAGGGTCACTCTCTCTCACAGTGCTCCCCATTTCCCCTCATGGGTCAGTCATCCTGCACCACGCCCGCTCACACAGCAGGCAGTCCCCCAAGCCCCACGCTCTCTGGCCCATCTGATGATGCACAGGCTGCTGCGTGCGTGGGACGAGCCTCCTCCGCGCTTGGCTTGGGCGCATGCACTAGTGCCCCTAGACGCATGCACACACGCCCGGCGCTCGCGCGCGTGTGAGGGGAGGCCCTGCGAGGGCAGCTGTCACAGCAAGCAGCTCGGCACGGCACGTTGGCGTGTGTGTGGGGGGGAGGGCGAGGTTCCGATCTTGCGCGGGAGAGGAGATGGAGATGGAGAACGCTGGCCGCACTGCCGCTGCTGCCCCTCTGCTTGTTGTCACCCCCGTCGCGCCCACTGGAGTCCCTGGGCACACAGGCGAATGCATCGTCTTGGCGCGCGGCTCCCGCGGCTTGCTGGAGAGACTGGGGAGGCGCGGCGGGCTGGCTGGGCCAGCAAACGCCTGCGGTGCATCTCGCGCGCGCACGGGCGGGCCTGCTTCGGCTCCCGTGGCTTGGACGCAAGGATGGATGTGGGGGGCAGACTGAAGTTTCGCGCACACGTGTTGGCCGCGCCTGGGTGGAGGATCCTGGGGTTGCGGAGCCGATCGTCTTCCGTGCATGACGCGACCGCTGGCCGGTGTTGGGGCGGGCGTGAGGGATCCTGCGGCAGTAGAGGTGTGGCCAGACGCGTGCGCTTTCGTTGTCAAGAGCTCCGTCACTGCGCCCTCGCTCGAGGCTGGTGTGAACTGACGAAACCTCACCTCCCATCTGACCCGGCTGCCGGGCGCAGCCGCCAGCCCCACACGACTTGTGCGTGGCGGCTGTGGCGGCGGCTGGTGCTGCTGCTGCGTGCGTGTGCGTGGTGTGCGGGGCGGCGAGGAGAAACGTGCGCGTGTGTGCGTGGGGCTGTTGAGCTCGGTGCGTGGTTGTGCCTTTGCGCGCGTGCAATGCCAAGTGTGGCGCGCGCCCTCGTTTCAATGATGAGTTTGTCGCGGGGCGGCGCTTTGGGCTTTGGGGTGGACCGGATCTGTGCGGAGAGAGGCGGGTGCGGTCAGTCGAGATGTATGCGGGCGTCCCCCACGGCAAGGCTCCGGGGGGCGCCCGCGCGCACTTTTTTCGACGAGCACCTCCTCCTCACGACGCTGGAAAACACACACGCCCCCTCGTGTGTGTTTTCCGTGGCGGGGCAGGCGCACAGCGGCACACGGGCGGCCAGCAGCGTTTTTTCTCTTGATGGCCGGAACTGCATGTGGGCCGAAAGCAGAGCGCAGCAACACCGCACCGCCAAACTGGGGCGGCAGGAGCACAGCACTGCACATTTTTCCCCGCGGGGCGGCTCCGGTCTGGACCCCTTATGATTCTTTGAGGGCGCGCAGAGTGCGTAGCCGCGCGCGCCGGCGCCCGCGGCGCCTTGGGTGGCCAACAACCCAAGGCCACGTGTGCGCCGGCGTGCGTGTGTCGTGACGGACATCGGTGGCAGCAACCTGTCCCTCCTGGCCACCGCTCCTGATTGTTGACGCACGCGGGCGTGGCGCCTGCCGTCGGACGAGTCCCCAACGGCTTGGGCGCCTGTTGCTGTTGCTGTTGTCGTGGGTGGTGGTGCAAGCGGGCGTGGCTGAGAAGGAGGAGGACGGAGCAAGCGCACGGATGATGTGCTGCTTCTTGAAGCAGCGCGCAAGGTGAAAAAGTGCAGAAAACGGGGCGGGGAGCGGGGTCTGCAAGCGGGGAGCAAGCGCCACTCGACGGCGTTGATCACGCGCGCTTCGCGGCGGCAATAGAGAAGAAGAGGTGAGCGAGTGCAGTTGCAGTGAACTCGTCCGAGGCCTTTGCGCGCCCGCCTCATCGCGCGGCTGCTACTGCTCCGCTCACCTATGTAGAAATGCGAGCGCCGCCTGCATCACGCGTTTGGCGCACCGCTGACCATTGCAGATGACAGGAGTGCACAGCAGTCACCCAGTGGGGCGCATGGACCTTGGGAGGAGAAGATGCCCATCCTTGGCCGCGTGGCCAAGGCCTGGGCACGCCCGCCACCTGGCCCCCGGCATTGTGCTGCTTCTGGCGCTCACTGCGGCCAGCACCAGTGCAGCATGGGCAGCTCAAACAGGAGCGCCATCGGGCGCCCTCCTGAGGGCGACACGGTGGGCGGCTGCCATGCGCGGCGCGCTGGTGGGCCCGCTTACGTCTGCCCGCAAGCTGCTTCAGGGACAGCCCAAGAGCAACACAACAGGTATGCCCCATGTGTGGACATCCACCACGGATGCGGCGTGCAGGGTGCCCCAGGGTACGCGCGAGTGGAGCGTCCTCGCGTCTGCGGCCTCTGCACCTGTGCAGGCGGCAGCAAGCCATCGAAGAAGCCAAAGCGGAACGCCCCTGCTGGGAGAAGCCAGCCAACGACCGACGTGTGGATCATCGCCGGCGCCAGCAACGCGTGGTGCGGAGCCTGCGCGCGTGCGGGACGGCAGGCCAGAGGGCCTGGTGTGGCGGACTCACCTGAGCAAGCAACACGTGAGCGGTGCTGTGCACACAAGCAGGGGCGACAACGGGTACAGCAAGGACAGCGAGGGCCTGGACACGCCGGCGTGCATGGCGCCGCGCAACACGACCCTCATGTATGACGTGCTGAACCAGACCTGGGTGCCGGCGCAGAACAACGTGCACTCCATCAGCCGCTGGGCGCTGGCGCCGGACGGCAGCGTCGGCGTCGGCATGTGCGTAAAGCCGCCGTCTGCAGGGGGCTAGGCTTCTGCAGGGATGAACGAGCACGCCGGCAGCAGATCCGCGGACTGGGTCCCGCGGACGAATCACGTTGCCCTGGCCACCTGGCGAGGACGCCGGTCAATAACGCTGACTTGCCTGCGCTCGCGTGCGCACCACCACGCTCGCAGGCCGTTTGCCAACGCGTTGCAGGACCTGGGCGTGAGCAAGCGCGTGGGGCTCATCCCCTGCGCCATGGGCGGCACCACGCTGCTGGCGTCGTGGCGGCCCGGCGCCGGGCACGAGTACGGCTTCATGGTGAACACCACACTGGCCGCCATGGCCAGGGCGCCGCCCGGCTCACGCCTGCGCGGCATCGTCATGGTCGTGGTGAGCTCTGCTGTGTGTGCGCAGCCCGGCTCGCTGCGTGATTGACACAGGGCTTGTCACTCGGTGGTGGGACGTCTGGGGGCGTGCCGTGGCGCTGCGCGCGGCTCCCGTGAGCGGTGGGGGACGCGACGGGCTGCATTGGCGGCGTGGCTGCTGTGGCTGCTGTGCGCAGGGGGAGGCTGACGCCCTTTCTGTATACAATAATCGTGACCCCTACTACAATCCCACTGGGACCCTGTGGTCCTTCTACTTTGGCGAACTGATGACCGAGGTGCGAGGCATAGGCGCGGCGCTGCACGTTGCGCTCAGGTCGGAGTTGAGGACGCGGCGGCGTGTGGGCTCTGCCAGACGCGTGATGGGGCCAGCGCAGGCCTCGTCCTGCTGCCTGCCAGTATGCCTGTGCTGCTTGCGTGACGCTGGGCCAAGGTCGCACGCCACGTGCGTCACGTCTGCTGCACCCTGCGCCTCCTGCGGCACTTGCGCAGTTCCTCAACGCCACCCAGGCCGCGTTCAAGCACTTCAACGCCAAGCTGCCGCTGGCCCTGGCCGTGCAGACCACCGAGCAGCGCGACAGCGCCTTCCCCTTCATCGCCGTCGTCCGCGACCAGTCGCAGCGGCTAGAGGGCACCAACCTGCTCAAGGCCGACATGGCCGGGTGTGAGATGTACTTGTCAGACCTGAGCGGCTACAACGGCTACCTCGGCATCCAGAGCTGGGCGGGGTGGCAAGCGGTGCACCTGACTCGCAAGGGGCAGTGCTGCCTGGGTGCGCGGTTGGCGGGCACGTACAGAGCGGTGCGCGCAGGCCTCGTGGGGCAGGGTTGACGCGCTGCCAGCGCAGCTGCAGTTGCCCGTTCCCTTGCTTTGCTCGACCTTGCACCATCCTCGCAAACTGCTTGCTCAGCTAGGCCTCGACGCTTGTTTGCTCACAGCGCCACGGTGCCTCGTCCGTTCCCGTCGCACTTTGACTTGCTTGGCTTGAAGGGGCTTTTTGTGCGCAAGCAGCAACAGGTGACGTCACACGGTCCCCCTCAGAACTTGGAGAAACAATCATAATGCAAGCGCGAGTCCGAGGCGTCAGTCTGGGAGAAGCGTCATCAGAGAGAGCCGGGACACAGGTCGTGGACCACAGCGACGCAGCGCTGCGAAGCGTCAACGGATGGTGCACCCGACCCAGGGCGTGCTGCGTGCCCGCTGCCTTCCCTGAGCCACGCTGGGCCGCCGGTGCAGCTGCTCCACGCCGCACAACAGCCGCCCGGCTGGCACAGCTGCGCTCCGCCCAGGCCATGGCTCAGGCTGCACGGGGACGTCTGCCCTGCTGCCAGACCCCAGGCCGCCGCTGCCGCGTCGCCGCTGTCAGGGTGTGCCCACGAAGTCGTGGGCCGCTGCGCCGCCCCCGCCGCCGCCCGCCCAGGTGATCACCGCCCCGTCGTCTGCATGAGCGTGATGTTGTCTCCCTTGAGCAGGATTCTCCCCAGCGGCTTGCGCGTCTTCTTCTTGACCGAGACCTCGTGCGCGTCGTCCAGCACCAGGTTCATGTACTCGTCGAAGCCAATGATGCGCCCCTCTATCCGCAGGTCCGTCTGGTCGTAGAGCCAAATCTGGATGACCGCTTTGCTCTGCAAGAACCTGAAAATCAGGTTGATGGGCCTGCGCAGACGCGGCAGCCAGGGAGGAGCGCAGCGGCATGAGATCTCCCGCGCACCACGGCCCCCCGGCCCCGGCTGCCGTCCCCCGGCCGCTGGCTCGACGCGCATGCTTTGCGCGGGCGAAGAGATCGCCGCATCGCGTGCGTGCTGCCGCCGAGCGAGCGAGCCAGCATCTTCGGGCCGAGGCGCCTTCCCGCGCAGCCAAAGAGAAAGGGACACGAGCTTCGCGCCGTGGCACTCACTGGGTCATGATCTTCTGCACCTTGGTCGCCATCTTGGCGCGCTGCTCTCTCGCTGGGGCGCGCTGCGGCTCCTTTTGGGGGTGGTGAAAGAGCTTGTGCGCCGCTGTGGGAGCCCTGGAGAGCAAGACTTGTCCTTGCTGAGGAGGCAGGGGTTGTGACACCAGCGTTGAGGCTGACAGCACTTGCTGCGGCGTGGGGCGCCGGCCGCATGGGCGCGTGCGGAGGCTTGGCCCGTGGCGGCGCAGGGCGCGCACAGTCCGTGAGGAGGATAGGATGCAGTCAGCGCAGCTTCACTTGCCGTGTGGCCAGCACCGCCACCGGTGCAGCACCCGGGCCTTTTCTGCGGGACCGCTGCACCGGGGAGCACCACGCCGCAGGCCACCGCGGGCACCGCCGTGCCGCAGCAGCCACGACGGCACCAACGGCGCGTTGGCTCCAGGCCCAGCAGCCAGCGGCAGCGCCCTGACCAGCAGCCTGCAGCTGGCGTGGTGCCGGGCGGCCGAGACGCTCACGCACCTGCCGCTGCTGCAGCAGCAAGGCTCGCAGGAGTCCTACGCGGACGACGCGGCGCAGCAGCAGCAGCAGCAGGGCGACGCTTCTGCATCGGGAAGCAGCAGCGCAGGAGTGCTGGTGCTGGACCCCTACGCCAGCGCATTGCTCGGCGCGCCCCCTGACAGCGGCGGGCAAGCGCCCTCGGTGCGCTCTCTTCCCCGGGAGGGAGGCACCCACAGGCTGACCGCCTGCCCGCGCCAGGCGGAGTGAGGCCTGCCGGCCCCCCGCCTGTGTGCTCACAGGCGCGTGCGTGGGTGGTGCTCACGTGTCGGTGCGCAGGTGGGTGGGTGGTCCCACGATGCGCTGCAGGCGCACCCGCAGCGCTGTGGCGCGCTGGCCCAGCTTCTCAACCTGCTGTCCACGCGCTACATCGACGACACGCTGCTCAACGCCATGGCCGCCACCAACCTCAACTCCATCAGCAAGGGCGACTACCGCCAGGTGCGAGGGCAGGAGAGAGAGGAACGGAGCGGCGCGGCACTGCGCGCCGGGTGGCAGAGGCAGGAGGCAGAGGAACGCGTGCGCAAGCTGCGCGCCCGCTCAGCACCGTGCTTCCCTCTGGAGAAGCAGTCGTGCCGCATGCGTGCGCCAACGCCCACCAATCGCTGCCGGTGCTTTCTTCCTTCTTCGTGCGTGTGTGTGCACCACCCGACCTGGCATGCATGTGTGTGTGCACCCACAGGTGGTGCTGGTGGGCGACGCGTTTGACACGCGGCCGTACCGCCTGCCGTGGCCCGAGGGCACGCTGCTCTTCCTGGTGGCGCCGCGCGACGTGCACCAGCGCGCCGCCGAGCGCATCAAGGCCTCGGGCGCCAGGGTGCCCAGGGGCTGCCTGCTCAGGCGCGTGCCCGCAGACCTGGTGAGCCCCCGCGCACTGGTGCCCTGTTTTCCTGTGTGGCTTCCTGCCGCCTGACCTGTTTGCCAAAGGCGAGCTACGCTCGGAGCTACGTTTGGTTTAGTCCACGCATAGATCTACGCAGAGACTTGGCCACAGCTACGTCAGACTCGCAACCCTGCCGCGCAGTCCTCGCACGGCACGCCAGGCGCGCGGGGCCACCCCAGCGCAGCGCTTCAGGCAGGGCGCGCCGGCTTCACGCCTTGGCCCAGCCGGCTGTGACGGCTAGCGCGCGCGCGCGCGGCGTCGTGTACGGGCCCGTGTGCAGGCGGTGGCGCCCGTGGGCAGCGACGACGTGCCGTCCTTCCTGCCGGCGCTCGAGGCGGCGGGCTTCCAGCCCGACAAGCTCAGCGTGTGGAGCTTGCAGGTGCGGGCTGCTGCTTTTCTTGCTGGCCCAGCCGCATGCGCACGCGGCTTTTCCTGCGCGGTCTCGCCGGTGGCGGGTGCGCTCCCCTGGCAGCGCGCGCCCGAGTCTTGCGATGAGTGTGGCGTGTGGCGCAGGGGCTGGCAGGGCAGGCGCTGAGCGTGGCGGCCGTGCACAACCTGCTGACGGACGTGACGGGCGGCGCCGCCTTCCACAGCCTGGTGCTGGGGGAGCTGCCCGCCATCCTCACGCGACAGGTGAGGGCGCGCTGTCCAAGGCGTGCTGGGGCGATGCCCCAGGGCTGGCCCTCACGCAGTGCATCTCGCACCATTGAACGGAATGGGAGGCCGCTCACGGCAGCAGGTCAGGTGCTCGGGTCACAGCGCGCGTTAACGATGGACAGCCAACAACCGTGCAGCCCGTGAAAGCTCTGTGCGTCAATCTCCTCCTGACCTTGCCTGAGCGCTGCGTCCCACCCACCCCACCTCAATGCGCACGGCATCGCCGCGGCTGCGCTGGAACGGGGCCGGTGCCACTGCGCAAACCTCCACGCGCGCAGGAGGCGGAGAGCCTGCTGGCCGAGCACGGCCTCCTCTCCGCCGTCATGTCCCTGGAGGACCCAGCGGTGGACCCCGCCGGACGGTGGACCCCCGAGCTGCAGGAGCAGCACCGGCGGCAGGCGGAGCAGCAGGCGGCGGGCGAGGGCGGCCAGGGGCGAGGCGGCCAGAGGTGGCTCTTCACGGCGCAGCAGCTGCGGCTGTCGTACGCGCAGATGGGCGTGTACGAGCGGCACGCGGCGGCGGCCATGGAGGTGGACGAAGACTTTACCGACAACTTTTCTTGAGACGTGTTGCTGCAAGCGTGCGGCTGCTCACGTGACCTTCGTGCCGGGCGCGGTGGCAGGGTGTCCACACCGCTGGCAGCTCGCGGTGAGAGCTACGTTCGGCCTTGCACATCTGGAGCCGTCAAGGTCAGAGCTACGCTACAGTCTCAAAGCCAAGAGGTGCACAACAACCTGCAACGCACAACCTGCGCTGAGTCCAAGTCCCTATGAAGCGCACGCGGGTCAATCAACGCCCACGCGCGCCTCCATGAATGAGATGCATACGGCCCACCGAACGCCGCACGCCTCCAGCATCGTCATAGGAGTGCTCGCTCGCTGGTCCCAGCTCTGAACCGCCCACAGCTCAGGCGCGCGGCGCCCACACAAAGGACAGCTGCGGCCACACGCGCACGCAACAGCGACGAACACTGAGTTCAGGCTGCACAAGCCTCCCCCCTCTGTAGTGATGCGATGCGCACCCCACACCCACCCTGCGCGCTCACCTGGTGCACGGCGCCAAAGTGGCCCTGCGACGCCATGCCGCGGATGCCCACCAGCTCGTACTGCTGCTGCTGCTCATGATGATGATGAACGCGCTGGTGCTCCTCCGCCTCGCGCCCCCTCATACCGCCCCTCCCGCCGCCCCTCGCGCCGCCCACCGCCGCCGCCCGCCCACCCGCGACGAGCGCCCGCCGCGCCGCGCGCCCGGCGCCGCCGCCGCCCCTCCCGCCGCGCTGCTGCTGCGCCTCGGGCCGCAGCGGCCGCACGGCGCCCTCGGGCGACGCAAAGCCCCAGGCCATGGCCGAGCCCTTGCTGGTGGTGAGCTCCAGCAGCTCCACCGTGCCAAGCGGCGACGAGAGCGTGCACGCGTCGGTGCTGACGGCGCCGCCCGTCACCGCCTCGCCGGGCGCCAGGCGCAGCGTGCGGCTGAGCGCGCGGGGGAAGGCGGGGTTGCCGTGCGGGCCGTCCACCAGGGGGTGCGCGCCGCCCACGTCGTACGTCACCTGCGTGCCGGTGCGCAGCGTGCGCGTGCGCCTGGTGGCTGGGTGGCGGCGGCGGCGAGCTCGGGGGGCGCGACCCCCTTCACACACACGTCGCAGGCCACAGGAAAGCGATTGGGCGGACGCGCCTGGATGCTGTTGAGGAAGGCGTGCTCTTGGCCCAGGACCTCGACCACGCTGTACGTCACGTTGATGGCCAGCACGCGCCGCGCGCCGGGCGGTTCGCGGAACGCGCCAAAGGAGGGGCCCGTGGGATCGGAGGCCTTGGCGCCAAAGGGACCCGTTGTGAGCGTCGCTGCTGCTGCAGCCGGCACGCCTGCGAACCGCCGCCGAGGCGCGTGGGGGGCGGTGCAGTCTGATTGGCGCCCCCCCCTTCCTCCCCGGCGCAGGAGCTCCCCTCTGCCCATTGTTGCTGTCGCAATGACGTGCTTCAGTGAACCAGGCAGCTGGTCCCTGGCGCTGCTGCCTGTTGCTCTGCCGTGCCGGGCAAGGCACCGGGTCGAGGGGGGCGCTTGAACGCCAGGTGGGCGGGGGGCCATTGCCTTTGCTCGTGGCAATGTGGCGACCCTCACCTGGAATGACGCTCGCCACCAGCAGCGCTGCGACGAGCGCTACACTCGCACGGTTCGCGGCTGCCATGCCGCCCGTCTTGGCAGGATGGGTACTCTGCCGCAGGCGCACGCACACGCACCAGCACACTCTACAGGCGATGCCTGTGCTCCTGCTGCTGCAGTGGGACCTGCCTCCCCTTCTCGCGCGCCGCGACAGCGAGAGCCCTCATGCAGGACGAAGTCACGGAACGGCGCGCGAGAACCCGCCGCAGCAGCAGCAGCGATGCGCTCAATCCACCAGCAACTGCACAGCAGCAGGGCTGCGGCGGGGCGCTCACCACCATGGCGCCCCATGATCACGCGATCAGGCACGCGGTGTGCAGCGGCCGCCAAGGTGCCCCCTGCGGACCTGCTCGCCGCGGCAGTGGTGGCAGCGGAGAAGGGCGCCGCCGTGGTGCTGGAGGCGGCCAACCGGCCCAAGCGCATCGAGCGCAAGGAGGGCAACGATGTCGTGACGGAGACAGGCACGTGCGAGCTCTGCGGGCCTTGCTTGTCATGCTGCGCGCCTGCGTGGACACGCAAGTGCTGCCGGCGCCTGTGCGCAGACAAGGCGGCTGAGCGCGCCATCGTGGACAGCCTGACCGCCGCCTTCCCCGGCCACGCCATCCTCGGCGAGGAGGGAGGCGTCCTGGGAGACATCACCTCGGAGTACCTGTGGAGCGTGGACCCCCTGGTGCGTGCGCGCTGCACGCCCCTGATCCAGCTGCATGTGCGTGGTGGCGTGGGGCATCGGGGAGCGCAGACGTCTCTCTGCTGCAATGGCGGCGCGCAGGACGGGACGTGCAGCTTCAGCACCGGGTACTCGCACTTCTGCGTCTCAGTGGGCGTGCTGCGCCGTGCGAGGTGAGGGCGGCGGCGGCGCTTGGTCCGCGAAATGCTCCCTGTGCGGGGTGAGCTGGGTGAGACGCACCGCGTCGCCTGCTGATCTTCGGTCCTGCAGGCCGGTGGCCGGGTGCATCATCGAGTTCATCGGCGGGGGCCCGGGCGGGCTGGGCAGCTGGCACACGCGCAAGTTCACCGCCACGCGCAACGGGGGCGCGTTCCGGGACGGGAAGCCGCTGCAGGTGTCGGCCACCCGCCAGCTGCGCGACGCCGTGGTGGTGAGTGCAGCTTGAGTGGGGCCGCTCGTCCGGCCGCTCAACGTGGCGCTTCGCCGACCGCCCCGTCGCGCCGGCCGCCCCTGCCTGCACCACTTGCCCCGCTGCCTGCCCGCTCGCCCTCATCGCACGGAGCACCACCCCAGTCTCCATGCCCACCTTCATGCGTACGCTGCCCCGCCCCCGCACCGCATGCCAATCTCAGTGCCAAATGGCTCCTGGCGCTGCGCTGCGCTGCAGGCGTCCGAGGCATGCTTTTTCGAGGACCCCAGCATCCAGACGCACCACACGGCGCTCTACGAGGCGCTGGCTCGGGACACGCGCGGCGTGAGAATGTGTGGTGCTGCCGCGGCCAACTGCTGCCATCTAGCCATGGGCGTGGTGGACGCCTACGTGCAGCCGGACCTCAAGCCGTGGGACGTGGCGGCTGGCGCGCTCATCATCGAGGAGGCGGGCGGGCGCATCACCACCTGGGACGGCCTGGCCTGGTCGCCGTTCGACCGGACCTTCCTTGCGACGAACGACGCGCTCTACGACAAGGTGAGTGCCGCTGTGGTGAGAGTTGCATCTCTGGCAAGCATCCAAGCGCCCCGGGACCCCCTCGCAGGGCACCTCGCTTAGATCATGGAGGATGCCTGAAGCCCCTCATTGGCAGGATGCCTGGGTGCCCCCCCTGGTGATCACCCCAGGCAGGCCTGCCCCGGTGGCGCCTGCAGGTGCTGGCGGTGACGGAGCCGGTGCTCACGCGGCTGCGCGAGGCCGGCGCCGACCAGCGGCCGTGGTTCGTGCCCGCCGGATACAAGCTCAAGAGCGGTTCGGGCGAGTGAAGGGCACGCTCGAAGCGGAGGGCCATCACCAGCTGTCACGGGGATGCCTGTTTCCTGTTCAAACTGTTCGCACCCCCAGGCCCCCCCCAAAAGAGCCTCGCACAGGAAGAGAGGATGCAAGCTTTGCGCCAGCGCCTCGACAGCAACGCGCTCGCGTCGAGCAGCGGAGCAGCGTCGATGGCCACTTGGCACCTTGGCCGCTCGCAGCGCTGCCCCTCTAGCTCCTGCAGCTGGAGCTCCGCGCACGCAGCGGCCCTCTCAGCCTTGGTGCGTCGGCGATGGGGCCGCGTGCGCGTCGTCTTCCGCTCACGAGGGCCGCACCTTCGGACGCTTTCGTGCACGGCGTTCTGGAGAGCGCAGCGCAGCGCTGCGCAATCTGGCCACGACAGCGCACGCTGCAGGCAGCCAGCAGCACCACCGCAGCGATCGCGTGATTGGGCGATGCGCTTTGAGCGCTGACGGGGCCCGCACGAGGGGGGAGCAGGAAGCGCGCCCGCTCGGGTCCTGCACGCTGCTCTGCAGGGGCGAGGCGCGAGGCCAGCGGGAGCAGCGAGGCCTCGGCAATGGCTCGTCGCAGCAGCTGCCGCGGACGGGCCAAGGTGAGCGCGGTTGCTCGCTCTCCGACGGGGAGCGCGCGGAGATGCCCTCGGAGAACAGGATCCAGGCTCTGAGGGAAGGCGGGCAGCAACGGCACGCACCAGGCACAGCGCGGTGCCCTCCCACGGCACCCTGTGCGGTGCCCTCAGGTCCATCAGCAGCGTGTCCACCACGCCCGCCGACGCAGCACCCGCGCCACCTCCCCCCTCACCCTCGGCCCGCGTGTCGCCAGAGCCAGCAGCAGGAGAAGAGCAGGACGGCATCGCGGCGCTACTCTCCCGCGAGGGCGACGAGCCCAGCCCAGATGTGAAGGGCGCGTCGCCCTTGTTGGCCCTCGGGTCGCTGCTGGGCGTGGGCTTCCTGCTGGGCGGCGGGTACCTGCTCAAAGACCAGATCAAGGCCTTCCTCGAGTTCTTCATCACGGCGGTCGACCAGTGGGGCGTCTGGGGCGTCGGCGCCTACGCGGCCGTGTACATTGCGCTCGAGGTGCTGGCGCTCCCAGGTGAGGCCGGCGGCGCGCTCACCCTGGCGGCCCTGGACGTAGAGCTCCTCTGGGGCTTCGTGTGCGCACAGAACGCACCGGCAGGGGCGGCGGCAGCGCGGTCACGCTGTCAGGCAGCGCGGCAGCCAAGGTCACGCCTGCTGTTGCGTGGAAGCAGCTTGCCTTGGGGCGGTGGGATCCTGCTGGCAAAGTCTTCATGAGTGGCGTGGCGGTGTGGCGTGCGTCGTCGTGTGCGTGCAGCCATCCCGCTGACCATGACGGCGGGGGTCATCTT
>VFQP010004035.1_pt1 | contig 14133 bp, 9 predicted proteins | sample 3512351 | NCBI WGS metagenome assembly VFQP01 (sample SAMN10412372, study PRJNA504923) | tailings metagenome | isolation source: Relicate 1 Philex TSF1 revegetated site | place: Philippines: Tuba, Benguet | collected 2017-08-29 | reverse complement strand
GGTAGTCTCGGAAGAGGAGTTCTTGAAAAACAACAAAAGTATTAGTTTCTTGAAAGTACGTACAAGTTATGGCCGTACAGGTAATGCTGAAATTGGTGCTGATGGTAGCGGTGCTTCTACCAATACAATTAACTTCCCTCAAAGAGGTTTGTATGCTGGTGATGCTGGTTATGGTACTATTCCAGGACAAAGACCAATCCAGTTGGCAAACCCAGACTTGAGCTGGGAAACTACCGACCAATTTGATTTTGGCGTTGACTTTGGTTTCTTAAATAACCGTTTGACAGGGGAAATTGATGTTTACCAAAAAAATACATCTAATTTGTTGTTGAATGTAAACGTACCTGGCTCGACAGGCTTTGCTACACAAACTCGTAATATTGGTAAATTGCAAAACAAGGGTATTGAATTTGTCTTAAATTCAGATAACCTTGTTGGGGCTTTCAAATGGAGAACAAGCTTTAACGCAGCTTTCAATGCCAACAAAGTTACCGACTTGCAAGGACAAATTATTGAGGGTGGCTTGAACAACATGAGCCGTGCCGTAGAAGGCCAGCCAATTGGTACATTCTTTACAGCCGAATATGCTGGTGTTGACCCTGCCAATGGTAATGCTTTGTGGTACAAAAATACAAAAAATGCAGACGGTTCTATTGACCGCTCAACAACCAGTGTATACGGACAAGCTCAACGTGTGGTGGTAGGTAAAGCTTTGCCAGATTGGACAGGCGGTATTACCAATACATTTAGTTACAAAGGTTTTGAATTAAGCGTATTTATTAACGGTCAATTTGGTAATGATATTAACTTCTATGGCGTTGGCCGTTTCTCTTCTGCTAACGGTCGTTTTGAAGATAACCAAACTGTAGACCAGCTAAATGCTTGGACTCCAACCAACACCAATACCAATATTCCTGAAGCTCGTTTGTTCTATAACAATGGGGCTCAGGCATCAAGTCGTTTTATTCAAAATGGTTCTTTTGTTCGTTTAAGAAACGTTACATTAGGATATAATATTCCTAAAAATATCTTGAACAAAGCAAAAATCAATAACATGCGTGTATATGTTACGGCTCAAAACTTGGCAACTTTCACCAAATACACAGGCTGGGACCCAGAAGTAAATGCTGATGATATTGTTTCTAATATTGCTCAGGGTTATGACTTCTACACAGCTCCACAAGCTCGTACCATTACATTTGGTGTAAATCTTGGTTTTTAATCTAAATTGAATAAAGAAGATGAATAAGATATTTAAAAATATATTAATGGTAAGCTTTGCGTTGAGTACGCTGACAGCTTGCGATAAACAACTCGATATTGAACCTAAGGTAAGTATCGACGAATTAGCAGCATTGAATACTTCAAAAGACGTTCAGGTTACACTGGTGGGTGCTTACGATGGTATTAGTGATGTAAATGTGTTGGGGGGAGGTAGCCAGTATATCAAAGAATTGATTGTGGATGACCGTGACGTAGTTTTTGGTGGTACGTTTACTACTTTGGACGAAATCTGGAGAAAAACGATTGCTCCAACCAATGGCGATATTACCAACCTGTGGATGGATAGCTATAATGCTATTAACCGTGTCAACAACGTGCTTTCGGCACTTGAAAAAGTTGACCAAGCTGAACGTGCTTCAGTTGAAGGACAAGCTCGTTTTATCAGAGGTATTTTGTACTTTGACTTGGTGAACTTATATGGTAAGTTTTGGGGCGATGGTAACAATGCTACCAACTTAGCTGTACCATTGGTTTTGACACCAACTCGGGGTATTACTTCTGTCGATAGCAAAGAACGTGCTTCTGTGGCTCAGATTTATGCACAAGTATTAGATGATTTAACAAAAGCAGAACAATTGTTGCCCGAATCGCTTACCAATACTGGGTTTGCTACCAAAAATGCGGCATCTGCTATTTTATCTCGTGTCTATTTGGCACAAGGTAATTATGCTTTGGCTCGTGACGCTGCCAACCGTGTTATTGCTTCGGGTGTACAGCAGTTAGCTCCTTCGTTTTCTGAAGCATTCAACGATGCAACGAATGGTTCTGAGTTGATTTTTAGAATTATTGTTACTGACCAAGACGGTACTAACGATTTGAATACGTTTTATGCTTCGACAAGAAACCAAGGTCGTGGCGATATTCGTGTTCAAGCAAAACACTTGGCTCTTTATTCTGCAGAGGATACTCGTGGCCAGTTTTTTGAAGAGTTGAATAGAAATATGTACACACTCAAGTTTGCCGACCGATACGGCGATTTACCTATTGTACGTATTGCCGAAATGTATTTGACTCGTGCCGAATGTAACCTTCGCTTGGGAACTACTGTTGGTGCTGCTCCATTAACCGACGTTAACCTTATCAGGGCTCGTGCTGGAGCTAATATTTTGTCGTCGGTAGCATTGGCTGATATTTTGAAAGAAAGAAGATTAGAGTTTGCTTTTGAGGGCATCAACTACTTGGACGTTAAGCGTAACAAACAAGCTGTTGGGTCTTTGGTGTACAATAGCAACGCATTGGTATTGCCAGTTCCACAAAGAGAAATTGATACCAATAAGTCGTTAAAACAAAATGATGGATATTAATTCTTGAAGAAGTTGATAATTGAAATTTGATAATCAGTTGAATAAACAATGTATTTAGCGTTTATTAAATTGGTATTATTACTTTGACAACTATATCCTGTATCAATAAAAAAAGAGGTAGCTGTAGGGGCTATCTCTTTTTTTATGTCTACGAGTTATTTTCTTTTTCAAGAATAATGTTGTTTTTTTGCTTCTTGTCGTGAATTTTGAGGAAAAAGAAAACAGCGAATTATGCTTATAGCCAAAAATATTATCAAAAATTATGCCTCTCTACAAGTATTAAAAGGCATAGATTTGCACATTGCCAAAGGTGAGGTGGTTTCGATTGTTGGAGCTTCGGGGGCAGGGAAAAGTACTTTGTTGCAGATTTTGGGTACTTTAGATAAACCCGACCAAGGGAAAGTTATTATTGCCGACCAAGATGTTACCTTATTGGGCGAAAAGGCTTTGGCAGCTTTTAGAAACGAGAAAATTGGCTTTATTTTTCAATTCCATAATTTGTTAGGTGAATTTTCGGCTTTGGAGAATGTGGCAATGCCTGCCTTTATTCAAGGAAAAGCAGAAAAAGAAATAAAACAACGTGCCGAAGAATTGTTGGTATTGTTGGGCTTGAAGGATAGAATCAATAACCTGCCTTCGCAGATGTCGGGTGGCGAGCAGCAGCGTACCGCTGTGGCTCGGGCTTTGATGAATGCTCCTGCCATTATTTTTGCCGATGAGCCTTCTGGTAATTTGGACTCTAAAAATGCCCATGAGTTGCACGAGCTTTTCTTTACACTACGCGATACATTCCAACAAACCTTTGTAATTGTAACTCATAACGAAGATTTGGCCAATATGGCCGACCGCAAATTGATAATGCAAGATGGTATGATTTTATAAGCATGAGCCATCCTAAATTTTAGGTAATATTAAAAAACACTATTAGTGTTTGTCAAAATTCACAAGGTCGTCAAGTGAACATTGAAGAGGCTTATCAATTGCTCAAATAATAGAAAATTAGGGACTATTTATGCAAAAGGCCTTCGAAATTAGTTTTTCAAAGGCCTTTTGTATGTTAAATATCAGTATGACACATCTTTGCCGCAAAGCATCTTCAAAAATAATCACCATTCACTAAATTCGGGATGACTTATACTTATGAGGTACGACCAGCTATGATTTTGTCGTATTCTATATCATTAGCTTCCCAAAGCTCTATCTTGTTCCCTTCAAGGTCGAGGATATGTACAAACTTTCCAAACTCTAAGATTTCTATGTCGTCGATAATTGTAACACCTTCAAGACGTAATATCTCTACTAATTCGCTAAGATTTTCGACCCGATAATTAATCATGAAATCTTTGGAGGAAGGAGCAAAATACTGACTGCTTTCAGGAAATGGACTCCATTGTGTAAATCCTTTTTGGCTTTCATCTTGGGCTTGTCGCCATTCAAAATTAGTACCATATTCATCAGTTTGGAGACCTAAATGCCTTTCATACCAGTCTTTCATTTGCTGTGGGTCTTTGCATTTAAAAAACACACCACCAATTCCTGTCACTCTTTTCATGGATTATAAAGTTGTTAAAAATATAGTGTCACAAAGTATTGTAAGGGAAGGAGGGTTGCTATTTTGGGTAAAAAATAGCTTATATTCAAAAATTTGAGATAAATATAAAGTTTTTACCTGATTTTTATAAGCAAATAAACGATTTAGTATGTTGTTGATGAGCTAATTAGTAATTTGTTCCGTTTTAAAATTATGTATCCTGAAGGGTATTCTTTTTAATAGCAGTACCACATGAAGCACAATAGGGGAGGTGTGCAAAATTTTCATGACCACATTGTCCGCAAGGTTTGAACAATTCGAGGCCACAGTGTCGGCAAAAATTAGTCACCAATTTAAAAGTATCGGTATCTTTGATAGTACCTGTAGGAAACTCCCATTTTTTCAAAATAAAATCTTTTCCACACGAAGGGCAAATATGATTGTCGAGAGCTTTTTCGGCAATGTCGCTATGTACCCTTTGGGCACGGGTTTCGGTAGATGTTTTTAACTCAGCTCGTTTGCTTTCGAGGTATTCTTGTAGCTTTTTGATAGCATAATACCCTAAGCCAATCGACAAAAGAATCCCGACAATTGAACGTACATACCCTCCATAACTTGGCAAATAAGGTACAAGCCCAATAAAAAAAGCGTACAGCGAAAAGAAACTAAAGCCCATAAATAGCGGCCAAAATTTATGTTTTCGGTACTTGATAAAAAAGAAAATACCAAGAAGCAAAACAGGGCTTACAAATAATAACCGAATTAAGAATACCTTGAGTTCGTAGTGCTTGAGTGCTTCCTGATAATGCTTTTCTGAAAGCTCGGTAGCTTTGTTTATTTGAGTGTCGAGATTGACTATTTGGCGGTTTAGTTGTTCATTGCGTCCTGTCAAAATACTAATTTGTTCTCGCCAAGCTTGTTCTACCGCATAAAACTCATCAAGGCGTTTGGCTCGCTGAATTACCTCTTGGTCTTTTGAAGGCGAACCTAGCGTTTTGCGAGTGGCTAGCCAATTTTCAAATGATTGCTTTTCGTGGGTATAATTTTGTGTCGCCAACTCAATTGTTTTTTGAAACGTATTAATCTGGTTCTGAAAATTGGCTTGTTGTTGTAGCAAAAGTGTCTTACTTTTTCTGAGTTTCTGAAGTTCGAGGGTATGCTCAAACTGTTCAAAAGCAGGAGCATTGACAGTACTGTCGAGGTCGTCGATAATTTTACTCGAAAGTAGGATAAGAAAAGAACATAATACTAGCGAGATAGTATAATAAATAACCTTCGAGGTTTTTTCTAGCTTTTTACTGTTTAGCTCCATGGTCTTGTAGGTTGAATGACAAATCAAACCAGCGTTTTATTCGTAATTGGATGAGTCTTTTTAAATGAACTTCATTCAAAAAGACATTCGACCAGTTTTCGTAACGTTGGCATTGAACACCAAGATAGAAAAAGTATATGCTTGTTGCAAATGCTTGGAGTACAGCCTTTTCTTCGGCCGAAATCTTTTGAACAGATTCATAACCTGCCAAAAAGTGCTGACATTTGCTTCTAAAAGTCTGTTCGTCGGTTTCGGTACTATAAATTTGTAAGATATAATAGCCAATATCCATACATAAATAGCCATTTCCACAGAAGTCAAAATCAAAAATAGTAATTTGGTCTTGGGCTATATTGAGGTTATCAAACCAAATATCGAGGTGAACAATACCTCTGCGTAGTCCATGGGTAGGTAGGTTGTCAAAAGTGTGGAGGAGTATTTGTTGGGTAGTTCTTAAAAACTGCATTTCGTCGGTATCTTCCGACAAAAAACGTTCCGTTTGCTGGATAGAATTAACCAATAATACTTCGCTAGAATAAGTAACACGTTCAAGCTCTAGCGATTCGGTTACCTGATGTATTTGAGCCATCGTTTCTCCGATTTTGTAATGGATTTCTTCTGAAAATGACAAGATTTTTTCACCCTCAGCAAACGAAAACAATACCCCAAACCTGGGTCCTTCGGGGGCATTGAAGGTTTGGATATACTGCCCCTGCAAATCGGGAATAGCAAACGAAATGGGTATTTGCTTGGCATGAAGTAAGTTTAGGAGGTTTACCTCCTCATTGATTTCGGTAATGCTTCGCCAGTTATAACTATAAATTCTGAAAATGTATTTATGCGTGCCAGTATCTACCAAATAGGTATGATTGATGCCCGCCTTGATAAGCTGACAAACGGTATTGTTATCAAGAGAATATGGTATTGGTAAAAATGTGCTTAAATAGGCTGCATCAATAATAGAGCTGCTAACAGGTACAACGTTCATGGAGGATAGTTGGTTGACAAAAGATTAGAGTAAAAAAAAAGCTTGCAAAGGTAAGGAATATCAAGTAAAAAAGGCTTTTCTAGTATTGTAATTTTTCTAGGTATTATGAGCTTATCAACAAAGTATTACACCTGCTTTTAGTCTGTTTCAAATGAAAAATTGAATTTTTATCAGAAAAATCCTATAGAAGATTAAAATTTATGATTTTTTTTAGGAATATATTAAACTAAACGCTTACATTGTGTTCCAAGATGTCATTATTAAGCGTAATAGTCGGTATTCGGATATGTTGAAATTCCTGAAAATTTCATTTATTCTTCTTTTTGCTAGTTTGAAAGTGGCGGCTATTACGGCCGTTTCTGTAGAACACAAGCAGGGGAATCTTGTGAAGAAATTTTGGGTAAGTGCAGCAACCCACGCCCACAAAGGCTATTATGGCGAAGAATCCCTCAAAGAATCGGAGGAAACCGAAGAGGATAGCCAAGACGATGTAAAGCCTTTTTGGGGATTTACATCTTACCCGTCGTTATTTACAATCTCTACATTAGTAGTACCTCATAACTTTGTACATCCTTGTACAAGCTCTTTATTCCTTTCTTGCAAGCAGCTTTGTGTGCTTTATCGAAATTTCAGACTATGACCTGGTGTGTCCTAATAAGCGTATATAGACTTTGTCGTATACAGTAATATGGATACCTTTTTCTTGCTCAAGTATTTTCTAATAAATACGTATTTTTTGATGAATTAGCTAGGTTATTTATAGCCTATATTGTATTGTTATATGGTTGATTATCAGTATTTTAAACTGAAAAGCCCTGTTGTATTAGACCCACATCACTATTATCATTTGTAAAGCATTAGTAAACATATATTTGAGATGAAAAAACAATTAGTTGTATTCGATGAACATCATGTGTTACACGATATCAAACATTTTTTGCCAGCACAAGCCCCTCTAAAGGATTTTGTACACCATAATACACTTCATGCTTTTCAACATTTGAAGTTTTATCAGGCCATCAGAAATGCTTCCGAAATATTTGGTTATAAAGTATCTCTTTCTCTTGGCGAGTTCCGTACATTGTTTGAAGAAAATAGAATCAGAGAAGATATATTGGAAAATGTGCTGATAGAAAATAAAGGTATATCGCAATTAGCAAAGTGGAAAGAAAGACTACTCTCAAAGACGTATAATGACCACCATTTGCCAAGAATTGGTTATGTAAGGTCGTACTGGAAAAAATCGTACCACCTTGATTTAGATTCTGTAGTTCATCCAAAATTATTTAGAATATTATGTAGTTACCTTGATCAAGGAATTGCTATCTGGAGCTTCCCTGTTCGTAATCAAGGTTTTTTGAATGCCATTATTGAAATGGAGCGAAATAGCTTTACCAGCTTTTTCAAAACCTCCAGAGCTAAAAAATTACTCCTAAATACCCAACCACAGATTACCGACTTGCTCAAGATTTTGATTGGCGACGAGGCTTTATTTGAACATTATTTGTACGACCAGCAGTTTGCTCATCCAGGTTGGTCGGGTATGATTTCGGCTGTAGAAACTCAGCCCGAAACCTTATTAGATACCAAAGAGGTTTCGTTGCATGACCTGATTATTTTGGAGCTATTGCTTGAAATCGATGCTATAGATGCTCAGTTTGGTACAGACTGGACTCCACTTGGTAACAAAATCGGGCATAAACCCACGGCTTTGTTTGCTGAGGTAGAAGAAACCGAACTCAGCGAAGTATTAAGGCTTTGGCAAACTGCTTTTGAATGGACCTATTACGATCAAGTATTGGCGGGGCTTCAAATGGAAAAAGTAGGAGCGAAGAAGGCAGGCCCCAAAACCTTTCAGGCTATGTTTTGTATCGACGACCGTGAGTGCTCTATTCGTCGTCATTTTGAAACACAAGACCCTCATTGTGAAACTTTCGGAACGCCAGGGTTTTTTGGGGTAGAGTTTTACTATCAGCCCGAAGACGGTAAGTTCTATACAAAAGTGTGTCCTGTACCAGTAAAACCTAAGTTTTTGGTAAAAGAAATCGGCTCGACTAACAAACGCCCTAAAGATGTTCATTTTACCAAACACTCTCATTCGTTTTATGGCGGTTGGTTGATTTCACAAACTTTGGGTTTTTGGTCGGCCATGAAGTTATTTATCAATATTTTCCGACCGTCGATGAGTCCTGCTACGGCATCGTCGTTGAAGCACATGGATAGGTTCTCAAAACTTACGATTGATTACGAACGGCTCAAAGAACAGGAAAATGGCTTGCAAGTTGGCTTTATGCTAGACGAAATGGTACAACGTGTAGAGGGTTTACTAAAAAGTATTGGCTTGGTAAAAGACTTTGCTCCGATTGTATATGCTATTGGGCATGGCTCTAGTAGTGTCAACAATCCTCATTATGCCGCCTACGATTGTGGTGCATGTAGTGGACGAGCGGGTTCGGTAAACGCCCGTGTGATTTCGTCGATGGCCAATAACCCTCAAGTACGAGAAGAGTTACGCAAAAGAGGAATTGATATTCCTGATACAACACAGTTTTTGGGGGGCTTGCACGATACCACCCGCGATGATATTATTTTCTTTGACGAGGAATCGCTGTCGCCAGCCAATTTAGCTCAGCACAAAAAGAATCTTATTGCGATTGATAAGGCAACAGATTTTAATGCCAAAGAACGTTCACGACGTTTTGAGTCGATAGATACCACACAAAATGAAGTTAAAATTCATGAGTTGATCAGACAACGTTCGGTGTCGTTATTTGAGCCACGTCCTGAACTTAATCATGCTACCAATGCTTTGTGTATTATTGGTAAAAGGGAGCTATCGAAGGGCTTATTTTTAGACAGAAGGTCGTTTTTGAACTCTTACGACTATACTATCGACCCCGACGGCAACGCTTTATTCAGTATTCTGAAAGCCGCTGCTCCTGTTTGTGGAGGTATTAATTTGGAGTATTATTTTTCAAGAGTAGATAATCAAAAATTAGGTGCAGGTACAAAACTTCCTCATAACGTAATGGGCTTGTTTGGGGTAGCCAATGGTATTGATGGTGATTTACGCCCTGGCTTGCCAAGCCAGATGATAGAAGTACACGACCCCGTTCGGATGTTGATTATTGTAGAACATTATAATGAAGTGGTGCTAAAAACCATTCAGAAAGCCCAAGAAACATACGAATGGTTTGAGAATGATTGGCTGAATTTGGTAACGGTACATCCTACTACCAAAGCACTATCGGTATTCAAGAATGGTACATTTGAGCCATATACTCCTATTACCAAATCTTTAGAAACCGTCAATGATATTATGCCATTGATAGAATCGCATCAAACTAATTTTCCTGTTTATTTAATCAACTCGTAATAACATAGGTTGGTATATACCAGAGCCACTAATTTGGTATAATTGTTTTTGACAACTATTTTGTAATTACTGTAAGCTACCTGAATATGAATTCGTTACTTCATTTTTTTATACTATTTCCGATTTTGGGCTTTGTTGTGAGCCTATTTATTCCAGATAAAAAGGAAACCATCATCTCTGGAGCTACTTTTGGGTTTGTGGGAGCCCACTTGTTGATTTCAATAGGTTTTTTGGGCTATTGGGTATTCAACGGAGCCCCAACACTCAACCAAAAAGACATAGTTCTTTTCAAAACCGAAGGCTATGAGTTTTTTGTGGATTTTCTTTTTGATAGAATTACAGCCGTGTATCTTTTTGTAGGGGCATTGCTTACGTTTTTGGTAACACTTTACAGCCGCTATTACCTTCACCGCGAGGCAGGATACAAGCGTTTTTTCAATACTATCTTGTTTTTTTATATAGGTTATAACATCGCTATTTTTTCGGGTAATTTAGAAACGCTCTTTATTGGGTGGGAAATTTTAGGAATCTCGTCTTTTCTATTAATTGCCTTTTACCGTGAGCGTTATTTGCCTGTCAAAAATGCGGTAAAAGTATTTTCAATTTATAGAATTGGCGACGTTGGGTTGATTTTGGCCATGTGGGCTAGTCATCATCTTTGGCATGAAAATATTACTTTTTTAAAACTAAGCAATTATGAGTTAGTCCACGAACACTTGCAGTCGCATAGTGTAATGGGGGTATTTATATCGTTGATGATTTTGGTTTCGGCTGCTGCCAAATCGGCTCAGTTGCCATTTTCTTCATGGTTACCACGTGCTATGGAAGGCCCAACACCATCGTCTGCTATTTTTTATGGGTCGCTGTCGGTACATTTGGGCGTATTTATTTTGTTAAGGACTTTTCCTTTTTGGGAACATCAGCTTTCGGTAAGAATTATTATTGGACTGTTAGGATTGGTAACGAGTGTGATTACAACTGGGATAGCAAGAGTACAGTCGTCGGTAAAAAGCCAGATTGCGTATTCGTCTATTTCGCAGATTGGATTGATTTTTATAGAAATTGCTCTTGGTTTTGAAAACTTAGCGTTGTTCCATTTTGCAGGAAATGCTTTTTTAAGAACCTATCAATTGTTGGTGTCGCCGTCGGTGGTAAGTTATTTGATCAGAGAACAATTTTATAATTTCTCGCCACGCAAACGCTCTATCGAAGACTCTTTTCCAAGAAGGTTGGCTAATACTTTTTATATATTGTGTTTGAACGAGTGGAATTTAGATTCGTTGATGTACAAAGTATTATGGAACCCATTGAAACAAATAGGAGCAAAATTAAATTTCTTGAATCTCAATCGTGTGGTATTGTTTTTTATACCTGCGTACTTGATAGGTTTGTTGAGTTTATTGAACAAAAGCCTTATTCCTATCAATATACAGCCCTATTTACCAATATTATTTGCTTTATTGGGTTTAATCATGGTGCTAAAATCATTTACAGAGCGAAGAAAAACACAGATGAGCTGGGTAATGGTAGCGATGAACCACTTTTGGGTGGCTTTGTCGGTATCGTTCAACGAGCAGTACAAATTTGATGAGGTTGTATGGTATCTGAGTGGTGTTGTTATAGCCAGTGCTATTGGGTATTGGTGTTTGAGCCGTTTGAAAGGATTCGAGCAAAATATCGACCTGAATCGTTTTCATGGGCATTCGTACAAACATCCCAAAATTGCTTTTGTCTTTTTATTAGCTTGTTTGGGTGTCTCTGGATTTCCGATTTCGCCAACATTTATTGGTGAAGACCTAATATTTAGCCATATTCACGAAGACCAGATCGTGTTGGCATCATTTACAGCCCTGAGTTTGATTGTAGATGGTTTGGCTATTATTAGGATTTATGCAAGGGTATTTTTGGGCCCACACGCCAAGTCGCCGTACGAAATGGCTTACAGGTCGTCGTAGGATAAAAATAGTAAAAATATACAGTTGGAAATGTATGATGGAATTGCTAAAGCTACCAAGATTTACTTGGTAGCTTTTTGATTTTTGGATGTCCAGATACTAACTTAATAAGGCCAGAATACCAATATTGAGGCTACTTTCAGTTAAATTGCACATTCTATTGTGCGATAGTGTAGTTGATTTGTTATTTTTGTAGAGATGAAGCTATTTGATTTTAAATATAGTCGCCAATTTATAGGCATTTTTTTGGTATTTATGGGCACACCTTTATTGTATTTCTTTAAGGAAGTACTAGGGTTTGGGGGCTCTTCTACATTTACGGTATTAGGTTTTTTTGCGGGTTTTGCCTTGATGCTTTCCAAAGACGTCTTTAGCAAATTTTACCGGCCTAACGTTCCATTATTTAGGCTAGCCGCTATTTTTACGGGTATATCGCTTATTTATTTCTTCGCTTACAACGATGTGTATAGCGATAGCTACTTGGTAATGCGAGATTCGGGAAATTATTTGTTTATATTCATTTTCTTTTATTTGCTCTTGACCGTTCCCAACGAGGTAAAAGACTATTTTTTGCCTATCGTAGTGGTGCTTACTTTTATAGGTAGTGTTTGTTTGATTTATTCGATTGCTACCAATCCCTATTTTATTTTAGGACAGCGTGCCACGGTGGTATTTGGCGATGGTACTACCACTACAAGCGGCAACCCACACGTATATGCCCGAAACGCCTTTGCTGGAATATTTGCCTCTTACTTTATGTTCCAGTCGAAAAATCTCTTGTGGAAATTCTTCTGTGCGGTCAATATACTTTTATCGGCGGTGGTTTTGATTTTGGCACAAGCTCGTTCTATTTTGTTGTCATTTATGATAGCAGTGGCTCTTTTCTGCTACTATAATATATCGGGCAAAGCCCTCAAATCGGCAATTTCGGGTTTGTTTAAGCCCAAAAACTTTTTGATTTTCATGGCTATAATTGGAGCTGTTATGTACTTCCTAAGTACACAATATAACCTTTATATGATTGTCGAAAGTTATTTTAATGCTTTTAGCGAAACCTTCGTAAAAGCATTGTTGACAGCATTTGGCTTGGCCGATGAAAAACAAATTGACCACTCGGCATTAGGGCGTGTTGGTAATTTGGAGTATTTTAAAGAGCTGATGTATTCAGAACCCTATTCGCTTATATTGGGCAAAGGGTATCGTTTTTGGTACATGGATATGCCTATAATCGAGGCTTTGCTCGATTATGGTATTATTGGCTTTTGGAGTTTCGGTATGATGAATTTACTTATTTTTAGAGAGTGCCTCCGAGCTATGAAGGCCAAAGACAATGTTTTTACGATGTTTTTAGCCTATTTCTATATTACCTATTTTGTAGGGCTTTTTACAGGAGGACGACCCAACGATACACCTTATTGGTTTGTTTTTGCCGTAATGATTCGTTTTATGGGCATCAAATATCTTGATTTATTACCTAAATCTATTTCAACCAAACCCGAATCTTCTAGCCCTGTAGCCGAGTCTTAGCATGAAAGTATTAATTATTCATAATCAGCTATGGGCTCATTATAAGTCGATTATATTCGATGAATTGCAGGCGATAGCTCATCAAGATAGCAACTTTGAACTACTGGTAGTTCAGATTGCCATTATTGAAAAAAGCAGAACTGCTTTAGGCAAATTTGACACCTCGAAGATTGGATACCCCTATCTGTTAATCCATGATGGTGTTTTGGAAGAAGTACCTCTACCAAAAAAGGTTATAGGTATCCTAAAAGCGATTGCGTCATTTAAGCCCGATGTAGTGAACCTGACAGGATATTATGATATTGCTTCTTGGATTGTTTTGTTGTATTGCAAAATAAAGGGTATCAAAACGATTCTTTCCAACGAGTCGACGGCTTCTGACCATCGCCGAAAAGGAATCAAAGAGTGGATAAAGTCGGTAATAGTAAGGCAATTTGATGGCTTTTTCAATTTTGGAACACAATCGGCTCAATATATGCTACAATTGGGGGCAACTCCTGAACAGCTATTGGTTAGCAAAAATTGTGTAGATAATACAACGCTCAAAGACGCTTATCAGTCGTCGTTGCCACTTCGTGAGGTGATTCAAAAGCAATTAGGTTTGGCCGAACACAATTTTATTTTTGTAGGTCGCCTTATTGCCTTCAAAAATTTAAACCGATTTATTCAGGCATTTCAAATAGCCCAACAGCAAGTTGCCAATAGCAACCAGTGGGGCATTATTATCTTGGGCGATGGTGAAGAGAAAGAGGGGCTTTTACAATATACTCAAGAGGTATCTTGTCGGAATGTTAATTTTTTGCCAGGGGTAGTTTGGAACAGAGTTCCCGAATATTTGGCCTTGTCGGATGTGCTG
>VFQP010004034.1_pt1 | contig 14135 bp, 17 predicted proteins | sample 3512351 | NCBI WGS metagenome assembly VFQP01 (sample SAMN10412372, study PRJNA504923) | tailings metagenome | isolation source: Relicate 1 Philex TSF1 revegetated site | place: Philippines: Tuba, Benguet | collected 2017-08-29 | reverse complement strand
CGCACCTTGTCCATGTAGCAAGACGCCGCCCCGACCTCGATTCACCATCACCATCACCATCACCACCACCGTCACCACCCCCGCTGGTTGCTGGTGGCCGTGCCGCACCTTGTCCATGTAGACGCCTCCCAGGGGCACCTCGGCCGTGCCAGTCAGGCACAGCGGGCTGTCCTCCACCGAGTAGACCTGCGGCAGAGACGTGTGCAGGCAAGTGCCAGCGAGGGCGAGCGGGCGGAACGGGTGAGGCCGCGCGCAATCAGGCATGCTGCGCTGGTTGTAGGCCAGCGCCTACCAGACGGGCTCCGGTCTGGATGAAGTCTTTGGGCAGCCACTTGCAAGGTCGTCCCGCTCTGCCCGCCCTCCCCCCAACCGCTGATCGCCTGTGTGTTGGTGCCGCAGGGCTGGAAGCCGCGCTTCTCCGGCATGCCCCTGCCTCCCCACCCCGCACCACCCCACCGCCCACCTGCGTGTTGGTGCCCCGGGGCTGGCAGCCGCACTTCTCCAGCACGCTGGCCCCACCCTTTCGCCCCCTGCCCCCTCCCACCGACCTGCGTGTTGGTGCCGCGGGGCTGGAAGCCGCACTTCTCCAGCACGCTGGCCTTGACCAGGTCCGGCGTCATGATTGGCGTGAAGCCGCGCGCCACCGCCTTTGACATGGCCCAGTTGACGAGCGCCAGCTCCAGCAGCGCCGCCGCGTTGCGCAGGTAGTAGAACTTCTGGCCAGACACCTGCACATGCACCCAGGCACCACCACCATCCAGCACCCGGCAGCCGCCCTCACGTGCCGTCACTGCTGGAGGCCGTGTCGGCTGGGTCGGAGCAGCCGGGCCGGAGCGGCTCTGGCGTGCGGAGCCAAGGGCGCCGGCGTCGCCGCGTCTGGCTGCCTCTGGACCGGGGGCCGCAGCGCACAGCAAGAGGTGTGCAGGCGGCCCTGCGGCTGCACAGCCTGTGCCCCCCGCGCGCTGCTCCCCGCAACTCCAAACGCCGAGGCCCCCCAGCTCTGCCGCCGTGGCAGCATCGCCTCCCGCAAAGCGCCAAGTGTCCAGCACCCCAGCAGCCGCCTCCTCCACACGCCCAGCCGCCGCACGCACCTCTGCCGCCGTGTCAAAGTCCACCAGGTCGAGCGCCTCGGCCAGCGTCACGTGGTCCTTGGGAGGGAAGGGGAACTGCCGGGGGCTGCCCACCTGCGCACCCACACGTGCGCACACGCGCTTGACAACATGCCGACAAGGTGCCGGGCTGCACCGCTGCGTGCCGGCCACGGCGCGCTGGCGTCCCTGAGGCCACGGCCGCCTGCGTGGTCCTGGACACGCAGTGCTGGCCCCTACGCGTCGCCTCCTGGCTGCGTTCCTCCTCCATATGTTCTGCTTCTGCGAGCCTGCGTGGGCTGCTCACCTCCTGGACCACCACGGCGGCCTCCTCGCCGCCGACGGGCACGGCTGGGTGCGTCTGGTTGGGGATGCGCTGGCCCTCGTACTGCAACGCCGACTCCACCTGCACGCGAGGCCCCACGGCATGCATGGAGAGGCTGTGTGAAGGAGCGGCGCTGCTGCCAACGGCGAGTCCCGCGCCACTGCGTGCCGCCCCGCACCTCGGTGAGCCGCGTCTCTAGCTGCGCCAGCTTCTCCTTGAGCTCCTGGCCCTTGGCCACCAGCGCTGCGCGCTGCTCGGGCTCGAGCTTGCCCTGCGGTGCACGTGTGGGGTGGGCGCTCGCCCTCGGCCACACGTGCGGAGCGCGCGGCCCCACTGGCGCAATCCCCTACGCAAAAAGGCAGTGCAGGCCCAGATGATGCTCGCATCGCCCTCGGATTGCCCTTTTCTCTGGGCTGCGTTCCACACCTTCATGCTTGCTGCATTCGCGTTCCGGTCCGCCCGCAGCGCGTCCACGTCCGCTTTGAGCTTGACGAACTCGTCGTAGAGCTGCACTGCCCGCTGCGGGTCCGCGTTGCTGTTGCGCTTGCGGCAGTTCTCCACCGCCTGCTCGACCGTCTCCTTCAGCCGCTTGAAGTCGATCGCTGCGCGGAACGCCGGCGCGTGCTGCTGCTGCGATGAGCTGCTGTGGCTGCCGCTCGTCGACGCCTCGGATGCTGGCTCCGCCGCTGCCGCCTGAGGGGCCGCAATCGCCGCAAGCTTGCCCAGCCGCACGCGCGGAGGCGGGGGCGCCACGCCGGGCCGGCGCCCGGACGTGAATGGCCGCTGCCTGTTCTGCAGCTGCTGCATCTTGATTGTGACGTGCAGCCGCAGCTGCAGGTTCCAGATGCGTCCAGCTGGCTCCGCGCGCGTGTCGTTTGACCGTGCGTCACGTGACCGACAGCTACCATCATCACGGGATCCTCCAGCACGGAGCAGAGCGGGAGTTACACCATATCACAGCCAGAGTGCCAGGGGAGAAGCGGGAGGGGAACTCGTGCCACACCGGTGCCAAGCTCAGCGCGCAAACAGAAGCACGCCGTCCCCACAGTCGGATGGGTGGAGGAGGGGGCGGCACGCGTTCATGATCAGCGCCGACAGGCCCTCGGAGAACACGAACACACAGAGGCCCGGCACCACAAAAACCAAAAGAATGAGGGAGGAGCGAGAAGAGCGCCGCGCCCCCGCCCGCGCACACCGCCGCTCAATCGCGACGCATCTCGCCCAGGATACGCAGAATATGCAGGAAGAGGTTGATGATGTCCAGGTAGATGCTGACGGTGGCCATGACGTAGTCGTCCGGCGAGACCTTGTGCTGGTGGTTGCCGCCCATGAGCAACTGCGGGCGAATGCACCACGAGTGAACACACGTTGTGGCGCAGGAGCGAGCCCCGTCCCCCATGGCAGAAACTGGCTCCTTGGCCACCGCTGCGCCCCCATCAGTTCTGAGGCTCCCCCGTGATCCTGCTCCTCCCGCTGCTGCTGCTGCTGCTGCTGCCTCCCTGACAGAGCGCCCACCCACACGGGCCCTTGCTGGCGCTGTCGCCTGCGCTGCTGCCTCCCACCTGCCTGCTCCCACCTCCTCCTGCTGCCGCTGCCGCCGCCGCCTCACCTGGATGTCGTAGACGAGGTAGGCGCTGAACAGCGCGGCGCCGATGAGGCTGAAGCCCAGCCTGCTCGCACATGCTCGCACACACGGGGGGACGGCGCGTGAGCACACACAGGGGCCGAAGCTCTCCGACGTGCCGCACCACGCTGCTCACCACGCTGCCCACAGCTGGCTGACGCACGAGCCCGCTCTCCGGCACGCAGACCCTCCTTGGGCTCAACGGGAGCATTGCCAAACCCCAGGCAACGTGCCGCTGCCGCCGAGCGTCACCGGCGTCGCCACACTCACCCGTACATGGGCACGTGGAACACGGTGCCCATGATGATGGCGAGCATGAAGGACATGAGCATGGCGTACAGCATGCCTGCGCGCGACGAACAGGGCGGCGGCGGCGGCGTGCGCCAGGACGTGTGGGCAGGCACGTCGCTTGCTCTCTGCTCATCGCCACGCGCCACCGCCACCAAGCCCGCGCCCCGCCGTGTGAGCCCAGCGCCCGTGTTCCTAACTCGAGCGTGGTGTGGCCAGGCTGGCGCTCGGTTCCCCGGCCTGGGCCACCCGTCACCACACCCCGGGAAACCGTCCCAAGCGGCGGTGAGGCGGCGCCGCACCTCCCATCATGGTGAAGTCGTGCTTGGTGCGCAGCGCGTAGATGGCCAGGCCCGACGACACGGCCGCCGTCATGCCAAACGCTGCCAGCACCACGGTCGGCTCGTACCGCGAGCTCACCAGGCCCACCACCACCTGCACACAACAACAACAGGGCCGCAAGGTTCAACGACCGACACTCCCTGTTGATCATCAGAGCAGGAGAGCGCTGCACGTGGCCCTGCGCCCGCCCGCCCCCGTCGGCGTCCTCCTCCTCTCACCGACTCGCAGACGGTGAAGCCGAGCAGCAGCCAGAGGTTGGTCGGGTGCGAGCTGCGCGCCGACTCTGAGAAGGCAAAGACCAGGAGGATGACGAGCGCGCCCAGCGAGGCCGACATGGGCACGACGGGGTAGGCGTTCAGGAAGGCCCTGACGGGCGCGGAGAAGACGCACGCCGCGCCCAGCACCGTGGTCACGGCGAGCTGCACCGCCAGCAGGCCTGCGTGGGTGCGGCACGCGTCATGCGGCGCCACGCGTGGGTCGACCGCACGAGGTGCGATTGCTGCCGTGGGGCAGGCCTGCGCGCACAGGCCTGTTTCCCTGTGCGTGGGCTGATGCTGAAGCGTTGAGCTGCTGAGCTGCTGGGGCTGCTGGAGAGGGCCAGGTGGGCAGGTTCCTCCCAGTGCCCGCTCGCTCCCTGCCAACGCTGAGTTTCCAGGCCTGGCGCCTCCCGCGCGATGCCAGGGCAGAAGCGGCCGCTGCTGGTAGGTGCGTCGCGCTGGCCCGCTCCGCTCCCACGGCTCGCTGCGCGCGGGTCTCGCCATCTCTGGAGTGCTTTGCCGGGCTCGAGCCCGGCAGCAAGAGCCGCGCCTTGCCGCCTGGCAGCCAACACTCACCAAACACCTTGCGCATGAAGCCGGCGCGCACTTGGCGGTCGGCGAACTCGGCCAGCGCCGAGGCCCCTCCCTTCTCCAGGTCATCCAGGTTGATGGCTGGCGAGACGGGGGAGTAGCGGACCGACATCTTCTCAGTCTCTGCACTAGTGCGGCACCTCTCAGAGCTTGCAGGTGGGCGGGGAGGAGTCCGCGGGGAGTCATCGTGGGGCGCAACGCATGCACGCAGCGCATCCGTGGAAAAGCTGGGCCTTGCCAGAGGCAGGTGAGGGGCAGGCTGCTGGAGAGACAGGCTGCAGCCTGGAGCATCCCCAGGTCCGATTCCTATCCCAAAATCACGCGCGGAACGACTCGAGCACGGTGCGCAGCACGGGCTCCGAGCTGTTCCACTGCCGCTCGGTGGCCGACACGATGAAGAGGTAGGCCACCTCGCCCTGTGTGCACACCAGTAGGACCAGAGTGCACGCAGGGGCCCCTCGGAACACGCTGCCCGGGCCCGTCAACGAGGTCGCGCACCGCTGGCCACGCTCCCTCACCTTGGTGGCAAAGGCGCTGAGGAGCCGCGGCCCCGTCATGGCGTTGAGGTCGTACAGCTCGTACACGGCATAGTCAAGGTTGTCGTCTGCGCGTGCGTGCGCGTGGTGTGGCACACCTTATCAGGCGCCACCAGGCGGACCAGCCGCGGTCAACCCGCTGAGCACGCTTAGGACGAGGGCGCCTGCTCACCTCGCCGCTGGAAACCCGTGCTGACGACGGCGTCGGGGTCAAAGTCCGCGCCTGCGGCAAGCGGCGCGGGTGCACCCAGAGAAGCCGTGAGCGGGCTGCTCGTTGCGCACCCGCGCTCCGGTGGGGCCACGGCGCGCGGTGCTGCTGCCGCGAGGAGGGTGCCTCACCGGTGATGTAGCTGCCAAACCGCTGGATCAGCTGGTCCGCAGTGCCCTGCGGGGGCGGCGCCCACACGGGGAAACACACACGGGGTTCGTCATCATGTCGGCGTGTGGGCCGCTTGCACTCGTGCAACGCGCCCAGCTGCCACGGCCGCAAAACACCACAGATAAAACCGCACCAGGTCCTTGGGCGAGACGTTCTTGGCGTTGGTGAGCTTGACCAGCGGCACGGCCAGCAGCACCACCTGCTCGATGCAAGAACAGCACAAGCAAGGCGAGTGTGCAGGTGCGACATCGCGCCGCCGGCCTCCCGGGGGCGCGGGCTCCTGCCATCCCGTCCGGCGCCACAACTGCTGCTGTCTGATGGCGCGCCAACAAAGCTTCAACGATCATGGCCCTGCGCGCCGTCGCAACCCTCCAGCGCCGCAGGCGTCGCGTAGCCACTGGCACAGCATGGTGGTGGCCGGCGTGCTGCCTGCTGGCACCCGGAGCTGGCAAAGAGCCCCCGCCACGGCCGCTGTGTGACCGTGAGGGGTCCCCTGACAGCGCCGGCGCCACCCGCCTCGCTGCCCCCCTCGCCGCGCGCAACGGCTGTGCGGCCCTACTGCAGCTTGCCCTCCTGCCCCCCCTCCCGGTCAAAGCCCTAGCACCGCACACCTTGCCCTCCTTGCCCTCAAAGCTCGCCTCGGTCCAGGGCTCGGCGCAGCGGGGCTGCGGGGCGCACGGCACCGTCACGCCACACACGGCACGGTCAGCAGGCTTTGAGAGCAGCGGGCTGGCGGCGTTGATTGCTGCGACGTGCGGCGCCGCCTTCCCTGGCGCACGCACTTGGCAAAAGTTGCCCGTCTGCGCGCCGGCGATGCGCGCCTCCTTCATGCCGGGCGGGATGGAGAAGGAGTAGACGTCCTCGGGCTTGATGGTGCCCGCCCGCAGCGCCGGCGTCTTGTCCCGCGCCGGCTCGTACCGGACCAGCTCTGCAGCGCAGCGCACCAGCACGCGAGCGTACCCGACCTGCCTCGCTACTGATCCTTCGTGCATGACGCGGGCGGCGGCCCGTTCTGTTGATGCAAGACGCACACACACCCGACGCGCAGCAGGCACCCAGGAGAGGCGCACGCCCCGTGCCCACCAGGGCTGCCCGCGTCTGCTGGGGACGCCAGGCGATCGCCCGCCCAGCACGAGGCACGCCCAGGGGCGATGCCGCGTGGGCTCCGGCTGAGGCTCACACCACGAGCCTGCCCCTGATCAATGCAGCAGCTGCTCCGGTGGCCGTTCAGCAGCACTGATCTCCTGTGCTTCGCGTCCTCCGCACCACTGGCTGACCTGGCGAGGTGGATCTCTCCCGCCTCACCTTCATCGGCGCGGGCAGGGCGCAGCGTCCATTGGGGCAGGAGCACGCTGGCGCCGACGCCCGCGAGCTGCAGCAGGTGGTGCCGTCGCGATTCGCTCGAGCGCACAGCGACGACTGGCTGGCGAGGAGGAGCAGCAGCGCGCGCACGGCATTGGCCGCTGGACCGTGTGCTGCTGCAGGAGCTCCTCATCGCCGTGCTCCTCATCACGTCTCCTAAAAGGCACAGAGCTGGGGTGGCGCGTGTGTGGAGCGCATGGTGCGCCGGGCTGGGCACGGCCCGATCGACCGTGCTGAGACTGTGGTGGGCCTGAGCGGTGATTAGATGTTGCTTGCTGCCTCCGTTGAAGGCCTGTGGTCTGCAGGTGCCCTTGGGGGGCGCGCCAGGGGTTCGCTACCCTGGGCTGCGCAGAGCGACACAACCAAGCACCCGCCCCAACCCTGCAGGCTCCTCTTGGGGCAGCCGTGCGCGCCCGTATAATGTGTCAGAGGAGACGTGGGCGTGGCGCGTGCGAGGCGCGGGTGCGGCAGCGCTGGCCCTCCTCGCCCATGCGGCCCACAAAAATCCGAGGCCGACCATGCCCTGCACAAGTTCCGAAGCTCTGAACGCACACAGCACACACACACACGCCCGCAGCGAAGCCAGCGAGCTCGATCCACGCAGCCGTGCGCACGCCTCACGTCTTTCGCGAGCCGAGTCTCCAACGCTCAACGAGGATGCAGAGCTCCACCATTGCGCGCAGCGGGGCGGTGACCGGCCAGCAGCAGCGGCGCGGAGTTGCTGCCGTCGCCTCCGCGGCGCCCTCGCAGCGCCCCCGCGTCACGCTGGCTCGGGCAGTCGAGACGCAGACGCGGCCATCTCTTACGAAGCCCCAGGCCACCGCCACCTCCTCGGTCGACTTCCAGGACGCGCCGGTGGCGCAGCGGCCCGCAGGTGAGCTCGCAGCGCAGCGCCCCGGCCGCGTTCCAGGGGTTCTCCCGTGCGTTCCAGCTTCCGTGCTCCAGAGCCACACGCTCGGAGCCTCGAGAGAGTTCACACCAGAGAGAGGGAGGGAGGAGCAGAGCACACGCGCGTAGGCACCGCCACCTCCTACTCACCCTGTCTGGATGCACTGCGCGGCCGATTGATGCGCAGGTGCGCCTGCGCCACCCGCGCCCAAGTCGGGCCACAAGGGCGCGGGCGGCCCCTTTGCGCCGGCGGTGCAAGTCGTGCGCGGTGTCATGGGCGAGAAGGAGTTCAACAAGTTCCGTGGGCAGGCCATCTCCCTGCACTCACAAGGTGAGGCTCCATCACGTTCAGCGCAAGGAGGAGCACGCGTGCACCCCACGTAAGCTCACGCGGACCAATCGTGGTGCCTTGATGTGACCGCAGTGATCAAGACGTTCGGCAGCCAGTTTGGCGTCAACAGCAAGCAGGTGCAGGGCCTCATCCGGACGGCCAAGAAGAACGGCGAGTGGCTGGGCTTCCTGGCGTGAGGAGAGGGCGAGGGCGGAGGCCGCGAACTCCTCTCCCCTGGGACTGGAAGGATGGAAGGGACTACTTGAACGACCACACATGTACACACACCGTCGGGACTCTGCTGCAGCTGCTCTACTGGCCATGAGTGATAATGATGAGAGGCGCGGCGGCGTGGAGGACGTCCTGCGCCTGTTCCGCCTGTTTGGGGTATGTGCGTGCGCGCATTTGCGAGTGCGAGAGCAGCAGCCTGGCTGGCAGGCAGCAGCGTCTTTTTTTGCCTCCCTGTGGAGGCGCAGGAGAGGAGGAAGAGGAGGGCGTGTGCGTTGCCGACTGAGTGCGAGGACAGGGACTCGGAGGCGGTGGGCTCTCGGAGAGAGTGCGTGAAGAGTGGGGCCCATTTATCTCATTATGCTATGAAGCCCACCTGTGCCCCGCCGCCGAGCCAGGCGGCTCGCCGTGTGCCTGCGGACTATGCTGTCAGGGGCTGCCCCTTGCTGGCTGAGCGTGTGAGGCTGAGGTGCTGGAGCGGTGTGGTGCATCCTGCGCGCCTCGGGTGCGCCTGTGCCAGCTGCGTGTCCATTCCTTCAGTGCAGTGCCTTCTCCTGCCTCTCCCTGCAAGTGACGAGCACGCAAGCAACGCGCTCGGAGCCTCGCAACGCTGTTGGTGCCCCACAGACAAAGTGCATGGTCAGGCCCTCACCGATCAGCGTGAGCGAGACGCTGAGCCGCAGCAGCAACAGCAGCGCTCCAGCAGAGATGGCGCTGCAGTACGAGCAGGCGGTGGCGTTCCTGCAGAAGCAGGCGACGAACGATGGCACCTCGATTTACGAGCACCTCACGCGCGTGCTCACCAAGGCAAGCGAAGCGGGCGAGCAGGGCGGCGAGGCACTCTGCAGCGAGCAGCGCGTCTCCTCTCGTCTCCTCCCTGCTGCTTTCCGTGTTCCTTTCTGGCCGTGCGGGAGCATGTACGACGCAAGAGGGCCCGAAGGCAGAGAACTCCACGAACACGTCCTCCTTCTCGACGCAGGTGCTCGAGGAGAAGCCAGGGGAGGCGATTGACCTGCTCGACACCTCGCTGCTGGTGAAGAAGACGGCGTTCCACGCGCAGGAGTCCGCGCCCCTGGTGCCCATCTCGGTGCGAGCGCGTGTTGTGTGCACGCGCACGCTGCTCTCGATGCAGAGCAGACAGAGATCCCACTGCTGATGAGGAGCCTTGCTTTGGGGGAGTAGGCTTTCGCGACCTGTGCCTCTCTGCGTCCTGTGTGCCGTGGCGAATGCAGTCCGCACCCGATGCCGCCAAGGCCGTGGCGAGGGCCAACCTGTTCGGGTGCGTGTGCGGGCGAGCGAGGGGCGTGCGCGGTTGGAGGCCGCTCGCCCTTGGGAGAGCGGGGAGGTCGAGCCGCGAGCTGCGATCTCTCCGCACCGCACGCGCAGGAACCCGGACCTGCCGATCGACCCGGAGACCGGCGAGCCCATCAGTGCAGAGGAGCCGAACGACGTGAGCAGCGCCTCGTGCGGGCGAGGGTGGTTCGCGCAGGGGCACCGCCAGTTCACGAAGGGCCCGCAGAGCGCGCAACGTGCGATGGCTGCCCTCGTCCTCGTGCGCGCAGTTCGAGATGGACGACGTGGTGGGCGACGGCGCGCTGTTCGACGCGCTGGGCGTGGGCCTGGGCAGGCAGGAGATGTACAACGTGGCGCTGGCGGCCAAGAAGCTGGGCGAGGACCCCAAGCGCGGCGTGGCCACCGTGCGCTTCTTCGGCAAGTTCTTTGGACTGTACGCCGACTACTACGTGTTCGAGACCACGCTCAAGGAGGCGCCCGAGATCCCAGAGGCGCCTGGTGAGAGAGAGGAGTTGTGCTGGGCCGGGGGGGCGGGCAGGTCCGCCGCCGCCGCCGCCGCCGCCGGCCGCCCCACGCGGCCAGAGCCCAGCGGCCGCGACGCAGCCGGGCGTGCTGGCAGCGCAGCTGCTCCACCGCCGCCGCAGGCACAGCCGCAGCGCAGCTGCGCGGCACAGCTTGCTCCCCCAGCGGCCCGTCGCCTGCCCCGCCGACCGGGGTGTCCCCCTGCCACCACGCGCTCGCGTGCCCTGCGTGCGCAGAGGGCCAGGTGCCGCTCGAGGCCAACACGGGCGCCAACAAGTACGTCTACTTTGTGTCCAACTACCTGGGCGGGCCCGTGACCCAGCTGCCGTACGTGACGCCCGACCAGGTCAAGGCGGCGCGCCAGATCAAAAAGTTCCTCACCGGCCGCCTCTCCTCGCACGTGAGCACCTACCCGCTCTTCCCCGGCGACGAGTCCAACTTCCTGCGCGCCCAGATAGCACGCATCGCCGCCAGCACCGTGCTGGCGCCGTCGGGGCTCTTTTCGGCGGGCGAGGACGGCGGCCTGGAGAAGAGCGAGGAGTTTGGCGGCTTCCCGGGCAAGGAGCTGGCGGGGCCCGCCAACTGGGTGCACAGGTGAGCCCGGGGGAAAGGGAGACGGGGCTCCTGAGCAACGCTCTGCGCGTGCGCGACCTTGTGTGGGCAGTCGCCCCACACCAGCAGCGCTGGGCTCAACGCCTTGGAAGGAGCAGGCCAGCAGGAGGAGCCGGCGTGGGAAAGAACAGAGTGTGCGTGGCGCGGCCGTGACGCTCCTCCCCGTTTGCTTGCCGGGGCTGGCCCCTGCCTGCGCAGCAACCAGCACCTCAAGAAGCAGGGCCGGTGCGAGCTGTTCAAGCGCGAGCCGCCCGAGGGCGAGGAGGACACGTTTGAGCCGACCGAGGAGGAGCAGGAGGAGGGCCCCGAGCCGCTGGCGGGGCTGGACGCCGACCAGCCGCTGCCGGGCGAGGTGCCCAGCTGGACGCCCCTGGTCAGCAGCAGCAGCGAGGCGGTCCGCAACCAGGTGCGCCTGGCCTTGCAGCTGTCTGTTGGGGGGTGGGGGTTTGGGGTTGCAGAGGGGCCGCCGTGCACGCCGCGGGGGTGTTCTCTGACGGGGCGAGTCGGCGTGGCGCGCACATTGCGCAGGTGGGCGGCGTGCGGTCAAACCTGTGGCCGGGCGCCGTGGCGGCGGGGCAGGACAAGCGGTACGCCAACCTGTACGTGGGCTGGGGCATCAAGAACGCGGCGTTTGTGCCGCTGCCGCCGCCGCCCGTGGCCAAGGAGTTTGACCAGGCGCTGGTGGAGTCGCTCGAGCTGCCGCCCAAGCCGGCGCCGCCGCCCGCAGAGGGCGAGGGCGAGGGGGCCGAGGAGTGATGGCTCGCGTGAGAGAGGTGCTGCTGCAAGTGGGATCCACCGTTCGAGGGCCTCCGCGCCGCCCATGCGAAAGCGGACGTACATCACCGCCCGGCAATTCGGCAAGCACAAGCAGAGAGCAGAGCAAGAGAGCAACGCACACAGCAAGCCAAAAGGAGCGCCAGCAGGGAGCCTGTGCCCCTCTCCAGCCGTCCCGAAAAGCGCTCCCGCCCACCTCTGTGTTCGCGACCCCAGCGGCCAGAGGCACGCACCCACGTCGGCCACGACATGCAGCTCCGAGCTCAGTGCACCAGCGCCTGTGCAGCCCGCGTGGCTGCGCGGCGAAGCGTGCTTTCACCGCACCCGCCAGGAGGTGTCGTGCGGCTTCCCGCGACGACGCAGCACCACAGGGCGCACGTCAGCTGCTGGGCAGTGAGCGCAGCTCCGGACGCACCCAGCGCACCCCGTGCGGCGCCTGGTGCGCCCAGTGGCCAGCTGCCCGAGCTCACGCAGGTGCGCCGGGGTGCGCCGCCGCGACCTCGGCCTGCGCGCACCTCCCCTGCTGTTGTGGGGGCTGTAGCAGGAGGCCACACGCATCGGGCGACAGCCCTCCGAGCATCACACCGCTCCTCCACCCCAATGGGCCACGACGCCTGCGTGCGACGCGCGCCCTGCAGGAGACGTTCTACGAGTACCTGCGGGCGCAAGGCGACACGCTCGTGGTGGTGGACTTTTACACGGCGCTGTGAGTGGCGCTGCGCTCATCTCACGCTCTGGAGGCTGCTTCAACTGGCCCTCAAACCTTGCAGCCTTGGGGCTCTGCGCGCTGCGTGTGGCGCGTGCAGGTGCGGCCCCTGCAAGCTCATTGCGCCAGAGCTGGTCAAGCTGCAGGCCGACCGGCCCGACATCCGCATCGCCAAGGTCCGGTGCGACAAGAGCAACAAGGAGCTGGTGAGGGAAGGGAGGGAGCGCCCGTGGCGGTGCTCGCAAGCGGGGCGCCTGTGTTGACACCTCGGCGGCCCGCCGGGGCCCAGGCTGACCATCGTGCACTCGCTGCTGCGTGCGTCACGTGCTGCGGCCCGCCACCAGGGCGTGGCACCAGGGGTCAGCAGCATGGAGGCCGTCTTGGTCGCACCCCTGAAGTGTGCCTCTTGCGCCGGCTGGTGGCACGCGTTTTGGTTGCGTGCTGCGCAGGGCCTGGCCTTGGGCATCAAGGTGGCGCCCACCTTTCTGCTCTACAGGAACTCGGTCAAGGTGAGCGGGTTGCTGCCTGCAGCTTGGTGGGCTTGGCGGCAGCACACCCAGCCAACTCGATCGACCTCAAGCACGGGCGCGTGCGTGCCCACCTTTTTCCAGGTGGCGGAGATGACGGGCGCGCACTTGGACGAGCTGGTGGCGCTGATTGACAAGGCCTGCGGGGCGCCAAAGGCGTGACGCTCGGGGGACGGCTCCTTGCTCTCCTTGCGGCCTTGCTGTGACACAGCACGAGAGGGGTGTGCAGCACGCAGTGCGCCTGCTTGTGCGGGCCGGCAGATTTTGCGATTCATGGTGCCAGCAGCTTTGGCGAATGCTTGCTGTGCTTTTCAAGCTCCGTGGCCTGAGCTGGCGTGCCTCACTGCACACGTGCACGGCCTTTTTGGGGTGGGGAGGTTGAGGTGGGCTGCATTGAAGATTGCTCGCGCTGAAGGTCCTTCTGCAGGCCTGTGCAAGGTCGCGATTGCCAGAAAGAGCCTGGTGCACCAGAAGCAAGAGCAGCAGGGCGGCCACCAGTTCTGTGCAAGGAGGTGACCAGGGGTTAGGCGGGCGAGATGCTTTGTCCGCGTCACGGCCGCAGTGGGGCGAGCCAGCAGTACGCGAGCCAAGGATGATGGGATGAGGTGGAGATGGCGCCCCCGCAAAACTTTCACACAGTGCGCAGAGAACAGTGAAGAGTGCAGGTCACCTCTCAAAGTGCCCCTCTCGTCACACCAGTCCACGAAACAGCGCGACTGCAGTCCTGCGGAGGCGAACCAGGTTGCGGGGTTGTTGGTACACTCTCTGAGGTGGGAGACGATGGGCTCAGACGGGGATGAGGCCCCGCACCGCCCCGATGATGGAACCGATGACGGGCGACAGAATGGCCAAAGGCACGGCGGCCAGGCCAGGGATGGGCACCACCTTTTGCACCGCCACGCCGGCGGCCGGCAGCAGCGCGCTGGTCAGCACCGCCTGCTTGCCTGCGCATCGTGCACGCACATGTGGGTGTCCACCAGGCCAAGGTGGCGCGCACCGCCCAACACGCCAGCGGCCAAGCGCCCCCTTCACGTCGCGTGTGCCAACGCACCGCAGCGGGCGAAGAACATGTCGGGCCCATTCTTGAGCATCTGCCCAGCGAACTTCACAAACTCCTCGTAGTCGAGCTCGCCCGACCCGTCGGCGTCAAATATCTTGAGCGCTGCCTGAATCTCCTCGCGCGTGGGCGGGTCGTTCCAGCCGGGCTGCAGGCGCAGGTGGTCCAGGTGGTTATGCGCAGGCGTGGCCATCTGCACCTCTTGTGATATGTGCAGCGAGCGCCTCCCCCCCCACGCCCCCGCACCAGCTTCTTGTTGAAGACGTTGTACAGGTGCAGGACCGCCAGCTGCACATTTGAGTGAACCATCGCGCACGGTGCGCGCGTGAATGCTGGGCCTCCTGGCCCTCCCAGGCAGGTAGGGAGCCCGAGCTCAAGATCGTGAGTCACGGGAGCTTCGCACCT
>VFQP010004031.1_pt1 | contig 14144 bp, 12 predicted proteins | sample 3512351 | NCBI WGS metagenome assembly VFQP01 (sample SAMN10412372, study PRJNA504923) | tailings metagenome | isolation source: Relicate 1 Philex TSF1 revegetated site | place: Philippines: Tuba, Benguet | collected 2017-08-29 | reverse complement strand
CGCGCCGGCGCGTGCAGGCGCAGCAGGCGCTGGTGGCCGAGACCAATTTCCGCCGGGCCATGGAGAACTCCATGCTCACCGGCATGCGCGCGCTCGACATGCAGGGCCGCATCACCTACGTCAACCCCGCGTTCTGTTCGATGACGGGCTGGACCGAGGCCGAGCTCGTGGGCCGCACCGCGCCCTTCCCCTACTGGCCCGAAGAAGACCACGAGCACCTGCACGCGCGGCTCGAAGACGAGCTCAACGGCCGCTCCACCCCGGGCGGCTTCGAGGTGCGCGTGCGCCGGCGCAACGGCACCATCTTCGACGCGCGCATGTACGTCTCGCCGCTGATCGACCCCAAGGGTCACCAGACCGGCTGGATGACGTCGATGACCGACATCACCGAGCCCAAGCGCATCCGCGAAGAGCTCTCGGCCTCCTACGAACGCTTCACCACCGTGCTCGAGTCGCTCGACTCGGCGGTGTCGGTGGCGCCGCTGGGCAGCGACGAACTGCTGTTCGCCAACAAGATGTACCGGCTGTGGTTCGGCACCCGCGGCCAGGGCCACCGGCACCTGGTCGACCTGGCGGGCAACCAGCCCCAGCCCAACCCCGATGACGGCGATGCGGTAGACGCCTTCGCCGGCATGCCCACCGGCGCGCTGCCCGACGCGGGCGTGGAAAACGCCGAGGTCTTCGTGCCGGAGCTCGACCGCTGGCTCGAGGTGCGCACGCGCTACCTGACCTGGGTCGACGGCCGCCTGGCGCAGATGGTGATCGCCAGCGACATCACGCCGCGCCGCAACGCCGAGGAACAGGCCGCGCGCCAGGCCGAACGCGCACAGACCGCGAGCCGCCTCATCACCATGGGCGAGATGGCATCGAGCGTGGCGCACGAACTCAACCAGCCGCTCACCGCCATCAGCAACTATTGCAACGGCATGGTGTCGCGCCTGCAGGAGCAGCGCATCAGCCACGACGAACTGCTGGCTGCGCTGGACAAGACCGCGCGCCAGGCCCAGCGCGCGGGCCAGATCATCCAGCGCATCCGCGCCTTCGTGAAGCGCAGCGAGCCCAACCCCACGCTGTCCGAAGTGCCGCAGATGGTCAACAACGCCATCGAGCTCGCCGACATCGAACTGCGCCGCCAGCAGGTGCGGCTCACGCCCTACGTGGCCGCGCGCCTGCCGCCGCTCATGGTCGACCCGATCCTGATCGAGCAGGTGCTGATCAACCTGCTCAAGAACGCGGGCGAGTCGATCGCGCAATCGGGCCGTCCGCTGGGTGAGCGCCACGTGGAGCTGCGCGTGGCGCCGCGCCGCCTCGACGAGCAGGACGTGGTCGAGTTCGAGGTGCGCGATTCGGGCAACGGCGTGCCCGAAGAACTCATCGAACGCATCTACGAGGCTTTCTACAGCACCAAGAGCGAAGGCATGGGCATCGGCCTCAAGCTGTGCCGCAGCATCGTCGAGTCGCACCACGGCCGGATGCGGGTGGAGAACCTCTACAATGGCGCGGACGTGGTGGGGTGCTGCTTCAGCTTCTGGATCCCCGTCACGCCGCGTCTTCAACCCCAGGGCCCGGCAGACCTTGCCGCCAACGAGCCGCTGACGGACAAAGAAAGAGCGAGATGAGCCTGATCCCCAAGAAGGGCACGGTCTACGTCGTCGATGACGACGAAGCCGTGCGAGATTCCCTCCAGTGGTTGCTCGAGGGCAAGGATTTCAGGGTGCGTTGCTTCGAATCCGCCGAAGCCTTCCTGTCGCGCTACGACGCCCGCGAGGTCGCCTGCCTCATCGCCGACATCCGCATGGGCGGCATGACCGGCATGGAGCTGCAGGACCGCCTGATCGAACGCCAGTCGCCCCTGCCCATCGTCTTCATCACCGGCCATGGCGACGTGCCCATGGCGGTCGAATCGATGAAGAAGGGCGCGCTCGACTTCATCCAGAAACCCTTCAAGGAAGACCAGCTCGTGGCCCTGGTCGAGCGCATGCTCGAACACGCCCGGGAAGCCTTCGCCACCCACCAGCAGGCCGCCAGCCGCGACGCGCTGCTGGCCAAGCTCACCGGCCGCGAATCGCAGGTGCTCGAGCGCATCGTCGCGGGCCGCCTGAACAAGCAGATTGCCGACGACCTGGGCATCAGCATCAAGACGGTCGAAGCGCACCGCGCCAACATCATGGAAAAACTCGGCGCCAACACCGTGGCCGACCTGCTCAAGATCGCACTGGGCCAGTCGCCCGCCAAGGCCTGACCCCGCACCGCACGCCCAGCGCCCGCCCCCTCAGGCGGGCGTTTCGTTTTCCCACCCTGCATTCCCAGCCATGACCGCCCAGCTCATCGACGGCAACGCCCTCTCCCGCCAACTCCGCGCCGACGTGGCGGCGCGCGTCAAGACCCTGGCCGGCCGCGGCATCACGCCCGGTCTGGCGGTGATCCTGGTGGGCGACAACCCCGCCTCGCAGGTCTACGTGCGCAACAAGGTCAAGGCCTGCGAAGACACCGGCATGCACTCGGTGCTCGAGACCTGGCCCGCCACCCTGAGCGAGCAGGACCTGCTGGCGCGCGTGCACGCACTCAACAACGATCCCACCATCCACGGCATCCTGGTGCAGCTGCCGCTGCCGGCACACATCGACGCGCAGCGCGTGATCGAGGCGATCTCGCCCGACAAGGACGTCGATGGCTTCCACGTGGCCAGCGCGGGCGCGCTCATGACCGGCCTGCCCGGCTTCTGGCCCTGCACGCCGCACGGCTGCATGAAGATGCTCGAGCACATCGGCTACGACCTGCGTGGCAAGCATGCGGTGGTGATCGGGCGCAGCAACATCGTGGGCAAGCCCATGGCGCTCATGCTGCTGCAGGCCAACGCCACCGTCACGCTCTGCCACAGCGCCACGAAAGACCTCGCGCACCACACGCGCCAGGCCGACGTGATCGTGGCCGCGGTGGGCAAGCGCAACGTGCTCACCGCCGACATGGTCAAGCCCGGCGCGGTGGTGATCGATGTGGGCATGAACCGCAACGACGAGGGCAAGCTCTGCGGTGACGTGGACTTCGACGGCGTCAAAGCCGTGGCCGGCTGGATCACGCCGGTGCCCGGCGGCGTGGGCCCCATGACCATCACCATGCTGCTGGTGAACACGCTGGACGCGGCCGAGCGCAGCCAGGGCTGAGGGCGGCGCGCCCGCCCGCTGGTCGCGGGCCGGGGCACGGGGCATCGTTTCGTGATGCATTCGTGCTGACGGACAGCCCGGTTCTTCTGGAACATCGCAGGTTCGCGAGATTCAGGAGAGGACCATGATCACGCCCACGACTTCGCCCTTCGGGCTGCTGTCGCGCCCGGCTCCGCTGGGCTTCGAGCGCTCGGCGTCACAACGCCACCGCCACCTCTTCGGCGTCGACGATCTCGGCGACGACGAATTGCTGGCACTCACGCGCCCCTGCTTCTCGCCGCCGCCGGCCACGCGAGCCCCCTGGGGCACCATGAGCCTGCTGTTCGATCAGCCCAGCGTGCGCACCGCCGCGGGCTTTGCAGCGAGCGGTCTGCGCGTGGGCCTGGTGCCCATGGGCGTGAACGCCCGCGGCCACTGCGCGCGCGCCGACGTGGCCCTGGAAGACGAAGTGCACCAGCTCAGCTTCATCAGCGACTGCGTGGTCGTGCGCAGCGGCGAGCCGCTCGACGCCGACGCGCTGCGCCACTGCGATGCCCCGGTCATCAACGCCGGCGATGGCGGCCATGAACACCCCACCCAGGCACTGATCGACCTTGCCGCACTGCGCATGCTGGGCCTGGAAGACCAGCGCGTCACGCTCATGGGCAACCTGCGCGACCACCGCACCCAGCACTCGCTCGCGCGGGTGCTGCGGCGCCTGGGCGTGTCGGTGGTGCTGTTGTCGCCGCCCGGCATGGGCATGCCGGCGCGTTTCGTCGACGGCCTCGCCACCGTCGAAACCGACGACCCGGCGCTGGCCGACGAGGTGCTGGCCGCGAGCGATTTCATCTACCTCACGCCCACGCGCTGGTGGAGCACGCCCGAACACCACGGCGGCGAGGCCTTCAAGCTCGATCTCGAGCGCGCGCGGCGGGTATTGCGGCCGCAGGCGCGCGTGTTGCACCCCTTTCCGCGCACCGGGGAGCTCGACGTGTCGGTGGACGCCTCGCCCTACAACGGCTACCACCGCCAACTCGCGCTCGCCAACGGCGTGCGCGCGCGCCTGCTCGCCCACCTGCTCGGGCGCGGACCCTGAAACGGTTCAGCGCCGCGGCATGAGGCGCCACAGCAGCGCACCGCTGCACAGCCACTGCACCAGCACCATGGCCGAGCCCAGGCCATGCCAGAGCTTGAGGTTGCCGCCGCTGGCGCGCGCCGTGACGATGTGGGGCGCGACCACGAATTCCTGCAACACCGCCAGCGCCATGGCCACGCAGATCAGGCCGAGCAGCGGATAGGCCTGCGGCGAAGGCCCGCCCTGGCGCACCAGCGCCAGCAGCACCACCCCGATCACCAGGCCCGCCTGGCACTGCAGCGAAAACAGCTTGGCCGCCACCGGCCCGGCCACGGCCGGGTTGCCCAGGGTGGCGAAGAGCGTGGGCACGGCCAGAAAACTCAGCGCCGTGATGCCGCCCCACCAGAGGGCGGCGAGCATGAGGGCCTGGCGCTGAAACCGCATGGCCGCGCCTCAGGCGTAACGCACCGCAACGATCTCGTAGCGGCGCACGCCACCGGGGGCCTGCACCTCGGCGGTGTCGCCCTCTTCCTTGCCGATCAGCGCGCGCGCGATCGGACTGCTGATGTTGATCAGGCCCTGCTTGAGGTCGGCCTCGTCCTCGCCCACGATCTGGTAGGTCACGGTGGCGCCGCTGTCCTCGTCCTCGAGGTCGACCGTGGCGCCGAACACCACGCGGCCGCCGGCGTCGAGCGTGGCCGGGTCGATGATCTGGGCCGCCGAGAGCTTGCCCTCCACCTCGGCGATGCGGCCTTCGATGAAGCCCTGGCGGTCCTTGGCCGCGTCGTACTCGGCGTTCTCGCTCAGGTCGCCTTGCGCGCGCGCTTCGGCGATCGCGGCGATCACCGCGGGGCGGTCCACGGTCTTGAGGCGGTGCAGCTCTTCCTTGAGCTTTTCGGCACCGCGTTTGGTGATGGGGATGGTCGACATGGGCTGTACTCCTTCTTGGCCGCACCGCTGGCGGCGCCACAAAAGCAAACCGCCGGGCGTTGCCGCGCGGCGGTGTCTGCGGGTGATTATGCCCCGCCCGGGGGGCATCGCTCAAGCCAGCTGGGCGTGCATGTCCTGGACCGAGATCACGTCGAGGTTGTTCACGTACTTCATGCCCTCGACCGCGGCTTCGGCACCCGCGATCGTGGTGAAGGTGGTGACACGCGCGAGCAGCGCCGAGGTGCGGATGGCGCGCGAGTCGGCGATCGCATTGCGGCGCTCTTCGACCGTGTTGATCACGAGCGCGATGTCGCCGTTCTTGATCATGTCCACGATGTGCGGACGGCCCTCGGTGACCTTGTTGACCTGCTGCACCTTGAGGCCCGCGGCCTCGATGGCCGCGGCGGTGCCGCGCGTGGCGATGAGCTCGAAACCGAGCTCGACCAGCTGGCGCGCGACCTCGACCGCGCGCGGCTTGTCGCTGTTCTTGACCGTGAGGAAGACCTTGCCCGCGCTCGGCAGCTTGGTGCCGGCGCCGATCTGGCTCTTCACGAAGGCTTCGCCGAAGGTCTTGCCCACGCCCATCACCTCGCCGGTGGACTTCATCTCGGGGCCGAGGATGGTGTCCACACCGGGGAACTTGACGAAGGGGAACACGGCCTCCTTCACGCTGAAGTAGGGCGGCTCCACCTCGGCGCCGATGCCTTGCGCGTCGAGCGTGCGGCCGGCCATGCAGCGCGCGGCCACCTTGGCGAGCTGGATGCCCGTGGCCTTGGACACGAAGGGCACCGTGCGCGAGGCGCGCGGGTTCACTTCGAGCACGTAGATCACGTCCTTGCCCTCGACCTCCTGGATCGCGAACTGCACGTTCATCAGGCCCACCACATTCAGGCCCTGGGCCATGGCTGCGGTCTGGCGCTTGAGCTCGTCGACCGTGGCCTTGCTCAGGTAGTAGGGCGGCAGCGAGCACGCGGAGTCGCCGCTGTGCACGCCGGCCTGCTCGATGTGCTCCATCACGCCGCCGATGAATACGCGGCCCGTGGCGTCGCGCACCGCGTCCACGTCGCACTCGATGGCGTCGTTGAGGAAGCGGTCGAGCAGCACCGGCGAGTCGTTGCTGACCTTCACGGCCTCGCGCATGTAGCGCTCCAGGTCGCGCTGCTCGTGCACGATCTCCATCGCACGGCCGCCCAGCACGTAGCTCGGGCGCACCACCAGCGGGTAGCCGAGCGCGGCGGCTTTTTCAAGCGCCTCGGTCTCGGTGCGCGCGGTGGCGTTGGGCGGCTGGCGCAGGTTCAGACCGTGCAGCAACTGCTGAAAGCGTTCGCGGTCTTCGGCCGCGTCGATCATGTCGGGCGAGGTGCCGATGATGGGCACGCCCGCGGCTTCCAGGCCGAGCGCGAGCTTGAGCGGCGTCTGGCCGCCGTACTGCACGATCACGCCCTCGGGCTTTTCCTTCTCGACGATCTCGAGCACGTCCTCGAGCGTGAGCGGCTCGAAGTAGAGCCGGTCGCTGGTGTCGTAGTCGGTCGAGACGGTCTCGGGGTTGCAGTTGACCATGATGGTCTCGTAGCCGTCTTCGCGCATGGCCAGCGCGGCGTGCACGCAGCAGTAGTCGAACTCGATGCCCTGGCCGATGCGGTTCGGGCCGCCACCGAGCACCATGATCTTGCGCTTGTTGGTGGGCTCGGCCTCGCACTCGGCGTCGCCGTGGCCTTCGTACGTGGAGTACATGTAGGCCGTGTTGGTCGCGAACTCGGCCGCGCAGGTGTCCACGCGCTTGTAGACCGGGCGCACGCCCAGCTCCTGGCGGCGCGCGCGCACGGCCCGCTCGTTGGACTTGAGCAGCTTGGCCAGGCGGCGGTCGGAGAAGCCCTTCTTCTTCAGGCCGCGCAGCGTGGTGGCGTCGAGCGAGGCCAGCGCGCCCTCGCCCTTTTGTGCGGTGAGCGCGTCCATCGCGAGCTCGAGCTTCACGATCTCCTCGATCTGCACCAGGAACCACTTGTCGATCTTGGTGAACTGGTGCACCTCGTCGAGCGTCCAGCCGGCGGCGAAGGCATCACCCACGTACCAGATGCGCTCGGGGCCGGGCTCGCCCAGTTCCTTCTCGAGCGTCTCGCGGTCCTGGGTCTTCTCGTTCATGCCGTCCACGCCGACCTCGAGGCCGCGCAGGGCTTTCTGGAAGCTCTCCTGGAAGGTGCGGCCCATGGCCATCACCTCGCCCACGCTCTTCATCTGCGTGGTCAGGCGGTCGTCGGCGTCCTTGAACTTCTCGAACGCGAAGCGCGGGATCTTGGTGACGACGTAGTCGATCGAAGGCTCGAACGAGGCCGGCGTGGCGCCGCCCGTGATCTCGTTGCGCAGCTCGTCGAGCGTGTAGCCCACGGCCAGCTTGGCCGCGACCTTGGCGATGGGGAAGCCCGTGGCCTTGGAGGCCAAGGCCGAGGAACGCGACACGCGCGGGTTCATCTCGATCACGATCATGCGACCGTCTTTGGGGTTGATCGAGAACTGCACGTTGGAGCCGCCGGTGTCCACGCCGATCTCGCGCAGCACGGCGAGCGAGGCGTTGCGCAGGATCTGGTATTCCTTGTCGGTCAGCGTCTGCGCGGGCGCCACGGTGATCGAGTCGCCGGTGTGCACGCCCATGGGGTCGAGGTTCTCGATCGAGCAGACGATGATGCAGTTGTCGGCCTTGTCGCGCACGACCTCCATCTCGTACTCTTTCCAGCCGAGCAGCGACTCTTCGATCAGCAGCTCGTTGGTGGGCGAGGCCTCGAGGCCGCGCTTGCAGATGGTCTCGAACTCTTCGGGGTTGTAGGCGATGCCGCCGCCCGTGCCGCCGAGCGTGAAGCTCGGGCGGATCACCACCGGGAAGCCCACGGTCTTCTGCACCGCCCAGGCTTCGTCCATGCTGTGCGCAATGCCCGAGCGCGCCGAGCCCAGGCCGATGCGCGTCATGGCGTCCTTGAACTTCAGGCGGTCTTCGGCCTTGTCGATGGCCTCGGGCGTGGCGCCGATCAGCTCCACGCCGTACTTGGCGAGCACGCCGTGGCGCCAGAGGTCGAGCGCGCAGTTGAGCGCGGTCTGGCCGCCCATGGTGGGCAGGATCGCGAAGCCGCCGGCGGTCTTGGGCCGTTCCTTGGCGATGATCTTCTCGACCGTCTGCCAGGTGATGGGCTCGATGTAGGTGACGTCGGCCGTGGCCGGGTCGGTCATGATGGTGGCGGGGTTGCTGTTGATCAGCACCACGCGGTAACCCTCTTCGCGCAGGGCCTTGCAGGCCTGCACGCCGGAGTAATCGAACTCGCAGGCCTGGCCGATGATGATGGGACCCGCGCCGATGATCAGCACGGTCTGGATGTCTGTTCTCTTGGGCATCTTGTGTGGCGTGTCGGTGGTCGGGCTCAGGCGGCGACGGCGGTGCGCTCGGTCATGAGCGCGACGAAGCGGTCGAACAGGTAGCCGATGTCGTGCGGACCCGGCGAGGCTTCGGGGTGGCCCTGGAAGCAGAAGGCGGGCTTGTCGGTGCGGGCCAGGCCCTGCAGCGTGCCGTCGAACAGGCTCACGTGCGTGGCGCGCAGGTTCGCCGGCAGGGTCTTCTCGTCGACCGCGAAGCCGTGGTTCTGGCTGGTGATGGACACGCGGCCGTTGTCGAGGTCTTTCACCGGGTGGTTCGCGCCATGGTGGCCGAACTTCATCTTGAAGGTCTTGGCGCCGCTGGCCAGCGCCATGATCTGGTGGCCCAGGCAGATACCGAAGGTCGGCAGACCGGATTCGATGATCTCGCGCGAGGCCGAGATGGCGTAGTCGCAGGGCTCCGGGTCGCCGGGGCCGTTGGAGAGGAACACGCCGTCGGGCTTGAGCTTGAACACCTCGGCCGCGGGCGTTTGCGCGGGCACCACGGTGATGCGGCAGCCGCGCGAGGCGAGCATGCGCAGGATGTTGCGCTTGACGCCGAAGTCATAGGCCACCACGTGGAACTGCGGCGCGTCCTGGCGGCCGTAGCCGCTGCCCAGCACCCACTCGGTCTCGGTCCATTCGTAGGGCTGGCTGGCCGACACCACCTTGGCGAGGTCGAGGCCGGCCATGCTGGGGGCGGCCTTGGCGGCGGCGAGCGCGGCCTGGCGGTGCGTGTCGGTGATGGCTTCGCCGGGCGCGAGCGCCAGGATGCAGCCGTTCTGCGCGCCGTGGGTGCGCAGGCGGCGCGTGAGCGCGCGCGTGTCGAGGTCGGCGATGGCCACGGTGTTTTCGCGCTGCAGGTATTGCGAAAGCGTTTCTTCGCAGCGGAAGTTGGACGCCAGCAGCGGCAGATCCTTGATGACGAGGCCGGCGGCGTGGATGCGGGTGGCCTCCACGTCTTCGCGGTTGGCCCCGGTGTTGCCGATGTGGGGATACGTCAGGGTGACGATCTGGCGGCAGTAGCTCGGGTCGGTGAGGATTTCCTGGTAGCCGGTGAGGGAGGTGTTGAACACCACCTCGCCAGTGGTCTGGCCGACGGCACCAATGGAGACACCTTCAAACACCGTACCGTCTGCGAGCGCAAGAAGGGCTTTCGGGTGGACGGGCAGCACGAGGATCTCCAGAAAAGGGGCGGCTGGCCTTCGCGCGCCGGCGGCAGGTGCCGCGCAGGCTGAGCGCGCACTCCCCCGTGGTGACACGGGCGGGAATGCAGCGAAACCTGGGGTGTGGAGCCGGGGCGCGCGGGGCTTGCGCCGATTGCAGATAAACCGCGGAATTATAGCCGCGCGGATGCGCTGGCATGCAGGCAGATGGCCGCCGCGGCCGCCACGTTGAGCGATTCTTCGCCGCCGGGCTGCGCAATGCGCACGAAGGCGCTGGCGCGCTGCATCAGGGCCTCGCTCACGCCCTGCCCTTCGTGGCCCATGACCCAGGCGCAGGGCCAGGGCAGCGCGGTGCGGTGCAGCCAGTCGCCCTGGTGCGAACTGGTGACCAGCAGCGGCACCTGCAGGGCCTGCAGCGCTTCGGCATCCAGGCCTTCGACCAGGCGCAGCGCGAAGTGCGCGCCCATGCCGGCGCGCAGCACCTTGGGCGACCACAGCGCGGCCGTGCCCTTGAGCGCGAGCACCTGCGAGAAACCCAGCGCGGCCGCACTGCGCAGGATGGAGCCCACGTTGCCCGCGTCCTGCAGGCGGTCGAGCACCACCGACGGCGCCTGCGCATCGGGAGCGGCCACGGCCGGGAGGGTCCATACGAAGCCCATGCGCGGCGGCGAGTCGAGCGTGCTGATGCCGGCCATGAGCGCGTCGGGCACGCGCAGGTTGCGCGCGGCCGCGCCTTGCAGCGTGTCGTCGGCCAGGTCCCAGCCCGCGGCGGTGAACACGCCGAGCGCGGGGCGGCCGCCACGCGCCAGCAGCGCGCGGCACAGGTGATCGCCGTCGAGCCACACGCGGCCTTGTTCGCGGTAGGCGGTGTTGCCGTGCGCGAGCGCGCGCAGCTGTTTGATCAGCGGGTTGTCGCGCGAGGCGATGTCCTGCGGGGTCACTGGTCTACCCTCCGTGCTGCGCACTGCGGGGCTGAGCGCCTTGGGAGCGGCCCGGCGGCGCTCATGTCACGCGCTCCAGCGCCTGGGCCACGGGCGCGAACGAGCGCCGGTGCACGGGCAGCGGCCCGTGCTCGCGCAGGGCGGCCAGGTGCTGCGCCGTGCCGTAGCCCTTGTGGCGGTCGAAGCCGTACTGCGGGTGCTGCGCGTGCAGCTCGTCGAGCAGGCGGTCGCGCGTGACCTTGGCGAGGATGGACGCGGCCGAGATGGCCTGCACCTTGGCGTCGCCCTGCACGATGGCCTCGGCCACCACGTCGAGCGGTGGCAGGCGGTTGCCGTCGACCAGCACCTTCACGGGCTTGAGGCGCAGGCCCTGCACCGCGCGCTGCATGGCGAGCATCGTGGCGTGCAGGATATTGAGGCGGTCGATCTCGTCCACGCTGGCCTGGGCCACGCTGCAGCACAGGGCCTTGGCGCGGATCTCGTCGAACAGCGCGTCGCGGCGCTTCGCGCTGAGTTGTTTGGAGTCGGCCAGGCCCTTGATCGGGTGCAGGTCGTCGAGGATCACCGCCGCCGCCACCACGGGCCCGGCCAGCGGGCCGCGGCCGGCCTCGTCCACGCCGGCCACCAGGCCAGGCGCGTCCCACACCAGCGAGGCCTGCTCAGCCTTCAAGAAGCGTTTCGATCGCATCGGTGGCCAGGCGCGCGGTGTCGCGCCGCAAGCTGTGGTGCAGGTCGGTGAAGCGCGCGTGCACGGCCTGCATGCGCGAGGGAGCGTCGAGCCAGTCGCGCACGGCCTGCGCGAGCGCGGGCGCCTCGGCCTGTTCCTGCAGCAGCTCGGGCACCACGAAGTCCTGGCACAGGATGTTGGGCAGGCCGACCCAGGGCTGCAGGCGTTGACGTCGCATGATCTGCCACGACAGCCAGTTCATGTTGTAGGCGATCACCATGGGGCGCTTGAACAGCGCGGCCTCGAGCGTGGCGGTGCCGCTGGCGATCAGCGTGAGGTCGCAGGCCGCGAGCACGGTGTGCGACTGGCCGTTGACGATCTGCAGCGCATCGGCCATGCCGGCCTCGCGCGCGATCGCGTCGATGCGCTCGCGCAGCGCGGGCATCGCCGGCACAACGAAGCGCAGGCCCGGCCTGTCGCGACGCAGCAGCGCAGCGGCATCGAAGAAGCGGCGCGCCAGGTACTGCACCTCGGACGCGCGGCTGCCCGGCAGGATCGCGAGCACCGTGTCGCCCTCATCGAGGCCCAGCGCGCGGCGCGCCGCGGCGCGGTCGGGCTCGAGCGGGATCACGTTGGCCAGCGGGTGGCCCACGTAGGTCGCGGCAATGCCGTGCTCGGCAAGCAGCGCGGGCTCGAAGGGGAAGATGCACAGCACGTGGTCGGCGCTGGCGCGGATTTTCTCGATGCGCTCGGGCCGCCAGGCCCAGATCGAAGGGCACACGAAGTGCGCGGTGCGCACGCCGGCGGCCTTGAGGTCGGCCTCGAGGCCGAGGTTGAAATCGGGTGCGTCGACACCGATGAAGGCCGCGGGCCGCTCACCCTGCAGCAGGCGGTCGCGCAGTTGCCGGCGGATGCCCACGATCTCGCGGTAGTGGCGCAGCACCTCGACATAGCCGCGCACCGCGAGCTTGTCGCTGGGCCACCAGGCGTCAAAGCCCTGCAGCGCCATCTGCGGGCCGCCGATGCCCACGGCCTGCAGATCGGGCCAGCGTTGGCGCAAGCCCCCGAGCAGCAGGCCCGCGAGCAGATCGCCGGAAGCCTCGCCCGCCACCATGGCCAAGCGCCCAGCCAGTGCCATGCGGCGCCTCAGCGAACGATGCCGCGCTGCGCCGATGCGCCTCGCAGGAAGCCGAGCATCATGTCCACGTCCTCGCCCGCGTCGGGCTTGTCGTGGCGCAGGCCGTCGATGCGCTCCATGGCCTGCTGCAGCGTGAGGTCGTCGCGGTACAAGGCCTTGTGCATGGCCTTGACGGCGGCGATGCGCTCGGCCGAGAAGCCCCGGCGGCGCAGGCCTTCGAAGTTCATCGAGCGCGCGCCCGCGGGCTGGCCCTGGGCCATCACGAAGGGCGGCACGTCGGCGAACAGCAGCGAGCACATCGCCGTCATGGCGTGTGCGCCGATGCGCACGAACTGGTGCACCACGGTGAAGCCGCCGAGGATCACCCAGTCGCCCACCTCGACGTGGCCCGCGAGCTGCGAGTTGTTGGCGAAGATGGTCTTGTTGCCCACCACGCAATCGTGCGCGAGGTGCACGTAGGCCATGATCCAGTTGTCGTCCCCGACCCGGGTCACGCCGCGGTCGCCCGGCGAGCCGATGTTGAAGGTGCAGAACTCGCGCACCGTGTTGCGGTCGCCAATGATCAGTTCGCAGGGCTCGCCCGCGTACTTCTTGTCCTGCGGGATCGCGCCCAGCGAGTTGAACTGGAAGATGCGGTTGTCGCGCCCGATCGTGGTGTGGCCCTCGATCACGCAGTGCGCGCCGACCGTGGTGCCGGCACCGATCTTCACGTGCGGACCGATGACGGTGTAAGGCCCGACCTCGACCGAGCTGTCGAGCTCGGCCGCGGGATCGATCACCGCCGTGGGATGGATGCGCGTCATGCCCTCACCCCGCGACGTCAGGCGATGGTGCGCATGGTGCACATGAGCTCGGCCTCGCAGGCCACCTCATCGCCCACGCGCGTGACGCCCTTGAACTTGTAGATGCTGGCTTTGGCGCGCTCGAGGGTCACGTCCATCACGAGCTGGTCGCCCGGCTCCACGGGGCGCTTGAAGCGCGCGCCGTCGATGCCCGCGAAGTAGTAGACGGTCTTGTCGTCGGGGGCCACGCCCAGGGTGTGGAAGGTCAGCAGCGCGGCCGCCTGGGCCATGGCCTCGAGCATCAGCACGCCCGGCATCACCGGACGGTGCGGGAAATGGCCCGTGAAGAAGGGCTCGTTGATCGTGACGTTCTTGAGCGCCTGGATGCGCTGCCCTTTTTCGACCGACAGCACGCGGTCGACCAGCAGGATGGGGTAACGGTGGGGCAGGAGTTTGAGGATCTGGTGGATGTCCATCAGGCGTCGTCCGGTTTCTTGTTCGGCTGGGCCTGCGCAAGGGCTTGTTCCACGGCCTTGAGCCGTTCGCGCAGGCGGTTGAGCTGCTTGAGGGAGGCAGCGTTCTTTTCCCAGGCCGCATTGTCGTCGATGGGAAACATACCGGTGTATTGACCGGGCTGGAGCAGCGAGCGCGTGACCACCGACGCGGCCGACACGTGCACGCCGTCGGCCAGCTTGAGGTGACCCAGCACGATGGCGCCGCCGCCCACGGTGCAATGCGCGCCGATGTCGGCGCTGCCCGCCACGCCCGCGTTGCCGGCCATGGCGGTGTGCGCGCCCACGCGCACGTTGTGGCCGATCTGGACCAGGTTGTCGAGCTTCACCCCGTCTTCGATCACGGTGTCGTCGAGCGCGCCGCGGTCGATGCAGGTGTTGGCGCCGATCT
>VFQP010004030.1_pt1 | contig 14148 bp, 16 predicted proteins | sample 3512351 | NCBI WGS metagenome assembly VFQP01 (sample SAMN10412372, study PRJNA504923) | tailings metagenome | isolation source: Relicate 1 Philex TSF1 revegetated site | place: Philippines: Tuba, Benguet | collected 2017-08-29 | reverse complement strand
GCCAGAGATTGGTGACCAGCGACGGCAGGATCAGCAGCGCCGCCGCCTCCGGCGCGGGAAGGAAGATGGCAAGCAGCCCCATCGAGATCGTGGGCAGGCCAAGTCCGATGATGCCCTTGATGATGCCGGCCACCACGAAGACGCCGGCAACGAAGGCCAGGATGCTGAGCTCCATTCCCCTTGCTTGCCTTGTCGTATTCCGGCCGACAATCTGGAGGATGCGGACTCTGCCTTCGTAGAAAACGAAGGTTTGGCAACTTCGAGATAATGATGCGCTTTGACTTCACCGACCTCCGTCTGTTCCGGCACGTCGTCGAAACCGGGAGCATCACGCGCGGCGCGGAGCGTTCCCATCTGGCCCTGGCCTCGGCGAGCGCGCGCGTCCGCGGCATGGAGGAGATGCTGGGCGTGCCGTTGCTGACCCGGAACCGCCGGGGCGTGACGCCGACCGATGCGGGTCGCAGCCTGCTCGATCACGCGCGTCTCGTGCTTCACCAGGTCGAGACGATGCGCGGCGACTTGGCCGCCTATTCGCGCGGCCTCAAAGGTAGCGTAAGGCTGCTTGCCAATACGGCGGCGCTTTCCGAACATTTGCCCGACCTGCTGGCCAGGTTCCTCCGGACCCATCCCGCCATCGACATCGATGTCGAGGATCGCGAGAGTCCGGATGTCGGGGCCGCCATCGCCAGTGGCGCGGCCGACATCGGTATTGCGTCCCGGGCCGCCCTGGTTGCCGGCCTCGAAACCTACCCCTTCCGCACCGACCGGCTTGTCGTCGCCGTACCGCGCGGCCACGCTCTTGCCCGACGCCGGAAGGTCGGATTCGCCGACCTGATCGACCTCGACTTCGTCGGGTTGACACGCGGCCTCGCCCTGGACGAGCACGTGGCCACGCACGCCGCGCGCCTCGGCCGGACGTTGAGGACCCGGATGCGCGTGGGCAACCTCGACGCCGTGTGCCGCATGGTTGCGGCCGGCGTCGGTGCAGCCATCGTGCCCGAGGCCACCGTTCGGCGTCACCGGCGTGCCGCTCCCCTCGCCATGGTGCGCCTCGGGGAGAAATGGGCCGTGCGGGAACTTGCGATCTGCATACGCGACCAGAACCGCCTCGCCCGTCCGGCCCGTCAGCTCCTCGACGTTCTCCGGCAGAAAGGGACGCCTAGCGCTTCTTCAACGGCTTGAGATCCGAGGCGATGGGATAGGCCGTGGTCGATTTGACGCGCTCCATCGAGAAGCGCGACGTCACGTTCTTGAGCGGCATCGTGTCGATGAGTTTCTTGTAGAAGGCGTCGTAAGCCTGCATGTCCGTCACCGAGACGCGCAGCATGTAGTCGATGTCGCCGGCCATGCGATGGAACTCCATCACCTCGGGCATCGCGGTGACGGTCTGGGCGAAGCGCGTGAGCCACGCGGAGGAATGGTCGCCCGTCTCGATCGACACGAAGACGGTCAGCCCCATGCCGATGGCCTCCGGCGAGATCAGGGCCACCCGCTTCAGGATGACGCCGGTCTTCTCCAGGCGCTGGATGCGCTTCCAGCAGGGGCTCTGCGACAGGCCGACCCGATGGGCGATCTGCGCCAGCGAAAGGCTCGCATCCTCCTGGAGGAGCGCCACGATCTTCTTGTCGATGGCATCCATGATCCACTTCCCCGCGACAGCGCGGGCCCACTCTAGACCGGAAGGGCTTCCAGCCGCACTGGCTGTCCGAGGCGGGCACTCAGCGCGTCCGCCAGCCCGTCGATGTCGCCGTCCAGCGTGCCCGCATGCTGTACCAGTCGCGGATCGGCGCCGTCGAACCACGACAGGCGCCACACTCCGCTCTCGCAGACCAGCGTACCGACGACGTGGCCGTGCGCGGAGATGGCCCACAGGCCAGGCCCGTCCTGCGTCGCCCGGAACAGGCGCGCCGTGCGGACCAGCAGGTCGTTGGCGAGAGCGAACATGGGCGAAATCTAGGGGCGCTGCCATCTCGCAGGCAATGGAACGCTCCATCGAAATGCATCCCGCCGATGGCAGAAACTCCTTCCGGTCGCGCGTCGGAGGAAATTTTCGTCTCCGGCGCCAGCCCCTGCCTGGTCTTACCGGCCGATCGGCAGAAAGCCGTTCAAGGACGCACGCCCGGGGTTTCGAGGGTCAACCCGCGGGCTCGCTCCATCAAATACAGTTCCAGGGAGACGTACTCCGGTGCGCCGGCCGGATAAGGCTCTGCCCGGATGCCGACGAGGCAGTTGCGCAACCGACGCCGCAACGAGCCCATCGCCTGCCATTCGAGCCGGTAGATCGGATAGCCCGTCGGATGGGCCTGCGGAATCGCGACACCCGCCAGTTTCCGGCCGGCATTGTCGTCGTGGCAGATCGCGCAGGAGAGGTTGAGCTGTCCCTGGCGACGGCGATAGATCCTCTCGCCTTCGTCGCGATAAGGCCTCAGGCGCGGATCGTCGGGCGGTGTGACGGGCATGCCTCGGGACTGCAGCGCAACGAAGGCCGTGAGCGCCAGCAGATCGCGGTTCTCCGGCGGCAGGCGGTCGGCCTGCTGATTGTCCAACCGGCAAAGATTGATGCGCCCCTCGAGATCGACCGGCCGGTCGCCGTCCGGGGCGATGGCCGGATAGCGCGCAGCAACGCCCTTCATGCTTGCCGCGGCGTCACCGTGGCAATCGGCGCACGATTTGCCGGCAAGCCCCTCCTTGCGCGCCCACAGATCGCGCCCGAGCTGGACGTAAAGCATGCCCGGATTGGCCGTGTCGTCGTCCTGCATCCTCTGCAACGGCTCGCCCATGTCGGCATAGCCGGAGCGGCGGGCATCGGTCGCGACCTGCGCGGCCGCAAAGGACGCGACGAAGACCATCGCGAGGATCGCGGCACCTCGCAGGTAATTCATTCGACGGCGATGGGGACGCGCTCCTCGACGGCAAAGCCCTCGTCGCCCGTCCAGCGCAGGAGGATCGTGCCGCTCTCGTTGGCCGTGGCGAAGAAGGACACGAAGGGATTCGCGGCGATGGCCGGGGACATGTCCATCCGGAAGATCTCGACGTCGTTCCACGTGGCGGTGAAGCACTCGATGATATTGCGCGGCAGGATCGTGCCGTTGGGTCCCGGACGGAAACCCGTCTCCATCGGATGCATGATCAGCGCCTTGATCTCCACGACCGCGCCCTTCTTCGCCGTCTTCGGCGCGTTGACGAGCACGTTCGCCATCAGGTCGCCTCCTCGAGGCAGGCCGCCAGCGTGACGATCACCTCCGCGTTGGCACTCCAGAATCGGCCATCGCTCGTCTCGGCGATGGCCACGATCCGCTGGCTGTCGCCCAGCTTGATGCGCGTGCCGACCATGGCCTTGCCGTTCGCCGGCGAAAGCCGCGCGGAGAAGACGTTCGGCTGCGGGTTCTTCTCGTTGAAGACGTGAATGGCGCGGACATGGTCTGCCTCGGACATGGGGCTTTCGACACTCACCGTCAGCGGCACTGTGCTGCCGTTCTCGACCAGCGGCGGTACGTCGAGCGTCACCCGGCCTTCCCGCACCTGCGCCGTGCCGACGACCTTGCGGATCGCCTCGGCCATGGAGTCGGACGTCGCCTTCGCCGGGACGACCGGCAGGACGGCGATGGCGGCAGTGCCCGCAAGGAAACGACGTCGGTCCATTCAGTCCTTCAGCGTCACGAGATAGGCCACGACGTCCTCGATCTGATGGGCGTCGAGAATGGTCCGGCCCTGGAATGCCCGCGCAACGCGGTGCAGGCCGTCGGTCCGGTAGTAGGAGGGCATGATCGTGTCGGGATTGAGACGCGCGCCGTCTACGATGCGCAGGCGCAACTGGCCTTCGGTCCAGCGTGTCCCCGCCCCCGCAAGGCTCGGTGCGAGATCGCCCTGAAACCGCTCCCCGGCGATCGGCCCGGAATGACAGAGGAGGCAGAGACCGACGCTGCGGTTGGCGACGATCGCGCGGCCTCGTGCAGCATCGCCGGGCTGCCCGGTCAACGATTTCGGAATGGCGTCGCCCACGACCTCCTGCGCTTTGGCCGACACGCATGCAAGCAAAGCGGCCACCAGAAGGATCGGCGCGATGAGGTGCCGCCTCATCCAAACGTCTCGGCCGTGATGGTGCGGTACCAGCTCGACGCATAGAGCGCTTCCTGGCCGCGCAGGCCGCCGACAGCCTCGAGCGGACTCACGCCACCCGCGCCCGGAATCTCGACCAGACGCCCGTTGTCGGGGCGATAGACGCCGGCGATCGAGATGCCGTAGTCGGCCGCGACAAGGCTGTAGCAGGTGTTGATCAGGATCGGCTGCTGCGGCTGTCGGCCGGCCAGCAGGTCCACGAGCGCCGCCGCACAGACCTTGGCCTGGGCATTGGCGGCAAAGGCGGATTTGGGCATCCCGCCCATGATCGCCGAGTCGCCGATGACATGGACGTTCGGGCGCAAGGTCGATTCGAAGGCGACCGGCTCGACCGGGCACCAGCCCGTGCGGTCGGCGACTCCGGCCTGGCGGGCGATGGCGCCTGCCCGCTGAGGTGGGATCACGTTGGCGACAGCCGCCTTGTGACGCCCGAACTCGGTGACGAAGGTGAGCGTCGCTGGATCGACCGACGTCACCTTGCCGCCCTGGCTGAGCGGCACCCATTCGATCATGCCGGGATAGAGTTCGGCCCAGCCATTCTGGAACAGGCGCTGCTTGGAAAAGGCATCCTTGGCATCGAGGAGGAGCAGCTTCGATTTCGGCTTCCAGATCTTGAGCCAATAGGCGATCAGGCTGGCCCGCTCGTACGGGCCGGGCGGGCAGCGAAAGGGATTGGCCGGCGCGGACATGACCACGAGGCCGCCATCTTCCATGGCGCGAAGCTGGTCGCGCAGCAGGATCGTCTGCGGGCCAGCCTTCCAGGCATGGGGCATCTTCTGCGCCGCCGCCTCGTCGTAACCTTCGATGGCGCCCCAGACGAACTCTATGCCGGGGCTCAGCACGAGACGGTCGTAAGGAAGGCGCGTGCCGTCGGCGAGCGCAACGCTCCTCGCGTCGACATCGACCGACGCCGCCTGCGTCGCCGCGATCTTCACCCCTGCGCGCTGCACGCCGTCATAGCCGAACTGCTGCTGCGCCATGTCGTGCAACCCGGCCAACACGGAATTGCTGAAGGGGCACGACGTATAGGTCGCATTGGGTTCGACGAGCGTGACATCCGTCGCGGGCTGCAGTGCCTTGATCGTCCGGGCGACCGTGGCGCCGCCGAAGCCGCCGCCCACGACCACGACCTTGCCTGAAGCGGCCTGCGCGGAGGCAATGGCAGGTGCCAGCGGGAGCAGGGCAGCGGCTTTCAGAAGCGACCGGCGGGTTGCCATGTGCGCTACTCCGGCTGCGCGGCGAACCACGCCGCGATGGCATCGATCTGCTGGTCGTCGAAGCCCTTGGCGATCCGGCCCATGACGCTGGAGGGCCAGGCACCGCTGCGGTACTCGCGCACCCGCATGGCGATGTCCTCTGCCTTGCGCCCGGCGATGCGGGGAATGACGGAATTCGGCACCTTCACCGAATCGTGGCAGCCGGTGCAGGAACTGGCGCCGGGCGGACCGCCCGGCGCTCCTTCCGCCGACTGTGCCGGGCCGGCCAGCATCACGAGGCCGGCCACTCCCGACACGAGCCAGCCACGCATCACGCCCCTTTCTTGAGGTCGTGATTCATCAGCGGCAGGTTGCGCACGCGCTTTCCGGTGGCTTTGGCGATGGCATTGAGGACGGCGGGGGCCGCCACCGCGATCGTCGGCTCGCCGACGCCGCCCCAGAAATCGTGGGTCGGCACCAGCACGGTCTCGACCTTCGGCATCTCGTCCATGCGCAGCATGTTGTAGGTGTCGAAGTTGGTCTGCTCCACGGCGCCGTCCTTCACGGTGATCTCGCCGTACAGGGCCGCCGACAGGCCATAGACGAACGAGCCGGCGACCTGCCGCTCGATCTGCGCCGGATTCACCACATGGCCGGGGTTGGTCGCTGCGGTGATCTTGTGGATCTTGAGCCGGCCGTCGTCCGCGACGGAGACCTCGGCAATGCCCGCGACATAGGAGCCATACCCCATGACCTGCGCGATGCCATGGAAATGGCCCTGCGGCAAGGGCTTGCCGTACCCCGCCTTGTCGGCGGCCGCCTTGAGCACGTCGGCCCATTTCGGCTTCAGGTACTTGAGGCGGAAGGCAAGCGGATCCTGGCCCGCCGCTTCCGCCAGCTCGTCCATGAAGCATTCCATGTAGACGGCATTCTGGTTGACGTTCACGCCGCGCCAGAAGCCCGCGGTGATGTGCGGGTTGCGCATCGCATGGTCGATCAGCAGGTTCGGCACGTCATAGCCGTAGGTCGCCTCGGCACCGCTCTGCATGAAGCCCTGGAAGGTGGCGGGATCCATGCCGTTCACGAGGTTCTGCGGCAGGAGCGACGCCAGGATCGACTGGCCGGAGATGCGCACGTGCAGGCCTACCAGATTGCCCTGCGCGTCGAGGCCGGCCGTCATTCGGGCCATCGTGATCGGATGGTACTGGCAGTGCGTCATGTCTTCTTCGCGCGACCAGATCAGCTTGACTGGCGTGCCCGGCATCTCCTTCGCAACGAGCACGGCCTGGCGGACGTAGTCCGAGCGTCCGCGCCGGCCGAAGCCGCCGCCCAGCATCAGCTTGTAGACCTCGCACTTGCCGATGGGCAGGCCCGACGCCTCGGAGGCCGCGGCAAGCGCTGCCTCGCCGTTCTGGGTGCCGCACCACACTTCGCACCTGTCGGCCGAATAGCGCGCCGTGGCGTTCATCGGCTCCATGGTGACATGGTGCTGGTAGGGGAAGCTGTAGGTCGCCTCGACCTTCTTTGCCGCGCCGGCGATCGCCGCCTTAGCGTCGCCCGCCTTGTTGCCGACGAATGCCTGGTCGGCCGCAAGGCCCTCCTTCAGCGTGGCGTTGATGGTGTCGCTCGACACCTTGCCCAGCTCGCCGACATTCCAGTCGGTCTTGACTTCCGCCAGGGCCGCCTGTGCCTGCCAATAGGTGTCGGCGACCACCACCACCGCGTCGCCGTCGATCGCCAGGATCTTCTTCACGCCCGGCATCTTCTCGGCCTTCGCCCCGTCGAAGCTCTTGAGCTTGCCGCCGATCACCGGGCAGGCCCGCACGGTCGCCACCAGCATGCCGGGCATCGTGAAGTCGATGCCGTACATCTGCTTGCCCGTCACCTTGTCGACGGTATCGAGGCGTTTCAGCGGCTGGCCCGCGATCTTCCAGTCCTTCGGGTCCTTGAGCTTCACTTCCTTCGGCGGCTCCAATGTGGCAGCAGCCGCCGCGACCTCTCCGAAGCGCACGCTCTTGCCCGAAACCTTGTGGGTTATGACGCTATTTGCCGCCGTCAATTCCGCAGCGGGCACTTTGAGCTGCATCGCCGCCGCCGCGATGAGCATCTCGCGCGCCATGGCGCCGCCTTCGCGCACGTACTGATTGCTCTCGCGGATACCGCGGCTGCCGCCGGTCGAGAAATTCCGCCACACCCGATTGCGCTTCAGGTTCTCGCCCGGCGTCGGATACTCCCAGGAAACCTTGTTCCAGTCGCATTCCAGTTCCTCGGCGACGAGCTGGCAGAGACCGGTCAGCGTGCCCTGGCCCATCTCGGAGCGCGCCACGCGGATCACAACCTTGTCGTCCGGATGGATCACCACCCAGGCATTCACTTCCTTCGCCGCCTGCGCCTGCGCGACGCCGTCGTCGAGGAAGGGGACATGGAAGCCGAGCGCGAAGCCGCCCGTCACGGCCGCGCCACTGATCAGGAAGTTGCGGCGACCGAGCGAGGTCTGATGGATCGTCATGGTGCGCCCTCCCCTCAGGCCTTGGCCGCGGCGTGGATCGCCTCACGCACCTGCTGGTAGGTGCCGCAGCGACAGATGTTGGTCATCGCCTCGTCGATGTCGGCATCGGTCGGGTTCGGCTTGGCGGCCAGCAGCGCGGTCGCCGCCATGATCATGCCGCTCTGGCAGTAGCCGCATTGCGGGACGTCGAGCGCGACCCAGGCGTTCTGGACCTTCGTCAGGGTGCCGTCCGTCGCCAGACCCTCTACCGTGGTGATCTTCGCATCGGCGGCCACTGCATTCACCGGCATGGCGCAGGAGCGGACCGGCGTGCCGTCGACCATCACGGTGCAGGCGCCGCATTGGGCGATACCGCAGCCATACTTGGTTCCCGTGAGGCCGAGCTGTTCGCGCAGGACCCAGAGCAGCGGCGTGTTCGGATCGGCCTCGTGGTTCATGGCCTTTCCGTTGACGTTGAGCACAGCCATCCCAGTCTCCGTCGATTTTTTTGAATGTGAGGCAGAGCCTAGCGCAGCCCGATGGCCAGCGCATGGCGGCGTCCCGCACGCTCACGCATGTGTGATGCCCTCAGGCCACGCATGCCTCGAACACGCGCCGATAATTGCCACCCAGGAGTTTGGCCGTTTCGTCGGCGTTGAACCGCAACCGCAACGCCGCTGCCAGTTGCGGGAGCTCGCCATAGCCGGGCATCGCGCTCGCGCCCACGAGGCCAAGCTGGTCGGTGCCGATCCCGACGTGATCGATGCCGACCTGGTCGACCATCCGCGCCATCCCGTCGGCATAGGCGACGATGTTCGGGAAATAGGCGGCGACCGGCCAGATTCCGATCACCCCTCCGGTCGCTGCCACGGCACGCGCATGGTCGGGCAGGATGCGTCGGGTCCACGAAGCGGGCTTCTCGATCAGGGACGTGTGAGACAGAACCAGCGGCTTGCGCGTGGTCGCGGCAGCCTTCTTGACCAGGGCGAAGGTGCCGTGCGCGACGTCGACCACGATGCCGAGATCGTTGCAGCGGCGGACGACCTCGGCGCCGAACGGCGTGAGCCCGTCATGAACGCTCGGCTCTGTCTGGATGTCGCCGCATTCGTTCGGCCGGTAGTGCGTGAGCTGGAGATGCCGCAGCGACCAGCGCGCATATGCGTCGTCCAGGCGTGCGATCTGGCCCTCGAGGAAATCGGCGCCTTCGGAAGCGACGATGACGGAGGGCCGGTCGGAACGCGCAGCCTTCAAATCTGCCGCCGTGCGAATGATCGGCATGCCCTGCTCGCGGGCCAGCCTGTGCAAGGTATCGAAGGAACGCTCGGTGAAGGCGTGGAGCTCGCCGGCTACAGGCGCCCGGCCGGGCCGCAGGCGCCCTCCCGTCAGGGTGATGATAGGTGAATCGGAAACGACGGCGAGTGCGATCGCCGACATGCCACCGGTCCGCATGGGCGCGGCGACGGGCAGCGACGTCCCATGGCCGTAGCTCAGGCGGAGAAGGTTTCCGGCATGGCTGTGGAGGTCGACGGCCATGCCGTCGCCTCCGGCATGGGCCGCGGCCGGCAGGCAGAAGAGCGGACTGGCCACCATGGCCGCACGCCGCGTAAGACCGCGGACGCGCTCGGCCTCCAGCAACCGGTAGCGCCACCCGTCCCGACCGGCGGAAACACACCATCTTCCGCGCAGGCACAGCGGTCCGCTGCCGAGATCGAGCGGTTCGCGCGCCACGACCTCGACGACAGCCAGCGGATTGTCCGGTACGCACCCCTGGCAGCAGCCAGGCTCCGACATCAGCAGGAGGTGCGCGCTTCTGCGGACGGCGAGGGTCGCAACAGCGAAGCCCGTCAGGACGACGGTCCGCCCCGAGGCGCGATCGGCGCGCGGGGTTCCAAGATCCTGCCAGCCGATCCGCATCGCGCGCTTCGCCTGTTCCTCAGAGTTTCGGCGGCGGATAGTAGGGCTTGTCGCCCAGGGCCTTCACGCGCTTCCAGAAATCGGGACCCGATGCCTTGCCGACCTCGTCGAGGTCGGCGGCCTGGCGCCACAGGCTCCATGAGTCGGGATGGAGCCGGCTCGCTTCGGCCATCTGCGCATCGCCTTCCGCTTGCCGTCCGTGGGCCCGCAGCCAGACGCCGAGCCGGAAGCGCGTCCGCGCTTCGGCGATTTCCGGCGTGACCTTGGGCAGCCCGGCGCGCGCCTGATCGGCCGGCAGGGCATGACGGCCGGTCGCGACCCAGGCGCGGACTGCCTCGAGATAGGCCTGCCGCGCCGCCAGGCGGGCAGCCTGATCCTCCGGCGACATCGTGCGGGTCGCGAGGTCCATGCGCCTGAAATGGTCGGTCGAGCCGGCCGTCTCCGGCGGGCGCGCGATGCGTCCCTGCTCGTCGATCCAGATCGCCTGCGGGACATTCACGAGGTTGTACAGGTCCTCGAGTCGATGGTCGGTATCGATCAGCTGCCAGTAGGTGGACTTGGCCTGCTCGATCCAAGGCCGGGCATGGTCGGCGCCGCGGCTCTCTTCCGCGACGGCCACGACCATGAAGCCCCGGTCCTTCAGCTCATCGTAAAGGGACTGCCACACGGGCAAGTCGAAACGGCAGCCTCACCAACTGGCCCAGGTGGCGAGGAAGACCTTCCGGCCCCGAAGCTGGGACAGCGTGCGCGGCACGCCGTCGATATCCGGCAGGGTGAAATCCGGCGCCTCGAGACCTTCGAGTGCCGCATTGCGTTCGTCGGCGGGGGCGCCGAGCGCCCAGACGTCTCGCGCCTCGCAGGCGACCACCGGACCGCCCAGCTTCGTCCAGAACGCTTCGAGATCGACCTCGTTCGGCCCAAGCGCCGAAGGCGGCAGCGGCACGCAGAGCTCCGCCCGGCACATCCCTTCCGGTTTCAGCGTCCAGCCCGTGACCCTCTCGGCATCGGCCGGACTCACCCGGAGACCGTCGTGGGCGGCGACATCGTGTTCGCCGTCCGGCATCAGGATCTTGGTCATGTCGGTTCCTCTCTTCGGCTGTCGAGCGTAGCGAGAAAACCTTACCGGCGCCTTAACGTCCGCCGGGCACCCTATTTCGGGGTCGAGATCGACGTTTCCTTCGACGTGATGAATTCGAGCAGCACGGGGACGCCCTTCCTGGTCTGCTCGATGCCGCGCTTGATCGCGGGCACGATGTCCTCCGGCTTGGTGATGCGCTCGCCGTAGCCGCCGAAGGCACGCGCCATCGCAGCATAGTCGCCGGAAATGTCGGTCGACCGGTACTTCTCGGTCGAGACCTTCATGATGTGCAGCTCGATCGCCATCGAGAAGTTGTTGAGCAGGATCGACATGATCGGGATGCGCTCGCGGACCGCAGTCTCGAAATCCATGCCGGTGAAGCCGATCGCCGCATCGCCCCACACGTTGATGCAGAGCTTGTCGGGACAGGCGAGCTTGGCGCCCATCGCGAGGCCGAGGCCGTAGCCGAGCTGGGTCGTCTTGCCCCAGCCGATATAGGTGTGCGGCTGCGTCGTCTTCCAGAACGGCGAGAGCTGGTCGCGCGGACTGCCGGCATCGTGGGTGATGATGGTGTTGGCGACGTCGACCGTGTGCTGGAGATCCCACAGGACGCGATAGGGGCTGAGCGGCGCGTCGTTGCTGGTCAGCTTCGGCATCCACTCCTTCAGCCACTCCGCCTCGACGGACCTGATCTCGGACGCCACCGCGCCGGCATCCCGCTTCGTCGCGCCGGCCGCCTTGGCCGCCGCGACGAGCGCGGCCAGCGTCAGCTTGGCGTCCCCCACCAGCCCGTGCTTGATCGGCACGTCCTTGTTGAGGTGCGCCGGATCGAGCGTGGCGTGGATGATCGTCTTGCCGGCCGGCATCGAGATGCCGAAGTTCGTCTCGGTGAAGGAGCAACCGATGCCCAGGATCACGTCGGAGCGATCGAGGAACGACCGCACGGCACCGGGGTAGGCGCGCCCGCCCGAGCCAAGTGCCAGGGGATGCGTCTCGTCGAAGCTGCTCTTGCCCTCGAGGCTGGTGCAGACCGGGATGGCGAGCAGTTCGGCGAGCTCCTTCAGCTCGTCGTACGCTTCGGCCCAGTGGACGCCCTGCCCCGCATAGATGACCGGGCGCTTGGCCTCCATCAGGACCTTCGCCGCTTCGCTCACGGCCGCCGGATCGGGACCGTATTTGGCAACGACGACCGGCTCGTAGTTCAACGGATCGGGTGCGTCCTCCGCATAGGCGTCGGCCGGCAGCTCGACGATCACCGGCGAGCCGCGGCCGTTGCGCAGCAGGCTGAAGGCCCGGCGCATGATGTTGGCGATGTCCTTGCCGTCGGTGACCGGCTCGCAATGCTTGGCGACATGCGCCATGGCGATCGTCGAGTTGAAGTTCGGCGGCACGTGCGCGATCCGGCGCGGGTAGCCCTGCGGGATCACGAGCAGCGGAATCGATTCGCCATAGGCCTGTGCGACGCCGCCATAGGCGTTTTCCGAGCCTGGGCCGCTCTGCATGCAGAACACGCCCATCTTGCGACCCTTGGTGAGACGCGACATGGCATCGGCCATGTGCAGGCCGATACGTTCCTGCCGGACGATGATGGGGCGGATGTCGATCGCGGCGCAGGCCTCGATCAGATGGTTGACGGGATAGGCGAAGAGGAACTCGACGCCTTCCTTCTTGAGAATTTCGGCGATCGCCGGCCCGGTCTTCATCTGCGTTTCCCCTGGATGTTCGAAATCGCATCCGGGCGCGAGGGAGCCGCGATGCCCCTCGCCCCCGCCGGCAGGAAGAAACCTGCTATTTGTTCAGTTCCTTCATCGCGCTGTCGAGGCCGCCCAAGGTGAGCGGGTACATGCGGTTGCTCGTGAGCTGCTGCAGGAGCTGGATCGAGGGCGTGTAGCTCCAGTGCCTTTCGGGCACCGGGTTCAGCCACACCATGCTGCGGTACGTGTCGGCCATGCGCTGGATCCAGACCTGGCCGGCCTCTTCGTTCCAATGCTCGACCGAGCCGCCCGGGTACGCGATCTCGTAGGGGCTCATCGAGGCATCGCCGACGAAGATCACCTTGTAGTCGGGCGGATAGGTGTGCATGAGCTGCGCCGTCGAGAAAGTGTCGACGTGACGACGGCGATTGTCCTTCCACAGCTTCTCGTAGAGGCAGTTGTGGAAGTAGAAGAACTCCAGGTGCTTGAACTCGGAACGGGCCGCCGAGAACAGCTCCTCGCAGACGCGGATGTGTGCGTCCATCGAGCCGCCGATGTCGAACAGCAGCAGCAGCTTCACCTTGTTGCGACGCTCCGCCACCATCTTGATGTCGAGGTAGCCCGCGTTGCGCGCGGTCGAGCGGATCGTGTCGGGCATGTCGAGCTCGACCTCGGCGCCCTCGCGCGCAAACTTGCGCAGGCGGCGCAGCGCGATCTTGATGTTGCGCGTGCCGATCTCGACCGTGTCGTCGAGGTTCTTGTACTCGCGCTTGTCCCAGACCTTGACGGCGCGGCCCTCGCGGCCCTTGTCCTGGCCGATGCGGACGCCCTCGGGATTGTAGCCATAGGCGCCGAACGGCGAGGTGCCGGCGGTGCCGATCCACTTGCTGCCGCCCTGGTGGCGCTTTTGCTGCTCCTCGAGACGCTTCTTCAGCGTCTCCATCAGCTTCTCCCAGCCACCCATCGCCTCGATCTGCTTCTTTTCCTCTTCGGTGAGAAGCTTCTCGGCAAGCTTGCGCAGCCACTCCTCGGGAATCTCGGCGGTGGCGCCTTCAGGCGGCAGCGCCTCGAGGCCCTTGAAGACGGAGCCGAACACGCGGTCGAACTTGTCGAGGTTGCGCTCGTCCTTAACGAGCGCCGCACGCGATAAATAGTAGAAATCGTCGACGCTGTACTCGGCGACGCCCTTGTCCATCGCCTCCATCAGCGCGAGGTACTCCTTGATGGAGACCGGCAGCTTGGCCTGGCGAAGCTCGAGGAAGAAGTTCACGAACATGGCGTGACCCCGTTTGGGTTACTGGCGCTGCTCCCGGCGCGCCATGAAGGCCAGACGCTCGAACAGGTGGACGTCCTGTTCGTTCTTCAGCAGAGCACCGTGCAGCGGCGGGATCAGCTGCTTGGAATCCTTGGAGCGCAGCGATTCCGGCGACATGTCCTCGACCATCAGCAGCTTCAGCCAGTCGAGCAGCTCGGACGTCGACGGCTTCTTCTTGAGGCCCGGGACTTCACGGATGTCGTAGAAGACGTTCAGCGCCTCGCGCAACAGGTTGCGCTGCAGGTCGGGGAAGTGGACGTCGACGATCTGGGTCATCGTCTCGCGGTCCGGGAAGCGGATGTAGTGGAAGAAGCAGCGGCGCAGGAAGGCGTCCGGCAGTTCCT
>VFQP010004029.1_pt1 | contig 14148 bp, 12 predicted proteins | sample 3512351 | NCBI WGS metagenome assembly VFQP01 (sample SAMN10412372, study PRJNA504923) | tailings metagenome | isolation source: Relicate 1 Philex TSF1 revegetated site | place: Philippines: Tuba, Benguet | collected 2017-08-29 | reverse complement strand
CAGCGGGCCCATGCTGAAGGGCACCACGTACATCGTGCGGCCGCGCATGCAGCCGTCGAACAGCGGCTGCAGCGTGGCGCGCATCTCGGCCGGGGCTTTCCAGTTGTTGGTCGGGCCCGCGTCTTCCTGTTTTTCGGAGCAGATGAAGGTGCGGTCTTCCACGCGCGCCACGTCCGAAGGGTCGGAGCAGGCCAGGAAACTGTTGGGCCGCTTGACCGGGTTGAGGCGCTTCATGGTGCCCGCGTCCACCAGTTGCTGGCACAGGCGTGCGTATTCCTCGTCGCTGCCATCGCACCAGACGATGTCGTGGGGCTTGCACAGCGCGGCCATGTCGGCCACCCAGGCGACCAGCCGGGCGTTCTTCACGTGGTTGGGGGTGTTGAGGGCCAGGCCCTGCATCACGGGAGAGTTCATGGATGGGCTCCAGAAGTTTGTAAAGCGGCGTGCCCACAAGACACCGACAGCCGCACGCGTCACGGCGGGTGACGGGGCGGCTGTCTGTGAATCCCGGGCCAGAATCAATGCGGTCGGCGCCTGGCTGCGTGCGGGTGGCGCATGCAGCGGAAGAGACAAAAAACCGGGCTTGTGGACCCGGGTCTTGATCGGCGTGTCGGCCAATGGGGCGATTTTATGAAAGTGCCCGGACGGTTACGAAGTAGTTACATGCAAAACCCGCATAACGTGATGCATTAAACAGTTCGGGCATGAAAAAGGCCGGCCTCCTTGGCAGGAGGCCGGCCTTCTGGCAGGCGCCGAAAGATTCGTTCAGGCCATGTAGATGGCAATGAAGGCCAGCAGGAACATCAGCACGCCGCCGGCGATGGGCAGCACGATGGGCATGTAGGGAACGATGGATTCCACCAGATCCTGGGAAGCGTCGCTGGGGGTGTGGTGGTCGTGGCTGGACATCGTGATCTCCGTCAGGGGTTTCAAAACTCCGGGGATTTTAAGGGAAGCGGCGTCACAGCAACGCGTACGTCGTGCTGGCCCGACACACGCTCTTGCCATCGTTGGCCCCGCAGATGTCGATTTCGCCGAACACCAGGCTCTTGCCGGCGCGGATCACGCGGGCGGTGATGCGCGCGTCCTGGCCCGAAAGCGGTTTAAGGAAACTGGTGTTGAGCTGCACCGTGGTCATGGGGCGCTGGGTGCCGAGCTGGGTGACGATGGCCAGCACCATGGCGGTGTCGGCGGCCGACATCATGGCCTGGCCACACAGCATGCCACCCACGCGCGAGAGCTGGTCGTTCTGCGGCAGGCGCAGGGTGACCTCGCCGTCGGCGAACGACTCGACCTTCAGCCCCATGGCCTGGATCCAGGGGGCGAACCAGTCGGCCAGCAGGCCCTGGAGGGATTCCACGGTGGGGGTCGTCATGCGTTCATTCTCCTCGGCGAAAACGGGCGAGCCAGTGCTCCATCAACTTGCCGGCTGCTTCGCGCCCGCCCAGGCCGAAGGCCAGTGCCACCGCCACGGCCACCGCGCCCAGCGTCAGGCCGAAGGCGAGGTTGACGATGTCGTCGGCGATGCCCATGGCGCGCAGACCCATCGCGATCACCAGCGCGAGGATGGCGTAGCGGCCAATGCGCGCCAGACCTTTGGTGCCGGCTCCGCTGGCGCGGTCGATGGCCTCGTAGGCAACATTGGCCAGCCAGAAGCCGATGACCAGGATCGCCGAACCGAGCAGGATGTCGCCGCCGAAGCGGATGAAGCTGGAGACGATGCCGCTGACCTGCGCAAAGCCGAGTTGGGCGGCGGCTTCCACGGTGGCGAACAACATGGCGAAGAACAGCGCCACGCGCCCGACCACGACGGAGGCGCTGGTGCGTTCGAAGGCGTGGGCCATCTGGATGCGGGCGGGCAGGGTGTCGAAGCCCAGCGCGGCCAGCAGCGTGGCCAGCAGCTGGCTGGCAAACGAGGCCACCAGCCAGGTGATCACCAGGATGAGCGTCGCCGCGATCAGGTTGGGCACGGCCTGCAGCAGGGTGTGCAGCATGTCGGTGGCGGGGCGCGAGATGGCCTCGACCTTGAGCGCGTCGAGCGCGGCAATGAGCGAGGGCAGGAAGACCGCCACGAACACCAGCAGCCCGATCACCCGCGAAAGCCGCACCGCGTCGCCGAGGCCGGCCCGGCTGCCCAGCTTGTCCACGCCGGCCGTGTGGCTCAGGTGGGTGGTGAGGTTGCGCAGCACTGTGGCCAGGATCCAGCCCACGCCGCCGATGATCAGCGCGGCCACGGTGTTGGGCAGCATGTCCAGGGTCTTGGTGACCATCGCGCGCAGCGGATCCAGCAGGCCTTCCAGTTGCAGTGCACCCAGGATGGCCGGCACGAACAGCAGGATCACCAGCCAGAACAGCGCGCCGGAGAGGCTTTGCCCGATGGGCGCCATGTCGGCGTGCTCGGAGAGCTTTTCATCCAGCATGGTCTTGTCCAGCAGCTTCTGCGAGATGGCCCGCACCACGCTGGCCACCAGCCAGCCCACCAGCGCCAGCACCAGCCCGCCCAGCAGGCGCGGTGCGTATTCAAACAGTTGTGTGGTGAAGGCCGAGAACGGCCCCGACACCAGCGCCAGGTTCAACGAGTTGAACACCGCCACCAGCGTGAGAAGGATCACCAGCCAGAACAGCGCCAGCGCCACCGCGCCCTCGATGTCCACGCCGGTGCCGGTGAGCTTGCCGAAGCGGTGGTTCACGCCGATGAAGCCCAGCGTCTTGCGCGCCGCCGCCCGCACCAGCACCGCGATCAGCCAGCCCAAAATGAAGATGGCCAGGGCACCGAGCAACTGCGGGATGTGGGTGCCGAGCGCGTTCTGCAGCGAGTCCCACAGGGCGTTGGTGTTCATGGCTTCCTCCTTCGTTGGCAATGCGGCGCATGATGTCAGAGCGCGGCGCGGCGCGTCAACCCGATCGGGCGAAGATCGGTCAGAGCAACGAGGCTTCGAAGCCCGCTTCGCGAAGCCGTTCGATCACCTGGGCCACGTGCTCGCGTCCCCGCGTCTGCAGCACCAGTTCGATGGCCACGTTCTGCGCGGCCAGCAGGGTGAACGCGCGCTGATGGTGCACTTCGTCGATGTTGGCGCCCGCGTCGGCCACCGTGGCGGTGATGCGCGCCAGGTTGCCCGGCACGTCGCGCGCGTTCACCTGGATGCGTGCGAGCCGCCCGGCGCGGACCATGCCGCGCTCGATGATGGAGGCCAGCAGCATCGGGTCGATGTTGCCGCCGCACAGCACCAGGCCCACCCGCTTGCCGGCAAAACGGTGCGGATGCTTGATGAGTGCCGCCAGACCGGCCGCGCCCGCACCCTCGACCAGGGTCTTTTCGATCTCGAGCAGCATCACGATGGCCTGCTCGATGTCGCCCTCATCGACCAGCAGCAGGTCGTCGACCCGCTGGCGGATGATGGCCTCGGTGATCACGCCCGGCGTGCCCACGGCAATGCCCTCGGCGATGGTGCTCACGCCCTGCGGCAGGTGCGTGCCCTTGATCGCGTTGACCATGGCCGGAAAACGCTCGGTCTGCACGCCGACGATCTCGATGTCGGGCCGGATCGCCTTGGCCGCCGTGGCGATGCCGGCGATCAGGCCGCCGCCGCCGATAGCGATCACCAGGGTGTCCAGGTCGGGTTGCTCGCGCAGCATTTCCAGCGCCACCGTGCCCTGACCGGCCACGATGGCTTCGTCGTCGTACGGGTGCACGAACACCAGGCCCTGTTGCTGGGCGAGCTCGCGGGCGTGCGACCGGGCTGCGTCCAGCGTGTCGCCGTGCAGCACCACCTCGGCGCCGAAGCCGCGCGTGCGTTCCACCTTCACGCCCGGCGTGAAGCGCGGCATGACGATCACCGCGCGCAGGCCCAGGCGCTGCGCGTGGTAGGCCACGCCCTGGGCGTGGTTGCCCGCGCTCATGGCGATCACGCCGCGCGAGCGCTCCTCGGGCGTGAGCTGCGCGAGCTTGTTGCAGGCCCCACGCTCCTTGAAGGACGCGGTGTACTGCAGGTTCTCGAACTTCAGGAACACTTGGCAGCCCGTGAGCTGCGAGAGCGTGCGCGATTCCACGCAGGGGGTGCGCAGGAGCTGGCCTTCGAGGCGGGCGGCCGCGGCGCGGATGTCGTCGATCTGGAGCATGGCGCGATTGTGGCCTCGCCGCCGTGGAAAAAGCCCCGGAACGCCTGTCATCACGCACTTCCATCAGGCATCAAGCTGCGTTATGGTGCGCCGCACAGGGGCCGTACTCCCAGGCGCCCCGCCACCGTGGAGGTTGTCGCCCGAGGTTCGCACATGAACAAAAGGTCGTTGTCACCGACTCCCCTGGTCCGCCCGCCGGAAGCGCGCGCGCTGGGCGAAGGGCGCCTGCATGTGCCGCACGGCCTGCGCCAGGCCCCGGTGCTCGATCTCATGTGCTCGCACTTCGTGCTCACGCTGGCCGCACGCCAGGGCCCGCGCTTCAACGTGCGGCGCGACCTCAACACCCTGCTGTCGCTCGCTGGCCGCCACCTGGTGTGGCCGCACACGGTGCTGCAGCGCCTGCGCGAATTCCTGCAGCGCCGCTGCAAGGACAACGAACTCTGGGCCGGCCACGACAAGCTGGCCACCGGCGCCTTCATGGACCGCTACGGCGTCTGGCGCGGCCCGTACGAGGAAGGCACGCTGTTCTTCTACCTCGACGAATACGCCAAGGAATCGCCCAAGGACCTGCTGTCGGTGCTGGCCGTGACGGGTGACTGGCTCAGCCAGACGCTGAAGAAGCAGTCCACGCTGGTGGAGAAGAACATCGACGCCCTGGCGGGCCTGCTGCAACTCAACCGCGCCGAGCGCGCCCTGCTGCTCTACGGCACGCTGGCGCGCTACCAGCGCGACCTGCGCTCCATCCTGGTCGAGTTCAAGGTCAACAACGCACCCGAGGCCTACGCGGCGATCGCCGATGTGGCGGGTGTGAAGGCCAGCGAAGTGGGTGAAGCGCTGCGCGCGGGCTCGCGGCTGGAGCGCATCGGCATGGTGGAGAACCTGATCTCCGAGCACAACATCACCGACCTCGCCGACCTCATGAAGGTCAGCGAGAAGCTGCCTCCGGTGCTGATGCGCGAGTACCGCACGCAGAGCGAGCTCATGGCGGTGTTCACACGCCCGGCGGCGCGCTCGGCGCTCGGCGAAAAGGATTTCGATTACGTGGGCGAGGACGTGCGCCTGCTCTGCGGCCTGCTGCGCGAAGCCGTGGCGCGCAAGGAGCCGGGCGTGAACGTGCTGCTCTACGGCCCGCCCGGCACCGGCAAGACCGAGCTCGCGCGCGTGGTGGCGCTGGCCGCCGGCCTGGAACTCTTTGAAGTGGAATACGCCGACCGCGACGGCAACGCGCTCTCGGGCCGCGACCGCTACCGCTCGCTGCAGATCGCGCAGGTCTTTCTCAAGGGCACGGCGCAGTCGGCGCTGCTGTTCGACGAGGTGGAGGACGTGTTCCCGCCCATCTCCAGCGAAGCGGCGCAGATCATGGCGCGCGCCGAGCACGTGGCGGCCTCGCACACCGGCAGCGTCAGCGGCAAGGCCTGGGTCAACCAGATCCTGGAGACCAACGCCGTGCCCACGCTGTGGGTGACCAACCGCATCGAACAGATCGACCCGGCGTTCCGGCGCCGTTTCGCCTACCACCTGGAACTCAAGAGCCCGCCGCCCGGCGCGCGCGAGCAGCTGGTGCGCAAGACGCTGGAAGACGCGCCCGTGTCCGACGCCCTGGTGGCGCGCCTGACCGAACGCAAGGGCCTCACACCCGCGCAGATCCGCACCGCGCTGCGCTTTGCCCAGCTCGCCGCCAGCCCGGTCCGGCCCGCCACGCGCCGCCGCAGCAAGGCGCCCGTGCCGATGCTGGACGCGCTGATCGAGCGCCAGCTCAAGAACGCCGACCTGGCGTTGGGACGCAAGCCCGACCTCGTGCAGCGCCCCAGCCCGACGCAGTACAGCCTGGACATGCTCAACGTCGAGTCGCGGCACGAGTTGCCGCGCATCATCGCAGCCCTCAAGGCGCGCGGCCACGGCTGCCTGTGTTTCCACGGCGCGCCCGGCACCGGCAAGACCGCACTGGCCGAGCACCTCGCGCAGCAGCTGGAGCGCCCGCTCATGATCCGCCGCGCCAGCGACCTGGTGAGCAAGTTCGTGGGCGAGACCGAGCAGCAGATGGCGGCCATGTTCCGCGAGGCCGAGGCCGAAAAAGCCGTGTTGCTGCTCGACGAGGCCGACAGCTTCCTGCAGGACCGCCGGGGCGCGCAGCGCACCTATGAAGTGACCGAAGTGAACGAGATGTTGCAGGGCATGGAGCGCTTCGCCGGCATTTTCGTCTGCACCACCAACCTGATGGACAGCATTGACCAGGCGGCGCTGCGGCGCTTCACGTTCAAGATCCGCTTCAAGCCGCTGACGGCGGTGCAGCGCGAAACCATGTTCGTGGTGGAAGCGCTGGGCGGCGATGCGTCGCGACTCGATGCCTCACTGGCCGCGCGCCTGGCGAAGCTGGAGCAGCTTTGCCCGGGTGACTTCGCCGCCGTGAAGCGCCAAGTGGAGATCCTCGCTGAAACCCTGGAGCCGGGGGAATTCCTGTCCCAGCTTGAGGCCGAGCATCGCATCAAGCCCGAAGTGCGGGAAGCCCGGAACATGGGCTTCACCTGAAGACGGCGGTGTCAGTGCAACAAGGCCATCGGGCCTGATGGCAACTCTTCGGGCGAGTAGTCGGGGTGGTTGGACACGAAGAAGCGCAGCTTCTGGTCCAGGCGGGACACGCGGGTGTTGGCCTCGCTCTCGCAGTGGTGCTTGGAAATCAGGTTGAACAGCTTGCCGCGCAGGAACCACAGGTCCTTCGGGGTTTCGCAGGACATGAGCGCCGCATGGATGCGCGTGCGCAGGGGGTCCTTGATGTCGGCCATGGCTTCGTGGAATTCATCCACCAGGAAGTCGAGTTCCAGCACCTGGGTGTCCTGGTCCTGAACCGGGCGGCGGGCTTTGCCAAACCATGGCAACCTGAAAAACATGAAACGCTCCGTTGTCTGACGTCCGGTGGATGGGGGAACTCCCCGGCTACCTTCCATTCATCGACAGACGAACGGCGCGCTTGAGCGTGAAAGACACCTTGAAGGGGTGCCGGCCGATGGGCGGTGGGTGGTGTCAGCCGATGGTGAACAACGGCGCCGGCGCCACGGTGCCGGCGTCAACCAAAAGCACTCACCACCCGCACCACCTCGGCGCCATAGGCCTCGCGCTTTTTCTGGCCGATGCCGGAAATGCCGTCGAGGTCGTCCAGGCTGCGCGGCATGCGCGTGGCGATCGCGCGCAGCGTGGCGTCGTGAAAGATCACGAAGGCCGGCAGGTTGTGCTCGCGCGCCACGCCGGCGCGCCAGGCTTTCAGGGCTTCCAGGCAATCGCGCTCGGCCAGGCTGAGCGGCTGGCCGTCGTCGCTCTTCGCAGTGGCGCGGGACGCGCGCTGGCGGCTGCCGCGCGCGGCACCTGGCGCCTTGTCGGCCAGGGTCCGCAGCCACACCTGGCACTGGCCCTTGAGGATCTCGCGCGCGCCATCGGCCAGGTGCAGCGTGTTGTAGGGCGCGTCGTGCACCTGCACGGCTTCGCGGGCAATGAGCTGGCGCAGCAAGGCGCGCCACTGCGTCTCCGACCAGTCGGCGCCGATGCCGAAGGTGGAGAGCTTGTCATGCCCGTACTGCGTCATCTTCTCGGTCGACTTCCCGCGCAGGATGTCCATGATGTGGCCGGCGCCGAAGGCCGTGCCGCTGGCCTGGTGCACGCGATAGATGCACGAGAGCAGCTTGCGCGCCGACTCGGTGGCATCGTGCAGTTCGGGCGGGTGCAGGCAGTTGTCGCAGTTGCCGCAGGGCTGGCTGGTTTCCCCGAAGTACTTCAGCAGGCGCACACGCCGGCAATCGGAGGCCTCGGCCAGGCCCAGCAGCGCATCGAGCTTGCCGCGCAGCACCTGCTTGAACTCGTCGGCCGCCGGGCTCTCGTCGATCATGCGGCGCTGGTTCACCACGTCCTGCAGGCCGTAGGCCATCCAGGCGTTGGCCGGCTCGCCGTCGCGGCCCGCGCGGCCGGTCTCCTGGTAGTAGCCCTCGATGTTCTTGGGCATGTCCAGGTGGGCGACGAAGCGCACGTCGGGCTTGTCGATGCCCATGCCGAAGGCGATCGTGGCCACCATGATCAGGCCTTCCTCGCGCAGGAACCGGTCCTGGTGCTGTTGCCGCACCGCGCCGTCCAGGCCGGCGTGGTAGGGCGCCGCCTTCAGCCCGGCTTCGTTGAGCAGGGCCGCCACCTCCTCCACGCGCCGGCGCGACTGGCAGTACACGATGCCGGCATCGTGACCGTCCGGACCGGTGTGCTCGTCTCGGATGAAGCGCAGCAACTGGCTGGTGGCGTCCTTCTTCTCCACCAGCTGGTAGCGGATGTTGGGCCGGTCGAAACTGCTGATGAAGGTGCGCGCGTCCTGCAGTTGCAGGCGTTCGACGATGTCGGCGCGCGTGAGGTCGTCGGCGGTGGCGGTGAGCGCGACGCGCGGCACGCCGGCATAACGCTCGTGCAGGACCACCAGCGCGCGGTATTCCGGTCGGAAATCGTGGCCCCACTGGCTCACGCAGTGTGCCTCGTCGATGGCAAACAGGCCGAGCTTGCCGCGCTCCTGCAGCGAATCCAGCAGCGCGAGGAAGCGGGGCGTGGTCAGGCGCTCGGGTGCGGCGTACAGCAGGGTGAGCTCGCCGCGCAGCATCTGCTTCTCGATCTTCTGCGCTTCCTCGCCCGACAGGCTGGAGTTGAGGAAGGCGGCCGCCACGCCGGCCTCGATCAGCGCACCCACCTGGTCGTGCATGAGCGCGATCAGCGGCGACACCACCACCGTCAGGCCCTGCCCGGTGCGTTCGCGCACGATGGCCGGCACCTGGTAGCACAGCGACTTGCCGCCGCCCGTGGGCATGAGCACCAGGGCGTCGCCGCCCGCGCCCACGTGCGCCACGATCTCGGCCTGCGGGCCCCGGAACGCGTCGTAGCCGAACACCTCGTGCAGCACGCCGAGGCTGGTCTCCAGAATCTCGCTGCCGGCAGCGACGTCGATGGCTTCGGTCATCAAGCTACATCTGTTCCCAGGGCAGGCCGTCGAAGCGCCAGCCGTTCAGGCTGGAGCGCTGGAAGGCGTCGTTGAGTTCGCCCTCGAAACCGTGCACCACATGGGCCACGTCGGTGAAACCGGCGGCCTCCAGCGCCTTGCCGGCGTCCAGCGTGCGCTTGCCGCTGCGGCAGATCAGCAGGATGGGGCGGCCCTTGTCACCCGCCTCGTTGGCCACGGCCTGGGCGAAGTGCGCCGGGTCGGGCGTGAGGTCGGGGTATTCGTACCAGGGGATGTTCTCCACGCCGGGCGGGCGGCCCACGTAGAGCGACTCGATCTCCATGCGCACGTCGACAAACAGCGGGGGCTCTTCGCCACGGGCCACGCGCTGCTCGCGTTCGGCCTGCAGCCAGGCCCAGGCCTGCTGGGGCGTGAGGTGTTTCATGCCCGGTATTGTCGGGGAATTCGAAGGGGCGCCTGCCTGAGGCCAGCCGGGCCGGGCGGGGCGCTTCTTACAATCCCTGCATGAACGCCCCTGCCTACACCCGCGCCCAGTCGCTGCCAGCGATCCTCGAGCAACGCATCGCCATCCTCGATGGCGCCATGGGCACCATGATCCAGCGCTTCAAGCTGGATGAAGCGCAGTACCGGGGCGAGCGCTTCAAGGACTTCCACAAGGACGTCAAGGGCAACAACGAGCTGCTCAGCCTGACGCGGCCCGACGTGATCCGCGACATCCACGAGGGCTACCTGGCCGCTGGCGCCGACCTGATCGAGACCAACACCTTTGGCGCCACCACCATCGCCCAGGACGACTACGAGATGGCGCACCTGGCGCGCGAGATGAACCTGGCATCGGCGCGCATCGCGCGCGCGGCATGCGACAAATTCAGCACGCCCGAAAAGCCGCGTTTCGTGGCCGGTGCCCTCGGCCCCACGCCCAAGACCGCCAGCATCAGCCCCGACGTGAACGATGCCGGTGCGCGCAACGTCACCTTCGAGCAACTGCGCGCCGCCTACCTCGAACAGGTGCAGGCGCTGGTGGAGGGCGGGGCCGACGTGCTGCTGGTCGAGACCATCTTCGACACGCTCAACGCCAAGGCCGCGCTGTTCGCCATCGACGAGGTCTTCGCCGCCACCGGCGAGCGCCTGCCGCTCATCATCAGCGGCACCGTCACCGACGCCTCGGGCCGCATCCTCAGCGGCCAGACGGTCAGCGCCTTCTGGGCCAGCGTGCGCCACCTGCAGCCGCTGGCCGTGGGCCTGAACTGCGCGCTCGGCGCGGCGCTGATGCGGCCCTACATCCAGGAGCTGGCCAAGGTCGCGGGCGACACCTTCATCAGCTGCTACCCCAACGCCGGCCTGCCCAACCCCATGAGCGACACCGGCTTCGACGAGACGCCCGAGGTCACGAGCCGGCTGCTGCACGAGTTCGCGGCCGAAGGCCTGGTCAACATCGTGGGCGGCTGCTGCGGCACCACGCCGCAGCACATCGAGGCGATCCGCCTGAGCGTGGAGCCTCTGGCACCGCGCGGCGTGCGGCGCGACTACTTCTACAAGGAAGTCGAAGCGGTCTGAAGTCCGACCGCGGCAAGGGGTTGGCGGACCTCGTGCATAATCGGCGTTCCCTTCAAGGGGAGTAGTCAGCCTGCCACCCGGCGCACAGCCGGTCCTCGGCAGGCGGAATTTCCGTCATTACGTGGTCTTCGGGTCACCGGGAATTCCCAGCCGCGCCACGCGCGGTGGTGGCAAGACCTTGGGGTGTTTGTTCAACACCAACCTGAGGTCTTTCAATGGAAAGCATTGCCCCGCTGTGGCTGTGGGTCGTCTTCGTCGTGTTCGTCGTGGCGGCTCTGTTCGTGGATTTCGTCGTGCTCAAGAAGCAGGGCTCGCACGCCGTGGGCGTGAAGGAAGCGCTGAACTGGTCGTTCGCCTGGGTCGCGCTGAGCCTGTTGTTCAACGGCCTGTTCTGGTGGGCCGTGAAGGACAGTACCGGCTCCAGTGAGATCGCCACCGAGAAGTCGCTCGAGTTCCTCACCGGCTACCTGATCGAGAAGAGCCTGGCGGTCGACAACATCTTCGTCTTCCTGCTCATCTTCAGCTACTTCGCCGTGCCGCCGTCGTTCCAGAAGCGCGTGCTCATGATCGGCATCCTGGGCGCGATCGTGCTGCGCACCGTGATGATCCTGGTCGGCGGCTGGCTGCTGTCCGAGTTCCACTGGATCCTCTACCTGTTCGGCGCCTTCCTGGTGCTCACGGGCGTGAAGATGTGGTGGGCCGCCGGCCAGGAGCCGAGCCTGGACGAGAATCCGGCGCTGCGCCTGCTGCGCAGGGTCATGCCTGTCAGCAAGGCCTTCGACGGCGAGAAGTTCTTCACCGTGGAGAACGGCAAGCGCATCGCCACGCCGCTCTTCATGGTGATCTGCCTCGTGGGCCTGACCGACGTGATCTTCGCCGTGGACTCCATCCCCGCCATCTTCGCCATCACGCAGGATCCGTTCATCGTGCTCACCAGCAATGTGTTCGCCATCCTGGGCCTGCGCGCCATGTTCTTTCTTCTGCAGGCCGCCGCCGGGCGGTTCCATCTGCTGAACTATGGCCTGGCGGTGATCCTGGTCTTCATCGGAGGCAAGATGCTGTTGATCGACGTCTACAAGATTCCCGTGGCGGTGTCGCTGGGCGTGGTCTTTTCGATCCTGGCGATCACCATGCTGTGGAGCAGCAAGACGGCGCGCAACACCTGACGTTCAGTCCGGTATGAGCCGGTCGATTTCCTTCTGCATGGAAAACACCAGCTGGCTGTAGAGCTGCAGCTTGATGTCGGTCTGCCGCAGGCGTGCGCTCAGGCGCTGAGCCACGGCGCTGAGCAGCTTGGCGGCGGTGGTGGGTTCTTCGTGGATCAGGGCTTCCAGCGATTCGCGCGTGAGCACCGCGCACTGCACGGCGGTGCTGGCGGTGCAGTGCGCCGAGCGGGCGGCGCCGTCCATGAGCGATATCTCGCCCATGAGGCTGCCCGGCCCGAGCACGTTCACCGTCAGCTTGTCCAGGCGACTGACCAGATCCGCCTCCACGGTGACTTCGCCATCGACCACCAGCGCCATGAAGCCGTCGTCGCCGGTGCCGTTGCTGGCGCCCTGGCGGATGATGGTGTCGCCCTCGGCGTAGCGCCGCAGTTCCATGAAGCCGATGGCGGTGAGCGCCTCGGCCTCCTTGAGCTGCACCAGCGCCGAAGGTGAGCGCAGCAGTTCGGCGGCCCTCAAGGCGGTGGGCGAGCCCTTCACGCGCGAACGCCTGGCGCCCGAAGCGCTCTGGCGCAAAGGAAACAGTCGCTGGATCAGGGCCATGGCAATGGGTCGAAGAACGGTGAGGACAGCCGCGATTGTCGCCGGTCCACGGCGATGCACCGCTTTGGCACATCCGTTGCTTGGAGATCGTCCATGCCGTTCGAACCTTCTGCCATCGTCAGCCGCCCGGAGGCGCCTCCCACCGACGCGTGGCGCGACCCGCTGGGGCTGTTGCTCGCGTCCACCGGCGAAGGGGTGTTTGGCGTCGACCTGGACGGCCTGTGCGTGTTCATCAACCACGCCGGCGCCCGCATGATCGGCTTCGTGCCCGACGAGCTGCTGGGCCGCAACATGCACGAGCTCACCCACCACTCGCACGCCGACGGGCAGCACTACCCGGTGGAAGACTGCCCGATCTTCAACGCCTTCCGCCAGGGCCTGCCCTGCCGCATCGACAGCGAGGTGTTCTGGCGCCGCGACGGCAGCGCGTTTCCGGTCGAGTACTCGAGCCATCCCATCCTGGACCAGGGCCAGGTGCGCGGCGCCGTGGTGACCTTCGTCGACATCACCGAGCGCAAGCGCGCGGCCGATGCGCTGCAGCGCGCCAAGGACGAGCTGGAAGAGCGGGTGCGCGAGCGCACGCTGGCGCTGGAGACGGCGTTGCGGCAGGTGCGCGAGCTGGCCGCGCGTTCCGAGACCGTGCGCGAGGACGAGCGCACGCGCATCGCGCGCGAGGTGCACGACGAGCTGGGCAGCCTGCTGGTGGCGCTCAAGATGGACGTGAACTGGATGGACAAGCGCCTGTCGGAGCAGGCCCAGCGCCGCCCCGACGAGGCCGAGGGCATGCGCGAGCGCATGCGCTGCAAGTGCCAGAACATGAGCCGCCTGATCGAGAACGCGGTGGACAACGTCGGCCGCATCATCACCGACCTGCGCCCCAGCATCCTGGACCACCAGGGCCTGTGGGCCGCACTGGAATGGCAGGCGCAGGAATTCGTGCAGTCGGCCGAAATGGCCCTGGATTGGTGCATGACCGTGAACGACGCGCCCGACCCGCCGGAGCCGCTGGCCATGGCGGTGTTCCGCATCTTCCAGGAAATGCTCAGCAACGTCGGCCGCCACGCGCGCGCCGACCGGCTGGAGGTCCACATCGTCGTGCAGGCGACCGTGCTCAGCCTGACGGTGCAGGACAATGGCGTGGGCGCACCGGTGCAGGCCTTCGAGGCCGCCGACGCCTACGGCGTGATGGGCATGCGCGAGCGCGCGAGACATTTCGGCGGCGACATTCAAATAGACAGCGCACCAGGACGGGGCACGCGCATGCGCCTCACGGTCGGGCTGTCCCCGGAGACAACGCGTGAACACATCATTTGATCTTCTGGCGGAAACCATCCGTGTGCTGATCGGTGACGACCACCGCATCGTGCGCGAGGGGCTCAAGCAGATCCTGGCCGACGCACCCGACGTGCAGGTGGTGGCCGAAGCACAGACCGGCGAGGAGGTGCTGGCGCAGGTGCGCGAACTGCGCGGCAAGGAAGGGCTGGATCTGGTGCTGCTCGACATCGCCATGCCCGGCCTGGACGGGCTCGACGTGCTGCAGACGCTCAAGCGCGAGCACCCGCACCTGCCGGTGCTGATGCTCAGCACCTACCCCGAGAAACAGTACGCGGTGCGCTGCATCCGCCTGGGCGCCTGCGGCTACCTGAACAAGAGCGCCGACCCCGACGACATGCTCGCCGCCGTGCGCAAGGCCGCCGGCGGCGCGGTGTTCGTGAGCCAGGCCACGGC
>VFQP010004028.1_pt1 | contig 14155 bp, 5 predicted proteins | sample 3512351 | NCBI WGS metagenome assembly VFQP01 (sample SAMN10412372, study PRJNA504923) | tailings metagenome | isolation source: Relicate 1 Philex TSF1 revegetated site | place: Philippines: Tuba, Benguet | collected 2017-08-29 | reverse complement strand
CTGAGATCGTCAATACCAATCCGGCACCGCCCATCCCACCCCCTGAGAATCCTAATAGCGGTGGTAAACTCGGTAAAAACATGACCAAAAACCCTAATTCGGTCAGTACTTGATCCCAGGGAAACCATAATTCCAACACTGTATGAAATGATAAATAGATCGACCAACACAGAAAAGCAGCCACCTGTGAATTTAGCGCGAGATACGGTCCCAGTGACAATGGCGTCCCACCAAAGATCACAACGAGTGATGCCGCCGTGCCTAATATTAACAATCCATACATTAGTGGTTCTGACCCACTGCCACCATCCAACCACAAATAACTTGGAAATGTTCGAAATCGAAACCACAGACTTGGATAATCGTGTCGCATCCGTGCCAGTCGAGTTCGGGCCGGTATCAGACCACGCGGTCCGGCAAACAATGACAGTTGTGGGATTAATTGTGCCAGTGCGATCAGATACATTACACCGAATAATCGCTCGAATAAACCCCAGACTAAGCGTTGTGATGCCTCACTTTCGAAATGTTCGGCCAACATTTCAAAATAAATGAGAATTTAGACTTTTTTTTGTTGGTTTTTCGTTTGTTTTGGTGTTTTGAGATTATTAATGAGCCGCACCGGTTCCTCTCTTCTTCAGTCCAGTCCTCCTCCCTCGGGACCCGATGAACACTAACCGCAAACGGCGAGCTAATCAACACACAACGCAAAGGGATCGAGGCGTGAGCAGAGTAACAAACAGAGCGGTGTCAAACAGAAAGAAAGATCGTGGTTTTTTTGCGTGTGGATTGAGTATAAAAAAATAGAGAGGGAGAGACGAAAATAGTGAATTCGATTGACGAATATTTTTGAGACCCAAAAAAATAAAAAAAAACAAGAGCAAAAGAGTGAAAGAGAGAGAATTATAGGCAGGGGGGAGAGAGAACGAACATAATTAATACCACCAGTGAATAGCGACAACGCAAGAAACAAGTCAAATCGAAACGGCAAACAACAAACACACAAAAAAACAAAGCGGGCAGGGGGTGGATTTAGATGGGAAAAAAGATGAGAGAGCAAGAGAGAGAACGAGGACGATGAAAACAGGTGAGATGACTGACGGCAGTCGCGCGAGGAAAGAGGGGGGTTAATCCTCGTCGCTGTCCTTACGACGCGTTTTGCTGCGGCCGCGCGTTTCAGGTTCAGTGTCTGATCCGGACGGCTCATCCGTCGCTGGAGCTGCGGTCGGCGCTACTTCCGGCGTTTTATTCCGTCGATGCATATATCCTTTCGGAGCGGCGCTGACCGGAGCCGCCACAGCAGCTTTCTGGTCAGATTTGGGTTTGGTGGATGCAGCGATCGCACTGGCCAGTGCACTCATCTCTGGATCGAGTCGAGGCGTGGCGGAGGGCGCCGGTTCTTCGCGTTCAGCGAGATACGAGCGACGCGGAGGTGTTTTGGAGCGGTGACTCTCATCGTCGCTGTCAACACGACGAGTTGCTTTGCGCCGACCGCGCGATTTCACTTCGTCGTCCGTGTCGGAGTGATCGTGACGGTGCAGGGCAGGTGAATCATCCGCTGCAGCTGCCGCCGACGACGATCCATTACTCGTTGCCGCATGCAAACCGGGCGGTCGAGTGCCTGATCCGCGTTTGGGAAGCGACGAGTTTTTGGGAGATACCGCACCACCCGACGGTCGCACACCGTTCGCTGATGCAGCGGTCGGTGACAGCGGCGGCAGCACCGGCATTGGAGGTGCGTTCGTCGCAAGCGGTGGCATTTGCGGCGGTAGCGCTGGGAGCTGCGGTAATACGGGCAGGCCAGGGATTGGTGGTACACCCGCTGTTGGCGGTAGAACCGGGAGTGGTGGGAGCGGTTCAGGCGCTGCTGAGGGCGGTGGGAGCGCCGGCATCGGAGGTAAAACAACCGATTGCGGTGGGAGGGCCGGCATCGGCGGAAGCACAACTGACTCGTTTGGTGGTAGCGCAGGCATCGGAGGGAGTACCGGAGCAGGCTCAGACGATGGCGTCTTCACAACCGGTGGCTGTACCGGTGGAGGCGTCGCATCAGACGATGCTGGTCGCGACGGCACGCGCGGAGGTGAATTGGCCGGTTCTGGAAGTACCGGCATTTCAGACAACAGCGGCGGAAGCGGTGGTAACTCTGAGACCGGCGAAGCAGACTGCTGTGACGGCTGTGGCGGACGCGGCGGCGAAATCGGGGCCGGCGGTGCAATACTCTCAGCTGCAGCCGGCGGCGGTGAAGGAAACAGCGCAGGTACATCCACAGTTGTTGCCACGGGCGGTGATGCCGCGACTGCATCAGACAGCAGCGGCGGTGGAATGAACGCAGACGGTGGTGGTGAGGACGGCGGTACCGGTACGTCCGAATCCACGGTTTCGATCACAGGGAATGATTCAGGCGATGGGATGGGCGGTGGTATAACCTCTGGTACAGCCGGAGCCGGAAGCGGTGAAACTGGCGCGGTTACAACCGGCGGCAACACAACCGGAGGTGGTATGACGACCGGTGCTAATTCTACGACCGGCACTGGCGGTGAGGCTGGCGGTGCGACTGATACCGGAGGCGGTGGCGGCTCCACTGCAGCCGATGAAACCGGTGGTGGTGGCGGTCCATCGGACACAAGCCCGGCTTCGACATGCGACGGAAGCGGTGGCGGAATTGCCACAAACGATTCAGGCAGGGGGGGGGGCACTTCCGATTCCTGCGGTGGTGGCGGTGGGAGAGTGGCAGGCAGTGGGATAAATGGAGGTGGCATCGACTCAATTGGAAGAGGCGGCGCGACACCTGCGCTGATCGGAACCGGTACTGGTGCGATGGCCGCCGGTTCCGGTTCTTCTGCGATTGATGCGAGCGCTCCTTTCTCCGGAGGTGCAATCGACAGAGGAAACGGGGGCGGTACATCCGGTCCGGCTGCCACAAAGGGAGGCGGTACGTCGCCTGCGCCGGAGTGCGGAAACGGTGGCGGTCCGTCGAATGGTGGTGGTACTGCAGCACCTGACGCCGCGTCTGCCTCGTCCTTTGCGTGCTGCTCTGCGAACGCCGCATCAGCCGCTCGCTCTTCTGCCAAAAGTCGCTCGTGCTCGATCCGATCAGCCTCTGCTTTCTCCGCCGCACGTTTCCGTTCCTCCGCGGCTTCATCCGCCGAGCGCTGTCGTTCCAACTCACGCAAAAGATCATCCGATTCTTTCGCTGCGGCGAGTGCCGCTGCTTCTGCCGCTGCCTGTTCCTCGCGGTGCTGCGCTTCGGACTTCGCATGTGCGTCGGCCTCAGCTTTTGCGTGAGCGATTCGTTCTGCCTCAGCGGCTTCCAACGCAATTCGTTGCTGTTCCGCTTCAGCCAACTCTTTCGCACGTTGCAAGACAGTCGCTCGTTCCGCCTCCGCTGCTTCGGCGGCCGCTTTCTCTGCAGCCACCAAACGTTCGTGTTCCGCGCGATCGGCCTCCGCTTTCACACGTGCACGCTCTGCCTCTGCTGTCGCTTCCGCAGCCGCAGCGGCTGCAGCGGCAACAGCAGCGGCCGCGGCGTCGGCCACAGCTTTCTCTTCCGCCGCTGCACGTTCGCGTTCGCGTTCCAACCGATCGGCCTCCATTTTTTGTTCGCGTTCGATTCGTTTTCGCTGCTGCTCGCTTTCGATACGAGCGAGTTCCGCCGCTGCAGCCGCTTCCAATTCCATGCGTTTGGCCTCAGCCGCTTTCTGTCGTGCCCGCTCTGCAGCAGCTGCTTCAGCCGCACGTTCTGCCTCGATTCGTTCACGCTCGATTCGTTCTGCCGCTGCTGCTGCCTCGGCCACACGCTTTTGGCGCTCTGCCTCTTCACGCGCTGCTTCAGCGGCCGCAATCGCAGCGGCTGCAGCCGCCGCATCAGCCGCTGCTTTCTCCGCGGCTTTTCGAGCTGCCAACTTCTCCGCTGCCTGACGTTTCAAATCGGCCTCACGCGCGACGCGTTCGCGCTCGCGGTTTTGCATTTCTGCTTCCAAACGAACCGCTTCCGCCGCCGCAACCACCGCAGCTGTTTCCGCTTCAGCTGCAAGTCGTAACTGTTCGGCCTCTGCCAATTCTGCAGCGTGTTTGGCCTCCGCAGCGCGTTCCAACTCCTGCAGTCGTTCGTTTTTCTCTTGCAATCGAGCTCGTTCAGCCGCGGCGGCCTCCGCTTCGATTTGGTGTTCGCGCTCGATTCGAGCGCTTTCTGCGGCTGCCGCGGCCGCTTCAGATTCCCTTTGAATTCGATCGCGTTCGATTCGTTCGATCTCTGCCTGTTTGGCGGCTGCCGCGGCTGCATCCGCCTCCGCTTTCCGTTCACGCTCGGACCGAACGCGCTCGGCCTCTGTTGCTGCCAGTGCCGCAGCGACAGCCGCTTCCGCGATCGCAGCCATTCGCTTCGTTTCAGCCTCTTCATCCGATTTACGTTTTCGCTCTGCCTCTGCCGCTGCCTCCGCCTCTGCCTTTTGGCGCTCGATTTGCGCCTGGCGTTCAGATGCAGCGGCCGCAACAGCTGCGGCGGCGATTTCTGCCTCGCGTTTGGTTCGCTCTTCCGCTTCGCGTTCACGCATTCGTTGCGTCACCTCACGCTCAATACGCAATCGGGTTTGTTCCAACTCCAAACGTTCGAGCTCTGCCTTATGAGCTGCAGCGCGTTCGGCCTCCTTTCGATCAGCCTCTGCTTTCGCAGCCTCACGTGCAGCGGCTGTTTCCGCTACGATTTGTGCGGTTACCGCGGCAGCTGCTGCCTGTTCCTGATCTGCTTTCTGTCGCTGTTCGAGTCTCGATTCGAGATCGGCCAATCGCTTCTGCATCGCTTCTTTCTCAGACTGTTCGCTGCTTGGAGGAGGCGGTACAAACGGCGGTGGCACACCTCCGAATGGCGGAGGGATAAACGGCGGCGGCTGATCTGCAGCGGCCGGTGCAACCTGTGGTGGCGCGGCCGAAGAGGTCGGTGCAGGCGGTGAGGGCGGTCGTGAATCGGCGTCAAAGAATTCCACCACCGCGCCTGTATCGTCCTCATCCGCGTCAGTACCGGAATCGTCCGACGCATGAGACGATCCGGCGGTATCGGGCGAGTGCTCACGGGCTGGTACCATAATCACTGCTGTCAGTGGTGTGGAGCCCTGCGGTAGGGGCGGGTGCGGAGCAGTATTCGTTGCCGCCGACGGGAACGGTGGAGGTCCGACGGCTTCGGGTGGAGGCGGCGGTGGTCCAACTGCTTCGGGTGGTGGTGGTGGTGGGCGCTGGAAATTACCGCGCGGTGAACTCATCGGTTGCGGTAAGAGAGCTTCCAGCGCTGGCTGTTCGTCGATTACTGGCATCGGCTGGACCGGACGAGCACGGGGAGACAGCACCTGCGCCGGAGGTGGGATCGAGATCGGTCGATGCGGCGATGGCGGTGGTTGGGGTGAAGCACTACCAACCGGAGCGCCCGATTGCAATGGACTCGCCGGTACGTAAGTGCGAGCCGACGCGAGCGGATCAGGCGCGAGCTCCAAACGAGGTGAAACTGCGGCCGAATCAGTACTGTCTGACGGCATTCGATCCAATCGGTTCGATCGCGGAGTCGGCGGCGAAGTGCTACCGGCAGCGGAATGCGGCGATGATGGAATCGGCTGTTGCTGCTGGTGCATGGCCGTGAGGTGCTGCACCGGCATATGAACCGGTGATGGCTCTTTACCCGCCATATCCTGTGTGCTCATTACAAAAGTCGCGCTCGGCGGCATCGGCTCTTCCGGTAGCGGCGGCAATCGATTCGACGGTGGGGCAGACATCAGCGCTTGCTGCATCGGCGAAGGCAGGGCCGGTGGCGCTGACACTTCAATCGCTGCAATCGAATGCGGTGAACCGTTCGCTGAACCACCCGGACTGGTCGGGTTCGAACCCGATTGCTGTCGCGCTGGTGGCTGCTGTGGTGGAAGCGGTGGTAGATTGACGTCGATATGAATCATCGCCGACGCCGGCAATGGCTCACGTGGAAGTGGCGGCGACTCACTCGGAAGTGGCGGTGACGGCTGTGGTGGTGGTACGGCATCACCCGTCGCATTCAGACCAACCAACAGCTTCTTTTTACTCTTGCCACGACGCAGTGGTGCAGGCGGCAGAGGAGGAGCCGCTTCGGCGGCGGATTTCTTTCGTTCCTCCTCGATCGCTGCTGCAACTGCCGCGGCAGTCGCCGCTTTTGCCGCCTCCGCTGCTTCAGCCGCTGCTTTCCGTTCGGCCTCGATTTCCATTCGCTGACGCTCCATTTCAAGCTGTTGGGCTGCGATTTGCTGCTGCAGTACAGCTGCCTGCTGTTCTGCCGCGAACTGCTGCTGTCGCTGTTCCTCGCGTGCTTTCGCCTCACTCTCGGCGGCTGCAGCTGCTGCCGCAGCGGCTGCTGTAACAGACGCGGAGGTGGGCGACATCGAAACAGACTGGCGAGTCACAACCGTATAATCGCGAGAAACGGTCGATTTCGATTTGACGGATTTACGACCCGCCACGCGTGGACGGCGCGAATGAGTGAGAGGAGCTGAGACGTTTGCTTTTTGTTCCTCCGCCTTTTCACGAGCAGCGCGGTGCTGTGCAGGTGTCATCATGCCCGGTAACACCAATCCCGCTCCCAATCGTTTGACGTTTGAGTCAGGTTGTGGCGAGCGGGTGGGCTGCACCGGCTGCGCAGGAGACACATTGGCTACCTGTGGAGGTGGACTGGCCACAGAGGTAGTGCTCGCACGCGTGCGCGGTGGCGGGAGCGGCGGACGCGTATCCGAATCAGAATTATTATTACTGTTTGTGTTACTCTCTGCACCACTGCCGTTACTGGTGGGAGAGGCAAACGGATTGGCCGGATTCTGTGATTTGGAGCGGCCGCGCGATTTCTGAAGTGCGACGATTCGGTCAGTTTCGGCGTTCATTAATTCCCGATCGCGCTTCGCTTTCGCGGTTTGTCGAGCCCACTGCACGGCGAGTGCATTCGCAGTGGCTGCAGCAGCCGCGGCTTCCTCTTCCTCTGCGGCTGCTTTTGCTTTGGCGGCTGCTTCGGCTGCGCGTGTAGCAGCGAGTGCTTCCGCGGCGGCTTTCGCTTTTGCCGCCTCCTCCTCATTACGTCTCTTCAGTGCTGAGGCTTCAGCTGCAGCAGCTGCCGCTTCGGCCGCGGCCTGATCTGCTGCTCGTTTCGCCGCTGTCTCTGCGGGTGGTGCAGCGACTGATTTGGGTGTGATGACTGGACCCGGCGATGAAATGGCGGACGTCGGGGTGGTGGCAACAGCGGCAGAGGCAGAGAGCGGTGTGGGTGGAGCAGATCCATTCACACTGCCGCCTGCTTTGGCTGCAGCCGCTGCGTCGTCCTTTCTCTTTTTCTGTTCGCGAATTTCGTCCATTGCTTTGCGTTTCGCCAGCGCCAGATCGCGATCGCGCTGCCGCTCGCGTTTCATCTCCTGCATCAGTTCATCCTTTTCAGGATCGTACGGAGCTGGTACTAACAATGGATTGGCCGCGTTATACGCATCGACTTTCGATACAAATTCAATCCAAAGTTTCGAATTTTTAAATCGCTGATAACTGTCAAATCGCATCAGACTGACAATTTCGTGCTGTGCTCTACGAATCGCGAGTGTCACTTCCTCGATCTGACCGCCCTGCAGTGCTTCATTGATCTGAGCGAGACGAACCGATGGGATATTCACCTGTTGTGGTGCACCGTCCGTGCAGAATTGACTCACCAAATACAAAGCAGCTGACATCTGTTTGGTAGTGTCGGTCATACGTTTGTATTTGTTGACTTCCATCCAAAACTACCAAACGCACACAAAAACCGGATTAGGCGGAGCGGACGACAACGGAAGAGCACAAAAGAGGCAGACATACCACAATATTTTCGACGTTAAATTCAGATTTTGAAAATTTAACGAAATATTCCAATCCCAGCGGATGGTTAATCACATCCATAAACTCGGTGTCATCATCATATCGAACGGGGCCGGTCTTACCACCGACCGCGACTCCCCCACTACCACTACCACTACCACCAGACCCGGCTAATGAGATAGAGCCACCAATCAAACTGGAATGTGTTTTCTTGTGACTTTGTTTGTACAGCGCTACTCGTTCTGCCTGACTCATTCGACGACCCGGCACGGATTTGGTCGACGGTGGAGAAAGAGGAGACGCTCCAGGTTTGACCGGTTGTGGTGAAGTGTCGCCCTTTCGACCAAAGAACAGCGCAGAGAATGAGAATGAACTGGTCGTGGACGGAGTGAGCGGTGGCGCATTCGGTGGTGCACCGGACTGGCTCTTTGGCGTGATCGCACCACCTGATTCGACACTCTTTTGTCGCGTCAGCGAACCACTCTTTTGTGGCGATCCTTTCGGCGACAGAACAGATAGAATGCTGGATAGTCCGTCGCTCGGTCCACCACTCGCTTCCACCGCATCGGCAGCCGCCTGTTTACGTGCGTGCTCCTCCTCCAACCCCTTTCGGGTTGCGTTAATCACCGCCATCGCTCGTTCACGCGCCTCTTTCGCTTTCAATTTCTGGAGCGTTTCTTTCTCTTTATCAGTCAACAGCTCACTAAAATCATAGCTTTTCTGTTTCAGTAATTCCAATTCACGCTCTTCCTTGGTTGGAATGACAATCGCGGTCGGTGCAGGCGGTGCAACCGGTACAGTCAGACCGGCGTTCGTGGGTGATTCTATTATCATGGGAGGACCCAACGAAGTCGACGGCATGGGAGATGCGCCGGACGCCACGGGTGTAGCGACCATCACAGGTGTGTCAGTGACCGGAACGACAACCGCCAGCGAATGACCGAGCGGGTTGGTTTTGGCCGGTGTTTGATTGGAGTTGGTTGAATTGGACGAGCGCGGAGCAGCCAACGCGCTGGGATTCGGACTTGATTTGATGCTGACTGATTCAGGACCAACCGCAGGCGACTCCTCCACAACAGGCAATTTCGTCTCAGACGGTGCAAATGCGAGCGCTGCAGCCGCTGCAGCCTCATTCGCTTTCCGCTGTTGCTCGGCTGCTGCCAACGCACGTCGATCACGCTCGGTCTGTTTCTCCAACTCACGTTTACGGCGCTCATCCTCCGTGCTGTTATGAATATCAATCTCAGGCGGTTGAATGGGTCCAAACGCAGCGTCCATTTCAGCCGCCGTCCAACCATAATCATCGCCGTCACTTCGCACAGTCTCCAGTGCAGATTGTGGCGACGAATCTGCCATCGACTGAATGAAAGTGGAACGCAGGAAACTGAAACGACGAGTCGTGGCATCCATCGTACCAGCCACGCCGCCACTACCACCACCGGTCGGAGATTTCTCATCCAATACACTCGCACCGAGTGCGGACGCGGGAAATAAATCTGCATAACACGTCGTCACGTATTCTGCAAATTTCTGGATCAGCACTTTCCAACTGGTCGGATAGTGTCGAACACACACGTCCCAATCGGCGCGGTGCAGCACCAGGGACTGGACCGGCGTCAGACATTTCACAGTGGCGCAGCGCGGAGTGGCCAGAATGAACGACAGCTCACCCAATACCAACACACCGTGCGGCTGACGCTCTGCAATTTTCTTGCGCTGAATCCAAACTGAATTCGGGTTTTCATTTGTCCCACTCAGAGGTGCCATACGCGCCGCCTGCGTCTTCTGTCGCAAGATCGCAACAGTTCCGGATCGGACAAACCACATTTCACTTCCGATATCGCCTTTCGACATCATTAAATCTCCGGCGAGATACGAACGGGCTCGCAAGAAATACGCCAACGCCGAAATGAACGCCGATTCAGTGTTTGTGAAAAATGGTACAGCGTTCAAGATTGGACGATACAGTGAATAACACACGTCTTTCTTGAAATGTCGCGGAAGTGCGGACAGAACGAGCTCGTCCGGTCGGTGACGCGCCATCGCGAGCTCCAAATGCTCGGTGATGCGCGATACCAATTCCGGTCGGAAATTTCGCGTGTGTGCATAATGCATGAGCGTATCGCGTTCCTCATAAAACTCGATCGTATCAGCCCACGCACCCGATGCACCGTCCGTCAGACCATCCCTGCCACCGCCACCGGCGCCCATTCCAAAGCTCGATCCAGTGCCAGCGCCAATACCAGACCGAGTGACAATCGTGCCTGCTCCATCGCCGGCTCCAGCCACAGCACCAGCTGTCGCTGCCTGCTGTTGGAACTGCACGACACCGCGATTCGGATTCGTGTACGTGTAATACGTCAACAGTGAACCAACCACCAACGCATATAGCAACGAACCAACCACAACGGCGGCGATCGTGAAACCCATTTCCTCCGTTCGAGCCGATACGACATCACCAAACGCCGTATGCGTGAGTGTCGACACACCCCAATACAACGCATACACATACTGCAATCCAAAGCTTGCCTGATCGGCGATCAGTGCCTGTCGTTCATTCACCCAACTGACAGTCTCGTGCTCGGTGGCACTCGCTAAGAACAAGCACGCACACCAGTGCAGACCGAGCACGACCGCAACACCCAATTTCCACACCCGCCACGTGGCAAACGTCAGATATACCGATGAATGCAACGATTCGTAGTGCGATGGTAAACGTGATACCACCAACAGCAAACGATTCAGACGTCCCAAAATCAGCGTAAGCGGAGTGACGGTAGGATGAATCAACACCAGCAGCACATCAAACGGGAAAACGGCGATCACATCCAACGGCAGTTGACCACACATCACCGCGGCTGTTGGGAACCGGCAGCAGTTTAGTGCCATATCCACTATCAGCACTGCATCAAACACGTAATGCACCCACGACAGACGCCAGAATTCGCTGCTGGTCAGTGAGTAATCCACCGCTGCAGTCTCAACCGCTGGGGCGGCCAACGGATCGACACTGTTATATGCAAACATGAGCGGTAAAATCACCCAATAACCGATGATCGCCCACACCAGGATCATGTGCCATACGACACGCAATCGAGCGATCACACCGGATCGTGTAATGGTAAGTGACGACGCAGACGCGGGGAACGGCCGTAACAAACGATCGTGTACGGATTGACCGCTCTTCGAAGCGCTCGATCCAGCCATTACAGCGTCGTTTGACAGCACTGAATCGGCTGCACCGGCAGCGGCGAGCGAGGAGTGATGCACGTGAATTGCAACGTGTTCGGTCGGTACACACAATCCGGCCTGAGCAGCCGCTGCAGCAGCAGCGGCAACAACCGACGGCGACGTCGCACGGCCACTGTTTGGTGGTGTGGTATCAGTTCCGTTAGCGCCACTACCGCTACTGCTGCCACCACTACCAGGGCTGGTTGCGACGCCCGAACCGTTCACATTCGCCGGAATCAAATGTTTCTCGTCCGCTCCTAATTTATAGTCGTTCTTTTTACGAATTCGTTCCTCGACCAATTCACGATCGCCGGGGTACAGCGCCAGTGCATATCGCAAATCTGCGACGTGAATCAATACCGCTTCGACGTCCGTTGCTGCAACGAAACTCGTTCGCGACGCGGGCGGTGATACAAACATCACATTTGCTTCACCGAAAAACGTTCCCGTTCCGTACATCACTTGCTCCTCGCGCACTTCCACGTTACCACTCAGCAGCGCGAATACGAAATGATTCGGAGCGCCGTGAGCGACGAGCGTGTCGGCTACACGATAGTGGCGCGTGTAACATTTCGTGATTAAATGACCCAAAAATCGATCCGAACAGCCACGAAACAACGAAAGTGCACTCAAAAATCGGTGATACAATTCGGTCATCAGCTCATGAGTGATGGCCGGTGATAAGGAAAGAGCAGAAGACAGGGCGTGTGCATCCCACTCCTCACCCAAACCGGTACTGTTCTCAGAATCACTACCGCTACGAGCTTTGATCGCTTCAGCGGAAACATCCGAAGCCGACGCCGCGCCTGCACTCAGCGGTTTGTGCTGAATCGAATGGTAGTACTCACTGAGTCGAATCAATAGAGCACCAGACATGGCATGAGTATGCGCAAACGTCCACAGCCGTTCGAGCGTTCGCTGAAACGATAACAGTCGCAAATCGTACGTCGAACACCATACGACGAGCAATGACCAAACCCAACACCACATCAGACAACCCGCCAAAAACATCTGACACACAACACAACAAAAGCACACAACATAAGAACAAAACCAAACTCACACACAGCGATTGATTGGATGGACAACGTACGATCGAAACGAACACTGTTTCGCCGGTTGTGGTCGGGAACACATCACCCGGCGTAAGCGCCGCGAAAACCGATACGGCAAAATACAGAGAATGCGTGTATCCAATCGATCGGTTTGCCGCTTCAGCGCTATTACTACTCGGCGAGGTGACGCCGGGTATGTAGTAATCGGCCTTGAGATACGCATTCATCCATCCCGCACTGGTATTACCATTCTCAGGTGCTGCTGCCCACACCCCCATGTAATTCCATACGCAGACACACCAGTGCACGGCCAGCGTCAATCCAAGCGCGTTGATCCACATATACATCGATACCGACGAGAGGCGAACGTTCAGACGAGAGAATACGCGCTGAATCGCAGAGAATCCGGTTCGGAACAAATAGTGAACGCGCAGACATCGCAGTAATCTGATGACACAAACCACAAAACCGCGACGCGATTAAATAGGTATCGAAGCGAACGAGGCACGAACCCACACAGCGGACTTACCGGAGCCAGAGAAACAATCGTACTGACACCGCCAGCGCCAATAAATCAAACGGTAGACTCGCTGCCATGTCCAGGAAAAACGCACCGCTCTGCCGATACGTGTATCGAATGTCGTCCGGATCGGTCAAATACACACCACCGCTACTGTCCATATCATTCTCACCGCTGTCGGGATCTTTCACCGCAAAATATTTAAATCGTAGCAGCATATCGACCAGGAAAAACAAATCCCATAATTCATCCACGACGATCGTGTACAGATAGTGCTGCTGAAATCCTAAACCCGAATCGTCGAAACTCGTATCACCAAACGGGAAACCGATTCGAAGCGGAACGACAAACAAGTAATAACACACGCCAATCAGTGAGAACACTTCCCAGATCAGACGTTTCGGATGAGATGGCAGTATCGCTCGTTCATCCAATTCGATCTAAAAAACAAAACGCGCTCAGTCAAAACGAAAGCCACGAGATATTGCGAGAGAGAAGTGTTGATACCTTCGCCGGTCGACGGATATCCACGAGAATGTGACGAGCCATGTAAGTGGTATCAGGTCGTTTCGCGCGTCGTTTACGACCACGCGAGGTACGACTCACACCACCCGGACTGCCCAACGCACCAGCCGCCGTGGTGACAGTGGCAGTACGACTCGGTCCATCCTCGCCGTCCTCATCCTCATCGGTACTGGTATCAGTCTCGTCGTCATCACCATCCGATTCAGAGTCATTTCCACCTCCGGCGCTTTTGAGACCAGTCAGCGAACCGCCATTCGGCAAATGATCGCGCATGTAATTACGAATCGAATTGGCAGCCGCCGGGAACAGCTTCATCACAAATCGGAGCTGCGATTGAGTCAGGACCAACACTTCGGTCCATGCCGCAGCGGTGTACGTGAGCCGTCGCTCGTGCATAAACAGCTTCGGTAAAATCGACGCAAACGCCGGTTTCGCACTGCCACTTCCGTTCGGTCCGTCCAAATCGAAATTGATATCCGACATAGAGACTCGATCGGATGGCGCTGAAATCGTGACGCGTTTCCCCTTTTTCGGTTCAGCTGCAGCAGCTGCCAGCGCTGCATTCGATGCTGCCTGCTCATCGATCGCCATCAGAGCACGCCAACCGCACACCTCACCATCATAAAACACGCGCTTCACACGCAATCGATTCGTTCGATTTACGACTTTATTGGTTTGTCCGATCGGACGACTCACTTCAGTCACAATCGAACCACGACGCATGCGTCGTGGCGGCAGAGGCGGTGGCAATTGATCGCGCGGAACCGGAGCTCCAGCGACACCACTAATACTGTTGCGACCACCCGTACCACCAATTTCCCAGCGTCGAGACAACACACAACCTCTCAGAATGAAGTATGTCTCATCGCATCGACTGCCCTGACTGGACAACACATCGCCCGGCATATACAATCGGTGCTCGAGAAATCGGCTCAAATAATCCAAGAACGCATCACCTCCCGATCGTAAGAGCGGCAGTGAATTGAGC
>VFQP010004027.1_pt1 | contig 14158 bp, 11 predicted proteins | sample 3512351 | NCBI WGS metagenome assembly VFQP01 (sample SAMN10412372, study PRJNA504923) | tailings metagenome | isolation source: Relicate 1 Philex TSF1 revegetated site | place: Philippines: Tuba, Benguet | collected 2017-08-29 | reverse complement strand
ACCACATAACTCAAATCGCGGGTCGATATGAATAAAGGGGGCATGGAATACTTTACCAGAAAGACCAAAGGAAAGTATAGCTGTTTTGATGGGTGTAGTACTCATGGTTTGAAGTTACTGCAAAACACGTAATAACAGAGGCCAGCAATTGCTGGCCTCTGTTATTACGTGGTATATGGTATACTAACTAATTAGCAGGTTTCTTTTCCCTGGCTTTCATTTTTTCCTGATAGCTGATCCCTTCGGTAATCCAGTTCTCTGCCGGGTTTCCTAACAGATAATGATCGAACCACTCACGCTGTTTACGCTGGTAATCGATTTGGTTCTCTCTTTTGGCAAGGCTATGGTTTTCATCGGCATACACCAGCATTACATGTGGTTTCTCCATCCTGCGCATGGTGCCGTACATTTCAATGCCCTGGTGCCAGTCTACCGCACCGTCCTTATCGCCAAATGCTACCAATAATGGAGCTTTGATTTTTGATGCGTTGAACATCGGGGAGTTACGGATATGCTCCTGTGTACGCTCATACCAGGGGCCATCAAAACGACCTTGACTGGTTTCGAAAATTTTCTGATCCGGGGTGCCGCTGTTCCAGTAAATAGACAGTGACATGCTGATCATATCGGTTAGTGGCGCACCGGCACAAGCTGCTTTGAACAAATCGGTTTGTGTAATGAGGTAGGAGGTTTGATAGGCACCCCAGCTATGTCCCATTAAACCCACTTTCGACTGATCGATCATGCCTGTTTTTAGTACTGCTTCTACAGCAGGTACCACACAATTTACTGCGCTCATACCCGGCTCATTTGTTTCATACACAATATCGGGCCTGAATACAAAGTAACCATTGCTGGTGAAGTTGGTAGTATTATAAGCACTTCTTTCTGATGGGTTAGTATAGCCATGAACCGTATTGGAAAGGATTTCATAGATATAAACGATCATCGGATATTTCTTACCGGGTTCATAGTTGGCAGGATAGAACAATGCACCCTGTAATTTTTTTCCTTTCTTATTGGTGAAGTTGATCAGCTCACTCTTGCCCCAGAAATAATCACTCTGCTGAGGATTGGTACCCGTGATCTTTTTTTCAGCCGAAAAGTCATCATTGGTATACAGTTCAGGCGATAGGTTGAAATCCTGCTTCACATAGCTGAAAGTATTTACATCCTTCGCTTTCGTTAATCTGCCTACAGAAAGATCTTCGAAAATCAATGGCTTTACCTGACCATTTTCCAGTTTGGCATAACCATATTTTTTGGTTTTGTCGCCATACAGAGAGAGATAAATAGGCTTGCTGCCATCGATGTAATTCTCTTCAAAATCTGTTCGGGTAAAGCGGTGAACGATCTCTTCTCTCTCACCATTGGTGAGTTTGCGGCTATTGCTGCCATCTGGTGTTACAGCCCATATATTATACTCATCATACAAAAGGATTTCTGCATCACCTTTTAACCAGCCACCATAACCAAAAGGAGGTTTGCTTGCAGTATGGTCATCGCGGGTATTCCAGAAATTGCTTTTAATGGATTGGGTGATATTTTGTGTTTTACCAGAAGTAATGGTATAGGTCCACCAATGTTTGTCACGGAAAAAGAACAGGTAATTACCATCGGGAGATGTCATCGGACTATTCGAAAAACCAGCGAGCATTTTCTCGTATAATAGTTTGGATTCTCCGGTTCTGGTATTCACCAGATAAAAATCTGCATAGTCTTCTTTGAATGCAGGCTTATACTTGGTATTAGTAGAAGTAATGGCAAAAGCCTGATTGCCGGTAAGTGAGGCAATGGGGGTTTCTTTTTTGGCCAGTTGGAAGAAGCTATTATTATCGGTATTCCAAACAGACAAATAGCTGGCTGCACGATCCTGATTGAAAGTTACTTTTTGGCGGGGTTGAATCTCCGTGTCTTTCCAATGCCAAACATCTAGGCCCGGTAATTTCTCATCGGCGGCAGGTTTGGCTGCGGCAGCAGTTTTTGTGGAGTCTCCTGCTTTCTTTTCTTCTTTTTTGGGTTTGGCAGTCCACTCTTTGATACCAAAAAATACGGCACGCATATCATCACTTAATCGGGGGCTATTGCCATTGTGCACATACATGTTTGCAGGTAAACCTGCTGCTTTCGATGGATCAAAAGTTTTTAAACTTGGTGTAGTATAGATGCCGGTATATGCATGAACAGTAGCCGATTCCTCTTCATAATCCTTATGCTTGAATTGTTTCAGGAATACAAAGCCCTCACCTTCTTTCTGCCAGTTCAGGCGTGAGAATTTGAGGGTATCACTGGCAACGATTTTGAGAGAATAATTTTGCAGGTTCAGGAGTTCAACCGCATTACCAGCCGTATTGGCCGATTCGATTACATAAGCCAGGTAGTCACTCTTTTTGTTGAATGCATATTCCGTTACATTACCAATGGTATGGGTGCTGCCATCCGATAAATTCCTGATCAGAAGTACACTGCCCTTGTCTTTATGCTCTTTGGGAGGAGCCAGTTGAATGGCCAGGAATTGACCATTGCGGGAAAAGCCAAAACGGCTGATCTGCTGGATTTCTTCTTTTTTGCCTGAAGCAAGGTGCAAGAGACCGAGTTTGTAATCGATGGGGCGTCCTTGTTCCCGCAGCTTCTCTGCTTCCTTATATGGCAGGCCAATACGGTAGGCGACCCATTGGTTATCACTGGAGAATTCGAAAGAATTGGCAAAGGGTAAACTGTACTTCTTCGATCCATTCTTTTCAACAACGAAAAGGGTATCATTATTTTCCAGAGCGCCAACAGTATAAGCGATCCAGTTGCCATTGGGAGAAAGGTCATTGCTGCCCAGTGATTGCCATTTGCCATAATCGGCAGGCGTAAGGTTTTTCTTTTGTTGTGCCTGAACGAGCATACCTGAAAAACAGATACCTGCCATTAGCAGCACTAAACGTATCTTCATGGTGTTTTGGTTTGTGAACAAGATAATAAAAAGACAGGCAACAGCTTTACCTTTCATACATTTTGACCCTTGTATGATATTTTTATGCTGATTTTATAACTGGATATTATCTTGTAGTCAGAAATACAACGATAACCGATTCTTTAAAATGGCAATATGAGGATACTGTTGATAGAAGATGAAACCGCAGTGATCTCGCTCATTGAACGGGGGCTCAAGGAAAAGGGCCTGTCTGTAAGTATTGCCATGGATGGTACAACCGGATTACAAATGATTCGCGACCATGAGTTCGATCTCTTGATTCTTGATCTCATGCTCCCCGGAGCCAATGGCATACAGGTGTGCAAGGAAATTCGTGCAAATGGCTATGATCTGCCAATTATTATGTTGACAGCATTAGGCAGTACAGAAAATATCATTACTGGATTGGATAGTGGGGCCGATGATTATATGTCGAAGCCATTTAAGATCTCGGAATTGGTAGCAAGGGTAAACGCACTGGGAAGAAGATCCCAAAAGAACAAAACCAGTTCAGAACAACACCTGTTGAGTATCGCCGATTTACAACTCGACACCGATGCCAAACTGGTCACGCGTAATGATGAGGTACTGCCACTCACTTCCACCGAGTATAAATTACTGGAATTTTTTATGAAGAATAAAGGGAAAGTGCTGTCGCGTATGGAAATACTTGAGCATGTATGGGATATCGATTTTAATATGGGTACGAATGTGGTAGACGTGTATGTGAATTATTTGAGAAAGAAAATCGATAAGAACAGAGAAGATAAGTTGATCCAAACCATGATCGGAATGGGATACATGATGAAAGACCCTGCCCAATAATTATGACCATCAGGAAAAAGATAACGGCCCTATTCACCATCCTCACCGGCTTCATTATCCTGATGCTGAGTTTGCTGATTTATCATTTCAGTAAACAATCGATTGAAAAGGAATTCTTTCACCGATTAACCGTAAGAGCAGGTATTGCCGCACAGGTATATTATGAGCAGGATGAGTTGAGTACTGCATTCTACAACGAACTCCGACAAAAACACTTGCAGCGTTTGCCTGAAGAGCAGGAGTTTTTCTTTGATTCTATTCCACCTGAAGAAATAGAAAAAAGATTGGATGTAGACCTGCCTGTGGATTTTCACCAGCGCCTCAAAAAAGCGGGGGTGATACAGTTTATTGACGGCCCCTCTTATTACACTGCTGTTTCTTATGACCATAAAAACCAACACCATGTTGTTATTCTTTCTGCCCGTAACGAGCCGGGAGAGCAAAGTATGGCAGATATGCGGCAGATATTGTTTCTGGGCATCGTTTTGTCTATGATTATTGTATTTGCTGTAGGGGTATTATTTTCTGCCGAAGTAGTGAGCCCGCTCACCACTATGATTAGCAGGGTAAAGAAGATCAGTGCTTCTAATTTACACATGCGTTTACCCAAGGAAAGAGGGCGTAGTGAGATCAATGATCTTACCCAAACCTTCAATGATATGCTCGATCGTTTGGAAACATCATTTGAGACACAGCGTAATTTCGTGAATAAGCTGTCACATGAACTAAGAACTCCGCTCACTGCCATCCTGGGCGAAGCTGAATTGGCTTTGAGCGCTGAACGTGATAATCACTCATACCGGCAGTCATTAATGATCATTGCCCGCGAAGCCGATCAATTGCATAATCTTACTACCAGCTTACTGGAGCTGGCGCAGGCAGGTAATAATGTGAAAGAGGATTATATGGGGCCGATTCGGTTGGATGAATTGGTGATATCTGTAAAAAAACTCGTTGATTTCACCGATCCAGGCAATCAGGTTAGGATCAATTTTGAAGAACTGCCCGAGGATAATGAACTGATCACCGTGTATGGTAACCAGAACCTGCTTAAGTTGGCGGTAGCCAATGTGGTGCAAAATGCCTGTAAATATTCTAATAACGGAAAAGTTACTGTTACCCTCCGGGCATCGCAAAAGCATTGTATGGTGATTGTGGAAGACCAGGGTATTGGTATTCCTGAAAAGGAACTCCGCTATATTTTCGATCCCTTCTTTAGGGCATCAAATACAACAGCCTACAAAGGGTATGGTGTGGGTTTGCCACTGGCCCAGAAAATTATACGGATTCATCGCGGAGAAATTCGCTTTACTTCTATGGAAGGGGCGGGTACCCGGGCAGAGCTACGTTTCCCCATTCCTTCCATACTTCAGGAAGATTGATTTTCAATTAGTTATATTATTTCGTGAATTGTTGTTAGAAAGCTATTAGAATATTGAAGTCTTTCTAATCCCTTTCTTATGCACTTCTAATTGAGTGTTAATTGAGTCCTTATATGGCTCCAATAGTGCCGTGGTAATTTTGAATTTTAATTCATTAAATCATTTGGCATGAAAAAAATCATCATTCCAACAACTTGTACGCAACATGCGGTAAACCTATTCCGGCTGGCTACCAAGCTATACAGGAATGAGGGTTTTCATTGCACTTTCCTGCAGGTAGTACCATTGCCCAATAATGAGAACGACCTGCTTACAGTGGCGAGGCAGCCGATTGGTTATACATTCACAGCAGAGCAGATCAATAACATTCGTTCTATTGAACAAGAGCATAGTGATGTGGTGAAGGGCTATAGTATTGATCGCATTTTTAGTGATTCACCTGCCGTATTCAAGCAATACCTTGCTGAGTATGGTGCCGATACCGTATTCTACTCACGCGAAGAATGGCAGGAAGCAAAACAGGCAAATGGTTTGGACGTATTCCGCATGCTTTGCCGGTCCAGGTGCAGCATCATTTATATCGCTAAATCAGATCTGGCCAATATTCCCGATGCCTTATTAGAGCCTGAAACAAGGGCTTATTATACGGCAAAGGAAATGTCGGATGCCGTATCACTAATTGATCCGCCCAGAAGGCAGGATAGTCAGGTGCCATCTTCACTGGTATATCAATTTAATGCAGTGGAGAAAAAATTAAGCTCCTTCTCAGAAATGATGCGTTCAAAAGATATCCCAACTGTTCGTTTGGGTAAGCTTTCGAGCTATTTTATGAGAGAACAAAAACTAGAAAGAATTCTTATGCAATCGAATGTTTCACTTCTGCTGCTAACCATTTAAGACCTGCAACAGATTTAACCACTATTTAGCATGGTGGGTTTCATCCGATAGCCAGTAAATATTGTCCGGTATAAAGGACGGTTGTTTGTTATATAGTAGGATCGAATGTGGGGTTACATTCATCCAAGGAAGCGGCTCTGGCCGCTTTCTCATTTTACGACATAGCTGGTTTCGCTTAGCTTTATAGCATGAACAGAATCGACCGACTTTTCAATATCCTCACACTGTTACAGTCGAAGAAATATGTACCGGCAGAAAAGATTGCCGAAAAATTCGGCCTTAGTATCCGTACCGTTTACCGCGATATAAAAGCGCTTACTGAATCTGGTATACCCATTAGCTTTGAACCACAGCGTGGGTACTTTGTCGTACCCGGTTATTTTCTTCCTCCTGTTACATTTACCAGTGAAGAAGCCAATGCCCTGGTATTAATGGAAGCCATTGTAAGCGGTTTTGCCGATCCAGTTGTTTATCAGCATTACACGAATGCACTCATAAAAGTAAAAACGGTACTGCGTGCTACGCAGCAGGAAAAACTGGAGCAACTGGCCAGCCGTATCAGACTGCAGGTGCCTGAATGTTTTACACTGAAAGAATCCTATTTGTCCATACTGCAAAATGCCATCGCTAACAAGATCATTGTTGAAATTGCTTATGAGAATAACCGAAAGGAGGCCAGTAAGCGAAAGATCGAACCTATTGGATTAATCTTCTATGCCATGGCCTGGCACCTCATTGCCTGGTGTCATAAACGCAATGCATACCGCGATTTTAAAGTAGCGCGCATTCAGCGGCTTCAGCTTACCGACTATCCCTTCTTACGACAAAAGCATGTGTCGATCGATCAGTTTATGCAAGAATTACCTGTAGCTTATTAGCGCTTAATTATTTTAAAAACGACTGCCATAGGGTTGTCAGTGCCCGCTTGTTGCTTTGTGGTCTAAACCAAAAAACAACAAACATGAACATCATTGAAGCCTTTCAGCAGGAGCTGGAGTTTGAAGCCCGTATTACCCGCCGATTCCTTTCTATTGTTCCGCATGATCATTATTCCTGGAAGCCTCATTCCCGTAGCATGACCCTTCAGCAACTCATTACCCATATAGCTGAAATTCCCGGATGGGTGAAAATGGTACTGGAAACACCCGAGCTCGATTTTTCCAAAACACCTTATTCACCTGCCATTATTGAGAACAACGAATCGCTGCTGGATTATTTTGAAACCTGTTTGGAAGAAGCTAAAACAGCCCTGATGCAGGCGAAAATGGAACAGCTCAGCGAACCATGGGCTTTGCGTAATGCAGAAGTAGTGTATGTTGCCTGTAGCAAACAAGAGATGCTGCGATCTGTATTTAGTCAGGTGGTTCACCACCGTGCCCAACTGGGGGTATTCCTTCGATTGCTCGATATTCCGATACCGGGTACTTATGGGCCCAGTGCCGATGAGCATGAAGGATAAGATGGATAGCTATTAAAGAAGAACGCTGAACAGAACGATGGACTTACATCCTTGTTCATGTTCAGCGTTGTTATTTATATCAGTAGCTGGGTAGCAGCTTATTTGGCTACCTGCTTACGGATGATATTCAGTGCGCCACCTGCTTTGAACCACTCGATCTGTTGTTCATTATAGGTGTGATTCACCTGAATGGTATCGCTGCTGCCATCTGCATGGTGTAATACCAGCGACAGTGATTTGCCAGGAGCGAATTCTGTCAAGCCCAGGATATCAATGGTATCATCTTCCTGTAGTTTGTCGTAATCGTTCTTGTCAGCAAAAGTCAGTGCCAGCATACCCTGCTTTTTCAGGTTGGTTTCGTGGATACGGGCAAATGATTTTACCAGTATAGCCCTAACGCCCAGGTGACGGGGTTCCATGGCCGCATGCTCGCGTGAAGATCCTTCACCATAGTTCTCATCGCCAACTACGATAGAACCAATACCTGCGGCTTTATAAGCGCGCTGGGTAGCGGGAACAGGACCATATTCGCCGGTGAGCTGGTTCTTCACGAGGTCTGTTTTTTCATTGAAGAAGTTCACAGCACCGATCAGCATGTTATTACTGATATTGTCGAGGTGACCACGGAATTTCAACCATGGACCGGCCATGGAAATATGGTCTGTAGTACATTTCCCTTTTGCTTTAATGAGTAGTTTCAGTCCTTTCAGATCTGTACCTTCCCATGGCTGGAATGGATCCAGTAGCTGCAGGCGATTGGAAGTAGGCGCAACTGCAACCTGCACGCCAGAACCATCGGCAGCGGGTGCCTGGTAGCCTGCATCTTCCACAGCAAAGCCGCGTTGGGGCAGTTCCTGTCCGGTAGGCTCATCCAGTTTTACCTGCTCACCTTTTTCATTGGTAAGTGTATCGGTAATAGGGTTGAAGGTAAGATCGCCGGCAATGGCCAGTGCGGTTACCAGTTCAGGTGATGCTACAAAAGCCAGTGTGTTGGGGTTACCATCAGCACGTTTGGCGAAGTTGCGGTTGAAAGAGTGAACGATGGTATTGCGCTCAGCTTTTTCAGCACCTACGCGATCCCACATACCAATACAGGGACCACAGGCATTGGCAAATACGGTAGCACCGATTTCAGAGAAAATATCGAGGAAGCCATCGCGCTCAATAGTATAGCGAACCTGTTCGCTACCAGGTGTAATGGTGTATTCTGCTTTTGTTTTAAGTCCTTTTTCCTTTACCTGGCGTGCCAAACTAACGGCGCGGCTGATATCTTCATAAGAACTGTTGGTACAGCTGCCAATCAAACCTACTTCAACCTTGGTAGGCCAGCCATTGGCTGCTGCCATTTCTTTCATTTTTGAAATAGGGGTAGCCAGATCTGGAGTGAAAGGTCCATTGAGGTGTGGCTCCAGTTCACTCAGGTTGATTTCAATTACCTGATCGAAATATTTGGCAGGATCTGCGTACACTTCAGGATCGGCATTCAGGTGTTGGCTGATGGTATCGGCCATATTGGCTACTTCTTCGCGACCTGTAGCTTTGAGATAGCGGCTCATGCTCTCATCATAACCGAAGGTTGATGTGGTAGCACCAATTTCAGCACCCATATTACAGATCGTACCTTTACCGGTACAGCTCATGGCATTGGCACCTTCTCCAAAATATTCAACAATTGCACCGGTACCACCTTTTACAGTGAGGATACCCGCTACTTTCAGGATTACATCCTTGGGGGCAGTCCAGCCACTCAGTTTACCGGTTAGTTTTACACCAATCAGTTTGGGCCATTTGAGTTCCCAGGGTAGGCCAGCCATTACATCACAGGCATCGGCACCACCAACGCCAATAGCGATCATACCTAAACCACCCGCATTTACTGTATGTGAATCTGTACCAATCATCATACCACCAGGGAAAGCATAGTTTTCCAGCACTACCTGGTGAATGATACCAGCACCCGGCTTCCAGAAGCCGATACCATATTTATTAGAAACAGAAGCCAGGAAATCATATACTTCCTTACTCTCTGCATTGGCTACTTCAAGATCTTGTTTGGCTTCAACACGTGCCGTGATCAGGTGATCGCAGTGTACGGTAGAGGGAACGGCTACTTTGGGCCTTCCTGCCTGCATGAACTGCAATAATGCCATTTGTGCAGTCGCATCTTGCATGGCAACCCTGTCTGGTGCAAAATCCACATAGGATTTACCCCTTTCAAAATTCGCCAGTGCCTGGTCCTTGTGCAGGTGGGCAAAAAGGATCTTCTCGGCCAGCGTGAGCGGACGGCCAAGTGCCTTACGTGCAGCTTCCACCCGGGCGGGCATCTCAGCATACACTTTCTTGATCATTTCAATGTCAAATGCCATTTTGTAAAATTTATATATGTCTTGATATAGGAGGTCTGTTCTTCAAACCTTCGGAATGCCGCGAATTTACGAAAAATAGGGGTGGCGAAAAATTGTTTCCCCATGTTAAATCCTTGCGGTAATTGCGGTAAAAATTCGAACAAAATTCCCGAAAATTTGTATCATTGTCCTTGAACCCCCTTTCAACTATTGACCGTATGCAAAAAATCAGGGAATTTCTTGAATTGAGGGCTTTTGGCGTATGCACAGCCCTGGGTGAGAAACTGGGTATTGCCAGTTCTCGGATCCGCACATGGTTTATTTATATTTCATTCCTGACCATGGGATCACCATTGATTATTTATATGATCCTGGCTTTCTGGATTAATATCAAAAACTATATCATGGCCGGCAGGAGAAATCCGGTTCGTTATTAGTCTTTTGCCCTTTTCTAGAGGCTTGCCCTCAGTTTTACCAGTTTTTCCAGCAATTCTTCCAGCAAATCGAGTTTGAGCATGTTGGCGCCATCACTTTTAGCCACTGCCGGATTGGGATGTGTTTCAATAAACAATCCATCGGCCCCGGCTGCAATAGCGGCTTTGGCAATGGTACCAATGAGTTGCGGATTACCTCCGGTTACGCCACTGGTTTGATTGGGCTGTTGCAGTGAGTGTGTACAATCCATGATCACAGGTGTGCCATGTTCCTGCATCCAGGGAATATTGCGGTAATCGACCACCAAATCCTGATAGCCAAATGTGGTACCCCTTTCTGTGAGCATGATTTGTTCATTACCGGCCAGCCTGATTTTATCTACGGCAAATTTCATGGATGGGCCATTCAGGAACTGGCCTTTCTTCACATTCACCACTTTTCCGGTGGCAGCTGCTGCTTGTAGAAGATCGGTTTGACGACAAAGGAATGCAGGTATCTGCAGAATATCGATATAGGGGGCAGCCATAGCAGCTTCATCATGCGCATGGATATCGGAAGTAGTGGGCAGGTGATAAGTATCACCTACTTTCTTGATCAGCGAAAGTCCGTTATCGTCCCCAATACCCGTAAACGATGAGGCACTGGTTCTATTGGCTTTACGGTAGCTGGCTTTGAATACATAGGGTATACCCAGTCTTTTACAAATTCCTGATACCTTATCTGCTACTTCCATCACCAATTCCTCACTTTCCACCACACAGGGTCCTGCAATCAGGAAGAAGTTTTTTTCATTGTATTGCTGCTGTGCAAAAAGGTCCTGGAGGAATGATGGGATCATGTTACTAATTTGACACAAAATTACAGGATTTATTGTAGCCATGCCATTGTACCTCATTGCCGCTTTTTAGCTTTCTTTGCGCTACAAAAACGATTGTCATGTCGCAAACCAAAGAAAAAATACTGGTCATTGGTGCTTCTGGTCAAATAGGGGTAGAGCTTACCCTGGCCTTGCGTAAAATTTACGGGAACAATAATGTAATTGCTTCCGATCTGCGTGAGCAGAATCCTTTACTGGAAGGAACAGGGCCTTATGTAAGCATGGATGTGATGAACAAGGAAATGTTGCATGTGCAGGTGATCCGTCAGAATATCACCCAAATCTATCTCCTCGCAGCCATCCTTTCTGCCACCGGCGAAAAAAATCCCAACCTTGCCTGGCACCTCAACATGCAGGGATTATTGAATGTACTGGATATTGCCCGTGAAGAAAAATTGCATAAGGTATACTGGCCCAGTAGTATTGCCGTGTTTGGTCCAACATCACCCAAACAATTATGTCCGCAACAAACCATTATTGAACCTACTACAGTGTATGGGATCAGTAAATATGCCGGAGAATTCTGGTGTAACTATTATTTCCAGCGTTATGGGGTTGATGTGAGGAGTATACGATATCCTGGCCTGATCAGTTATAAATCGGCTCCCGGTGGTGGTACTACCGATTATGCTGTAGAAATTTATCATGAAGCGTTGGAACATGGTAAGTACAAATGTTTCCTCCGGGAAGACACGTATTTACCCATGATGTATATGCCCGATGCCATTAGGGCTACACTGGAATTGATGGAAGCGCCGGCCGACCGTATTTCAGTGCGAACTTCCTATAACCTGGGGGGCATGAGTTTTTCACCCAGGGAAATTGCTGCGGCGATCAAAAATCATATCCCAGCATTTACCATTAGCTATGAACCCGATTACCGCCAGCAAATTGCCGATAGTTGGCCACAAAGTATTGATGATAGCGTGGCTGCACATGACTGGGGATGGAAAACAGAATATGATCTCGATAAAATGACTGCCGATATGTTACAGAACCTAAAATAAATAGAGGATTCAGGCAACGATCGTAGTCATTCTATTGTCTATACAATATCAAGCCATGCAGGCAGTGATTTTTTACCGGGGGGTAAAAAAAGAGCCGCGTTCTAAAACGCGGCTCTTGTCATATTATGAACTTGTTTGCTTAGAATCGGAAGCCCAGGTTAATACCTGCACCACGAATACCTGCCCATGGTCCATCAGATTGTACAAAGGCGCCTGTAGACGTAACTGTTCCTTTGAATTTGAAGGGTTTTGCATCAATGGAGTTGATCTCATTTTGAAGCGCATCTCTTTCTTGCTGAGTTGGGAAAGACCTGGTGAGTACCAGATCACCTTTGCTGGTACCATAGTGTCCGCCAACGATCCAGATATCAAGTGTAAGTACTTTGAATAAAGTATGCTGTGTACCGATCATGAGTCCGCCACTGGTAGATTTGATTTTACCAGATAAGGGGGCTTCTGTGGTTACATTACCACTTCCACTATTATAAGTGTACTTAACAGGAGCGGTAATATCAAAGCTGGCAAAACGCATATAAGGGGCAACATAGAAACCTTTCAGGTTGCCTTTGCCCAAATAAAAGCGGATTTCAGGGGTAATGGCATTATTACCAATCTCAAAATTACCAAAGTTGAAATCTGATTCGCCCAGCACATTCTGGAGGGTGCTTTGGAATGGGGCTTTCCCTTTGGCCATGGTTCTGTAACCAATGGCAGCAGAAATACGACCAGTGATTTTTCTTTCATAAGTGAAATGAAAGTTCTTGGCAACGAGTGAGCTTACATTCATCTTGAAGATGTTCTTACCGCTCAGCACGGGTACTTGTGCATCTGCAAAGAATGGGATGCAGCAAAGCAGCAACAGCATTTTTTTCATACAGTTTGTTTTGGTATTACGGGGTTTATTAAATAGCTAAATCAGCTACAGTTTTGTTCTCCAACACTTTCAGGGTATTATCCCTTACTTCAATCATTACTTTATTCAGTCCGCACTTCTTCTCATTACAATCATGGCATTTCTCATAGAAATTGAGGCTTACACATGGTAGTAACGCAATCGGACCTTCAATGAGCCGCATTACTTTAGCGAGGGGGATCTTGTTGGGCTCAATGCTGAAAAAATAACCGCCGCCTTTGCCCTTTTTACTATCGAGCAGGCCGGCTTTCTTCAATTCAAGTAAAATATTCTCTAAGAACTTCAGGGGGATCTTTTTCTTCTGTGCGATCTCGGCAATTAATACCGGACCCTCTTTCTTACGTTCAGCCATAAAGGTAAGGGCTTTGAACGCATATTGTGTTTTTTTAGACAGCATAGAGGGTTCGTTAGTGATATGATTTTTCTTCACACCAGCCTGATTTACTCTAAAACCAGACTTTTCAGTTCGCCTAATCGAGCCCGAAAGTATTAAAACTTTGGTTGCAATACAATACTTCTGCCTGAAATCCACATAAATAGGTACCCTTATGAGATGTATCGTAAACTGATGGATGATTGGTCATAACAACTACAAGCCAAGCACATCCTTCATATTAAACACACCCTGGTGTTGGGTAGCATAAATGGCAGCCATCACGGCACCACCTGCAAACCCTTTACGGTTATGGGCGGTATGAATGATCTCAATATCATCAATGGGTGAGGTATAGCTGATTTTATGTGTACCTGGGGCCGGATCGATTCTTTCCGACAGGATATGTAATTCAGTTGGTGTGGTAGCCTGCCCATTTACCCAACTATTCTTACGGCTGATCTGAGCAAGTATTTGCTCTGCCAGGGTAATGGCGGTACCACTGGGGGCATCTTTTTTAGCAGTATGATGGATTTCGGTCATGCTCACATCATAATCGGGATAGTTTTCCATGAGCCTGGCCAGATAGGTATTTAATTCGAAAAAGAGATTGACACCAATACTATAATTACTGGAATATATGAGGGTGCCCTTCTTTTCATTACAATAGTTCACTGCCTTTT
>VFQP010004026.1_pt1 | contig 14159 bp, 12 predicted proteins | sample 3512351 | NCBI WGS metagenome assembly VFQP01 (sample SAMN10412372, study PRJNA504923) | tailings metagenome | isolation source: Relicate 1 Philex TSF1 revegetated site | place: Philippines: Tuba, Benguet | collected 2017-08-29 | reverse complement strand
AACAATTATTCAAAGTAACCATCGACAACATCACAGTCGAAGTGGAGCCCGGGACAACCATCCTGATGGCGGCACGCAAGATCGGTGGTGATGTTACACCTCCTGCTATGTGCTTTTACAGCAAGTTGCAGGGAAGTGGTGGTAAGTGCCGTACCTGCCTTGTAGAGGTGAGTAAAGGTTCAGAGAAAGATCCGCGCCCGATGCCAAAGCTGGTGGCAAGCTGCCGCACTACGGTAATGGATGGAATGGAAGTGAAGAATATTACCAGTGCAAAAGTTCCTGAAGCGCGTGCAGGTGTGGTGGAGTTTCTTTTGCTGAATCATCCGCTGGATTGCCCGATCTGTGATCAGGCTGGGGAATGCCATCTCCAGGATCTCGGATACGAGCATGGTAAAGAAGGTACGCGTTATGAATTTTCGCGCCGGACATTTGAGAAAGAAGATATCGGACCATACATCCAGCTGCATATGACACGTTGCATTCTTTGCTACCGTTGTACATATGTTGCCGCACAGTTGACGGATAACCGTGTGCATGGCGTACTGGATCGTGGTGATCACGCAGAGATCTCGACGTATATCTCCAAAGCGATCTCCAACGACTTCAGTGGAAACATGATCGATGTTTGCCCGGTAGGCGCGTTGACTGATAAAACATTCCGGTTCAAAAACAGGGTTTGGTTCACCAAACCGGTTTCAGCACATCGCGATTGTGATAAATGCTGCGGAAAAGTAACCCTCTGGAATCGTGGTGATGAAGTACTGCGTGTAACTGCAAGAAAAGATGAGTGGGGTGAGGTAGAAAGCTATGATGGAAAACCAGGATGGATCTGTAATACCTGCCGCTTTGATAAAAAGAAAATGAGCGATTGGACGATCGAAGGACCGGCAAACATCAACCGTCATTCGGTTATCTCAACAAACCATTATGTAGGTGCTCAAAAACCTGCTGAGTTCCTGCCGGAACTAATGGGAGGACGCAATCCGAAAATGTTGATGGATATCCATGATGTGAGCGATGTGAATGATCCGAAAGTAGACCTGAGCTTATTGCCTGGTCCGGCAACTGGTGCAACTTTTACTAAAAAACAAGAACAATAAGCAGACATGGAGTTATTTTATTTGATTCTGGAAAAGTTCGTCCTCGTCGGCTTGATCGTATCTCTTTCGATGGTGGTAGCGATGTATGCAACCTGGGGCGAGCGCAAGGTAGCTGCATGGCTGCAGGATCGTATAGGTCCGAACCGTGCTGGTCCTTTTGGGTTGTTTCAACCGCTTGCTGACGGTGGTAAGTTGTTCTTTAAAGAAGAGATCATTCCATTGGTGTCTTCCAAGTTCCTGTTCATTCTCGGACCGGCCCTAGCAATGATCACTGCGTTGCTGACAAGTGCGGTGATCCCCTGGAGCACACCGCTGCATTTGTTTGATCGCGAGATCAGCATGCAGGTGGCGGACGTGAACATTGGTATCCTGTTCATCTTAGGTGTGTTGAGTTTGGGCGTATATGGTATCATGATCGGAGGATGGGCTTCCAATAATAAATTTTCTCTTCTTGCGGCTATTCGTGGCGCATCTCAAATGGTGTCTTACGAATTACCGATGGGGCTTTCCCTGATCGCTGTACTGATGCTGGTGGGTGACCTCCGCATGAGTTCGATCGTAGCTAATCAGCTGGAGAATGGCTGGCATATCATTTATCAGCCACTCGGCTTCCTGATCTTTTTTATCTGCGCATTGGCAGAATGTAACCGAACTCCGTTCGACTTACCGGAAGCAGAAAACGAATTGAACTTTGGTTATCACCAGGAATATTCATCGATGAAGCTGGGTTTCTACCTGTTTGCTGAATACATCAACATGTTCATCAGTGGTGTAGTAATGGCAACATTGTACTTCGGTGGATATGATATCCCATTCGTAAATGAAGCAAGCTGGGGATTGAACCAGAATCTGCTCGCGATCATCGGGTTCGTAGTATTGCTGTCGAAAGCATTCTTCTTCGTATTCGTGTTCATGTGGATACGCTGGACGATCCCGAGATTCCGTTATGATCAGCTGATGAAACTGGGCTGGACTAGATTGATACCACTGGCATTGCTGAATATGATCCTGACTGCAGCGATTGTACTATGGTTGAAGAAGTAAAAAATATTTTAAGTAAAAAGTAAAAAGTCAAAAGTAAAAAAACTCATAGTTGAGCCGGTTTATTAAGTAAAGTGATTTCGCAAAGCACGAGATCTTTACTTTTTAATTTTGACTTTTTACTTAGAACTTCGCGAATTATGCAACTGACACAAAGAGCTAAACAGGTAGATCGTAAACCGATGACATTGCTGGAAAGGATATACCTGTGGAATATCCTGAAAGGAATGATGATCACGATCAGTCACCTGTTCAAACGTAAAGCAACGATCAAGTATCCTGAAGAGAAAAGAACATTCTCTAAAGTGTTTCGTGGCGTTCAGATCCTGAACCGTGATGAAGAAGGGCGTGAAAAATGTACAGCATGCGGACTTTGCGCTGTTGCATGTCCTGCTGAAGCCATTACCATGGAAGCGGCAGAGCGTCAGGCAGGAGAAGAGCATCTGTACAAAGAAGAAAAATATGCAGCAAAGTATGAGATCAATATGCTGCGTTGCATCTTCTGCGGATACTGTGAAGAAGCTTGCCCGAAAGACGCCATTTATTTATCAGAAACATTTGCGCCTTCCAACTACGGACGCGAGGGTTTTATTTATAAAAAAGAAGACCTGCTGATCCCACACCCTAAGGAAAATCCGGAAGCTTATAAAAAAGCACTGGGTCAGAAAAACAGCAACGCATAAGACGCATCTGTTAAACGGATTAAATAAACGAATGGTTTCTGCATAAAGCGAAACCAACAGCTTAGAGAAGATGATTACACAAATACTATTTTGGTTTCTATCAGTAATGGCGCTGTTCGGGGCAATGATGGTGATCACCAGCAAAAACCCTGTATATAGTGTATTATGGCTGATCCTTACTTTCTTCGCCATATCAGGTCATTACATTCTGCTCAATGCACAATTCCTTGCTATCGTAAACATCATTGTTTATGCCGGTGCTATCATGGTACTGTTCCTCTTTGTGATCATGCTGATGAACCTTAACCAGACCGCCGAACCGAAGAAGAACCGGTGGGTCAAATTTGCAGGCATTGTTGCCGGTGGCTGTTTGCTGCTGGTACTGGTTGCAGCATTGAAAGACACAGAGATCAAACAACAGACTGCAGAAGTAGCAACAGGGGGAATCGGTTTGATCAAGAATCTCGGAAAAGAATTGTTCAGCACTTATGTAGTGCCGTTTGAAATAAGCAGCATTTTGTTCCTGAGCGCGATGGTGGGAGCGGTGCTGATTGGAAAGAAAGACTAACAGATCGTTAAGTAAAAAGGAAAGATTTAAAAAAGTAGAAAATGGCGTCTTCAAATTGAAGCTGACCTACACGAGACGAGATTTTTTTACTTTTTACTTTTGAATTTTTACTTTTTATCGTTCGGTAACAAATTATAAGAAACAATGCCAATTAATTATTACATAATCTTATCGATAGCTCTTTTCTGTATCGGTATAGTTGGAGTACTGACGCGTCGCAATGCGATCATTATCTTCATGTGCGTCGAATTAATGCTGAACGCGGTGAACCTTCTCCTGGTAGCATTTTCGAAAATGCATCACCTCGCTGGTAAAGCTACACTGGCAACGGCTGGTACCGACGGACAGCTGTTTGTATTCTTTATCATGGTAGTGGCGGCTGCTGAAGTAAGCGTTGGCCTTGCGATCATTGTAATGATGTACAGGAATATCCATTCTGTGGATGTGAACTTCCTGAACAGATTGAAACACTAGATCATAACGCTGCGAAGCGGATATGGTTCGATGAATAAATGAAATCCCGGATAAATCCGGGAACTAATAATCCCGGATTTATCCGGGACTAAATCCGGGGTCAGACCCGGTATAAATGGGTTTTATGAATAACGTTCTACATTTGGCTTATCTGGTACCGCTCTTCCCTTTACTGGGATTTCTGATCAATGGATTAGGTAGAAAGTCCATGTCAAAATCACTGATCGGTATTGTCGGAAGCGGAGCTATTCTCGCATCATTTATCGTCAGCATCCTGATCTTTATGCAGGTGAAGAGTGGCAGTACTGCTACCGTTGAATACTTCAACTTTATTTCAGCTGACAAACTGACGATCCCTTTTGCATTCAAACTTGATCAGCTGTCTTCATTATTCCTACTGATCATTACCGGTGTTGGTTTTCTCATTCATGTTTACTCAACGTCTTACATGCATGATGAAAAGAATGAACACTTTGGAAGATATTTCGCTTATCTCAATCTCTTCGTGTTCTCTATGTTACTGCTCGTCATGGGCGCTAACTATGTGATCATGTTCATCGGTTGGGAAGGCGTTGGTCTTTGTTCTTATCTCCTTATTGGTTTCTGGTTCAAAAAGCCGGAGTATAATAAAGCAGCGAACAAGGCTTTTATCATGAACCGTATTGGTGACCTTGCTTTCCTGATCGCTATCTTCTGGTTGTTCTGGAAAACAGGTTCTGTTTCTTATGATACTGTGTTTGCTTCAGTACAAGGTGCGACACCGGTTTTGAATAACACTGATATCCTTGTCATCACTTTGCTCTTGTTCGTTGGTGCAACTGGTAAAAGTGCACAAATTCCGTTGTATACCTGGTTGCCGGATGCGATGGCAGGTCCAACCCCTGTATCTGCCCTGATCCACGCTGCAACGATGGTTACTGCGGGTATCTATATGATCGTGCGTAGCAATGTTCTTTACTCGCTTTCTCCTGTTACGTTGAATGTAATAGCGATCATCGGTCTGGCTACAGCCTTGCTTGCTGCAACAATTGCACTGAAGCAGAATGATATCAAGAAAGTTCTTGCCTACTCAACCGTATCTCAGTTGGGTTATATGTTCCTTGCTCTTGGAACGGGTTCTTATATCGCTGCGGTTTTCCACGTAATGACACACGCGTTCTTTAAAGCACTGCTGTTCCTTGGCAGCGGTAGCGTAATTCACGCAATGGGTGGCGAACAGGATATCCGCAAAATGGGCGGCCTGGCGAAATACATGAAGATCACGAATATCACGTTCCTGATCGGATGTCTGGCTATTGCTGGTATTCCAGGTCTCTCTGGTTTCTTTTCAAAAGATGAGATCCTGGCGGGCGCATTCATGAAGTCTCCTGTTTATTATGTTATCGGCTTATTTACCGCATTGCTGACAGCGTTCTATATGTTCCGTCTTTATGTCACAACATTTAAAGGCAGTTTCAGAGGAACACATGAGCAGGAGCATCATCTGCATGAAAGCCCTGCGGCGATCACGTTCCCATTGATCGTGCTGGCTATATTGTCTATTGTTGGCGGTTATGTTGGTGTGCCTGAATTCATCATGCACGGCGCACATTCGCTGAATGATTTTCTTTCTCCGGTAATCGTTTCTGTTGATCATGGTGCGCACGCGGCGGAACACCTGTCGCATTCAGAAGAATGGATGCTTACTGGTATTTCTACAGCATTAATCGTTGTTGTTGTCGTATTCGCCTGGACAAAATTCAGCAAGAAACCAGAGCTCGAAGAACCAACTGGTTTTGGAAAAGTGCTTGCTAATAAATGGTATGTTGATGAGTTCTATGATGCAGCAGTAGTAAGACCTTTAAATAAGCTGAGCGATTTTCTCGACAATATGCTGGAGAAACCTGTGATCGATGGTTTGGTGAATGGTGTAGGTAAGCTGGTGAATTATGGCAGCCGCCAGCTTCGTTTGTTGCAAAGCGGACAGGTGGGTAGCTATGTGTTGCTGATGGTGATCAGCATGCTGTTGATTTTCGCATTGCAATTCTTCCTGAGGAAGTAAGCATAGAGTAATAAATAATGCCGGGGACGATCCGGTTGTTGATATAACTAATTTTTAAACAGAACCCCGTGGTAAACGGGGTGACAGGAATTATGATTGCAGTTTTATTGATATTGATTCCGCTGTTAACGGGCCTGGCGGCTTTCTTTTTCAGCAATGAAAAAGCAGCCCGTTCCTGGGCGCTGTTCTCGTCGGTGTTAACGCTGGTGGTTTCTATCCTGGGATTGACCGTTTTCAAAGACGCTAAGTATCTTTCTCATCAATGTGAGTGGATGCAGGGATTAGGGAGCAGCTTCTCTGTTGGCCTTGATGGAATGGGGCAGATCCTTTGTTTGCTGACAGCCATTTCTTACCCGATCATCTTTTTATCTACCTGGAACTCCAGCTACAAAAAAGCAAATAACTTCTTTGCGTTGATGTTGCTGGCTCAGGCCGGTCTGATGGGTGTATTCCTCGCAATGGATGCCCTGTTGTTCTACTTCTTCTGGGAACTTGCGCTGATCCCTGTTTACTTCCTGTGTTCACAGTGGGGTGGAGAGAGAAGGATCCAGGTTACATTCAAATTCTTTATCTACACCTTTGTTGGATCTGTGCTGATGCTGATCGGTATCCTGTTTGTTTATACGCATACAGCTGATCATTCTTTCGCCATTGATTCTTTCTATAAAGCGAATCTGCCGCTTGGTTCACAGAGCTGGTTGTTCTGGTTATTCTTTGTTGCCTTTGCGATCAAGATGCCGATCTTCCCGTTGCATACCTGGCAGCCGGATGCATACGAGCAATCTCCAACTGCCACTACAATGGTGCTGAGTGGTATCATGGTGAAAATGGGTGTGCTTGGCCTTCTTCGCTGGTTGTTGCCTGTATTGCCTATTGCTTCGTACTCTTATGGTGATACGGTGTCAAGGCTGGCTATTATTGGTATGATCTACGCGTCGATCATTGCGATCCGCCAGGATGATATCAAACGCCTGATTGCTTATTCATCTATCGCGCATATAGGCCTGATGTGTCTGACGATCTTCTCTGAAAACAAGATCGGTTTCCAGGGTGTGATGGTACAAATGTTCAATCACGGCATCAACATTATCGGTTTGTGGATCATGGTTGAGCTGATCGAGCGTCAGTTTGGAACAAGGAAGATGTCTCAGCTCGGAGGTCTCGCGCAGAAAGCTCCGGCGATGGTGATCTTCTTTGTCATCATTGCCCTGGCGAATATTGCATTGCCGCTAACGAATGCTTTTGTTGGTGAGTTCATGATGTTCACGGGCGTATTCACGTCGACTGTTACGAAGTATAATATCCTGTTCACGGTACTTGCAGGTTTGTGTATCATCCTTGCAGCCGTTTATACATTGAACATGATCCGCAAAATATTTTTCGGTGAATCAAATGGGCTGACTTCATCAGCCACCGATCTTCGTCTGAATGAAAAGATTGCTTTAAGTGCTATTGTAGCGCTTATACTTTGGATGGGTGTATATCCCCAGCCGATGCTTGATCTCACTAAAGAAGTAAGCGATTCGATTTTAAAAATTTCAGATGTGCAACATCTGTTAAAGAAGTAAGAGAAAGGTATGAACGCATTAATATTATCGGCAGTTTTAGGGGTAATCATGATGTTCAGCGGCATTTTGCTGAAGCAGAAAAGCGCTGTACGAGGCGTGGCAATTACCGGCCTGGCTGCATTGCTCCTTGTAAACATTCTTGAATTGCGCGGCATTCACTTTTTTAAGATCGATGTGGCTGGCATGATGTATTTTGACAGGTTCGCCCTGCTATTTGTTACGATCGCGCTGTTTGCCACACTTGTCTATTTTATCCTGTCTGCAAGAGACATGGAAAAAGTGGGTGTAGACTATGCAGAATATTTCGCACTGATATTTTTTATCACCTGTGGTATCATTCTCGTTGCATCTTTCAAATCATTGCTGATCCTGTTCCTGGGTATCGAGATCATCTCCATTCCATTGTATATCCTCACAGGAGCAGACAAGCGAAATCTGAAAAGCAATGAAGGCTCTCTGAAATATTTTCTGATGGGAGCATTTTCTACAGGTCTGATGCTGATGGGTATTGCCCTGATCTATGGTGCGTCAGGGACATTTGACGTAGAGAAAATGAAGTTTGCTATCGAAACACCTGCGGTGCTTCCTGTAACAGGTATGCTGCTGTTATTGTTCTCCATGTCATTCAAAGTATCCGCTGCTCCTTTCCATTTCTGGACTCCGGATGTTTATGATGGGGCGCCAACCGTTTTCACTTCTTTCATGGCAACCATCGTTAAAGCTGCTGTATTTATTGGCTTTATCCGTTTGTTTGATGAAACTTTTGGAACATTCCAGGTGAAATGGCAGATGTGGATCGCGGTGATTGCTGCAGTAACATTGTTTATCGGAAATATTACGGCAGTATTTCAGCAAAGCGTTAAGCGCATGCTGGCCTACTCCAGTATCGCCCAGGCAGGCTTTATGTTGCTCGCAATCTATTCAATGAATACTTCATCAAAAGAAGGGATCTTATTGTATTCAGCGGCTTACAGCCTTGCAACGATCGGGATTTTCGCCGTATTAAATAAACTGAACGATTATACATTTGAAGGATTCAACGGACTTGCAAAACAACAACCTGTTGTGGCAGCAACGCTGACCATTTTCCTGTTGTCTCTGGCGGGTATTCCGCTGACCGCTGGTTTCCTTGCAAAATTCTTTATGCTGAAATCCGTGATCGATACCGGTTCCGGCCTTTGGCTCGTGATCTTTGCGGTATTGATGGCGGCTGTGAGCGTGTACTATTATTTCCGCGTTATCCAGGCGATGTATTTTAAAGAAGGTAAGGCTGATGTAGCGGTGACAGGACCGTTCAAATGGGCGCTGATCCTGATCGCAGCGCTGATCATTCTTCTTGGGACCTTCCCTAACATATTGATTAACTGGCTTTACTTCTAACCAAGAGGTTAAAAGAGTCAAAAGAGAAAAAGGAGCATCCTGTGAGGGATGCTCCTTTTTTTGTTAGTAGCACATTTGTGTTATCAAGGGCGGAAGGCCTTGCGAAATGCCGGCCGTCTTTTTCCTCTTTTTCCTCCTCCAAACTCTTAGCTTTGTTGGAGAACCTCCATTATGAATTTCTACGATACATTTTCCCTTTCATTCCGCACCGTGCGGAATAATAAACTCAGGACCGGTCTTACGGTTGCAATCATTGCCTTTGGGATAATGGCCCTGGTGGGTATTATCACCGCGATAGAGGCGATGAACCAGAAGTTCTCTGAGAGTTTTTCAACAATGGGCGCTAATGCTTTTTCGATCCGGTTCAGGGAGAGAAATATACGTTTTGGCGGAGGAGGCAATGAGGTGAAGCTTTCTAAAAAGACGAACCGCAGGGAGAAGAAATCCAACCTGGGTAAAAGGATCAATAAAAAGGAGGCTGAGCTTTTTGTCAGCAATTACAAATATCCTGCGACGATAGGAATATCTGTATTCGGAAACAGGAGTGCGATCGCCTCTTTTGGAGATCGTAAAACAAGTCCGAATCTTACATTAATGGGAGGCGATGAGAACTATTTGCTGCTGAACAGTTTTACGCTGGCGGCAGGCCGGAATATCAACCGTTCCGAGGTGCAGTCCGGCGCCTATGTTTGCCTGCTGGGATTTGACGTGGCAAGAAAGCTTTTTGGGGAAGACAGGATCCCGACTTCAGCCAATACGATGATCCGTGTGAATAATATCCCTTTTCGCGTCATAGGCATTATGGCGAGCAGGGGATCATCATTTGGGTTCAGCAGGGATAATCTGATCGTGACAAGCTATACATCGATCGACAGGGTTTTTCCTACAAACAGCTCTTATACCATTGCCGTGATGACGAATAGCATGACCCAGGTGCCGGCTGCGATGGGCGAGGCTGAAGCGATCTTCAGACCGATCAGGCGGTTGACGACTACAGAAGACAACAACTTTATACTGGAGAGAAGCGATAGTGTAGCCGAAAAAGCGATGAACAGCCTTGGTTTTCTGACGACAGCCTCAAAGATCATCGGTTTGATCACGTTGATCGGAGCGGGCATTGCTTTAATGAATATCATGTTGGTGTCTGTTTCTGAAAGAACAAAAGAGGTGGGGTTGATAAAAGCGATAGGGGGGAAAAAAGAGATGGTAAGAATGCAGTTCCTGCTGGAGGCAATCATAATTAGTTTGCTGGGGGCCATTTTTGGAATTGTACTGGGTGTGGTAGTGGGAAATATATTCTCAATTGTATTAAACACGGGGTTTGTTGTTCCATGGGATTGGGTCGGATATGCGATACTGATATGCAGTATGGTTGGACTGGGAGCAGGATTATACCCGGCTATTAAGGCCGGGAAGCTGAATCCGATAGAGGCATTGAGGTATGAATAACAAATGAGATTTCTATATTATAAGAATGTTATGACGTTATTTTCTTCAGCAGAACGGTTTGTTCAGTTGAAAAAATCCTTACCTTGACCCCCCTTCGTTGAAAAAAACATCGCGAGGAGATTTTTGTATAAACTTTTTCAGTAGAATTGTAGCCTTAAAGTAAGGCTCATTTAACATTTAAAAACACTAAAAATTAAGATCATGGCTGAGACTAAACCAACTGCCACCGCATCGGTTAAGGCTACTTCTGTTCAACCTAAAAAAAGCGGCAATGCTATTTCCTGGATTGCTCCTCTCGTGTGCGTTATTGCCGGTTTTTTAATCTGGCGTTTTGTTCTTGGTGCTGCCAGTGGCTTTAACAGTCCTGATGAAGCTGGTGGTTTCTGGCCTGAGCACAAAGGTCCTAAAGATGCCCTTCACAGGATCTACGAGGGTGGTATCATCGTTCCTTTGTTGATTGGTATGCTGTTGATGGTTATTGTTTTCTCTATTGAAAGATTCCTGACTATCCAGAAAGCTTTGGGTAGCGGCTCTATCTCTGACTTCGTTCGCAAAGTACAATATCACCTCGCTAACCGTAACGTTGATGCTGCGCTGGCTGAGTGTGACAAACAACGCGGTTCTGTAGCTAACGTTATGAAAGCTGGTCTGCGTCGTTACAAAGAAATGATCAATGAAACTGGTCTGGATACTGAACAAAAAGTTCTTTCTATCCAGAAAGAAGTGGAAGAAGCAACTGCACTGGAACTGCCTATGCTGCAGAAAAATCTGGTGTTCCTGTCTACTATTACTTCAGTAGGTACACTCGTTGCCCTTCTCGGTACGGTAATCGGTATGATCAAATCGTTCTCTGCTCTTGGTGAATCAGGTGGTGGTAACTCAGCTGACCTCGCGGTTGGTATCTCTGAGGCCCTGTATAATACAGCCCTGGGTATCGGTACTTCAGCATTGGCGCTGATCATGTATAACGTATTTACTACTAAGATCGATTCTATCACTTATGGTATTGATGAATCTGGTTTCACACTGACCCAAAGCTTTGCTTCCCTGTATAAATAATCAGGGTGGGTTTGTGGATTTTTCCCAATCATTCATCTCATACTAAACTGAAGAAGAAATGCCAAGTATTAAAATGCCAAAGAAGAGTACGGACACGGACATGACTCCATTCGTGGATATCGCGTTCCTGATCCTGTCCTTCTTCATTATGGCTACAAAGTTCAAACCAGAGGAGCCCGTCAAGGTTGAGACTCCGAACTCGGTTTCTTCAGACATTTTGAAGGAAAGCAATGCGATGCTGATCACGATCGACAAAGACAGCAAAGTATACCTGAACTTCTCGTCTGTAAACGATCCGAACAAGGACAAGTTGGGTACTATCATCGACGGAGTGGCTACTTCAAGAGGAATCGCTTTGAGTGATGCTGAAAAGCAGAACTTTAAGGGTGCGCCGATCCTCGGTGTTCCTTTTGCAAGCCTGAAAAGCTACCTCGATATTCCCAATGCTCAGCAAGGTGCAACGCCTCAGCCCGGCATTCCGGTTCTTGACTCATTAAATAATGAGCTGATCTGGTGGATCGCCGAAGCAAAGAAGGCGTTTGCGGGGGAGAAGCTGCTTTATCTGATCAAAGGTGATAATACTTCCAAGTATCCAACTTTTGAAGCAGTGATCAATGCCCTTCGTCGTAATGAGGAGTTTAAATACAATCTCATCACTGCGCAAGAGGGCGCTCCGGAAGGAACAGAGTTGTTTATGCAACGACTCCAGAAAAGTCAACAATAACCTGTAAAATAATTAATTATGGCAAGTATAGAAGGCGGCGGCGATAGTGGCGGCCACAAGAAAGGCCCGGGCGTGAAGAAAGCCAAGAGAATGTCTACCCGTGTTGACATGACTCCGATGGTGGATCTTGGATTCTTGCTGATCACATTCTTCATCTTTACAGCTACAATGAGCTCTCCAACAACCATGGACCTCAACATGCCGAAGGATACAGAAAAGCAGGAAGAAGAAACCAAGGTTAAACAGTCTGGTGCTCTGACTATCATGCTGGGTAAGGACAATAACGTATACTACTACGAAGGCGAATTGGAACCGAATGGCGCCAATTTCAAAGCAACTGACTTCGCAGGTATCCGTAAGGAAATTATCCGCAAGAAGAAAGACGTGATCGCAGCTTACCGGGGTGATGCTGCCTGCGAGCAAAAAGCACGCGATAAAGGCAAAGACCCCAAAGCAGAATGTCAGGATCAGGACCTTGTTGTGGTTATCAAACCTATGAATGAAGCGACGTATAAAAACACCGTGGACATTCTGGACGAGATGACAATCAACGCAGTAAAACGTTTCGCTATGGTGAAAATCTCTGATACAGAGAGAGACCTGGTGAACATGACTGAAGGAAATGCTCCGGCGTCAAAATAATTCCCGGGTTTCTTTATGGAATGACCCTGGACAAGCATCTAATCTTAAATAAAACGCACAAATGGAAGCCAATAAAATATTATCCTCCGATCTTCTTGACCTCGTATTCGAGGGCAGGAACAAGGATTATGGCGCGTACGAGTTGCGCAGGCGCTATAACAAGCGGATTACGCTGGCTTTGATCATTACGGGTTCTGTTGCGCTGTTGGCACTCATTGGCTCTATCGTAGCCAGCGAGTTGAAACCAAGCGACGATGGGAAACTGGAAATCAAAGAAGTAACGCTGCAGAAAGTGGAGCAACAAGAGGAGCCTAAAGAGCTGCCTCCGCCGCCTCCACCGAAGCCACCAGATCCTCCAAAAATTGAAATGAAGCAGTTCACACCTCCTAAAATCGTAAAAGATGAGGAAGTGCAGGAACCACCACCCGCTCAGGAAGAGCTGAAAGAAGCTAAAATTGACGTGGTGAGCCAGGAAGGTATCAAAGACGAGGGTATCGTTGCCCCAGCCGTAATTGACGACGGTAAAGGTGTTGTGGAAGAGAAAAAAGTAGAAGATGAGAACAAAATCTTCGAAAAAGTGGAAATCGAAGCATCTTTTAAAGGTGGTGAAGGTGCCTGGAGGAAATTCCTCGAAAGAAACCTGAACGGTAACACTCCAGTTGATAACGGTGCAGCTGAAGGTACATACACTGTTTATATCCAGTTCGTTGTAAGTAAAGACGGTTCTATCTCCGATATCAAACCTCTTACCAACCACGGATTTGGTATGGAACAGGAAGCGATGCGCGTAATTAAAAAAGCGCCATCCTGGACTCCAGCGGTTCAAAACGGTCGTAGCGTAAACGCTTACCGTAAGCAACCAATCACCTTCCAGGTGACCGGCGAATAAGAAACGCGAATTTTCTTGACGCGGATCCCGCGAATTGGCTGATAATAAATTGAATCCTCCTCCGAGTTTCGGAGGGGGATTTTTTTATTAAAGAATGAGCACGAATGGCCGCGAATAATCGCGAATAGAGACCGGCTTGCTGGGGCGGTTGTTCCGGGACGATAAGTGGGATTCTGAAGGAAATGTTAGTCCGATTACAGACAGGAAGCTAAATGAAAATTCATCCTGAAATAGCGGTCAAGCTCAGGTAGTATCCTGGTTGTAGTTACACAGGATTTTGAAAGCCTTTTTGGAGTATGTTGGGAGACCTGATGTTCCGGCTACGTGAGCGTGAATAGCCGCTTAGCCCCAAAAAACCGGGTCCGTAGAGCGTGTATATTTCAGCCTCTGGATCCGAGCGATCGCGCTGCCTGCTTGTGATCCTACGCTAAAGCGTGGGATCACAAGCAGGCATACGACAGCATCCGCATTGCTGCGTCTGACTGTCGTCGCCCACTTTCATCCGTATAATTCCACTATTCTAACTCACTTTTCTCTCTTT
>VFQP010004024.1_pt1 | contig 14170 bp, 14 predicted proteins | sample 3512351 | NCBI WGS metagenome assembly VFQP01 (sample SAMN10412372, study PRJNA504923) | tailings metagenome | isolation source: Relicate 1 Philex TSF1 revegetated site | place: Philippines: Tuba, Benguet | collected 2017-08-29 | reverse complement strand
GACAGTGTCGCATTGTCGGCCGCGCTTAAAAACACGGGCGTGGATATCATCGATTGCTCGTCGGGCGGGAATATCCATGACGCCAAAATTCCGGTGGGGCCGGGCTATCAGGTACCCTTCGCCGCCGACATCCGCGCGCAGGCGCAAATACCCACCGCTGCCGTAGGCATGATTACAGAGGCCAGACAGGCCGATGATATCATCCAAAGCGGCAAGGCCGATGTGGTCTTGCTGGCGCGCGCGCTTTTGCGCGATCCATACTGGCCGGTGCATGCGGCGCTGGAGTTGGGTGCGGAGGCCGATATCCCTCCGCAATACCTTCGCGGTTATCATCAAAGCCGTACGGCCGCGCCGTCCAAAAAGGCGGGCTGATATGGCGACGCTCAGCCAGCTTCATGCGGCCGATTGGGAAATTTTACGCCGTGTGCGTCTGCTGGCATTGCAAAGCGATCCATCCGTTTTCGGCTCCAATCACGCGCGCGAAGCGGCATATACGACGGATATCTGGCGTGAATGGCTGGATACGCCCGATACCGCCATTTTTGGCGTGTTCGATGGCGCCGATATCGCAGGCATGACGTCGATATCCGTGATGCGCGACGACCCCACCCGCACGGTGGCCAAGCTTTGGGGTTCGTGGCTACGCGCCGATCTGCGCGGACAGGGGCTGTCTGTGCCGATGTACCGTATGCGGCTCAACTGGGCGCGGGCGCATCCGACGATTGAAAAGGTGGTGGTATCGCACCGTGCCTCCAACGTGGCGTCGCGGCAGGCAAACCAGAAACATGGTTTCGTGCATACCCACAGCACGCCCCATACATGGCCCGACGGCGTAGTGGAAGATCATGTGTTTTATGAGCTGCACGTCAAATAATCCAGCGGTCAATCATTCCTATTGACGCTTAAAACCATTTCAGGCGTCTGAAGATATAAAGCTGCACCACGGCGATGACGGCGGTGACGCCGCAGACAACCGCGAAAGCATGCGGGTGGTCGGCGCCCGGTATTCCCTCGACGTTCATGCCCAGAAGACCGGACAGAAATGTCAGCGGCATGAAAACCACCGTAATGACAGACAGCACATAGATGTTGCGGTTCAGGCGGGCGGACAGGGCGCTGTAAATCTCGTCCTGCAAAATCAGGCTGCGCTCGCGCGTGGCGTCCAGCTCTTCGATAAACCGCGTCATCCGGTCCAGGCTGTCATGCAGCGACCATTTATCGGCGGGCGACAGCCAGACCTGATCGGTCTTTTGCAAACGGGCAACCACATCGCGCAGCGGCGACAGGTGGCGCCGGAACAGCGTGGCCTGCTTGCGCGCCGCAGCCAGATCGCCGCGCAGCGTGGGCGGCGGGCTGTCTGCCGATAAGTCTTCCAGATTATCGACGGTGTCTTCCAGATCGCCGATGGCTGGTTCGATGCCGTCATTCAGGCACATGCATAGCATCGAGATAAATTCGCCGGTCTTACGGGGCCCGCGGTTTTGTTTCAGGCGTTCGTCCAGATCGGCAATCGCCCGCGCCTTGCGGCGGCTGATGGTGATGATCCGGTGTCCGACCATCCACATGCGGATGGAAACCAGATCTTCCGGCTCCGGCCCCGGATTGTGGTTAATGCCGCGCAGGATCAGCAGCGTGCCGTGCTCGGTTTCTTCAAACCTTGGGCGGGTTTCTTCGGCCAGCATGGATTTGACCAGCAGCGGCTCCAGCCCGAAATCTTCGCGCAGTATTTTCTTGGTGTCGGGATGTCGGCCGTTCAGGTGAATCCAGACCGTTTCGTCGCCCATATCCTCGTCCAGCGTTTTGAGGTCGCAGGATATGCCGCCGCCTTTGCCGTCCAGACGGTAGCAGTGTAAACAAGCGCGGGTATCTTCCATGGCGTTCATTCCTTTAAGTCTCTCAAAAGTATCCCTGATTTTCTGCCGCTTGAAAACCCTGCCGCCGCATCGCATAACGTAGGAAGTTCGCGGCAATAAAGGCAGGCACATATGACAATCAACATCAGGCAAGCGGCCACGGCCGATATCCCCGCGCTGGAGGAATTCGCCAAGGCCATGCACCAAACGCACGAAGCCGGATATTTCGCACGCTGCCTGCACGAGCAGGCCGAAGGCCGCCGCCGGTTTTTTCTGGCGCTGGATGCCGAAACGGGCGCGATAGCGGGCTATGTGCAGCTGAATGCCCAGCCGCTTTATGCGGCGTTTCGCCGCTTTGGCATACCTGAAATCCAGGATTTGAACGTCCACCCCGATTACCGCCGCCGCGGCATCGGCGCGCAACTGGTGGATTACTGCGAAGATCTGGCGCGCCGCGAGGGGAAAGCAGAAATCGGCATTAGTGTCGGGCTGCACGCCTCGTTCGGTTCCGCCCAGCGGCTTTATGTGCGCAAAGGGTATATTCCCGATGGGGCAGGCATTGCCTATGACGATGAAACTGTGCGCACAGGCGATATGCGGGTGATCGACGATAACCTGACGCTGAAGCTGACCAAGAATCTTATCTGATCGATGTTCAGTTAAGACGCGGCCAAGCCGCATGCGCTACAATCGGGGCGAAAGGATCGCCGTGCCGTGGATGCCGAAGACGATATCATTGACCTGACGCCCGACCTTTTGCTGTCGGCCTATGCCTCCGGCGTGTTTCCGATGGCGGAGGGGCGGCATGACGGCAGTATCGGCTGGTACGATCCGCCCCTGCGCGGTGTTTTGCCGCTGGATGCGCTGCATGTGCCGGCGCGTCTGCGTCGCACGGTGCGGGCACAAATATATGATGTGACGTTCAATTGCGATTTTTCCTATGTCATTCGCGCCTGCGCTGATGCGCGGGTGGAAACATGGATCAACGATATTATCATCGACCTTTATACCAAAACCCATCATCGCGGTTTCGCCCATAGCGTCGAGGTGCGTGATAAGCAAACGCGCCAGATCGTGGGCGGCCTTTATGGCATCGCGCTCGGCGGCGCATTCTTTGGCGAAAGCATGTTTTCGCATGCGCGTGACGCCAGCAAAGTCGGTTTTGTGCATCTGGCCGCGCGGCTGCGGGCGCGGGGCTTCACGCTCTGGGATGCGCAGTTCGTCAATCCGCATTTGCTGCAATTCGGCTGCATAGAAATACCCCGCCGCGAATATCACAAGCAGCTGCAAGCCGCGCTGATGCGCCGCGATGTACGCTTTATGCGCGGGGGGACTTATTCGGGGCTGGCTTCGGTATCGAGGGATTCGATATATACATCTTCCGCAGCCGGCGCGGCGTTGCCTGCGTCGGATGCGCCTGCTTCGGCAGCGGCGGCTTCGGGCGTTGCAGAAGGGTTGGCTTCATCCGGGGCCGCTTCGGACGAGAACTTCTCCGACTTCGCCGACGTCGCGGATTTTTTGCAGTCAATCACCCACACATCATAGACCGGATGGTCCATCGCCGACAGGGCGGGGTTCGATGCGAACATCCAGCCCGAAAAGACCCAGCGCGATTCATCCTCGTGGGGTTTACGTTCCCATATTTGCAGGAAGGCGGCTGATTCAGGCTCCCCCACCGGCGGGGTTTTGCGGCAGGCGCGGGCCTTGATGAACAGCGACTTGCCGAACTGCACGGTCTTATCAACCGGAATGTCAAACGTATGCGTGCGTGCCGACAGCTTGTCGATACTGCGCACAACGACGACGTTCATGTCCTCCATCTCGCGCGCATAGGCGGGGGCGGCGGCAAGGGCAGCCGCAAAACCCAGCAGGCATGCGATACGGCGGAGCGGGCGGATCAAGGCGTCAGTTCTTCCGCGGTCGTGGGCAGGGCGCCGGCAGCGGCAGCTTCGCCTTCTTTTTTGTCGCCTTTGGTCATGCTGAAGATAACCTGGCCGAGCAGTTGCTCAAGCCCCGGCGTCGATTGCGTGTATTCGATGTAATCACCGGCGGCCAGCATCTCGTCATCGCCGCCCGGCTCCAGCGTCATGAATTTGCCGTCCAGCAGGCCTGCGCTGGCAATCACCGCGGCGGTATCGCGCGGCAGCTTGACGCTGCTGTCGATGTTCAGGCGGACTTCGGCCTGATAGCTTTCGGGGTCAAGGTTGAAACCCGTCACGCGACCGACTTTGACGCCGCTGACTTTCACCGCGCTGCCGGCTTCGAGGCCGTCGATCTTGGTGAACTTTGCTTTCAGTTCATACCCCGACGTGCCGCCGATTTGCGCGGTCGTGTGGAAAAAGAAACCGAAGCCGACAGCAACGGCCAGCACAGCGGCACCCATGGCGGTTTCAACGATGTTTCTTTTCATGTGTCATGTCTCCTTGTTTCCCCTGTCCTTGTTTGTATATGGCGGGGCTGGTTGTTGCATCGTGCGCCCTTGTGTGGCGGCAATCGTATTTTATTCGGGCGGTGTCCATGCGCTGTAATCCGCCGTGCTGGCCGCGCGCTGGCCGCCCATCAGGGCATGGCCGGGCGGACGATAGGCGGCATCCGTGCCCGTCTGGTTGGGCAGGTGCGGCTTTTGCCATTCTTTGCGGTATTTGCTTTCGGCGGCGGGCACCACATCGGTCTGGTGATGCAGCCAGCCATGCCATTCGGCGGGCACCAGCGACGCTTCGGGCTTGTCCTGATAAATCACCCAGCGGCGTTCGCGCTTGGTGCCTTTGCGCGGCTTGCCGCGGTAATAGGTATTGCCCAGATGGTCGACGCCAACCTTGCTGCCATAGAACATGGTGTGGATCAGCATCTGTACGTTGGTCAGAGCGCCCAATATGGAAATTTTAGCCATGAGATTCTTCCTGCGCCGGATTCCGGTGTTTTTTATTGTTCCCCAATATGCGGTATCGCGGCAAAAGCGCAATGTTTTTCTGTCTTTTCCTTGCCCTCTGGCCACAAAACAGCGTTGATCGTGCAGGGCGCCCTGTGCCAGAGTGGCGCTGTTTCCCGCAGGAGAGGCGGCAAACCGTATTTATTTTACAGAAGGTGCGCGTGCGCTTCCAACGCCTATATACCCGCGAAGGGGCAGACCCGTTCGACACCACCGCGTGGCGCTCGCAAACCGATGCTGACGGGAATGCCTATGTGCTGCCCGCCAGCTGGGGGGGCATGGCGCCTGATCTGCTCGCTGAAAAGATTTTCGCCCCGCGTCCGCCTGCTGCGGCCTTGAAGCCGCAAAGCGACGGCAACGTACCCGATTGGCTGCGTCCGCAGGTGTGCGCGCCGGACGCGCCGCGGGCGGACTGGCAGCCGGAGCGTGATCTGCGCGATGTGCTGCACCGTGTGGCGGGCGGGCTTTGCCATGCGGCCTTCCGCGCCGGATTATTTGATGATGCCGCCGATGCGCGCGTGTTCTATGACGAGCTGCGCCACATGATGCTGCATCGCCTTGCCCTGCCCGAGGTATCGCTGCTGGCCAGCGCCGGTCTTGAATGGGCCTATGGCGATGACCGTGCCCGCGCCTATGTTCCGGCCGAACGCATTGCCGAATGGCCCGCCGATTTTTCGCAGCCGGAAATGCCGTACGGCACGCTGGCCGTCACGTCCAAGGGGGCGCGAGGGGATTTACCGCGCCGCCTGCGCCTGCTTGCCGATATTCATGCGCTTGAAAACCCCGCCGCCGCGCCGCTGCGCGCCGTGGTGCCGGTCGAAGAGCTTTCCGCCGCTGCGCTGATCGCTGCGCAAACCGAAGAAGAAATCGACGCCCTCGCCCGCGATCTTGGCCGCCGGTTGATGGACGAAGCCGCCGCGCGCGCCGTTGACGCCTGCGACCGCGACGCTTTGCGCGGGTTTGATACGGCCTATAACGGCAAACTGTCGCGCACCGTGCGTGAATTGCGCGCGGCCGGCGCGCCCGAAACGCTTTTGCGCCGCGCGATTGATTACGCCCAGCAAGGCTATGAGCAGCTATCCATCCAGCGTCAAGACAATATGCCATCGGCGCCGCAGCCTGTGCAAATCACGCTATCGGTGGGTGATGATTTCATCGAAACGGCATTGACCGGCCATGGTTTCCTGCTGCGCGCGGCGGGTGAAGAGGCCGCGCATGTCGATGCCAGCGATATGTGGCTGCAAATCGGTGATGCGCTCTGGTCGTCGGGTCAGCCCGACCTGTTTTTCCGCGATAGCGCGTCTGAAACGCCCGCTGATATTTATGCCGCGCAAGGTCTTGTGTCGCCCGCAGGGGTGGAGGCACCGGGCGCGGTGCTGAACCTTGCCGCCTTCACCGCCGCGAACGACATGCCGGATGCGCTGATCGATCATGCAGGCATCGCCCATACCGCCCGTTTCATGATGGCGGCGCTGGATGCGGCTTGCGACTGCCGGGGCCTGTCGCCGCGCACCGCCGCCCGCCGTCCGGTTTGTCTGGGTTTCAGCGGCCTTGCCGGCGTTCTGATGTCGGCGGGTGTTGCCTATGACAGCGATGCGGCGCGCACATTGGGCGCGCAGGTAACAGCGCTGGTATCGGGCGCGGCCTATCTCGCATCGGCCGAAATGGCCGACCGTCTGGGCGCCTATGACGAATATGCCGCTGAATCGCGCGAAAGACTGGCCGATGTCAAAAACCGCATCGCCGCCCTGTCGGGCGCGCGGGGCACGGCCAAGGGCGTGATGCGCCGCTTGCCCGTGCTCAATGATGCACTGTCGCCCGATAAAACGCTGGCGCCGGTGATTGCCGATGTCTGGGCGCGTGCCTATGCCATTGCGCGCGAACAGGGTTTGCGCCATGCGCATGTGTCGTGCCTTGCAACTGCGCTGGATGTGCAGGCCTTGCTGGGCGTTACGTGCCGCGATATCACGCCGGAGGCAGCGCCGGTGCGCTTCGAAGGCTTCTTTGGCGACAGCGCGGACGGTGGCAACCTGTATGGCAAAAAACTCAACCCCGCCATTCCCCGCGCGCTCAAGCGTCTTGGGTATAGTGCGCGCCAGATTGACGATATTCACAGCTATGCTGTCGGCCATGGCACGCTTTTGGATGCGCCCGCCATCAACCACCAGACACTGGCCGCCAAGGGCATGTCGGCGGATATGATTGCCGCTGCGGAAAAACTGCTGCCCGCCGCGCAGGACCTGCGTTATGTGTTCAACCGCTGGACGCTGGGCGAAGGCGCCGAAGAATTGCCGATTGGTGATGCCGAAGACATTCTGGCGGCGCTGGGCTTCAGCGAAGATGATATCGATGATGCCAGCCTGCACGCCTGCGGCGCCATGACGCTGGAAGGTGCCCCGCATCTGCTGCCCGAACATCTGGATGTTTTCGATTGCCTGTTGCCATCGGGCAGCGGCATTCGCCGCGTGGGCGCGCCCGCGCAGATTGCCATGCAGGCCGCCGTTGAGCCGTTCCTGTGCGGCGCTGTCGCGCAGACGCTGATCCTCGACCACCACACGCCGATTGACGAGATGCAAAAACTTGCGCTGTCTGCATGGGAGCAGGGCGTACGCCGCCTGTCGCTCTGGCGCGAAGGGGCATCTCTGCTGCAGCCCGCCGAGCTGCTGCCGCAAAAGTGGGAAACGTCATTGTTTGCCGAGGAAGAAGAAGAGCGCGGCATTCACGTGCCCGCCGCCCCGCGCAAAACCCGCCGCGCGCGTTCGTAAAACTCGAGAACAGAAAAAATTGCTGTCACGCCGGCGTAAGGCCGGTGTCCATCTATCTGCTTGCGGATGCTTTACGGCGCGGGTTTGCGACGGCGAATGACGGGCGGCAATGACAGCGTGTGGATATCGCGCTGGGTGCTGTTCGAAACGGGCGCGGTTTGCGCGCGCTGTTCGGCCCTATAATTGTGGATGCGGTCTGCAATTTTGCCATGCCCTGCGCGGCGGGCAACTTCTTCGGCTAATTCGCCCTGGTTATTACGCAGGCGGATATGTGCTTTCAATTTCAGCAGACGGCGCACGCACAGGTCGTGCCCTTCGCGCGCGGCGATGATCAGGGGCGTGTCGTTATTGATATGCCGCGCATTAATATTGGCGCCGCGCCGGACAAGGTCGGGGATTTTTTCGTCTTCGCCGAATTCCGCCGCACGCAACAGGGCGCGATCCAGCGTTTGCTGGTCTTGCGGGCGGCCCCGATCGCGGGCGGTGTGGTTGAAACGCTGGGCATTCATGAGGCGTTATCTTAATGCGCGGCGGGCAAAACTGCCAGAAACCATCAAAAATTAACATTGTTAAGACAACAGCCGGTATAAAAAATCATTAAATATCAATCCTCTAAATTTAAATCTGGACACCAATCATTTCTTAACCGGCGTTAGGATATAATTAAGGAAGATATGACATTCTGTAGCTGTTACCAGAATCGGATACAGCGCAAGAGGAGTAAGGCACATGGGTAAAGACAGCAAACACTTCCCCGAAAGCGATGCTTGGGCAGCTTCCATGCCGAATATCCGTGCGGATTTTAGCGAAGCCTTCCCGCGCCGCGCCGAAGCGCCTGCGGCGTCGACGCAGGTAGACGCCGAATACAAGAAATTCGCCAAAATCGACCTCAGCAACGCGTTCTAATCGCGGCGGCGGCGGGATTTGACAGATTGGCATCACCGCTTTGGCCTTTGCGGTCTTGCGATGAATAAAAAGCTCCTTTAGTCTTTGCGGCGAAGGAGCTTTTTCATGTCCCCATCCGCTATTCAAGAACGTCTGCAATCCCTCGGTATAACGCTGCCCACGCCGGCCGCGCCCGTGGCGAACTATGTACCCTTTGTCATTTCGGGCAATCAACTTTTTATCTCCGGCCAGTTGCCCACGGGGCTTGATGGCCAGATCGTCAAAGGCCAGCTGGGCCGCGACGCCACGCTGGAACAGGGGCAGCAGGCCGCGCGCCTTTGCGCCATCAATATCCTGGCGCAGGCCAATGCCGCGCTTGGCGGCGATCTGTCACGCATCCGCCGCTGCATCAAGCTGGGCGGTTTTGTGGCCTCCACCACCGATTTCTTTGATCACCCCAAGGTCATCAATAGCGCGTCTGATCTGATTGTCGGCGCGCTGGGCGATGCGGGGCGACATGCACGCTTTGCGGTGGGCGTCTCTGCGCTGCCCTTTGGCGCGGTGGTTGAAATCGACGCCGTTTTCGAAATCGCCTGACCGACAAGGAATATCCGCCGCATGCAAACTCCCGGTATTTTCTGCGCGATTGATACGCCGGATCTTGACGGTGCGATTGCGCTGCTGACACAGCTGCGGGGCACAGGGGTGGATATCAAGCTGGGGCTGGAATTTTTTGTGGCCGAAGGCCCGCGCGGCGTCGATGCCGTGCGCGCGGCCGCGGGCGATAGCGTGAAAATCTTCCTGGATCTCAAGCTTCACGACATTCCCAATACGGTGGCGGGCGCGGTACGCAGCGCCATGCGTTGCCACGCAGATTTTCTGACGTTGCATGCATCGGGCGGGCGCGACATGATGCGCGCCGCCGTGCTGGCCGCCGCCGAAGCGCAGGATAAAACCGGCACGCCCGCGCCCCAGTTACTGGGGGTGACTGTCCTGACGCATATGGATGCGCAGGACCTGGAGGGCGTGGGCGTGCGCACCGCGCCGGCCGATCAGGTCGACCGTCTGGCCGCGCTGGCGCAGTCCGTGGGCATGGCGGGTGCTGTTTGCTCCCCGCAGGAAATTGCCCCCTTGCGTGCCAAGCTGGGGCGTGAATTTTATCTGGTCGTGCCGGGCATTCGGCCTGCAAATGCAGCAGCAGGCGACCAGAAACGTATCATGACGCCGGCCGAGGCCGCGCGCCTCGGCGCAAATTATCTGGTCATCGGCCGCCCCATCACGCAGGCAGCAGATCCGGCGCAGGCCGCGCGCGATATTTTCGCCAGCATGCGCGCCGGTGCCTGAAAAAACACCCCTGCCCTGCGGCAAAGGGGAGAGGGGCTATTTGTTCCGGTCTTCTTGGCGTGTTCCATCACCTGCCTGCGGCACATCGCCACGGGGGAGGCCGTAAGGTGGCGGGGGACGTGCCCGTGCTTGCCTGCGGCTACCTCTATATAACATGCCCCTCAGCGCTGCCGCTGGCGGCGCCCTTTCGGACCCGCGCCGCGCGGATGATAGACACGCCGCCCGCTGGTTGCAGGGCCGCAGGCTGTCTACCTGCCAGCAAGACCATTACAGCTGCCTTACAGACACTTACATGCGGAGTATTTTGGCGAAAGAGCTTTATTTTCAATATATTAATCATCAGGGGGCGCAGGCCGTGATGTCTCGTAATAGCATGGACAGCAACCAAAAACCGGAACCCTTAGCGCATCCCCTTCAGATTCTGAAAAACAAATACCGGCCAAACCCCGTCAAGCGCGCCAAAACGCATTATTATAATGACGTTTGGCCCTGTTTTTGTTACAGGTTTTGCATGAATTCGAACCACCAACCGATGTGAGATGGCATGAACTGGATTAACAACTTCGTCCGCCCGAAGATCAAGGCACTGGCAGATATGGCCAGCAAGAAGGATGTGCCCGATAACCTCTGGCAAAAATGCCCGGGTTGCAACGCCATGCTGCACCATCAGGAACTGCAAAAAAATCTGGATGTCTGCCACCACTGCGGCCACCACCTGCGCATGGATATCATGGACCGCATGGCCATGCTTTTCGATGGCGGATCGTACCAGCTGGTCGACTTGCCCAAGACGGTGGCCGATCCCCTGAAATTCAAAGACCGCAAAAAATACACCGACCGCATGAAAGACGCGCAGGCGTCGACCAACCGCAAAGACGCCGTGCAAGTCGCGCAGGGCACGATCGGCGGCCAGACCGCCGTGATCGCCGCGCTGGATTTCAGCTTCATGGGCGGTTCCATGGGCGCGGCTGTGGGGGATGGCCTGGTGACCGCATCGCGTCTCGCCGTCATGCTGGGGGCGCCTTTTATCGTGATCCCCGCATCGGGCGGCGCGCGCATGCAAGAAGGCATGCTCTCGCTGATGCAAATGCCGCGTAGCGTGATTGCGGTTGAACAGGTTAAAGAAGCGCGCCTGCCCTACATCGTCATCCTGACTGACCCCACCACGGGCGGCGTCAGCGCGTCGTTTGCGATGCTGGGCGATATTCATATCGCCGAACCGGGCGCCCAAATCGGCTTCGCCGGCCGCCGCGTTATTCAAGAAACCATCCGCGCCAGCCTGCCCGATGGTTTCCAGACCGCAGAATACCTGCGCGACCATGGCATGGTCGATCTGGTTATTCCGCGCAAAGAACTGGCGGCGGAACTGGCCAAAATCATCAGCCTGCTGATGGGCGGCCATGCCGCCGCAGCCAAACCGGCCGCACGTAAATCCAAAGCGAACGGCAAGCCGCTGCTCGACGACGAAGCGGGCGCGTAAACACAGTCATTATCACATCCGCCGGCACGGCGGGGGAGATTACGTCCGGTGATGCCAGACCAGAATGCCCTGAACGTGCAAACGGCCGAACCGGTGCCCGCGCATTGGAATTATGCGGCCGATCCTGCGCTGGATGCCGCGATCGCCCGCATCCGCGATACGTATCCGCCGCATGTGCCGGCGGGGCTGGATCGTTTCAGGGACTTATTGGCGGCGCTGGGCAATCCGCATTTAAACCTGCCGCCCGTGTTTCATGTCGCGGGCACGAACGGCAAGGGATCGACCATCGCTTTTTTACAAGCGATGCTGGAGGCGGGGGGCAAAACCGTCCACCGTTTTATCTCGCCGCATATGGTGCGTTTTTCCGAACGTATTGTTGTATCCGGCCGCGAAATTCCCGATGCGCTTTTGCTGCAAATGATTGCCGAAGTCGATCTGGCTGCGCGCGGGCGGGAGATTTCGTTTTTTGAATTTTTCACCGCCCTTGCCTTCGTCGCCTTCGCCCGCCATCCTGCCGATGCGGTATTGCTGGAGGTGGGGCTTGGCGGCCTTCTCGATGCCACTAACGTCATCGGTACCCCTGCTGTATCCGTTATTACACGCATTTCCTACGACCATATGCGCACGCTTGGCGATACGCTGCCCGCGATTGCGGTGCAAAAAGCGGGTATTATCAAACGCGGCTGCCCCGCCGTGGTCGCGCTGCAGTTTGACGAGGCCGTGTTGCCCGTCTTTGATGCCGCTGCACAATCGGCGGGCGCATCGGTGCTGCAGGCGGGTGGCCGCGATTGGCATGTGACGCGTCATGCGCAGGGTTTTCGCTATCAGGCCGGTGATACCGCATTTGATTTGCCTGCGCCCGCGCTCAAGGGCGCGCATCAGGTCTTGAATGCGGGCGCGGCGATCACTGCCTTGCGCCTTAGCCCCTTTGCCGCGCTGGCGACGCCCGGGGTGCTGTCTGATGCCCTGCGCCGCGTGCGCTGGGCAGGCAGGCTGGAGCGTTTGCAAACCGGCGCCCTTGCCGCCCTGATCCCGGCGGGGTGGGAATTATGGGTGGACGGTGCCCACAACGATTCCGGTGCCGAAACCCTGCATGCCCAAATCGCCGAATGGGCCGCGCAAGACGGCATGCCCCTGCATCTGGTCACCGCTTTCAAGGCGCGCAAAACGCCGGATGATTTTTTCAGCCGTCTGGCGGGCTGTTTTGCCAGCGCGCGTATCGCCGATTTCGATATTGATGCACCGATGGAGCCGCCGGCCGACCTCGCCGCGCTTTTGCAGGCGCAGGGCTATGGCAAAGTAGACGTTTCGGAAAGTCTGCCCGCCGCCATTCGCGCGGCATGCTATGAATCTGCGCCTGCGGGGCGTATAATTATTACGGGCTCGCTGTATCTGGTCGGCCATGCCCTGAAACTCAACGGCGGCGCGTGAGGAAACCCCACGCAGCCACAAAGTCTTTTGCTGCGGGGATGTCATGAAACCACAAAATCCCAATCGCGTCATACGGCACGGTACCGCCGTGCTGCTGTCATCGGCCGAACATCCGCCTGCGGCGGTTTTTATTCGCGGCGCATCGGGCAGCGGCAAATCCGACCTTGCCTTCCGCCTGCTCGCGCAGGGCGCCGTGCTGATATCCGATGATCAGGTCGAGCTGGAAAAGCGGCAGGAGCGCATCTTCGCCGGCACCGTCGATACCATTCGCGGACTGGTCGAGGTGCGCGGCGTGGGATTGCTGCGCTATCCTGTGGCCGACCCGGCGCCGCTGAAGCTGGTGATTGATCTGGTCGCGCGCGAAGACGTGCCGCGCCTGCCCGAATGGAAAGATATGGACATTCTGGGCGTGCACGTGCCGGTTTTGAAGCTGCATGGCTTTGATGCCTCTGCCCCTTGCAAGGTGCGCGCGGCAATGACGGTTGTTCACCACCCTGAAATGATTATAAAATAGATGTATGAAAAAATCTGTTCGCAAATCACCTGCTAAAAAAACGGCTTCGTCCAAATCTGCCGCTTCGCCGCGCCGTCCGGTGCTGCTGGTCACGGGCATGTCGGGGGCCGGGCATTCCTCGGCGCTCAAGGCGCTCGAAGACATCGGGTACAAGGCGATTGATAACCTGCCGATTTCGCTGCTGGAGCCTTTGCTGTCCGAACAGGCAGGGCAGGGTACCCCCGTCGCGATCGGTATCGACAGCCGCGGGTGGGATTTCAGTGCGCAAAAACTGGTCGAAAGCCTGACGCGCCTGCGCGAACGGGCCGATATGTCCATCAAGCTTTTGTACATGGATTGCCAGACCGATGTGCTGCAGCAGCGTTTCACCGAAACGCGGCGCGTGCACCCGCTGGCGACGGACCGCCCCGTAGGCGACGGTATCGCCGAAGAGCGTGCCGCGCTGCGTCCGCTACGCGGCGAATTTGATCATGTCATTGATACATCGCATCTGCGCCCGCAGGATTTGCGCCGTATCCTCTCCGGCTATTTCGCGCTGGAGGCCGAGAAAGGCATGGCCGTTTTTATTACATCGTTCGGTTTCCGCAATGGTCTGCCGCGCGAAGCGGATCTGGTCTTCGATGTCCGTTTCATCGACAACCCGCATTGGGATCCGGCGTTGCGCCCGCTGTCCGGCCTCGATAAACCCGTGGCCGACAAGGTGCGCCGCGATAGCGCGTATAAACCGTTTTTTAAAAACCTGACGGCGCTGATCGAACCCCTGATGCCGCGTTACCTGCGCGAGGGACGTCATTACCTGACGATTGCCATTGGCTGCACGGGCGGGCGTCACCGTTCTGTGTTCACGGCCGAGGAACTGGGCGCGTGGTTCCGCCGTATCGGCTGCAAAGTTGAGGTGCGCCACCGTGATCTGGCCGGATGGGCATCGCGGCAAGGCCTTGCCGATGCGGGCGCGAAGCCAGCTAAAAA
>VFQP010004023.1_pt1 | contig 14172 bp, 11 predicted proteins | sample 3512351 | NCBI WGS metagenome assembly VFQP01 (sample SAMN10412372, study PRJNA504923) | tailings metagenome | isolation source: Relicate 1 Philex TSF1 revegetated site | place: Philippines: Tuba, Benguet | collected 2017-08-29 | reverse complement strand
GGTCTATGGTCTGCGGTCTACGGTCTGCGGTCCTTCTCTAAATATGAAACACTCGCCCCAAGCCACGCCATCATCCCCATTCCAATCTCAATAGCAGACTCGTCTATATTAAACGTAGGTGTGTGTACATTAGAAGTGATTCCCTGCGCCTGGTTCATTACACCAAGCCTGAAAAAACATCCCGGGATCTGCTGCGAATAATATCCAAAGTCTTCTGCTCCCATCCGCTTTTCAGTTTCTTCCACATTGGAAGAACCAATGTATTCGCCGGCCTTGGTCCATGCGATCTCGTGTAAGGCTTCATTGTTATATACTGAAGGATAGCCAACATCAATATGAAGATTGATGTCGCCACCCATGCTTTTACCAAGATTGTCACAGACCTGATGCATCAAGTCGTGCGCCTTGAATCTCCATTCTTCATCCATTGCACGGAATGTTCCCATCAGCTTTACTTCATTCGGAATTACATTGGTTGTAGAACCTCCGTTGATCGCTGTGATCGATAAAACAGTTGGGTTATGCGGGTTATTATTCCTGCTAACGATCTGCTGCAGGGCAATGATCAGGTGAGAGGAAATAAGAATCGGATCAATACAAAGATGCGGGGATGCTGCGTGTCCGCCTTTGCCTTTGATCGTTATATAGAGCTCATCGGCACTCGCCATCACCTTCCCACTCCGGAAACTCATTCTGCCTGTGGCCAGTCCCGGATGCACATGCAATCCAAATATGGCAGATGGCTTAGGGTTTTCAAGTACGCCTTCTTTTATCAGCAAACTCGCACCTCCGGGATTCTTCTCTTCCCCCGGCTGAAAGATCAGCTTCACCGTTCCTTCCCACTCATGTTTTGTCTCATTCAGGATCTTTGCCGCACCCAGCAAACACGTGGTATGTACATCATGACCACATGCATGCATCACTCCATCACGAGTTGAGCGGTAAGGCACATTGTTCTCCTCCTGTATTGGTAATGCATCCATATCCCCCCTCAGTGCTATCACCCTCGAATCAGGATTCTTCCCTTTGATCAAACCGATCACCCCCGTTGTTGCTTTTACCTCAAACGGTATCTCAAACGCCGTCAGTTTATCCTGTATAAAACGCGCTGTCTCAAATTCCTGATAACTCAATTCCGGGTTTGCATGCAGATGATGCCTGATATCAATGAACTCAGGAGCATATTGCTTTGCGAGCGATTGGATCTTTTGTAGCATATACACAAAGCTAAGAGTTTAAAGGAGGAAAAAGAGGTAAGAGGGTTGGGAGAAAATGGCTTTAACAATATGACTGGCTAAAAAGCAGAAAGGGTAAAAGAGATTTACAAATAACCTCTTTTACCCTCCTGAACCTCTTTTAAACTCTTAGCCCTTAGTCCCGGATGTCATCAAGTTTCAGTTCGATGATATCATTCATGATGAATACGCCTTTAGGGAAGTAAGTATTTAATTTTTTTTGATATGCTTCGGCTTCTTTGCGGTCTTTGAAGTTGCCGGCTTTTAGTTTATAGTAGGGTGACTGATGCCAGAGGTATGGCTTCAGTTCGGGGAAGTAGGTGTAAACTTTTGTTTTGGCGGCGATGGCTTCATCGCGGTTATTGGTGCTGATGATCATGAGGCGGAAGCCTTTGCCGGTTTTACGGGCATCACGGCTGGTTACTTCGTTGATCTCTGCTTGTTTGGTTACGAGCAGATCGAGACGGGGGTCTTTGTGTACGGTAACATTTCCGCTGTCAGCAGCAACCATATTCTGGCTGAAGGTGGTAAGCGAAAAGAAGGTGGCGATCACTAAAAGCATTTGTTTCATTGCGAATTATTTTCAAATATCCTACCAAAACGACACTTAGGGAAGCGCGGGTGAGTGAAATGCGGTTTTTAATCAGTTTTTAACTTCGATATTAGATGTTCGATGTTCGATATACCGGTTTCGCACCCAATCTGACATAATACCTTTGCGTGCTTTTTCGACAATCAATATCGACCATCCAACATCGATCACCGAAATTAATATCCGCCGCCCGCACCTGCAATGTTTTCGACAGGATGCCAGGTAGTTTTTATTTCCTGCGTGTCAAAAATGAAATAAGGTGATTGACCTGCCTCTGAAACCCAATCCGTTTGATCATAGAAAAATACGCGTTTCAGGTTCAGGGCTGATTTTTCGCGGATCATTTGCTGTGTATCAGAGTTTGATTCGCAATAAATGGTTGCATTTACGTCCATGTGGTCAACAAACCAGGAAGCGAGTTCGGAAGGCTTACCGGTAAGGATATTTACAACACCGCCAGGCAGATCAGAGGTGTTCAGGACCTCTGAGAAGGTGACTGCGCACAATGGTTTTGTTTCCGACGCTAATACAACGCACGTATTGCCACCGGCAATGACGGGAGCGATCACAGACACCAAACCGAGGAGACCGCTTTGTTGCGGTGCAATGATCGATACAACCCCTGTTGGTTCCGGTACAGAAAAGTTGAAGTGAGAACTTGCAACGGGATTCACCGCACTGAAGAGCTGTTGAAATTTATCACACCACCCTGCATAATAGATAAGACGGTCGATGGATAAATTGACTTCGTTTTCTGCTGCTTCAGGTGTTGAGTCCTGTTGAGTTAGCTCTTCAATGAATTGAGCTTTTCTTCCTTCCAGCATTTCCGCCATACGGTAAAGGATCTGACTGCGGTTGAAAGCAGCTCTTCCTGCCCAACCACCAAAAGCTCCGCGCGCAGCTACTACTGCATTACGGAAGTCTTTGCGTGAGCTTAAACATACATTTGCCAATTTCGCTCCGGTACTATTTACAGGGATATAGTAACGCCCGGATTCTGTTCTTGGGAATTGCCCACCGATATAGATCTTGTATGTCTTCAACACTTCCAAACGACTCATAAGTAAAGTTTAAAAGTTTAATGGGTTAAAAGTTTAAGGTTGTTATTCCTGGTACTTTATTCCGTTGCTTTATATTTTGTTCCCTTAATTTGGGATTGAGACAGATATTGTATTAGTTTTTGAATCAGGCCACTGATCTTTTTAGCCTGATTACTGAGCTGATTAAATTCTTCGTCTGTAATATATTTCCTGTCAAAAGCTCTATATAATTGGGATCTGAATTCAGCACATGATCCTTTAGCGATATAGAGAAATTGCATGAACTCTTTATTGCCTCCTCTTTCAAATCCCTCAGCTATATTGTCCACGACAGAACCTGCTGCATCTTCTATCTGATTTATCAGTCTGTAATTGTTCTTAAATCTGCCGGAATCGATCATATTCCCAACAACCAAATTAAGTTCTCTTGCTTCTTTCCATAAGAACAGATCTTCAAAACATTCAATCGTTGCCTCAACCAACTGTTAAACTTTATCACGCCAACCTCACATACGGCATCAAACCATGCAGCCCGCCTTCCCGGCCAAAGCCGCTTTCCTTGTATCCACCAAATGGTGATGTTGGATCAAACTTGTTGAAGGTGTTTGCCCAAACCACACCTGCTCTCATACGTTTGGTCATGTTAAAGATCTTCGATCCTTTGTCAGTCCATACGCCGGCACTTAAGCCATAAGGTGAATTGTTTGCTTTTTCAATTACTTCATCATCTGTTCTGAAAGTAAGTACAGACAACACCGGCCCGAAGATCTCTTCCTGTGCAATGCGACTGCTTTGCGCTACGTTGGTGAATATGGTTGGTCTGCAGAAGAAGCCTTTCTTAGGAAGAGGGCAGGAGCTTTCATACATCTCCGCACCTTCTTTCTTGCCTATGTTGAGATACTTGTGTATCGTATCAAGTTGTTGTTTGGAGTTGATCGCACCGATATCGGTATTCTTGTCCATCGGATCTCCTACGATCAAGGTTTCAATCCTGTCTTTGAGTTTGCGGATCACTTGTTTGGCAACAGATTCCTGTACATACAATCTTGAACCGGCACAGCATACATGACCCTGGTTAAAGAAAATGCCATTGATCACCCCTTCCACCGCCTGATCGAGTGGCGCGTCTTCGAAAATAATATTCGCGGCTTTGCCGCCCAATTCAAGTGTTGCTTTTTTATTGGTTCCGGCGATGGCACGCTGGATAAGTTTGCCAACTTCAGTAGAGCCGGTAAATGCGATCTTATCAACGCCGGGATGATTCACGATGCTGGCGCCGGTATCGCCCGAACCGGTGATAATGTTCACCACACCCGGAGGAAGATCAGCTTCCTGTATGATCTCTGCCAATTTGAGCGCGGTGAGTGGTGTTGTTTCCGCAGGTTTTAATACAACGGTATTACCTGTAGCGAGTGCCGGAGCGATCTTCCATGCCGCCATCAATAATGGGAAATTCCAGGGGATGATCTGACCGGCAACACCCAGCGATTGCGCTTTTCTATTGGGAAATGCATACTCGAGTTTATCTGCCCACCCTGCATAATAGAAGAAATGATTGGCTGCTGTGGGAACATCAAAGTCGCGGCTTTCGCGGATCGGTTTACCACCGTCAAGCGTCTCTATCACGGCGAGTTCGCGTGCTTTCTCCTGTATCATACGTGCGATACGGAAGATGTATTTGCCTCGTTCTTTAGCGGGCATGTTCTTCCATACTTTATCATATGCATTACGCGCGGCGGTAACAGCTTTATCTGTATCAGCCTGATTGGCCAATGCCACCTGGCTCAGCTTCTCTTCAGTCGCCGGATTGATCGTATCAAAATATTTCCCTGATGAAGGTTTTTGCCATTCACCATTTATAAAAAGGTCATACTGTTTGTTGATGGTTGCTGCACTTTTGCTTTCCGGCGCTGGTTCGTATTGCCACGTCGTGTCAAACTTCAGTTTAACCATGTTGCTTTTTTTCTTTGCTGCGGTTTTCTTCTTTGTTGCCATGGATTAGGTTTGGTAAGTTTGAGAGGTTTGGTAAGTTTAGTAGGTTATTCGGGTTTAAAGTCTACTTATATTTTATTCCTTTGATCGATGAATTTTTTAAGTAATCAATAAATTTTTGTATCAGATAACCAACCCTTTCCGTATTGCCTTTGAGCTAATTGAATTCATTTTGTGTTATATAACGTCGGTCCAGTGCCCGATAAAGTTGAGAGCGTAATTCACCACAAGATGCTTTTGCTATAGAAAGATACTGGATGAATTCCTTGTTACCTTCTCTTTCGAAGCCTTCTGCTATGTTATCCATTATTGATCCGGCGGATCCCTCAATTTGGTTAATCAGCCGGTAGTTATTTTTCAATTTTCCTGAATCAATGATTTTACCCATCAAACGATTCAATTCTCTTGCCTCTTTCCAGGAAAGAATATCTTCAAATTTTTTAATAGTAGCCATACAATTTCTTTCAACGATTAAAAAACAGCCTCTTAAGACTCTTAAATATTAAGAAACCTTCCAAACCTCCTAAACCTTCCAAACCTCCTAAACCTTCCAAACCTCCTAAACCCTTGAAACCTCCCAAACTTCTTCCTAATCTACGCTGAAGTAGTTTGCACTCTGATACACCCCCGTCCTCTCCTTCACAATCTGCATCAATACATCGTTTGCGAGGCTACTCGCACCAAAACGGAACCATTCATTATTCAGCCAATCATCCCCCAATACTTCTTTCACCATCACCAGATAATGAAGTGCGAGTTTTGATTTGGAGATGCCGCCGGCAGGTTTCATGCCGATCATCTTTCCTGTTGCATAGTAGAAATCGCGGATGGCTTCAAGCATTACGAGTGTAACGGGCATTGTTGCGGCCGGCTGGATCTTACCGGTGGATGTTTTGATGAAGTCAGCACCGGCATGCATGGCGATATCGCTGGCGCGTCTTACTTTATCGAAGCTGCCGAGTTCACCGGTTTCAAGGATCACTTTTAAACGGGCATCACCACAGGCTTCTTTGATCGCTGCTATTTCATCAAATACGAAGTTGTATTCACCGGAGTGGAATTTTCCGCGGCTGATCACCATATCGATCTCATCGGCTCCTTCATTCACGGCATATTTTGTGTCCCTGATCTTTACATCTCTCGGAGCCTGTCCGCTTGGAAAGGCAGTAGCCACCGATGCAACATTGATCCCGGAATCACCGAGTGCTTTTTTCGCCACCTTCACCATTGAAGGATATACGCAGATCGCAGCAACTGTAGGAAGATCCGGCACAGCGTCGTGCGGGTGAATCGCTTTATAGCACAATTGTTTGACTTTCCCTTCAGTATCCTTTCCTTCCAGTGTGGTCAGGTCGATCATATTCAGCACCAGTTTCAATCCATTCATCTTGGATTCTTTCTTGATGCTGCGGGTGGTGAACCTTGCGGCTCGTTCTTCCACACCCACCTGGTCTATCCGGGGAGAAAGCGAAAAATCGGGAATGGTCAGCAAGCTTTTGGCAGTAGCCATATGTGTAAGATTAAGAGAGTCAAAGGTAATCAAAGTTTCGTTGACCGTTGTCCGTTGACCGTTGTCCGAAAATCCGGCTGAGATTCATGGTATTTCGGTCAACGGTCAACGGACAACGGTCAACGATCTCCTTTCATGTTTTCTCCCTCAATTAACCTACATTCGGCTTCCGGTTAAGCGCAAGTATCACAGAGAAAAATCATCTAATCACAAAACTGAATTGCAATGAGAAAACCCAAATTCCTGTACGAATTGGTTTTTGCGTGGGCTCTTGTTTCCGTAGCACCCAGTCTATCCGCACAGGAAACCTTTCCTGTTAATGGGATCGCTGATCCAAGACACGGACATTATGCCTTCACAAATGCCACGATCGTAAAAGATGGTTCTACTACCATCACCAATGCCACCCTTGTTGTTAAAGATGGAAAGATCACTGCTGTAGGCGCAGGTGTAAAAGTGCCTGCAGGTGCAGTGGAGGTAAACTGCCAGGGTAAATATCTTTACCCATCATTCATCGACATTTATGCTGATTACGGTATCCCGGCTGCGCAACGTGCGGCAACCGGTGGTGGCGGTTTCGGTGGTTTTGGTGCACAGCAGGCTACACCGGCAAAAGGCCCTTTTGGCTGGAACCAGGCGATCAAAGCGGATGCTGATGCAACCAAACAATTTGAAGTAGACGATGCCAAGGCAAAGCCACTGCGTGATGCAGGCTTTGGAACAGTACTAACACACGTTCGCGATGGTATCGCCCGTGGTACCGGTACTGTGGTTACTTTGGCGAATGCAAAAGAGAACCTCGTGATCCTGAAAGACAAAGCATCTGCTCACTATTCTTTCAACAGAGGAACTTCCACACAAAGCTACCCAAGCTCAATGATGGGAACGATCGCGTTGCTGCGTCAATCTTATCTCGACGCACAGTGGTATAAATCTCAACCTGCCAGTGAAGGGTTCAACCTGTCGCTGAAATCCTGGAATGATAACCAGGGTATTCCGCAGATCTTCGAAGCCAATGATAAATGGAATGACCTCCGCGCTGACCGTATTGGCGATGAGTTTGGCGTTCAATACATCATCAAAGGCGGCGGAAATGAATACCAGCGTATCAAGGAAATGAAAGCAACCAACGCAACCTTCATCGTGCCGCTGGAATATCCGCAGGCTCAGGACGTTGAAGATCCTACAGAAGCACGTTTTGTTTCCCTTAATACCATGAAACACTGGGAACTTGCTCCGACAAATGCAGCTGCATTTGAAAAAGCAGGTATTCCTTTCTGCTTAACTACTTCGGATCTCCGCAGCGTAAATACCTTCTGGACAAATCTTCGCAAAACGATGGATTATGGACTCACTGAAGCGAAAGCGATGGATGCACTGACCAAAACTCCTGCAACCGTTCTCGGTATCTATGACAAAGTAGGTAGCCTGGAAACAGGTAAACTGGCCAATTTCCTGATCACTTCCGGACCACTGTTCAACGAAAAAACAGTGATCCTTAAGAACTATGTTCAGGGGATTCCTTATGCGATCAAGGATGATGTAAGCGAGATCGCAGGTACTTATAATCTTACGGTAAATACACCTGCAGGTCAGGAGAAATATACGCTTGATGTGAAAACAGCAAGCAATATTTCTATGTATGGAAAAGACACGATGAATGCCCGTTTTACTTTTGATGGCAAACTGGTTAAACTGAGTTATGCTCCACAAACCCGTCGTCAGCGTCCTGCTGGTGCGCCAGAAGGTGGTGCTCCTGCCGGTGGTGGAAGGCCTGGCGGCTTTGGTGGTGCGGGTGGCGGTGCTGCTACATTGCCTGCAACCGCCGTTCGCCTGAGTGGTGTGGCTAACGGTACAGAATGGAATGGTACTGGTACAGATTCTACCGGTGCTGCTTTCAGCTGGACTGCTTCGCTGATCAAAGCGGCTGAGATCAAACCTGATACAGCTACACGCAAACGCGAAGTTCCTGTTCTTGGTAAAGTTGTATTTCCATTTGAACCATTTGGATGGGAAGAAGACCAGGCTCCAAAACAGGAGACTATCCTGATCAAAAATGCAACAGTCTGGACGAATGAGAAAGATGGCGTTCTGCAGAATGCAGACGTTTTACTGAAAGGCGGCAAGATCGCTGGCGTAGGTAAAAATCTTTCTGATGCCGGTGCACGTGTAATTGATGGTACAGGTAAACACGTTACAGCTGGTATCATCGACGAGCACTCACATATCGCTGCGGCTTCTATCAACGAAGGTGGTCAGAGCGTAAGTGCGGAGGTTCGTATCGCTGATAACCTGAATCCTGATGATATCAATATCTATCGCCAGTTGAGCGGTGGTGTTACAAGCTCACATATCCTTCACGGTTCTGCGAACGTGATCGGTGGTCAGACTCAACTGATCAAACTCCGTTGGGGTGCAAACGATGACGGTCTGAAATTCAAGAACTGGGATGGTCAGATCAAATTTGCATTGGGTGAGAATGTAAAACGTTCGAGCTCTACGCAGGGCAATACCCGTTACCCTGATACCCGTATGGGTGTTGAGCAGGTGCTGGTGGACGCGTTTACCCGTGCAAAAGACTACCAGAAAGCCTGGAAAGAGTACGATGCCAATAAAGGCAAAAAAGGATTCACCGGTGCAGCTCCACGCCGCGATCTTGAGCTGGATGCATTGGTTGAGATCCTGAATAATAAGCGCTTTATTACTTGCCATTCTTATGTGCAGAGCGAGATCATGGGCTCTATCGAAGTGGCAAACAGAATGGGTTATAAATACAACACATTCACGCATATTTTGGAAGGATATAAAGTTGCGGACAAGATGAAGGAACATGGTTCTAACGCTTCAACTTTCTCTGACTGGTGGGCGTATAAAATGGAGGTTGAAGATGCGATCCCTTACAATGCAGCCATCATGCACAATGTTGGTTTGAATGTGGCGATCAATTCGGATGATGCTGAAATGGCTCGTCGTCTGAACCAGGAAGCTGCCAAGATCGTAAAGTATGGTGGTGTATCCGAAGAAGAGGCGCTCAAAATGGTAACACTGAATCCTGCGAAAATGCTGCACGTGGATGACCGCGTTGGTAGCCTGAAAGTGGGTAAAGACGGTGATATCGTTGTTTGGAGCGATCATCCGCTGAGCATCTATGCAAAATCACTGTATACGATCGTTGACGGTACCGTATTCTTCGACCGTGCAAAAGATGCAGAATTGCAGAAGCTGGTTGATGTTGAAAGAAACCGTTTGATCCGCAAAATGAACGGCGAGAAAAGGGGTGGTGCACCGGTTATCCCTGCACAACCAAGCTACCAGCTGATGTTCACTTGCAGCGACCACGGTCACAGCCATGGTCTGCTTGTAGTAGATGCAGAAGAAGGTGACGTTTTAACTAATGAATAAAACAACTGAAATGAGAATATTATTCTTCATCTTATCAATTGGCTTGTTTGCGTCTGTTGCAAACAGTCAGTCAAACGTTCTGCCGGCAAAGCCGCAGACCGCGCCGATCTATATCAGAAATGCCACGATCCACGTGGGTAACGGTAAAGTGATCGAGAATGGCACTATTAAAATCGTAGAAGGTAAGATCGCTGAAGTTGGGGCTGATGTAGCAGTTCCTGCCGGCGCGAATGTTACCGATGCAAAAGGTAAGCACGTGTATCCGGGTCTGGTGCTGGCATCCAGCAACCTTGGCCTGGTAGAGATCTCTTCGATCCGTGCGTCTTCTGACGTTCGCGAGATGGGAGATATGAACCCAAGCGTGCGTTCTATCGTTGCTTATAATACTGATTCAAAAGTGATCAATACGCTTCGTTCAAACGGTGTATTGATGGCGAATATCGTTCCGCAGGGCAGCCTTCTTGCCGGTTCTTCATCCGTTGTGCAACTGGATGCGTGGAATTGGAAAGACGCTTCTTATGCAACAGACGAAGGCATGCACTTGTATATGCCCATGATGATGGCTCGTCCACGGTTTGGTCGTGGCGGCGGCGGTGGTGGCCGTATGGGCGGTGGTCCTGACGGCAACACCGATCCGGTAAAAGCTGATCTGCAGAAAGTAGAGGAAGTGAAAAACTTCTTCCGCGAAGCAAAAGCTTACAACGCAGCTACTACACACGACGAAACCAATCTGAAACTTGAAGCAGTGAAAAACCTGTTCACCAAAAAGCAAAAGCTCTATGTGCATGCAAGCACTGTGCGCCAGATGCTGGTTGCGATCGACTTCATCAAGGAGTTCGGATTTGACGTGGTGATCGTTGGTGGCAGCGAAAGCTACCAGATCGCTGATCTGCTGAAACAGCACAATGTTTCGGTGATCCTGCAGCAACCTCATAGCCTGCCTACGGGTGAGGATGATGATGTTGACCAGCCTTACAAAACAGCGGCTGCATTGCAGAAAGCAGGCGTTCTTTTTGCGATCTCTGACGACGACAGCCAGACACGCGGCCGCAACCTGGCATTCAATGCCGGTACAGCAGCTGCTTATGGTCTTGGTAAAGAAGAAGCACTGGCAGCTATCACCCTCAATGCGGCAAAAATGCTCGGTGTTGGTGACAAAACCGGAAGCATCGAAGTGGGTAAAGACGCTAACATCGTGATCAGCGAAGGCGATATCCTGGACATGAAAAGCAGCAATGTTACAGATGCGTTCATCCAGGGCCGTAAGATCGATCTGAGCGATAAGCAAAAACAGCTGAACGACAGATACAATCAGAAATACAACCTCAAGAAACCGTTCTAAGGCTAAGAGGATAAAAGAGGTTTAAGAAAAAAAGAGGGATCAGCTTTAGAGCTGATCCCTCTTTTCGTGTCAGGAAGAATTATTTCTTATTAAATGACAGGTAACCTCCTTTTCCTCTTTACCTTGTTTTTCCTCTTGGTCCGGAAAAGCAAAGGTCCCGCCAGATGGCAGGACCTTTGCTTTTTTCAACCGTCCATTGTTGAATATGTTTAATTCCCGGGGGAATGTTTGATCTGTTTGTGTGTTATTCCGTGTTGCTGATACAAATGTATTGCAGAATTTACCATTGTGCAATAGGAAATTTACTATAAATAGGGGTTTTTCTGTACAATGTTGAATGTCACCTACTAGCAAACGCAAGAATTTGAAAAAAGATCTGTTGCGGGTAGTAAATACTGTGTTAAAACCTTGCTGGGAGGTAGTTTCAGCGGAATTTAAGGGATAAAAAAAGCCCCCGGGAATCTCCGGGGGCTTGATTTTTTCAACCGTCCATTGCTGAATATTTTGAAATCCGTGTGGATGTTTTCTTACTTCTGTGCTAGTGAATTCTCGTAGCGAAGATAATGCAGGATTTACGGGTGTGCAATCGTAAAATTACTTTTTCTTAGAAGTTTCTTAGGTCGGGACCGCAGACCGCAGACCATAGACCGCAGACCATAGACCGCAGACCATAGACCATAGACCGCAGACCTTTACGAGAAACAGGATAGGCTAAGATTATTGTAAGGAAGGCTTAGAGCGAAAAAGGTCTGTTCATTTCATAAAGTAACGTCTGCGGTCTATGGTCCGTGGTCTATGGTCTATGGCCCGTGGTCTGCGGTCCGTCGTTCGCGGTCTTCTTCAAGAAAAGCAAAAAGCCCCGCCAGAAGGCAGGGCAATTTGTGTCGGTATGAAAATGCTTTTATTGTTTAACTACTCTTTCTGAAGAGATCACCGTGTTTTCGCTGATCAGTTGAACCAGGTATATACCTTTTGTCAGAGAAGCGGCTTCTGTGATAGCAATGGTATTGTTTCCTGTTGTTACGTTTACTGTTTTGTTTGACATTACTGCACCATTCATGCTTACGATACGGATGCTGATCTTTTCACGAACAGTTGAGTTATAAGTGATGTTCAGCTGGCTGGTGAAAGGGTTTGGAGCAGCCTGAACGTTTACGACTGTTTTGTTGACGAAGCTTAGTGATCTTGTGTCGGAAACAGATATTTCACCTGTTGTTTCAACTGCGCGGATGCGGTAGTATACTGCGCGGTTGTTTGTGTTAACCTGTTTGTCTTCGAATTTGTAGTTTTTAACACCTTCGATGCTGTTGATAGAGCCGATAGTTGTGAAGTTAGCCGCATCATAGCTGCGTTGGATGCTGAATACAGTACCAGGCGTTTGTTCTGAAGACCATGTAAGCACCGGAGTGTTTTCAGTCAGGGTTGCTGTGAAGAAATCCCATTTCACCGGCAGTATTGTTGATCTTGCTTCGCTGGCGCAGCTAGATTGTGTACCTGTTGTATCCGGAGGAGCAAGGTTTGCCCATTTAGCACTTGAATAAACGTTACCATACTGGACATCGAAGATCTGGGATGAGTTTGTTCTGGTTGCGTCGAAGAAATTCATCTTATCAGCGCCACCACCATTCACGCCAACAGTACCTGTATTTTCTGTTTGTCCGGTAAAGTACCAGCTACCTGTACCTGCCAGCGTGCCGCTATTTACGAAATCGACACTTTTGATAACACCAGTTGAAGAGTTGGTAAGTGTTCCCCAGTTAGAAATCTTTGACGTTGAGTTTCCTCTTGCAGCGGTACTCCAGAAAAGACCATTATTGTATAAGTTAGAGCTGTTTGTGATTGGTCCGTCGATTGCCAGGCCACAAGAGTTGTTCAGTACTGCACCGCTGTTGAATGCAGCCCCGTTTGCTTTGAATTTACCGGCGTTATTGAAAGTGGAACCATTTACGTTAAATGTACCGGTGATCGTTGCTCTGTTATTGTTTGTAAAAGTCGCGTTGCTGTTCAGGGTCATATCTCCACCAGTAGTCAATGTTCCTCGGTTAACCACAGTGCTGGCATTAATGGTGAAGGTTGATTCAAAACGCATTGTTGCACCGAAATAGTTGATCCATGACTGAGGGCCTTCGTTAAGGGCCATCCCCTGTGTGAACGTCATGTTCCCATAATTCTCAAGGCTGAAACCTCCGTTGGTTCCAATCCAGCCGTTGAACCTGACCGTTCCGAGATTTTTCAGGGCACCTCGTGGGTTGTTGATACCGCTTGGCTGGAAGCTTGCACCAGCTGCAACAGTAATTTTTGCACCATTGTCAAACTGACCTATCCAACCCTGGTATACACCAGTTCTGATGATAAGACTATCTCCTGCTGCAAGATTATAGCTGGTGGAACCGCCGTTGTCTACAAATGTGCGCTGAGCGTTCGCAAGCGTGCTGCCTGTCAAAGCTATAGTGAAGGCAATAAGATTCCTTAGCGTAGAATTACACTTCATTTCCAATTTCTTTAGGGTTTCGAAAAAATTTTACGGAGTTAAGTTGAGTATGGTCTTTTGCGGCAGGATCTGGATAACTGATTACTTACTTCGTAATTGTAGGACAAAACTAGTGTGGGAATTACGGAGACGCAAGAGTAAAAATACGATTTGCCGAAAAAGCTCACTTTTATTGACATTAGTCAACGGATAGGGGTTTAGTAAGGGTAGATACTTAGTTTTTGATGGTTAACACTTAATAAAATTGATCCAGAACTGATCGTAAATGGGTAGTATTTACGGTATTTTTACGGTCGTTGTTTCGCTATCGACGTTTAAACAATGATTTATGGCACGGTAAGGGTTTATCAGTAGGTGGTTTTTTATGGGTATGAAATGCCACAGTTTTGGGGTTCAATGGGATCATGTATATGAAGCAATGGGCGGAGTTTTTAAGGTAGTGGAAAATGGCGCAGGGCATAATTGTGGTATAGGATTGTTTACAAAGGCAAATAGTGTGGTCGCAGGACGGGAGCCCACGATTTCAATCCAATGTCGTTTAGTTCAATGATGATCGAGCTGTCCCTGC
>VFQP010004022.1_pt1 | contig 14174 bp, 10 predicted proteins | sample 3512351 | NCBI WGS metagenome assembly VFQP01 (sample SAMN10412372, study PRJNA504923) | tailings metagenome | isolation source: Relicate 1 Philex TSF1 revegetated site | place: Philippines: Tuba, Benguet | collected 2017-08-29 | reverse complement strand
GCTGGTGCGCCGCGGAATGATAGCGTTGTCTGTGCTGGCTGGAGCCGCGGTGGACGCCAGCGGTGGCTTGCTGTGGTGGGTGTTGGTGTTGGAGGCGGGCGAGCCAAACACGGTGGCGCTGACCGGGCCGCCCGGCGAGGCCTCGCTGCTGGGGAAGAAGCCGTGTCGCTGCTGTGCAGGGGGTGGGGGCGGTGCGGGCGTTGTTGCTGGCGGGGTTTCTGGCGTCATCGTCATCTGCTGGTCGGGCGGGCTCCCTGGTGCCGCGCTCCGCCCGGCTGATGCAGTGCCGTGCGCGACGCGTTGACCAGCGTTGACCGCCTGCGCAGCGCGGGGAACGCCACTGCGCCACTGCGAGTGCGTGGGGAGCGATCCTCGCCCAAATCTTCGCACCGCGCGTCGTGCAGTGGTGCCCCCAGGCTGGCCCGCCACCCCGAGTCTGACCCAGAGCTCGGCCATCCCCAGCGTGAAGCCGAACCCCTGAGCACACAGGCCTGACGAGCCGCACGATCGTGAACCGCGGCTCTCTGATTGGGCCCTCCTCCAGGAAGACCCGATCGAGACCCGAGTCGGGAGGCGCTGGAGCGAGCGCAGAGAGAAGGCGAGCGCCGCCGCCTCACTGGCAATGCGCTGAAGTAGACGCGTGCATTGCACCTTTTGCGCCTGCGCCTCTCACGCTGGTCCTTTCGCGCTGGCATCGTAGATGTGCCGCACGGGAGGACATGATGCAGCGCCGAGAACCGCGTCGCGCAGGACGCACCACGCCACGCGAGCCACGACCAACATGCTCGATTGTCTCCCAGGAGCCATTGCCTGCTCACCGTGTGCGTGCAGACGGTGTGCGCTGCGCTCGCTCGATGAAGGGAAGTCCTCGCGATGCACGAGCGTGGAGGCGACCGCAGTGGAGGGCTGATTAATGGAGCTGCAGCTCGCGCGGATGGGGCCTAGCTATGCAGGGAGGGAGCGTTCTCGCGGCTGAGCCCCAGACATGCAGCGGTGAGCAGCGATCCAGGGAGCAGCGCGACGTGCAGTCGCCCAACGCTTCAGGATGAAGACGCTGTGCTCCCTCAGCCACGCTGGCCCAGCAGCGCGGTGCTGCACGGCGTTCGTCGGGCCATCGCGGGCTTCATCATCGCGGAGAGCCTGCAGCAGCAGAGCGGGCGCGCAGAGCGAGTCGTCTTCAGGGCAGGCAGGTGACTCTGACTCCTCCCAGTTCTCGTCGGCCTTGCGGAAGCACTTCCAGCCCAAGACGCAAAGACCACAAGCGCCGGCCACAGGTGCCACAGGTGCAGGAGCAGTGCTGGGCTGCTGGAGCTGCCTGCACACATAGTGCCCCTGCCCTGAGCTAATGTGGTAATGCTGGGGGTGTGCACCCGCTGCGCAGGGGCGGCCGGCTCCGCGTCTGCAGCAGGGACAGCCGGCGCCGGCTCCGTCGTGTTTGGTGGGGGCGACATGTCGGAGGAGGCGTGGCGCGAGATCGACAGCAAGGTAAACGGGCCTGAGGGCGACCCATGAGCGTGCGTGGCCAGCGCGTGGGGGCAGGCGGACGTGCGGCCACCGTCGCGCCACGAGCCATGCACGGCCGACGCACAAGGGACAGCACCACAAACTGCGCCTGCCCACGCGCAGATCAACCGCTACCCCGGCTACCGCACCTTCACCGCCATCGGCACGCCCAGCCAAGGCGCCTTCCGCGCGTCCATGGTCGAGGTGCGCTGCTGCCAGGCGGCGTCCGCACTGTGCCGCGGCAGCATACAGGCCGTGCGGCCAAGGCCCCCTCCTCTCTGACCTGGCCTGTCGCTCTACCTGTCGATCCATCCACTGCAGGCGGTCGAGTCCATCGTGGGGCCCGTGCACCCCGAGAACGTGTCTGAGCGCCCCTCGAGCGGCGGCAAGTACACGTCGGTGCGCATCGGGCCCGTCATCGTCAAGACGCCAGAGCAGGTGTGTGTGCGGGGTGGGGCGTGTGGTGTGGTGGCTGCTCGTGCGTCTGCTGCCTGAGGGGGCTGCCTGAGTGCACAGGGCGGGACGGCTGGAGGCAGGCGCAGGCAGGGTGGGGAGCGGGCGGGCCCCCCTCGGCACATGTCCAGCAAGGGAGGCGCACTCGGTGACGGAGCGGGGGACTGTGGCAGGCGTTTGCAAGGCACAGGCAGGGCTCCGAGGGTGCTGCTGCGGGTGAGGCACGTGCTCACGTGGGCTGGTGTGGTGGTGCTGCCGCACCGCAGGTGATTGAGATCTTCGCGACCATGAAGAAGGACTCGCGGCTCAAGTGGTTCATGTGAACGGCCCAGGGCCACAGCTTTTTGGGACCGGAGCAACGCCATCCGTTGCCTTTTGGGGGGAGCGGTCTGAGAGCGCGGACGCAGCAGAGAGGATTTGTGAGAGAGAGAGAGAGAGAGACGGCTTTTGCGTGCATGGTGCCTGGCGCGTGAGGAGGCGTGGCCTTTTTTAACCTTGGCGGGCGGCCCTCCTCCCTTTTGCAGACGCTACAGTGCAGAAACGAACTGCGAACTGCGCCAGACGCCACGACGGGACCCCCCCAAAGAGCCTCACGCGGCGCACACCTGCCCCCACCCCCCCCTCGTCACGTCGCTATGCATTCGTTCATCACAATCGCAGCGAGCCACGCCCCCTCCCACAAGCATCACCCCGCGCTGCTGCCCCCAACCCCGCCCCGCGCCGGCCCGCCGCCGCCGCCGCCCCCCGTCGCTGCCGCCGCCGCCGCCGCCTGCCGCCTGGGTGGCTTTGGCTGCATGAGCTCGGCGGCCGCCCTCTGCGCCTCGCTCTGCAGCGCCTCGGCCGCCTGGGCGTCCGCCAGCAGCAGCGCCACCTGGCCACATGACGAGCAGCGCAACAGGACCGCTCGCGGCGAGTGAGTCGGGACATGAAACGCCCCACGCTGTTAAACGGCAGGGAAGAAGAGGAGAGGGCCCGCACCTGGGAGGGCGGGTTGGTGCGCGCCGCGTCCAGCTGGGCCACCAACTCCGCGTCCCCGGCCGCCTGCGCGTGGGTGGCACAAGCGCAAGATTCGACGCTTCAGGTCCGCGAGCCGCCTGAGGAGGGCCCCACCCCGCCCTGCGCCCCTCTTTTGCGAGCTCACCTGCACACGCATGCGGTCCACGTGCTGCTGGTACACGCCGTCCACCAGCGGCCGCCACACGCGCACGCGCGCGTTGATGTAGAAGCTGCGGCCGCACGCAGAGGGCAGGAGTGCGCGAGGAGCGTGAGTGGGGAGCAAACGGGCGAGGAGATCAGGCCTGCACCGCGGCACGGGTCCCCGCTCACTTGTTGATCTGCATGAGCGTCAGGCCCGTCATCTGTGCGCACGTGTGCCAGGGACGACGCAGCGCCAGTTTCAGCCTTACGTCACCCAACGTTGCCGTCACGTTCAGTCCTCCCTTCCTGCCCTCCCGCCCTGCCCTCCCTGCCTCACCTCGCACAGCGCCGACTTTTCCGCCTCTGTTGGGTACGGGTGCGAGGCGTGCGCGTACAGCCACTGCTTGAGCACAGCCACGCCTGCGCTCGGGCGCACGATGGCACCGCGCACACGCAGGCCGCTCTGCGCGCGGGCGGCTCTGCGCGCGTCGCGTTCGCACTGGCGCCTGACCCGATGGAAGGAAGCCAGCAGCACAAAGAGGGAGCATGCAGCGAGCCCCTTGACCACTCACTCTCGCGAGGCAGGTTCTCCCGCGTCTTCTTGCCCGCGCCGCCGCCGCCGCCGCCGCCGCCCTCGGCCCCGCCTCCCGCCTCCGCCGCCCCCTGCTGCTCCGCCGCCGGGTCGCCGCCGCCCTCGCCGCCCTTCTTCTTCCTGCCGCGCCCGCCGCCCGCCTTGCCGCCGCGCGGCCGCCCGCCCGTCCCCCGCGCCTGCCTCCCCTGCGCGTGACCCGCCTGCGCCTCCTCATCGCCACCCGCCCCCACTGCAAAAGGGCCCCCCAGCACCCCAGGCTGCCCCGCACCCGCACCACCAGCCGGCTGCTGCCCCAAGGCTGCGGCCGCAGCCGCCGCAATCGCCGCCACCGCCGCCGCCGCGGCTGCCTCTCCTCCGACCCCGCCCTGCTCCCCGCCCGGGCCCAGGGAAGGCAGCGGCGAGGCGCCCCGCTCCTCCAGGCCCGAGGGCAGCAGCTGCAGCAGCTGCGCCAGCGAGGGCAGCTGCAGGGCGCCGGGCAGCAGCTCCTCCGCCTCCGCCTCGTAAGGGCCGGCACGAGGGCCCCCGGGCAGCAGCGCCTCCCCTCCTCCGACCCCCTCCTCCAGCCCCCCCGCCCGCATGGCTGCCGCCACCGCTAGGCGCGCCACCTCCTCGGCGCTGGCGCCCACCAGGTGCCCGCCCAAGCCACGCGAGGAGCGCCCGCCACCACCGCCGCGCCTCTGGCCCGCCCCGCCGCCCTCCTCAGGGCCGCCGCCGCTGCTGCTGTTGCCACTGGACGAGCCCCTGCCCTCGGCCGCACCTCCCTCGCCGCCCACCGAAGCGCCGCTGCCCAGGCGCATGGGCCCCGCGCCCACCGTTCCGCCGCCCTCCTGCCTCCTCGCTGGCCACCCCATCCCGCCCCCAACCACGCCGTGCACGGGCGCCGCCAGGCCACCCAGCAGAAGCGGCCCCGCAGCCCCAGGCGGGCCGCAGGGCACCCACCCGCTGCCCACCACCATGGCACCCTCCTGCCCCCGCGGGAGGACCTCCTGGCTCGCCCCCGCCGGCAGGCCGCGCAGCGCTGGCGCGAGGGCGTCTCCCACGCCGCCCGCCGGCAGGGCGGAAGGAGAGGCCCAGGCTGGCATGAGCGGGGACGGCGCGCCCACGCCCAGCTGGTGCGAGGGGGCGCTGCCGCCGCTGTGGTGGTGCTGCTGCTGGTAGTGAGGGTGCGGGTGCGGCGACGGGTAGGGTTGCGTGCCCCAGGCCGAGGGCAGGCTCTGGTGGCGCGGCAGCCCCGTGAGCAGCGAGGGCGCCAGCAGGGGTGGGTGGGTGAGGGCGTCGCCGCGTGGTGCAAAGAGGCTGTCAACGGCGGCGGCGGTGGAGGCGGCGCGCACCAGGCTGGACACCAGGTCCTCGCCCTCTGGCTGCCGCCCCTCCTCCTCATCCTGCGCGCGCTGTGCGTGCTCTGCCGCAGAGCCGCCGCCGTCACCGCCGCCCGCGTCCACGGCGGGGAGTGGCGCGGCGGGCGCGTGCGTGCCTAGCAAGGCCAGCAGCGGCGGAGGGAGCGCGCCCACCGTCGCCAAGCCGTGGCGGCCAAAAGGCGCCGCCGCTGCGGCGCTGCTGCTGCTGCGCCACGGCTGCGCCGCCGCGGCGAAGCCGCCCGAGGCCGTTGCGCCCGCCGCCCGCCCCACGCCCACGCCCGCCTTGGGCAGGGGCGCCAGGTCGCTGACGGAGCGCTGCAGCGGCTGCGGCGCCGCCGCGTAGCCAGCGCCGTAGTGGTGGTGGTGGTGCATCACGCCGGCGTCAGCGCCCACCGTCGCGGCCACAGCGCCGCGGGGCGCCAGGCCCGGCGCCCTCTCGTCCTCCACCTCCTCCTTGACGGCCCCCAGGCCCGTGAGAAGCAGCCCCCGGGGCGGGGAGGGCGGGCCCTCCCCGCCGCCAGCCCCGGGGCGGGGCGCCTCGGCGGGCGCGTGGAGGAGGCCCGCGGGGTCCAGCGGCGGCGTCGCGTCCCACCGGCAGGCGTCTATCGCAAGCAGGGCGGGTGCGAGCGACGCGCTGAAGATGGAGCCGCACACGCCGGACGCGCGGCGCACGTGCTGCGCCTGCTGCTGCTCCGGCGGAGGCGCCAGCCCGTTGCGCGGCGGCGGCGGCGGGCCTTGGGGGAGCGTGGGCGGCGTGGCGGCGGGGAGGGCCGCGTCGCCAAAGGCAGGGAAGGCGTCTGCGCTGAGGCTGTGCTTGTGCAGCGCGGTGGCGGCGGCAGCGGCGGTGTTGGAGCCCGCCACTGCTGCAGCGGCGGCAGAGGCGCGTTGCGCTCCCGCGTCCTGAAGGCCGAGGAAGGAGGCGCTGAGGCCTGGCGTGAGGTGCAGAGCGGCGGCGGCCACATGGGCGGGCTGGGCGGAGGCTGCACGGCCCGTGGAGGCTGGGCCGGGCAGCGGCGCGTCGGGGGGCGGCGTCGGCGTCGCCACGGGTGGCAGGGCGGTCAGGGCGTCCTGCAAACGCGGAAGGGAGCGGGCACAGCACGGGTTGTGGCGCAGGCCAACAAGCCGTCGCCGCGCCCCTGATCTTGAGAGGCTGGCTGGGTCCAGGTGAGAGCAAGGTGCGAGGAAGGTGCCCGCACCTCGCCAAGCGCGCCGCCGCCACACCAGAGCGAGCCGTCCAGCTCTTCGCGCGCGCCCTCGGCGCGCCAGGCGGCGAGCGCGCCGCGGCTGCACGGCGTGACGCACGCCCCGCCCGCCCCCGCCGCTGCGGCCCTCGCCACCTGCTCCTCCTCCCCATCCCACCGCTGCTGCTGCTGCTGTGGGACATCCAAGCCTCCCTCCTCACCCGCCACGAGAGCCGCGCCGCCGCCGTCGCCCAGCGCTGCCGCCGGCACGCGGCTAGGGTTGGGCGCCCTGGGCAGCCCCGAGGTGGGGGATGGGCTCAGGCAGGGGCCCAGCGCGGCGGCCCCACGCGTGCGCGCCACCACGCGGGAGCTGGCGGGTGGGACGGCCTCTGGGTCAACGCGCCCCTCCTGAGGGGAGGCGCGCGGCGGGGCTGAGGGCGCGCCTCCTCCGTGCGGGACGACCTCTGGCAATGCGCCGCCGCCCCTCCGGGGGTCGTGAGAGGCCCGATGAGGGGCCGCCTCCCCGCCACCACCAGCGCCCCTCGGCCCCCTCCACGCCTCTGCGCCGGCCGCGCCGCCCAGGCTCGCTCCCGCTCCCGCCCCCGGCGAACCGCCCTGGGCCGCCGCCCCGCCGCCGTGCACCTCCACCAGCACCGACCCCGACGCGGCCACCAGCGGCGCCTCACCACCGCCGCCACCACCGGCGCCGCGCGCGGCCACCCCGCCTCGGCCGCCGGCAAACCACGGCAGCGCCGCGTGCCCCCCCATCGCCGCCGCGCCGCCGCCGCCCCCGGCGCTGCTGCCGCTGACCGACGCCGCCGCAGCGGCCGCCGCGTACAGCGCCGTGAGCGCCTGCGTTGCTTCGTCACTGAGCGGGATGCCCCGGAGGATGAGCAGGGGCGGGGAGGGGCCAGGCTGCCCCGCGGCGTCAGCTGCTGCTGCAGGGACGGCGTTGCGGGCGGGCTGGCGGCGGGACGTGGCAGAGGGCGAGGAGGAGGACGTGAGGGGGGCGGGGGCGGGGGCGGGGCCGGGGGCGCCCTCCAGGCCGCGCCAGCTCATGGTGTGGCCGCCGCCCTCGCTCTGCTGCTCCTGCCGCTGCTGCTCCGCAGGGAGTGCGGGCGGTGGAGGTGCGGAGGGCGGCGCTCGGTCCACGTCCATGGCGTCCCCCGCAGGCGCCAGGTCCCGTGCAGGGCTTGCGGCAGGCTGGCGCTGCGTTGAGGGTGAGGTGGTGGGTGCCGTTGTGCCGTCGGGGGAGGCGGTGGTGGGCTGCGTCGCCGGTGCTGCTGCGGCGGTGCGCGGCGACGCGGGGCGGGTGGGTGCGCCCTCGTCGCGCTGCCGCCGCTTCCTGGCTGCAGGCGAGGCGGTGGGTGCGGGTTGCGCTTGGCGGGGTGCTGCGGCCCTAGGGGCGTGCGAGGCGGCGCGGGCGGCCAAGCTGCGCGTGAGCGGCCGGGCGGAGTCTGCGGGCACTGGCACAGGTCGAGGCAGCTCGTGGGTTGAACAGTGCTTTGCTGCTTCTCCCGCTAGCTGCAGGCTACAGGCTGCTGCCCGCACCTGGGGCGCCACCATCATCGCGCGATGACGCGCCTGGAGGATCCTCCATGTCCTGCCAGCAGCTGTGGCCCTCCTGCGCAAGCAGCAAGTGATGGTTGCTGCTGCTGGGCGTCGCGCACGTTGCTCGCTGCTCGTGGGGCCACGGATGCTGCTGCTCATGCTGCCCGCGGGCGCAAGTCGGGCTCTGCGCGCGAACGCTCGCACCGCGAGGCGAGCTCGCGCGCCCTTGGCCCGCTGAGCACCAGCTCGCCCGCGAACTGCGCGCACAATCCACTGCACCTGGGCGCGCCGTTCCCGAGCGACGCGCAGGGGCCCGACGCGCGCGGGCGGATCCCGCGATGCGCGCGGTGAGTCGAACGAAGCCCGGTCGCCGCAGCAGTAGTCGCACAGTGCGAAGCGCAGAGCTGAGGTGAATGCAAGATATCCCCGGCCGGCTACAAGTGCGAAAAAGACGGGAGTTGGAGCGAGGGAGCGCAACACTCTCATGCGGGTCTTGCGAGATGAAAGCGAACAAAAGGTCCACGCACGAGGAAGAGACTGGTTCTACGCAGCAGCCGCGGTGCCCTGCTTGCGCTCCTGCCCCAGCGCGACGCCCTGCCAGTACCTGCGGAGCACGCACACAGGGCGCACACACGGCCTCAGCCTCACCGCACGCGTGATTCGCATCTCAGGCACCCCGGCGCCAACAACGACTCACTGCGAGTCCTCGGCGGTGAAGTCTCCCTGCTGCACGCCGCTCCCGCGCACCGCCGCCACCAGCGCCAGCGCCAGCGCCGCCGCCGCGCCCGCCGCCGCGCGCACCTTGAGCTGCGCCAGCTGCTGCAGCGGCAGCCAGGCGGGCAGCGCCAGGCCCAGGTGCGCCAGCGCCGCCGAGGGCAGGTGCGCGGCCAGCCAGGGGCCCGCCGCCGCCACGGCCAGCGCGCCCAGCGTGCAGGCGGCAAAGGCCAGCGACGCCGTCAAGGCCAGCGCCGGGTGCGTGCGCTGCAGGCCCACCTTGTCCATGCCTGCGTCAGCTTGCGCGCGCGTGAGCAGCAGCCGCGGTCGTATGACTCGGGGCAGAAAAGGCGCTCGTCGACGGTGGTGGGCGGAACGCTGACAACGCTGAGCGGTGCCCTGGCGCTGTGCACCAGTGCTGGCGTCACCGAGAGGGCCGTGAACAGAGGGCACTGCGTGCGCAATGCTGTGGTCTGCGAGACGCTACAGATTTGGGGTGAGCAGCGCTTCCCCTCAACGCCCGCCTGCGCACAGCTCAACGCGTGCTCACCTGCCCTGTCGGCCGCGCCGCCGCGCGTGAAGACAAACAGCGAGCCTCGGCTGCCCTTGCCCAGGCGCACGCGCTCGTCCAGGTACGTGGTGCGCAGCTGCACTACGCTGCGGCGCGCGCTCAGCACGCGAGGGGAGGCAAGCACCCTCGAGCTGTTGGCGTTGGGAGGAGGGAAGGGAGCATGCACCATCGCGCGGCTTTGCAGGGCTCAGCGCGCACCAAGCGCACACGCACCTGGGCTTGCCCAGGCGGAAGTGCAGCGGCCCAAAGCTCACGAGCGCAGGGTCGAACCGCACACGCTGCGCACGGCGAGAGACAGCAGCAGCGCACCGGCACACGGCTCCTCTCCACACACGCACCAACCATCACCAGAGGGAGCCCCTCCATGGATCTCCCCCGCTCATGGCGCGCTCACCACGGTGTCGTCGTCGCCCACGTCCTGGAGCGGCGCGATGTGCCCGCGCAGGCCCACAGAGCCGGACAGCAGGCCCAGCACGCGGAAGGTCACCTTGTTGGTGGCCAGGTCGGGCAGCAGGCAGCTCTGGAACAGGCCCGTGGCGCTGAACAGCCAGCGGCCCAGCGGGTTGCGGAAGCGGCCGCCCGTCGCTGCGCGGGCATGCGAGGCGCGGGGTGTCAGGTGCGGGTGCGGCCGAGCGCGTGTGCCGCAGCGCACGCGCCTACGGGGACGCTTGGCATGTCCATCTGCTTGCCAGCCATGTCTCCACCAGTCGTGGAGCTCAACGCATGTCACACTCACGGCTTCCGCTGGCCGTCTCCATGGGCGCGCGGCGCGTCGAGGTGTACGCCACGCCATAGTTGCCCCAGAGCAGCGGATTGCTGAGCGGCCGCGGCTGCTGCGTGCGGCCCACCTCCTGTGCACGTCAGGCACATGAGATTGAACGTGGATCCGGTGCTTGTGTGCGCTGTTCTCGGGGTGCTTGTGGTGGCAGAGATCTCTGGCATGAGCCAGATGCACGACAAGACCGCCTCACCTCGAGCTGATCGAGCAGCGAGTCGACGTGCTCCTGCTGCGCCTCCGTGAGATCTGCGCGCAAGACACGCGCTGGGGCACGCGCTGGATGCGCAGATGTGGAGCTGGTGGCGGGAAAGCGTTCCGAGCGCCCACCTCTGCTCACCCTTTCGCTCGACCAGCCCGAGCACCTCGTCCACCAGCTTGCGCGCGTCGACAGTGGCTGGGCGCTGCGCGTCACGGCTGTGCGTGAGCGGCGCAGCGGCGGTGCTGCGCGTGGCCACGCTGCGCCTCTGCAGAGCAGGAGGAGCCGTGGCACCGCGCCGGACGCTCAGGTGATGCTGCATTGTGGCCGGTAAGTGTGTGCGTTGCGGAGGTGCGTGGTGCAGCTGCAGCAGTGTGTGCGTGCTGGTGCTGAGAGCGCAGGACCTCATGCTGGGCCCGCACCTTGACTGCACAGGAGCTCCGCGTCCTGCGTCTTGAGTCCCGCAAGAGTACATCAGCGTCGTTCTCCTCGCACGAGGGCCCGTGTCGCACGCCCTGCGAACACGCACAAAGAGCTCACGGCGGTAGCGCGGCGGCGGCCAAGCAAGCAGCCAGCAGCAAGCAGAAGGATGCAGCAGGGATTTGCGGCGCGCAAGAAGAAGGCGGCCAACAAGCGGGCCAAGCGCAAGCTCAAGAAGCAGCACTCCGAGGCGGCCAAGGCGCAGGCCAACGCCATGGACGCCGACGTGGACATGCAGCAGCAGCCAGGAGGCGAGGCAGCGCAGCAGCAGGACAGCGACGACGGCATCGACTACACGCTGCCAAAGGGGGACGCCGGCGGCGCGCAGGGGGGCGGCAGGGCATCGCACGCGGCCAAGGTGCACCTCAAGAGGAACCTTCGCCTTACGGTCACAAAACTCAAGGCACAGCGGGGCAAACTAACCAAGCTTCCCGGGGCCCGCGGCAGCGCCAAGGCGGCCAAGAAGCAGCTCTCGGCCAACATCAAGCAGCTCATCGAGCAGGAGGCCAGCCTCAGCGGCGGCAAGAAGGGGGGCGGCAAGCCCAAGGGCAAGAAGCAGCCGGGGCAACTGGCCACCACGGGCAGCGCGCCGGCGGCAGCATCAGGCGGCGGCATGGACGAGTGAGGGCGCGTGTGCTTTGTGAGAGGTGTGTCTACACTACGAGCAAGCTGAGGGGACTGGGCAAGCGGAGAGGCGAGGCGCACGCACCTGTGTGTTCTCGTGGCGGAGGAGCAGCCGCCCGCCCACAGCCGTCCACCTCGCACGCGCGCGCGCATGGATCAGCAGCACGCCAGCCCCCCCGCCAGCCCCTCCATCGCCGCCAGCAGCGCCGCCAGCAGGCCCAGGCCCAGCGCCGTCGCCAGTGCCGCACGGCCCGCGCACGCCAGCGCACGCCAGCCAGCCCGCGCCATGTCCGCCTGCCGCCGCAGCTCGTGCTCCAGCCGCGCCATCTCGTGCCTGCGCGCCCCAACAGGACAGGCAGATTCACTCGCCGCCACCCAGCGCGCCTCCAGCGTGCACCAATCGCCCCCTCCCCGACCTCTGACCTCAGCGCGTCGAGCCGCCGTGCCTGGAAGCCCAGCAGAAGCTGCGCCCTCCAGTCCGTGAGGTTGACGCCAGGTGCCTCCGCCCCCCCTCCGGCGCCGCCCCGCAGCTGCACCAGCGCCTGCACGACGTCGGCCACGCGCCCCAGCCGCGCCAGCTCCGCCTCCAGCTGCGCGGCGCTCCCCCGCAGCGGAGGCCGCCGCGGGATGTGGCTGGGCAGCCGCGGCGGCGTGGCGTGGCCCCCCTTCTTGCTGCTGCGCGCCCCGCCCCCCACGTGCTCGTAAGTCCACGGGTCGTCCACCTACGCAAGCAAGGAACACCACCACCACCAGACAGGTCAGCGCCGCACCTCCCTGGCACACGCGCACATAACAGTTGTGCCACACGCACCGCCATGAGCTGCGGCGCTTGCTGCGCTGCGGCGTCGCTCCTCCAGGGCGTGAAGCCCCAGGACAGCAAAAAGTAGTCGTCGCGCGCGCCCTCCTCGGCGTAGCTGATGCACAGCTGCGCGCACGGCACCAGCGCCACCCGGCAGCGATACAGAGCCGCCCTCAGTGCAGCACGCCATCGCCATGCCAGCAGCCTCTGCGAGGGAAGAGTGCAGCGTGCCAGGCCCGCACTGCTGGATGGTCAACCTCGTCGCCGACCCACCTCGTCGCCGGCGTGCACGTCGGCGCCCGCCACCAGCACGTACGTCACTTGCTCAGCCGAGGGCGCGGGGCCGCGCCGGCGGCGGGAGCTCAGCAGCTGGCGCGTCCTGCGGCACCAGGATGGCACGCGCAGCGGCGCATCCTTTCTGCTGCTGCTGCTGGATTGCTGCCGCTGCTGGCGCCGCTCTGCTCAGGAGGTCTTCTTGTCCTCAGCGCAGCCCATGTGCGTGCGCCGCATGCGAGAGCCCCCGCGCGCCGCACACACCTGGCGTCCACGGCGTCAATGGCGTGCGGGCAGGCGGTGCGGTGGTTGAGCAGGTCCAGCACGGGCATGAGCACGTTGACGCCGCGCGACGCGTCCAGCAGCGTGCGCGTGGAGGCCTGCAAACATGGGGGGGACACGCCGGGCGGCAGGGCTTGGCGGCGCAGCACTGGCTAGGGCCACGCGTCTCTGCTGCATGCCGTGGATGCCGTTGCGGCGCTGATTCGTCAGAGGGCTGCCACAGCGCCCGCACCAGGGCGCACGCCTGCTGCAGGTCGGCCAGGGTATAGCGCCTGGAGGAGGAGAGCTCCGTCGGCCGCTCGCGCATCTCCCGCAGCAGCGCCCCCAGCTGGTGCTGCACGCGCCTGACCTCGGCCTCCACTGCGGCGCGCACGCGACCAGCCAAGTGCTCAGCTCGTTGCAGTGTGGCTCTCCCCGCCGCGCACACTGCTAGCCCTGAGGGTGCCCAGGGAAGCACTAAGCACCACCGCGCCCGCAGGGCGCGCCCGACTCACGTATGTGGCTGCCCAGCAGGGGCACGAGGGCGTCGGGCAGGTTGCACGAGGAGAGCAGCGAGGCCGGCGCCGGCAGGCTGTCCAGCCAGGGGCGCAGCTGGCTGGCGTCCCGGCGCCCCAGCTCCGCCAGCATGGCACGCGTGCAGTTCTGCAGCCAGTGTCGGCGTGCGTGCACACGGAGCTGGCAGGGGATGCTGGGGAAGGGCGATGCGCGGGCAGTGATGAAGGCACGAACCTGGACGCCCCGGCACGTGAGCAGTCCTTGTGCGGGCAGCTCGATCAGCCAGTCGCCCGCCCGGGCGTCCACCGTGCTGCAGAGCCCCCTGACGCCGTGGGCGTTGACGCACACCCGCACGTCGGCCTGCACAGCACGTGCAGTGCTCTCCCTGCATCAGAGCCGCCTCACGTGCGTCAGGCAGCCCGGCTTCACTGCGCCTGCCGCACCTTGCCTCCACGGTCGCGCAGCCACGCCAGCAAGGCTGGCACGACCTCACCACCAGCACCGCCCGCTGCCAGGTGCACGCACGCTGCTAGCAGCAGGATGATGGCCCAGCGTCGAGTTCCTCCATCCTCCATCTGTGCACTTTGCTTTGGGGCGCGATAGGCTAGTCTGCTGGGTGCCGAGAGGTGCAGGGCCTCGCACGCCTCAGTGCATGTGCTCGTTCGCCAGGGACGCGGGTGCTCAAGTGGGTGGGTTATCGCTAGACTCTGGCGGCGGGTCGAAGTTTGACTTTTCGCGAGAAAGCGTCTGTTAGAACTGACAGAGGGCGGGTCGTGCCACGTCGTCCATTGCAAATGAAGGAAGAATGTCGTTTTGCGCGTCAGGGCAGGCCCGTGTCCCGGGTGTGCTTCCGGACGCAGCACACAGGACAAGATGGCCCAAATGCGCGCAGGGCGCCTGCAGAACCCCACCCTCATGCTGCTGCAGGCCCATCATCCACACTCACTCAAGTTGATGACCCTGCACTCGACAACCGTCAACCGGCGTCAACCAGCATGCACTGGCGAGTGCCGCGAGCAAGCTCCAGAGCAAGCTCCTGCGCCTCCTGCGAACTACTCCTTCACTTTGATGGTCACGGTTCCAGGACGGGCGCCTTGCGACGTGCGTGAGGACCGTTGCTCGCTGCTCCGCTGGCCAGGCGCAGCGGCGGCCGCCGCCACGCCCTTCCAGTGCGCATAGTTGTCCAG
>VFQP010004021.1_pt1 | contig 14175 bp, 17 predicted proteins | sample 3512351 | NCBI WGS metagenome assembly VFQP01 (sample SAMN10412372, study PRJNA504923) | tailings metagenome | isolation source: Relicate 1 Philex TSF1 revegetated site | place: Philippines: Tuba, Benguet | collected 2017-08-29 | reverse complement strand
TGTTCCAGGGGTTGACGAGGATGGCGCCGGCGCCCAGCGACTGCGCCGCGCCTGCAGGCAGGCACCAAAGACACACGAATGGGCAGCCCCTGGAGCATGTGCCAAGACGCACGCTGCTGCTTGCATTGGGCTCGCGCGGGCCACCCCAGAGCCGCCCAGGGAGCCCAGAGGGTGCCAGTTCTCCACCCATGGGCAGGGGAGGACAGCAAGGTGAGGGCAGCGCGGGGGTGCCAGAGACTGCGCGGGCGCTCACCGGCAAACTCGGACCGCACCACCTCTCCTCCTCCCCCTCCCCCTCCCGCCCCCCCTCCCCTATCCCTCTCTCTGTTCCCCTCCCCCTCCCTTCCCCCTCCCCCTTCCCCCGCTCTCACCGGCAAACTCGGACAGCACCAGCACGCCGGCGTTGTCGCTCTGGCACGCCACGTACTCGTAGCTCACCAAATTCATGCCGTCACGCTGCAGACAGAGCGCCCGAGCATCACGAGTCGAGTGGGGTGTTGGGGTGGCTCTGGCTCGGAATGGGCTCCAAGTGGGGTTAGGTTAACCCTAACCCTAACCCTAACCCGCACACCAAGTGCACCTGCGGCAGGCGCACGCCCTCCAGCCCTAGCAACAACACGCTCGCCCCCACGCGCGGACGTGCGCACCAGGCTGGTGATGAGCGCCACGTCCGTCACGGCGTACAGCGCGCAGAGCTCGGTGAAGCTGAGCGACGTGTCGAGGTGGTAGATGGGCACGTAGGTGAGCGTGCCGAACGCGCCGTTGATGCGCCCGACGATCTCGTGCACCATGGAGCGCAGCTTTTGGTACTCTGGCACGTCCGTGCGTGAGGGCACGGCAATCTGCACCAGCAGCACCTACGGGCGCGGGCATGGCGTGGGCGTACGAGGGAAGCGCATGTGGTGAGAGAGCAAGGAGCAGGCGGGCAGTGCCGCAACGCACGGCGCTGGGCTGCGCCGGCGGCAGCGCCTCCAGGCCGCGCGTGGAGCCTTGGGTCGCCCCGCCAAGGTGTAAAAAACAGATGCGAATCCCGCAACACACGCACGCACGCACGCGCATGGAGTCCATGCGCGCCCACACCTTGTCCCGCCACTCGGAGTGGTCCTCGAGGAACTTCTCAAAGGCCAGCAGCTTCTGCGGGATGCCCTTGACCATGTCCAGCCGGTCAACGCCCAGCATGATCTGTGCAGAGGCGCGCGCGCAGCATCCCACTAGCCCCCACGGACGCGGATGAGCACGATGTGCGGCTAGGCTCGTCGTGCGAAAGATTCCGCGAGCCATGAGCGCGGCGGCGCGAGGCGATGCCTCGCCAGTAAAGGCCCAGCGGGCGCAACGGGCCAGACCCTAGCCCCGCTGCCCCGCCAGAACCCTAACCTTGCGGCCGGCGTAGCGGTTGAGCAGCTTGGCCACGTGGCTCTGCACCTCGTCCGTCTCGAGCGCGCGCGCGAAGCGCTCGGGGTCGATGCCGATGGGAAAGGTGCCCACGCGCGTGATGGTGCCGTTGTTCTCGACGCCCTCGGGCGTGCCCTGCGGAACGCGCCCCAGGCACCGCCGCAGCGAGCAGAACAGATGACGAAGGGGAGGGTGAGGGAAGCAGGCAGCACGCAGCTCGGGTATGCCCTGCACGCGCCCGGCGGCATGCGGGGTCGGGAACGGCGCCATGTGCAGCACCACCCTTGCGCTGCGCAAATGGCGCCTGATGCGCCGTCCCCGGGCCTGGTACAACAAGTGCCCGGGGCGCCGGTGGGGCGCCAGCAGGCCCCCGCACGCCCCTCTTGCCCGCAGCACGCACCTCGAGGCCCAGGATGCGCGTGCAGCTGCTGATGAAGTGCCTGCTGTAGTCGTACGTGTGCAGGCCGATGAGGTCGGCGCCCAGGACCGCCCGGAGCACCTCCTCCCGCACGGGCAGGGTCCGGTAGATCTCTGCGGGCACGCGGCGGCGGCGACGAAGAAAGGGCAGCGTGCGGCTCGTTCCCGCATGGCGCGCCTGTGCCACCGCGGTCGTTGCAGGTGTGCTCCTCTGCCCTGGCGCACGGCGGCCAGAGCTCGGCCCAACGTTCTCCTCTTGACCACACAAGTGCGAGCGTGCCCACTTGACGTGGGGAAGGGCTCGGGCCAGCGCGCGACAACCCAACGCGCGCCTCACCTGACGAGGGGAAGGGCGTGTGCAGGAAGAAGCCGACCTTCATCTTGGGCACGGCAGCCTTGAGCAGCGAGGGAAGGATCATCAGGTGGTAGTCCTGCACCCACCTGCGGCAGCCCCAGTGCGCGAACAAGCGGCGCAGGAACCACGAGCAGAATCTCATGAAAGTTCCTTCCAATGGCCAGCTGCTCTCGTCCCAGAACGACTAGCACACTGGCATGGGGATGCAGAAAGGCGCCTCTGCTTTGCCAACACGTCGCAGCGTGCAGAGCAGTCATGCCGCAGCGTGCAGAGCAGAGCACCCATAGCGCAGACCGCGGCGGGGCGGCGGGGCTGGCACGCACATGATGTCGTTGGGTTGGTAGTTCTCCAGCACCACGTCGGCAAAGCGCTGGTTGGCCACCTGCGAGGTGGGTGGTGGTGGGAGAGGGAAGATGGCACGGCATTGTGTCGACACGCTCAGTCACTGAGTGCTCAGTCACTGAGCGAGCAAGAGGATCACGACTCGGGAGGCAGGTGCTTCGTGGCCCGGTGCTCGCTGGCTGCCAACGTCCAACCGCCGCCCACCGCTTGGCAAGCGCGCACACCTGGTACGCCTGCCACTGCAGCTGCATGGCGCGGTGCTCGCTCATCTTGAGCCACGAGTCAATGTTGAGCGGCACGTAGTGGAAGAGCGGCCACAGCACGCTGTTGCAGAAGCCGTTGTAGTACATGTCCAGCTGCAGGGCACAGCACGCACAGCACGCACCAGCCTCCCAGCGCCTGGGCTCAGCGTCTGCCGCCGCTGGCAGCCATCCACAGGGCAAGGCGGAGCTGCGCCCACCGACTGGCGGGGCTGGCCAGGCATGGCAAACTCGCCAGCGTTGGCTTTGCATGCGCCCGCCCGCCGTCGAGCCCTCCGCCAGGCTACGCCCTTCCGCCCTCCGACCTTCCGCCACCAGGCACACGCTCTCCAGCATGGGCTCGATCCACACCTGCCCTCCCGCCTTCCCTCCTTTTGCTAGGCGATGCCCTCTGTTCACCTCGCTCCCCCTGCCTCACCAGCATGGGCTCGATCCACACCCACCCTTCCACCTCCCCTCCATCTGGCCCGGCGGCGTTCTCCCATCCCGCCCTCCTCCCTCGTGACACACCAGGCGTGGCCTCACCAGCGTGGGCTGGATCCACACCTGCCCTCCCGCCTTCCCTCCTTTTGCTAGGCGACGCGCTCCTCCTCTGTTCACCTCTCTCCCGCCCCCCCCCTCTCCTCACCAGCGTGGGCTCGATCCACACGGGCACACAGCCCTCCTCGAGCAGCAGCGCCGTCAGCTCGTCCCTCTCCTTGCCCGGCTTGACCCAAATGCCTGCAAGGCCCAGCGCCGGAGGCACACACAGGGCGACGGCTTGGAAGGAGCCCAAGCCCGCGCGCGTCCACGAGTGCCTTGCCGCGCTGCAGCAATTGTGAACGGAGCACGCGCACCTGGCCATCCGATCCACACGGTCTTGTAGGTGCTGACGCCCTTGAGCGCGCTGACCAGGCCGCCGGCACTGACCTGTGCTCGTGCAGGTTTGAAAGAGGGTGGATGGAGCCCTGGTGACGAGGGGTCATCCCGCCTCAGCTGGCAGTTGGCGGCGGGCCGCCCACCCGGCTGTGGCGCACGCACCTGCAGCTGCCAGTGGCCCTGCGGGTCCTTGGTGCACGTCACGGGCAGGCGGTTGGCCACCACGCAGAGCCGCTCCTGCTGCGCGCCGGCGTCGGCGCCGCCCCCCAGCGTCAGCGGGTCTTCGTAGGCCGCCTCGTCGTAGTCGAGCTGCACGTGGCTGCGGTTGCGCCGCATGTGCGCCTGCAGCAGGCGATCTGCGTGGCATCGCAAGCGCCCCCAGCACCAGAAGAGCAGAGCTGGAGGCACGATTGGCGTCGCCCAGGGTCCTGCTCTCCGACTGGCCCCAAGGCGGTGGTGCGCGCACCGACGCGGCTGCTGGCGCCCGTGGGCAGCGACGACATGAGCGTGTCATCCTCGTGTTCGTCAATCACAGGCTCGACGCCGGCCATCGGCAAGCTCATGGCTGCAGCGGACGTGGCAAGGAGGCTCGCATCGGCTCGCCGCGTCAACAGCGCCACGCCATCCTATGCCGGACGAGCTGCTCCTCGCTGCCGCTGCTGCTCACCGCTGCTGCTGCTGCGCGGTGCTGAACGACTGCATGGCGGAGGCACACCTGGGCCCCAAGGAGAACCTGCCGCACGGCGTGCAGAGCGTGTGTGCGATAGCAGGCACCCTACCCCCTCTTGCCCTCCGCCTCTCCACTTGGGCAGGAGGCTCAGTTTACTCGTGCAGCTGACCACCATGGCGCGGCGCCTGGCGTGCACGGGCCTCACGGCGCTGCAGCAGCCCGCTTTCCTGCAGCAGCTGGCGCCACTGGCCCAGTTGGGCTGCAGCAGCGGCGCATCACGCCACTACAGCAGGAGGAGCGAGGAGGAGGAGCAGCCCCAGCAGCAGGAGCAGCAGCAAGGCCAGCAGCAGGCGCTGCCATCGCTGCCCAGCCTGCTTCGCGCGAGCAGCGGCGCGGGCCGCACGCTGCTGCCGACGATGGGGCTCCAGGCGCCGGGCTCCGCGTGGGGCAATCTGCAGCAAGTGCGCGGCATGGCCGGAGGAGGCCTGGACCCCACGACGGCCGAGAACACCTGGCTCGCGTACAAGAGCAAGTACGCGGAGGAGAAGCCCAACGATCTGGGCCAGGCCATGTACGCGCTGATCCTCACGTTCGGCTTCTCCTGGTGGCTCAACTCCATCTTTGCGTACCCGCCGCGCGTCGCGCTGATGCTCGGCGTCGTCTTCTGTGAGTGCGCACCGCGTACGTCGCGAAGCGCCGAGCAGCTGCCGACGCGCGATCAGCGAGGCGCCTGGGGGGCGCGCTCCGAGCTGTTCCACGCTCCCAGGGGAAGCACCTGATGAACGCCTGCGCGTGCCCTGCTCCTGCTGATGACGGTGCAGATGTGCTCTACATGCGGCGCTGAACAAGTGCGGCTCACCCGCGGAGGATCAGCGGCAGCGGCTGGACGGCGGCGACGGGGGCCGGGCGACGGGCACCAGCACACACTGCTGCTTCACCCCTGTAGATGATTCCAGTGGTTCCTGGATGTTCCGGCTTGCACACTGCTCGGCTCGGGCAACGAACGTGGCGCGCACGACGAGGAGCTGAGCAGGAGCGCAGCAAACACCCAGTGGGGCGGGGGGCGAGGCCAGCACCGTGGGCTCCTCTGCACACATGTGGTGGGTCAGTCGTACGCCAGCGAGTCGGGGTCGGCGCTGGGGTCGGGCCGCTCGCGCGGGTTGGCCGCCCGGCGCGCGCGCAGCACCGTCTCGGGCACCTCCTGCAGGGCGCCAGCGGGGCTACTGATGCCGCTGGCGGCGGCCTTGCTGGAGCGGCGCTTGCGGGATGCCGGCGCCGCCGCTGCCGCTGCTTCCTCGCCTGCGTTTGCACGCGCAGACAGAAGGCAGCAGCGTGCCCCACACTGCGACGCCCGCGGCAGCCAACGCAAGCAGATGCAGGGAGAAGCACCGCCAGTTGAGCGCACCTGTCGGTTGCCCATCTGACGCGGCGGCCTTGGACCTCGCCCGGGTCTTGCGCACCTCCAGCATGGCCTGCGTGCGGCTGGGCGCCTCCGCCGGCTCCTGTGCCGCCTCCACAGCCCCACCCGCCTCCTGCTGCTGCTCCGCCCGCTTGGCCGACGACCGCCGCTTCCTGGCCGCCGGCGCCGGCGCGGCCTCCGCTGCCGCTGCAGCAGCCACCACGCCGGGCTCGCCTGTGGCGTCCGCGTCGCTGGCGCTCTCGCCGTCGCTGCTCGACTCCCCGTCCTCCATGTCGCTGCCTAGCCGCGTGATGCCCAGGCGGCCAGCTGGCGGCGGCGACCGGCGCTCCGCGCCGGCCGGCGCTCTGCTCTGCCCGACGCGCTGGCTGCCGCCGTCCTCCACCTCGTCGTCGCTGATGGCGCCGCCCCAGCCCGCGAACCGCGGCTGCGGCGGCGGCGGCGACTGGTCGGCGCTCGCGGCCCAGCCGCGCTGCTGCTCCCGCGCTGGGGCCCGGGCACCAGCGTCGCCCTCCTGCTGCCCCTCCTGCTGCTGCCGCTGCTGCAGTTGCTGCTGCTGGCGGCGCTGCGCCTCGCGCGCCCTGGCCACCTCGGCCACGTGCGCCATGCGCGGGTCGTGCTCGTGGCAGATGCAAATGACCTCGGGCCTGCGGGCACGGCCAAAGCAGCGCCCCCGCTCCTCCCAGCCGCCAGCGCAGCACAAGAGAGCACATCCTGCGCTGCCCCGTCTCTGGGCGCTCACTTGACGTTGTTGAAGGCGCGGCACAGCCGCCGCACGCCGTCCATCACGGCGCGCTCCACCGTCGACAGCGGCGCGTTGGGGGGCAGCCTCGCCACCAGCGCCACCACCTCCTGCGTGCACCACACGCACACATGCGGCAAACGCGGCGCCAGGTGATCAGCGCCGTCGTCCCTGGGGCGCACGGCCACCTTCGACTCTCGTGGCCCTGGAGGCTCGACTGCGTCGCAATATTCGCGCGCACCTGCAGGAGCTCGCCGCGCAGGCGCCCCCGGTCCGTCCACATGCCGCGCGTGGTGACGCGCACGGTGCCCTGCGCGAGCGAGCGAGCGCGCGCGCGCTCAGCGGGGCGTCAACCTCCTCAGGCAGGGCGTGGCGGGACCGGACCGGCGCGCCCGCATCCCACGCGCCGCCGCGCTGGACGCTTGCGTCCCCGCTCTGCTCGCGCGCCACCCCACACGCCAAAACTGCAGACCTTGGCGACCCTTCACTATCGAGCTGCAGCACCGCGACGCCATGCGGCGACTTCACGCGGCGACGACGGAACCCGGGATCAGCACGCGCACAGCGCGCCAATCAGCGCACCTGCATGTTCCGGGCGGTGCGGATGACGTCCACGCCCACCACCACCACGCCCTGGAAGGCCAGCGTGGTGCGCTGCGCCAGCTCCATGTCCTGCGCCACGCCACAGGGCGCACCAAGCCCCCAGCAGGCTTAGCCTGCAGCACGTGATGATCTGACGGGCGACGATCCTCCTGCTGGCGGGCCGCGTTGCACCCGTCCCTGCCCCCGCAGCGCAATATGCCCGCGGGGCGCCCGCCTTCCCCACGCCACAGAGCTCTCGGCTCTCAGGAGCGCAGGCCTGCCGCGCCGCGCAAGCGCCGCCCCCCGCACCTCCTGCGTGCCGGTGCCGCGGTTGCCGTCGTTGAAAAAGTTGGTCAGCGCCACCTCGCCCAGCACCGCCATGGAGGCCTTGGCCGCGCTGCCCGACGACACAAAGTTGCGGCTGCTGAGCTCGTGCACACCCAGCATCTGCCCGTTCTTGATCACCTGCCACACGCCGGCGCAGGCAATCAAGGCAGGCGGCAGCACCATGACACCAGATCGCGAACGTCGACGGCGGACGACGATGACAGCGACGGCGAGGACGACACGTGACTGCAAGCCCCAGCACTCGGCAGTCTGCGCGCATCGCCCTCTGCGTGCGCATGGCGCCCTGCGCAGTGCTGCTGCGCTGCAGGAGCCGGAAGCGTCCGTCGGATGCCTCCTGCGCCGCAAGCCACGCACCGAGCAGCGCTGCACGCCCGCCTCCTCTCGCGCCAGCCTGGCGTGCTCCGTCAGGAAGGCGTACTCGCCGTGCACCTGCAAGCGCAGCACACGCAGCACGGGCACGTGACGAATGCTCTCGTGCTGCCTTCCAGCTCAGCGCGTCTGTCAAAGGCTGGCAGGACACGTGGAGGAGGGAGCGGCGCGGGGGCCGGGCGCGCACCGGCAAAAAGTGCTGCGGCTTGACGAGGCGCATCACCTCCTTGAGCTCCTCCTGGTACGCGTGGCCTGCTCAGGCGACGCGGCAGCGACAGGCGCACGCAGCTAGCGTCAGGCCACGCGATTGCAGCGCTGGACGCGGCCACGGGGAATTCCGCTTCGCAGCAAAGCAGCGATCGCTTTGCTGCAATCGCTCAAAAGAGGGCACGCGACAGCCGCAGCGGACAGCAGGCGCCGGCCCACGCCTTCATTTCTCGCTCACCCGAGGTGTGCAGGTTGTCGCCGCGCCCCTGCACCACCCCTCCCTCCCTCTCTCCCTCTCTCTCTCCCTCTCTCTCTCTCCCTCTCTCTCTCCCTCTTCCCCAGAGCGCGCGCTCACCCGACGTGTGCAGGTTGTCGCCGCGTCCCTGCACCACGCGCGCGCCCAGCAGAGCCAGCGAGTTGAGCATCTTGGACACCTGGGGCTCGTTGCCAGGGATCACCTTGGCGCTGCGCGCGGCGCAAACACGCGCACCGGCCAAAGCCCACGGGTCACGCGCAGCGCCTCCCTGGCACGCCGGCGAACCAGCCACCCAGGCGCACCCTGCGACACAAGCTGCGTTGCGCGCTCCAGGCAGAACGCCCCGCCTCCTTTCCTGTGGAGCAGCAGGTCACACTCACCTGTCTGTGGGCCCTGTGGAGCAGCAGGTCACACTCACCTGTCTGTGGGCCCCGTGGAGCAGCAGGTCACAGGTGACACCTGTCTGTGGGCCAAACCACGAGCAACACAGAGCCCCGCCGCTCACCTGTAGAGCAGCAGGTCGCTCTGGCGGATCTTGAGCTGGTGCGAGCCGCTGCGCGCCGCCTTGGTCAGCTGCGCGTTGGGCTCGCCCTGGGAGCCCGTGCTGACGATGATGACGCTGTTGGGGTCGTGGTGGCGCAGGTGCTCGGGGGCGATGAGCTCCTGCGGTGGACAGGACAGCAGCCACCAGCAGCAGCGACCCAGTCATCCGTTGAGCGCGAGCACGCATGCTGCAGGGTGTCTGCTCCACCTGCATGCCCTGGTGTGCCTCACCACGGCACGCGGACACACACGTCGCCAGTAGGCACGGCGGCGCCACAGCCACGCAGCGCGGCACGGCGCCCATGCGCCGCGCCGCGTCACCACGCAAGCCCCGCGGCCCTTCACGCGGACGCAGCGCGCTCAGCGCGGGGCTTTGGAAGCGCGTGCTCACCCTGGGGTCGAAAGGCGCGCGGCCGTCCTGCCAGGCGGCCTCCAGGTAGTGGCTGAGCGAGGCGCCGATGAAGCAGATCTTGCGGCCCGAGGCGTCCGCCGCCGCCTTGACGCTGCGCGGCACGTGGATTAGTCGTGGCGGGCGCAAGGCTGTGAGGTGGGGCACTGGAGTCTAACGCGCGAGGGCGGGCATGTGCGCATCCAGCAAGAGCGAGTGGGGTGCCGATTGGGGGACCCGTGGGGGACGCACCCGTAGAGGCGGGCGAGGTTGGAGGCGAACTGCGTGATGATGACGCGCCCCTTGCCCTGGTGCGCCAGCACCTGCGTGGAAAGACGCAACGGAAAGGTGCGTCTGGGGTGCCTCGGACGCACAGAAAGCCCACGGCCCCCAAGGCCCATCAGCAGGCCTTTGGGCCTGTCTGACGCCCCAGGAGCAAGCGCCGCGGCGGGGCCTCCCGTCCCCCTCGTCCAGCGTGCCTCGCGTACACCTGCCTTGTTGATGATGGAGTCGCGCACGACGGCCTCGCTGGTGGTGCGGCCGGGTGACAGCACGTTGGTCGAGTCGCTCATGAAGAGAGCCACCTTCTCCTTGCCTGCGGGGCGCAGCGGCACGCACGGCACGCCCTGAGCGTCGGCAAGAGCGCCGCCTCCGCCTTGCGTGCGGGACGCCGCGTGCGGCGGGCGTGGCCGTGCTCAGGGCGCGCCGCCTCCTTGCCCGCAGGCCCGCGCACCGCCGACGGCGCAGCCCACACGGCAGGCACGCGAGAACAGCTACCCAAGAGGGCCGTGCGCGACGTCACGGCCAGAGCGAGTGCCCCCCGCCCTAGGTCAGCGCGACTCACTGAGCAGGTCGAAGGTCTCGCGGTCAAACTGCTGCCCGTCCAGCGGCGTCTCGTCAATCTTCCAGTCGCCTGCGCGCAGCACGTGATCGTTGTGCGTGATCGTTGCCTTGAAGCTGCTGATTCGGCGGCCGCGCGGCAGCAGTCACAGGCAAGCACATGCAAGCACGTGCTCGGCGGCGGCTCACCCGTGTGCACAATGGTGCCCTCGTCCGAGCGCATGATGAGGCCGCAGCAGTCGGGGATGGAGTGCGTCACGCGGATGGCCTCGATCCTGCGCCAGCGCAACACACACAGCAGGCGCGTGCTCGTTCGCCCCTGCCACCGCCACCGCCCCGCCACCGCCACCGCCCTTGCGGGCTGCATGCGCACGAGAGAAGCCAACCGCGCAAAACGACCCCCGCCGCCCACGGCGAATCTCACTCGAAGGGGCCGGCCTGGAAGGGCTGCCTCATGTCAAAGGTCCTGAACCGCTGCTCGTCAAACAGCGAGAACTCGGAGAGGCGCTTCTTGATGAGCTGCATCACGAACGACGTGGCGTAGATGGGCGTGGAGGGGTCCAGCGCCGGCACCACCTGCGTGCATGCGACGCGAGGGTGGTGCGGAGGGCGTGACGCCAGCGCCCGCAAGCCACCTCCTGCCGGCCGGTACGCCCAGGGCGGGACGCGCGCTCTCAGGGTGTGACCAGGGGGCTGCGGGCATGCCCCTTATGCTGCGCGCGCCGCGCCGCGCCGCGCTTGCTTCCTTTGCCCCCTGCCCCGCCGCGACCGGCGCAGCGGCGCCGTGGCGCGAGGGGAGGGCAGCGTGTGCGCATGAAGGGCTGGCGCGCACCCAGGGCAGGGCGCCGATGTGGTCCTCGTGGCCGTGCGTGATGACGAGCGCCTCGATCTTGTCGCGCCACTCGTACAGGAAGGACGTGTCGGGCAGGATCTTCTGCATGCCCAGGTCCGAAAAGCTGCGACGCATGCAAGGAGCACAGACGGGGCGCGTCGACATGCGCCCTCCGCGCTGTCAGCTGCTCACGCCGTCTCAGGGAAGCTGCAGTGCTGCCTTGCGTGACTACGTCGCTGCTGATGACCCAAATCCATGGTCGCTGCCCTGTGGCGGGTGCCGCAGCGCACCCCAAGTCGCCGCCCCGCCGAAACTCACTCTGGGAACATGAGGCCGGCGTCGAGGACGATGTAGCGGTCCCTGCAGCCGACCATCATGCAGTTCATGCCGATCTCGCCCAGGCCGCCCACCGGCAGCACCCGCAGCGGGGGCCCGCTGTCGGGCGGCGGGCCGGGGAAGGGCCGGGTGGTGACGGGCTGCAGCGAGCTGCCCAGGTGCTGCTGGCCGTCGCTGACCTTGAACAGCCTCAGCTTGCCTGGGCCTGAATGGGCACGCGCACACGGCCGCAGCGCCACACGCGCGGGTGATCGCGGCGGCGACGGGCGCAGGAAAAGCAGGGGACACAGGCAGTGCGATGTGCGCATGCTCACCACGCCATTCCACCTCCTTGGCGCGCCCTTCTTGCTGCTGCTGCTGCTGCTGCTTCCCCTTGCTGGCGCCGTCGAGCGATGGCGGCACGATGGCAGCCTCCACGCGCACACGAACGCGACGCTGGCACGCCCGGCGAGTGATGACGGCAGTGGAGGAGCGATGCGCGACCACCGGCAGCTCGCTGTGAGCCCCTGTCCTCGCTGTTCCGCCGCTGCGCATTTGCTGCGCCGTGCCACCCATCGCCCGCACGATCGCAGGCCTCCGCGCTGAGAGCCTTAACAGCTTGTGCTTAACTGACGCGCTTTCTGCTGCTGTGCTGCTGTGCGGTGAAACTGTTGATGGGCACGCATGCGTGTGGGCACGGCGCGCAACGTCCTCAGCTGCCTGCTCACTGTGGCTCGTAGCGCAGCTGCTGTCGTGCGCAGCACTGCTCTCGCAAGCTGTCGCACAGCAGCGCCCTCCAGGACCGCGACCACTCGTACACCTGTGCGGCAGATGCGGGCGGCGATGGCGGCGACTGCGCGACGATCCCCGAGAGGTTGCAGCGCCGACGACAACAGCGCCACTCGCAGCCCACTATCGCAGAGGCTGCCACTCGCGATACCTGCGCAACGCACAGCGGCAAGGCGGCGCCACGAAGCGTTGGCAGAGGCGGGCCTGGCCACCTGGGGACCTGAAGCCCCTGCAGCCCCTGCAGCTGGAGAACTCACACGTTGTTTTGCGCCAGCGACATCCCGGCCACCAGCTCCGGGCCGTCCAGGCCGCGCAGGGTGCGAGCAAAGCGTGAAAACGTCGACTGATCGGCGCCGACCGATCAGCGTGTAGGCCTCTGCGCACGCACACACAGAGGCGCAACGCTTGCCCGGCGTCCCACACCACGCGCCTCTACCCCACGGACGCAACGACGCACCCACGAATGCCAGCGTGTTCTTGAAGTCCGTCAGCTGCGTCTCCAGCACCTCCATGTCGGGGTGCACCTGTGCAGCAAGGAACGAGCAAGTTGAGCCTCATGAGAGCCGCAGGGAAGCAGCTACGCGCACGGCCAACGCACCTTTTTCGACCGCGCCCACATGAACAAGGGGCTGCCTCGCCGCGTTTCGTCCGGGTCCACCACCAAAGTGAAGTTGAAGTCCCTGGCCGCCTGCGGCCGTGCCGCAACGACGTGGAAGGGCCACCGCGTCCCGAGGTGCTGGGAACTCCCCAGCCCCGCCAGCAACAATGAGCTGGCCCCGAGAGGGCTGCGCGCCGCACGCACCTGCTGGATCTCGGGCAGGTCGGCCTGCACGTCAAACGCCACGTACGCCACGTCGCAGCACGCCGGCACCAGCGACATGCGCCGGATCCAGCGGGCCCGCTCGAAGAAGACGTCAGCGTGGATGAGGCGCCCCTCAGCTGGGTACTTGCGGCCCGCCGTGTTGTTGACCTTGTCGCCGCGCCGGATGTGGATGGCAATGTACCTGCGTGTGGTTGCGAGGGGATGGGCCACGCTGCTGATCCTGGTGGCCGTGACGCGGGCAGGCGCCGATGACTCCCCGCCTCTGGCACCCGCCGCCCACCCGCACTCACTTGTTGGGCTCCAGTCCCAGCGCTCTCAGCCTGCACCTGGCCTCCTGCACCACCCAGGGCCGCGGGCAAAAGGCGTAGCTGGCCAGCGCCGTGCGCCACGCCGACAGCTTGAGCGTCGCGTCCACGTCGTCAAAGTGCGGCGGCGCGGGCACGCCGGCGCGATCCAGCTCGCCGCGCCCCGGGCTCCACCGCCAGTAGTGGTGGCTGTCGTTGTGCAGGCGGCGCATGAGGGCAAAGTTGGTGAGCAGGTCCCGCAGCCCGTGGTTGGACAGGTACCACGTGGCAGCTTGCGGCCCTGGACGCAAGAACCGGCGTGCGGCAAGGTGCAAGCCAAAGGTGAGGCGCCTGCGGCCGCTGTCGCGCTGCCCGCTCAGCTGGGTGCGACGCCGCCACGGGTGCAGCTCACCTGCAAAGACGTCCTGGTCCCGGGGGAGGGTGCGCTCGTCGGGCGGCGACGCCCGGTAGTCGAGCCAGGGAACACGGGCGCTGATCCCTGTCGGCGAGCCAGCCTGCAAGAGGGCAGGAGGGCAGGTGAGGCAAGAACCAGCTGGAGCCCACCCGGCTACCACCCTGGTGACGCTGGTGAGCAACAGGTGCCTTGACTAAGCACACCCCCGCACCTGCGCCCGGAGCGAGCACGCCTCCTGGTGCTCCATGTAGAAGTGCCAGGTGCGGGGCCAGCTCGTGTTGCGCGGCACAAACCCGAACGCATCCTGCGGTTAAGGTGCTCCAGGGCCAACACTGCCAGGTCACGCCAGGGCAAGCGTGCACGCGGTTCTGGGGGCGCGCTTTCCTCAATTGCGCATGCCGCACCTCGGGGTCGAAGATGAGCTGCCGCCCCGTGGCCACCGCCAGGCTGTGCGCAAAGTTGATGTGCTTGTTCTGCGTCCCCCTGCGTGCCCCCACCGCGCCGCCACACACAGGTCCTGTGCGAGCGCTTCCATGGACGATCACGTCACAAGACGTGGCAATGACGTGCTCACCAGTATGGCCATCCGTGCAGCGCCGTGCTGAAGACCAGCTTGCGCGTGCGCTGCGTGGCGGTCTGCCTCTGGTGCTGGCGGACGAGCTGCAGGTAGCTCCTCGCCAGCGGCGAGTGGCGCTTGTGCCACCAGAAGTCGCACTGCGGCACCTGGCATG
>VFQP010004020.1_pt1 | contig 14178 bp, 16 predicted proteins | sample 3512351 | NCBI WGS metagenome assembly VFQP01 (sample SAMN10412372, study PRJNA504923) | tailings metagenome | isolation source: Relicate 1 Philex TSF1 revegetated site | place: Philippines: Tuba, Benguet | collected 2017-08-29 | reverse complement strand
TCCTCTTTTCGGTGCCGGCCACAAGCTCTGGCGATGGGCAGTCGTTGCGACGCTTTTTCACGAGCCGTGTGGTAGCACAGTCCGAAGCATTTTGGGACTTTTTGGCAAGAAGTTCTGAATGCAAGTGTGAGTCAAGCTGATACGTGAAGCCACCACCAGCGCTGCCGCCGTGCACGGACGTGATGTCGAGCCGCTTTGCGTGTAGTTAACGCACGGAAAACAGCCAGCAGAGAGGAAATGAAGCTGACGTACCTGCGCGTCCTATGGCCAACGGACGAACACGAACACACACCATCAATGCGTGATGGTAAAACACAGAAATATGAGTGACACAGCGGTTTGGGTAATGATTTGGGCGAAACCCCAAATTAGCGCGCGTAATGAATGACACAAACGAATGAACAGAATGGAAACGCGCGCGTTCGCCCAAACTCGACTTCTTCTGTCACCATCCAGGCAGTGGCCGTGACGTTCTTGCTGTCCCGATAATGGCTTTCGTCGAGTGTGATCGTGTCGGCGTCAATGGCGTACCCCCACCCGTGGTCCTGCAGCACTTTGCGGAACACGACTTCGCACGTGTCGATGATTGTCACCGCCGTTGCGGCAGCTGCTGCAACGGGAGCGTTCTCAGACTGCTTCTCCGCGCCTGCAGTGTCGTTGCCGTCTTTCGAACCGCTGCCGCCGCCACCATCACCCGTCCACCACTTCCACAGCCGATACCCACCGTATCCGATGGCTGCCGCTATGCCAGCCACTGCTGCCAGGTCCCCAGAGGTGGACTTTGCTCATCGCACCTGTGCAGCCGGGACCGGATGAGACAGACATCGTGCAAAATGACGTCGGCAGGCCAAGGCCCATGTACATGTACACGCACACATGTGGTTGTTCTTGTTCAGCAGAACTCGCTTGTGCGCCGAAAATGCGGCCTCGCGCAACACAAACCCACGACGCGTGTTGCCAACGCTCTGTGTTCGTTGGTGCTTTGCTGTGGTTGCAGCTCCTCGCCCAAAGCCCCCCAACTCCCGTCCATCGTCCAAACCAACCTCCGAGCATCGTCCACCGTCCGTTGTTTCAGCACATCTCCACAAAAGAAACTCGTCGCCACTGTCAATGTCTGCAGGTGCTGAAGCACCTGCTGCTTCTGCGCCAAAGCTTCAGAGTACGTCGCATTGCATGCCCGCCCTGCACTGCACAGCAGTGCCCTGCACATCGTCGTGTTGTTGACGTTCTAATCGTTGGAACGTGTGGTGCGGGTGGTCGTTTCATAGTCGCTGGTGATGCCGCAGCGATCGTTGATGATGCCCCTCAAAAAGAGACGTCCAACACGTCGCCAAAAGCAAACAAAAATCTACAAAACACGATCGAAAACCAAAACAAGAAGATCATCGTCGAAGACATCAAATCGCCGCTCCCGCCTGAAGTGCCCTCAGCGGTGGTGCCGCTGCCTCTGCCGGGGCAGGTCCCGCTGCCAGGACAACTGCCGACACCGGGAAGTGGACTGTCCAAAGTCGAGCCGGTGGTGCCGCTGCCTGTCGCACCGCTGCCTGTCGCACCGGTGTCGGATGTGAAGCTACCACTGCCGAGCGAGCCGGCCACTCAACAAGCCGCAGCCACATCTCCTGCGCCTCCGAGCGCCATCGCCGCTGTGTTCCTGTGCATGCTCAGCGCGATGACTGCCATCGCAAACGGCCGCCGCAAGATGTCAAAGCGTCATCCGCAGTACCAAACGCGCCGTGCACAGGTGCAGCAGTGGAATCGCGCGGGTGCGCCGACGCTGCCCGTGGACGGCAATGCTGGTCCTCGTGAGCCGATGCTGTGCATACTGGCCAAACTGAATGCGGAAGCGCGTCAGTGGAATGAAGCAGTCGTGCGCATTCTCGTGTCGCAACTGCCGCCTCGCTGGCGCGAACGGTTCCCATCCGTGATGCTCACGGGTGAACCCGGTGACATCCGCAATCACCTGAGTGCTCAGCGCGGCTATTGTCAAGGCCGCATTGAATGCGCTCAGGCGGTCGTGCTGCCCATTTGGGATCTGCTCGATTGGTATTACGCTGCGGAACGTGCTCAATCGTCGAGCGCGTCAATGCCACCACTGCCGTCATGGTTTGTGGAGTGGGCCGCGTATCTCGGTATGACAGTGGACGAGTTGGTGGACAAACTGACGCGCTGTTACTTCTCGAAATTCAAAGAGTGTGCGACTCAGTACCAGCGCGGTTATTATGCGGGTGCCGTGATGCCGCTGCACGTGGTGACGATCGCAACGGATCCGGCACGTCGCGGTGTGCACTGCATTCCGAACGGTGATCGCAGTCACGGCAAACCGTATTTCGAATCATCGCGTCTTATTATGACGCCAAGTCAAAAGAGCCGTGGTGAAGGCAAAGAAGACCAAGCGCAGTCGTAAAGGTGGGCGAAAGCACAACCACATATCTATCCGATTGGATACAGCGCTGCGCCCGCGGTCGTGTCGATGCGTACCGCGGGTTGTAACTCTGCGCAGGCTTCGGCCTGCGCAGAGGAGCTGGTTCAAATCCAGCGCAGTGAATTCCCCCCGATTCGGATAAGATATGTATGCGTGTGTCAACGTAGCGTCCTATCAGATTCGGTGGTGCGTGCTGCAGGCAGGTAAGACGCGTGATGCAGTTTTCCTCACTGTTGTGTGTATGTTGCGCTGGGTGACGCGCGCGTGCGCGCGTGATCCTGATGTGTGCCGTCATGTGTGTGGATAGCGGCTCGGCGGGCGGCTTCCTCCTCCTCCTCGCAAGTCACCGCCTCGTGGCCACACCTGCGTGACCGCAGAGCCTGTCTGCCCGCCGTCGCTTCTCCCGGGCGTTGCAGCGCTCGCGTTTGAGAGTTTGTCTTGTTCCTGTTTCTTTTCTACAATCCATTCATCTCATCATGTGCTGTGGCGTGTATGTACTGACCTGTTGTGTCTATGTGTGCGTGCGATGGAGGTATCGCTCTCATGGCTGCTGTGAATGACGCATACATCGACGGCAAAATAACGGCAGTGGAGCAGGCTCCGGCCAAGCAAGATGAGTATGACTATCTTATCACTGTCACCGCAAGCAACACGGTCCACCAGGTAAAGTTCGCTCGATACATTGTGTTTTGCTTTGCTCATACAGTTGCCGCGTGCAGTTCAAAGCTCAGGGAGAATCGAGCCAAGTAAACACTCAAGTGAAGGTGACGAAAGAAGACATCAACGCAACGCTCACAGTCGGTGTCACGGTAAATTCACCTGACATCTGAATTGTGTTATTCGTTGCTCATCCATGGATTGTGCTGTTGTCTAGGGTCGTTTCTTCCACAACGCGAACAAACGACTGACGCGCGTCGACAATGCGCAGGGTGGCACTGTCTACCGCACGTTCGGATGGAAGTAGACGCTGACCCACCGGTGAAATGCGTGCGGCGACACAGCAACCAGCGAACTTGCAGAGCGTAGTGCCATCTCGCCTGCAACCGCCGCCGCCGTCTTCGGATTATGGCTTCTGTAAATACAAACAATCTGTCGTGATGCTCTGCTACGTTGCAGCGGCTGGTGCCTGAGTTTGCAATTGGCTAACCCTAACTGTTGCTGCCAAAAAGGGGGACCACATGTAGGAGCGGGTTGGAAAGGGCTGTCCCGACGCTGCACGCATCGGGTGGGATGTACGACATGTAGGACGACGGGTCAACAGCACACACTCGTTAAATGAATAGTTCTTAACGAACGACGCTTTTCTCGCTCCCACCGCGCGCGCACCGCTGAGCCCTGAGTCGAGGCAGACAGACAGACGTCATCACCACCAATTACCACCACCACACCGTACCGTACACTGACCGTACCTCCCGCCAACACCACAGAGATGGCGCGTCTGCAAGACCAAGCGTTCACGGTCTGTAGGGCGTGCCGGAAGCGGTACTCGGTGTATTGTGTGGCAGCCGATCGGCAACTCTGCACCAATGATTGGTGCGCACCTGCGCACTCCACAAGCGCGTGAGTGTCGAGCACTGCGCGTTACCACCGCAGCACTCAGCAACCCGTGCACAGCAGCCACACGCAGCGTTCGACCCACCCGCCTCCCTGATGGCTCTGTCTCTTGCGCAACGCCATTTGTCTTCCGCTCTATCGTATCGTCTCTTCCGTTCCTCTGTCTTCTGTCATTTGCTTGTTCTCTCCCACTTCGGGACCGACTGCACCACCAGCCGCTGCAGCGCGCGCGCCGGTCACGGGCGCTGCGTGCGCGGCGGCAGGTGCGCCGGACGGGCACCTCAGTACAACCTCACTTGGGCTCACAAACGGTAGCACGCGAACAGGAGCAACAGAGAAAATTACCTTGATTGGTGGCGCTAGAGCGCGCGCGTCTGCCGGCCCCATGGTGACGGGGAACAGACGGTCTGGTGACGACTACTGCGTACATGTATGTATTGGTTTGTTCTTTTGTCCGCGCTGTTTCGCATGATGACGGGGCGTCTCTTCCTCAGCGGGGCGTGCGCTCCAGCGGTCGAGGAAATACTCCCCAATTTTGCGGTTTACCACAGAGCACCGTTTTCCACCACCCCTTATTAATAGTGTTTGGTCGCTGCAGTTGCTTTGCTGCGGCTGCTGTGGCGCAAAAGCTGGAGCCTCCGAACGAGCGTTCCAAGATACATGGAAAGATTGGAGAGACGCCGCTCGCAGAGTTAGGCGCTCTCCACAACAGCCGCAGCGCGTGCGCAGCCCCGCCGTACGGACTGGCAGGGAGCAACGAACCACTAGTCCCTTGCGCAGTGGACGCCGCTTCTACAGCGGGAGCGGTGGCAGCTCTGGGACAAGTTGCAGTCGGAGGCGACGCGCTTCTGTGCCGCAGCGGCAGGGTGACGGCCGCATCGTTTTTCGCGTGATGACAGGTGCGCGTGTGGTACTTCAGGCCGGTGGGCAGGTATCCGCCACCGCCGCCTTGTGATGCGCCTGCAATTTTCGTGACCAAATACGCGGCGGTGATGCCGCCTTCTGGTTGCAGTGGTGGTCGCAGGCTGTCGCCGCTGCCGGTGTGGTTTTGCGATCGGCTGATCGGCCTCCGGAACGACTGCGTCAGCTGCAGCCGGGCCACCACAATGCCTCGAGATAGGTCTGCGCGAAGCCCCCCATTATGCCACCCAAGAGCGCGCAGCACGTCAGCCAGCAGTGGCACACACCAGCTGAAGCAAGCTGTCGTCCTCCGCCGTCCACAGCAGCAGCGCCACTTTCAGCGGCGCGTCGGAGGCGGCACCCTGGGTAATGTCGCCTCCTAAACCGAATCGTACATCATGTCGTCTCGAATCTGAGCATACACACACTCGCGGGGTCAGCACACCGGCAATCGAGAACGTCGCAGCTCAGCGCGACGCAGCAATGGCTGGCAGAACACGTCCGTGACTCGCGGTGGACTTGCACCACCATCGCTTGACCGCGACGTCGTCGGCTGACGGCGGCGCGGCCGAAGTGACCGGCTGACCCGAAGAATCGTTTGACGCCACCCTCCGTGGCGGAGAAACTCAAACACTGCCGAGAACTAGACCTTGACCCACTCGCGCAACGGACGGTCGCGGAGATGCGCACACCCATCCACTGGATGGGTGTGTGAAGGAACACAGTTTGTTGAGAACCGCATTAGAGGTATGTGATCTGACCGTTGTGACGGGGTTTAGGCTCGTTCGTACGCACCAAATCGGTGAGCCACCACACATAGAACGTCCGGCGGCGGTGCCACGCGTCACTCATCACGTGTTTGAGTTTGTGACGCAAGTCCGCCGTGCTCATTCCGAGCCGGCCCGCGATGGACTGGAACTGAGCGGACGGCTTCCCGTCCTCAGGCCATTCATCAACCATCCGCAGGGTAACGGGGTCGAGCTGGAAGGTACCCCGCACATACGCAACGCCATTGCGTACGAGCTTTGCGACCGTCCGGCGACGGCGCGGGCGGCGTGTCGTGATGATTCCCACGCCGACGTTCATCTCGAGGGCGGCATTGACGGCATCGATTTCGGGTGCGTAGTTAGTGGAGACGTTGACCGCGTCACGCTGGTCGTTGTCACGGACGAGTCCGGGCTTGCAGGTCTTGGTGTTCGTTTTCGGCATCTTGAGTTTCTGACCCGCATTTGACCGGCTGCTTGCGCACGAAAGAAGAAACGCGTCATCATTGCGCTGCAGTGGCATGTACACTGTACACGTCCCATGTGCTTAGTCTCTTCTGGCGCAAGCGATGAGGTGGTGCGCCACAGTTCGCAGGGGGCAGGCCGTTTCACCGCGCAGATGATGGTCGACACCAAGGCTTCAGGGCCAGACACTGAGGAGCTGCGTCGCGAGTTCGAAGCTGCCGGCGTGTTGTCACGCCACAGCCACTGCCAAACGGCATCGCTGCCAGGCTCTCCAACAACACCTGCCCCGACGCCCGTGGCCCTGCTGTCGCTGCGGCGCGTGTCGGAGTCCGGCGTTGCTGCATGCAGCGATGCGGCTGTGGGTGGTGCCGCTGGTGCGCGGATTGAACCGCCCGCCAGCCTGGAGCTGGCGTCGACTCGATACCCATCCACGCAGTCTCAGCAGCCGACCTTGAGCGCGTACTCCGGGAGCGCGGTAGTGGTGCACGTACGCAACCCGACGTCCGCGCGAGCGCCGGTGGTGGTGCCTGCAGCAGTGCCGGCGGTCCGCTCGCGTGTGCTGTACGCCCACCGGTACGGCGACACCTACGCGCGCGCGGTGTGTACTCGGGATCGCCGGCCGTGCGCGTGGCGACGCTTCTGTTCGTGGCCATGGTGTTGATCGGAGCCGTCACGGTGGCCGCAGATCCGACGCAGTGCGCCAGCGGGTGTACGCGCGATGCGTGTGTCGTCAACAGCCCGTGGGGTCGCACATACCCGTGCACGTGCCCCGCCGATTCGTATGCCTCCGGCAGCAGCAGCGGCTGCAGTAGCGGCGGCGGTGTTGTGACGACGACGACCTGTGACGACAAGCACTTCGGGCCCAATGGCAAAGCCGGTGTCGCGCTCCTCTGTCGGCGTTGCCGGGCTACTGATTCAGGCGTTCATTGCGGGCTGTGCGGGTGCGGGGTGTGCAGCCTGTGCGCCTGCGTTGAGCCCGTTCTCGTCGTGCCTCACCACCACCCCGCACTGAACATCAGCACGCAGTACTGCGACCAGACCCGGCCCATTCCCACGCAACCGCAACCCGTTATTGAACCCAACTAAACCCCCCACTACGACTGCAGCAGCAGCGCCCACCACAGCATCAGCCTTCACGACTTACCGCCCGTAGCTCCTCTGTCTCGATTCTTCCGCCCTCAATCCTACATGTAGCCACTCGATACCCACAATCGTCATACTACCTGTGTTTTAAAATCCGTTTCACGCATGGAATGATCGTTGTGACTCACTGCTGAGGCGGGATTGATTGCAAAGCCAGCAGCGGCTCTGGCTAGGCAGGTGCGGAGCGGGTTGTGTGGATTTCCGGGTTGAAAGGGCTAACTCGCGGTCTGAGCAGGGCTGACCCGGTCGGGAGACGTTAGAGTTAGGGGCATATCGACAGAGTTTCAAACTAACGACCAAATCCCACCCCAACGACAAAAAGCTCGCCCTATCGACCAAAAGTCGCCCCAACGACAAACCCAGCCAGCATGAGCGCAGAACACTCTAGCAGCAGCACGGACAGCCACCAAGGGAAAGGGAACATGCTCTTTTATGACAGAAGTTCAGCAGGCAAAACGCGAATGAATAGACCAAATTTACAGACAGTGCTCTCTGGCATGCGACTGCACCACAGTACCCAATACGACTGCTGGGAATGACACAGCCAACGACAGACCGCCACCGCCATCCGATTCCAAGGCGACCGGGGCAGTCGCAACGAGTTGGAGCGCACTCAGCGCTGGCCTGTTGTGCTGTAGTGAGTCGGAGTCACCACGTGCACATTGTGACCCGGCTGCGCCACGAACACAACGGGCTGCCCGTACACTGCAGCCGGCTGTTGATTCACATAACTAACCTGCTGCTGCGGCTGACCATAGCTCACACGCTGCGGTGGAACGGGTTGCACCCCGGGGTGTTGTTGTTGTTGGTGTTGCGGGTGCGGCGGCACGACCGACACCTGAATGTCGTGTGGCGACGTCGAGCCGTTCGTATCGGGCTACGGTTGTAACAGCGGCTGCGGATAGGCCCAGAAAGTGTCCGGGCGATTGGTCGGCTTTTCCGTGGGCGGTGGCGGCGAACCGGGTTCACGCACGGTGGGGGACGGCGAATCGTCAAACGGCTTGTCGCGGTTGGACCAAAACTGCAAGCCCGACAGCTTTTGCGTGTACGCCCACTGTATTGTGAGGACGCCGATGCGCACCACAACCGCCGACAACTGACTGGGCACATAGAGTTGGAGCAGTTGCTTGCCGTCACGCACAGTGGTGACAAGGGATTGGATGATGACGCCCAACCAGATAAAGTTGGCCAGCGTCAAGACAACGACCATCGTCACGCCACAGCATTGGCGCATGCAGCTGCTGCCACACCAGTCGTACTTGAGAATCGCTTTCACGACAATCGGTGCCACTCCGCTGTACAGCAACGGCACACAAGCGAAAAAACACAACACAGTAGTGAGCGAGTGTGAGCAAACGCTGGCGAATTTGGTGGAGGCGGTGCTTGCGTGCCGCGCGTATGCTGCTGGTGCTCACGCCAAGAGAAAGGTAACGAGTGCGTTCTGCCGCAAGGACACAAAGAACGCGGACCCACATTGTCAAGAGACATTAGGAGTGGAGGCGCGCATGGGTCAGGTGATTTTCTACCACGATGATGGTATTGGGGGAGTCGCTGGACGCGCACGCGGTCAGTGTCGACGCCACGGAACACATCAGATTCACCGGCGCTGTACCGTTGGCGCACGGCGGACGGCGATCGCTGCCGCTTGATGAGACCGCGCTGACACCCGGCGGCAGACACGACCACACACACGGCACCTCTTTGAGCTGATCGATTGTGGAGGGCGGCGGCGCACCGGCCACGTAGTTCCAGCACGTGCGAAAGCCCGTCGTCGACGCGTTCGGGTAGATGTACCACGACTTGAGGTTGAGATTGTCGACTGACTGGTTGGCCTGCACGCCATCACACGCATTGGCGCCGGGCCAGTCGGTATGACAGTTGCTCAAGCACTCGCGCGACCGATCGCATGCTTGAGTTTGGCCCACCTAAAGATCAGTACCGCAAAACACAGCACCAGCACCAACACACAGTCGAGAAGCAGCACGCGTGAAGGGCTTCAGGCATGCGCTGTCGTCGTCGCGCTCGTATTGTGTCCTGAATGTGCGGTGTGCCGCGCGTGCAAGTGGGGGTGTGTACCGTCGGGATCAGCAGCGTACCGACCATGAGCGTCAGCAGCGTGGCGAACAGCATCACCGACCAGCGCGCCGCCGGACTCGACAGCTTGTGGTTGGCAGGCGCGGTGCAGCACGCCGGTGCAGCACTGCTGCGAGAACGGCAGCAGCAGCCATAGTAGAGCGTTTCGGCCATGATGGCCCAGTCGTGTTCCGCACGCAAGGCATGCTGGAAGTTGTCGTACGGCACCCCGTCTTGCATCTTCAGAATCATTAGCTTACGCAGCACGCAGCTGGTCTCCACTTTGGCCGGCTCCAAGCCCACGTCGTCAACGAACATAATGCTTGCGGCAGCGCTGCTGCTGCGATACACACCACCATCGCAGAAGCAAGCAGCATCGCAGCACGCAGCAGGCAGCAGCCGTGCTGTGAGCAGCGAATCGAAGAACGCAAACAACACGGGTGCAACACAGGGGTTCAGCACGGAAACAGAGAAACAGAGAGAACAGCAGCCAGCACGCAAACGAAAAGTGACGTCGGCGATTCTCTTTTGACCACTCCACCGTTGCGACTGGATTTGGCATCGCTGACGTGTGATCCTTTGGTTGCACTGGCATGATCACAGCGCTGGTACTGGTCCATCGGCTGTTGGCCTTCCGCTCGAGGTTGGAAACCCAATGCCGCGCAGCAAAGGCCGCTCATGCATCTCAGCCTGCTTGATGCCACGGTGGTGGTCGTTTTGAATGTCGTGTTGCATGTCCGTCGAGTGTTGTCCTGTCCGTGTTGTACGTCCGGTCCAGCGCACGTCGCGACCGTGGTTTACCGCCCAATGCTGTGCGGCGGGTTGTCCTGCACGCGCTCATGGTGGTGTCCTTTTCGGTGATCAGAGCCGACTCCGTATGGCCGGTTCCGTCAGCGCACGTCGTGGCCAGGCCAAGCCCGCATGTCAGCGCACTTTGTGAGCTGACAGATGTGGCTCCAGACCATCGCCTGTGTGTCTTCTCCATCCGTCGTCGTCCAACTGTCGCACGCAAGCACGACCGTACACGCCACAAGCAGGCGCACAGGGTTGGATGGGTTATTGCGTCGGCCTGGCGTCGGCGTCGGCCTGGCGTCGGCGTCGGCGTCTGCGTGGCGTCGGCGTCTGCGTGGTGTCGGCGTCTGCGTGGCGTCGGCGTCTGCGTGGCGTCGGCGTCTGCGTGGCGTCGGCGTCAGCGTGGCGTCGGCGTCGGCGTCGGTGTGTGGCGTGGCGGTGGCTGGAGAAGAAGGAGGGGGTGGGGTGGGGGTGGGGGTGGGGGTGGGGGGGAGGCGAGCACCCAACCATTCTGCAACAGCAACACGTGGTGCAACCGAACGTCGCTACACATCACATGCAAAGGTGTGTTATAATGTCTGCCCATGTGTTGTGCATTGTCTTGTGTGTCACGCTCCTCTGCTCGAGCGAGGCACAAGAGCGCACAGCACGACAGCGCACGTGGCACACACACACGCACAACACGCATACGCACAACACGCCACACACGCACTGACGTACTGCACTGTGCATCCCCTCCCACATCTCTGTTGTCGTGCAGTGCCGTGATGAGCGATCCTGCTGCTTCTCAACAACAATCGGCTGGCGATTCGGGTATGCTTCGACTGTTGGTGCCTACCTCCTGACAAGATGCTGCTGCTGCTGCTGAGCATCTTGTCACACGCTGCTGACCTCATGTATGGTGTGCTGTGTCTGTGTGTCGGTGTGTTGTCTGTGTCTGCTGCCCGCAGTGCTCGTGCACGCGGCTGAACATGCACCTTCCGCTGCGGAGATATCGGCTGCTGCACCGCAGTCGCCGACAGTGTCAGTGCCGTCATCCATCGCTATGGCTGTTGATGTTTCTGCGCCGGTACCTCTTCTCATCAGACACTGCACATTACAGGGCCGTGTGTTGCACACTACAACGCAGTGTGTGCTCTGACTACTTGTTGCTGCTGGTGCATGCTTTGTGTGCTGGTGCGTTGCAGCAGGATGGTGATGGAGTGCGACGCGGCACGGTTGCAGTCGAGTCCGGCCTGCGTTCGTTTGCACTGCGGACTCTGTCTGAAATGCGAGACGCTGTCGGACAGTTTCAGATCACGTACAAGATGTTACTGAAGGCGGTCGTGTTTGTGGTGTCGTCGCTGTTCAACTTTGCCGTGCTGATCAGCAACTTTGCGCAGCGCCCGGCGCGCGACCCGACCGCGCACTTCAACCTGTCGACCATCATCATCGCACACGTCGAGTTGTGGCTCATGCTGCTGTTCGTGACATTGGCACTGGTTCGCTTTCTCCGGCAGCGCACGGTGTCGGCGGTCCATGCTGTGTTGGCCGCGTGCCAAGTGTCGGTCATGAGCATGTTTTTCGAAGCGCAGATGCTCCTCGAATTTCTGGCCGCGTCGGATCAACTATTAAGGGGCAGACATTGGGCCCTTCGACTCTGTCTGTTCATTGTTCTGTCACCACTCTTTTTCGCTGCGGCGGTCGGCGCGGTGGCGCTCGTGCTCAAGATCGGGCAGCTGCAGTTTGTGGCCAACGTTGGGCCCAGCGACTGGTCCGGTGCTCAATGGGTGACGTTGCTCGGCTTCCTCAACAACATCGTGTTTGCGATTGATATCAATGAGGTCTCAAAATACGCGCTGCTGCAACAACTGCGTCTGGTGAGCGATGTGGACGAAGCGGAATACGCGCGCAAGATCGAAGAGTTCATCGAAGCGCAGCACAAGCCGCTCGACGCGTTTCTGTTGTTTGTGACCATGTCCAAGCAGCACTGGCTGTGGATCTTGCTCAAGCTCCCTGTCGACAAGGGCAATGCGTTGGGTGTGCTGTAACTAACCCTCCATGCCAGCCGCACTCAGCGTTCGCGCTTTTTATGCCACAGCGCGTTCTCATGCTGCTGTCCTTGTTGTCTCTGCCCTGCTGCTGGCAGCATCGTGTCGTCGCTTTACACGCTCCCGCCATCCTACTAGTAAATTTAGTAAAATGTTCTCATCGCAATGTGCTGCCTCTGCGCTTTCTTCGCGGACTCCAGAGAGTTTTACGGTGGTAGCCGGATGCGGCCAGTGACCAGGCACTGTGGCGCGTCGTTTCCGGGCGGCGTTGGGACCGGACACAGGAAAGTGGGAAGACAAAGGTTGCATCTCCGAGTAAATACAAAGATTTGGGAGAAGGTGGGTGGGCCGAAGCGCACTAGTGACTGCTGTATGTCGTTGTGCTGTTGCTGCTGCTGTTGCTGTTGTAGTAGCGTTGGCAATGGGCAGCAGCAAAAGCATGCGGCTGCTCCGTGCTGCGGGCACGCCGTGGAAGCTCACTCGTGTGGCAGTGTCAGCGCGTCTGTGGAACTGGTGCTGGAAACCAAATCCGGGCTCACTGCGAAATTGGGTGCTTCAGCAGAGAGCGTTGTTTCGCAGTGAGCGTTGGGCGAACGATCAGCCACCAAAGCCAAGCCGAACAGGGCGGCGTCCAGCTCTTGCGGCAGATTCGGGATGTTCAGTTCCCCGTCAAGATAGCATCCCAATGATGGGGAAGACGTCGCCACCATCACAGCGCCCAGTTCCGTCGCCGCTTGCGTTGGCAGCACTGCAGTACCCACCACAGGTAGACACTGCGGCAAAGGGGAAGGGGGCGAAGGCAACGGCGACCACGGCGACCACGGCGACGACGACGACGACGACGACGACGATGATGGAGCGGACGCCAACGGTGGCGCGGCGACGGGTGAGACGACGGACAGCCCCATGCTCGTTGCGGTGGTGTTACCACCGCTGCTGGTGGTGCCAGCTACTGACAAAACCGGAACCGGAACCGGAACCGGAACCGGAACAGCAGCAGCACCAGTAGCAGTAGCAGTAGCAGTAGCAGTAGCAGTAGCAGTAGCAGTAGCTGTAGCAGTAGCAATAGCAGCACCAGTAGCAGTAGCAGTAGCAGTAGCAGCACCAGTAGCAGCACCAGCAGAGTAAATGCTGTACCAGGTCCATTGATCGAAGAACATCTCGTTCCACGTCTTCATATCGCGCTCACTGACGACCGGTTTGGCACGTTTCACAGAGACGGGATCGGGTGAAGAAGGCCGCTTGCGATTCACCACCCCCGCTTTGCGATTCACCACCCGCTGCTTGCGAGTCGCTGCCGCTCCTGCTGTTGCTCCTGCTCCATCCGACGCTCCTGTTCCTTGCTGTTGTTTGCCCTTTGCAGCCCGGAGCGTCGTGTAGGATACGCGACGATACAGCACGGCCGGGCAGTTGAGCATCATCTCCCCGAGGTCGATCAGACGGTTCAGGTGATCCTGCTTCGACTGGTCCGAGCGATCCGGTTTCGGCTTCGAGCGATCTTTGGCGGGCAGTTGGTCTGCATAGTCACTCGATCGTTGGACCCACCGGTCACCATCGTGTGTTTTGGCCAGATAAAACAGCGCACCCAACAGACACCGACCAACACGTGCATTGTCCAGCCCTTGTTTGGCTTCTTTCAGTGCTTCGCTCAGTGCCGTGATGTGCGCGTGAAGCTCATTCGTGGACTGGATGGTCGGATCGACGCCATCGACGCCATCGGCGACACTTGCAGGCAGCATCCAGATATACCGCAAAGCCTGCCGGAAGCAGCGCTTCCATGGAACTTCAAACGCCCAATCCAGAAGCGCAGGTGCACCTGCGACATTCAGATCGCCTGAGCGGTTCACCAACTGATACACCAGTTTGTGTTCAGGCGATCGATCCTTTAGCAGCAGCGGTACTGCTGTTGTTGATGTTGTTGTTGCCGCCACCGTTGCAGCCATTGACTGTGCTGCTGGCGCCGCTGCAGACATGCTTGGAGGCTGATGTGGCTGGGGAGGGAGGGAGGGCGGAGGGGGGGGGGGGGGGGGGGGGG
>VFQP010004019.1_pt1 | contig 14186 bp, 12 predicted proteins | sample 3512351 | NCBI WGS metagenome assembly VFQP01 (sample SAMN10412372, study PRJNA504923) | tailings metagenome | isolation source: Relicate 1 Philex TSF1 revegetated site | place: Philippines: Tuba, Benguet | collected 2017-08-29 | reverse complement strand
GTTCTCAACTACCGGTGGCGGCGGTGTAGCATGGTTGGATCAGATTTGTGGAAGCAATGAATACTATAAACACGGATTCTGTGGATCTGTCGGTGGAACAGTTCCTGCGGTACCCAATTACAGCTGGGCGGTAAATGTCGCAACGCATGAAGTCGGGCATAATCTGGGATCTCCACATACGCATGCTTGCAGCTGGACGGGAGGAGCAATTGACGGTTGTGGTCCTGCGGCAGGTTACAGTGAAGGGTGTACAGGTCCGATTCCGTCAAACGGGGGAACAATCATGAGTTACTGCCATTTGAACAGCGTGGGAATGAATTTCAGTTTGGGCTTCGGACCGCAACCGGGAAACCTTATCAGAAGCAGGGTGAACAGCTGTATTACATTGACTTGTGATACCGATGGCGGATCAGCATGTACAACTGCTTTCGAACCGAATGAGACACAAGCCGCAGCCGCAGCAATCACCAGTGGAACAGCCGTTTCAGCAGCGATTGCAACAGCTGGCGATATCGATTATTTCAAGCTAACGACTTCTGTTGTAAGCAATGTGGTTTTCAATCTTGTTGGTCCGTCAGGTGTGGATTTTGATATGACGATTTACAATAGTGCAGGTACGCAAATAGGGTCAGGAGCCGGAAGCACGGCAACAGAATCTGTTACACTGAACGGATTGGCTGCGGGAACTTATTACATTAAAATCTTCGGATACAACAATGCGGCGAGTTCAACCTGCTACTCTCTGACAGCAACAGCAACGGCCGTGACTAATTGCGGAACAGCTTATGAACCGAATAACACCAGTGCAACTGCAGCTGCAATCCCAATTGCAACGACGATATCCGCAGCAATCTCGACCAGTACTGATCCGGATTATTACAAAGTAACCACTACTTCTGTCGGAACATACCAGTTCAATTTGGCCGGACCTTCCGGAGTAGATTACGATTTGTATGTTTACAACAGTGCAGGAACTCAAATCGGATCGGGAGTTGGAACTACGGCAACAGAAAGTGTTTCAATTGCCAATTTAGCAGTCGGAACGTATACGATTTTGGTATCAGGATATAACGGGGCAAACAGCGCAACATGTTATACTTTGAATGTGTCGAAAACATCCGCTAGTTTTACTGGTGATCAAACTGCTGAGTCGGCTTATACGATTTATCCGAATCCGGCGAAAGATAAATTGACAATCAAGGTCACCGATCCGGCTGAAAAATTGATTGTTCAGGTGACAGATATGAACGGAAAAGTGCTTTCAACGCAACAATTATCGAGTCATTCGGTGATTGATGTTTCAAACATCAGTACCGGGGTTTATTTCGTGAAAATAGTATCGGAAAGTGAGCAGGTAACTCAGCTGAAGTTTATCAAGGAGTAAGCGGAATTTTTATCACAATTGAGAAAGTCTCCCGTGGTTGCGGGGGACTTTTTTATTTAGTGACTTTTTATCAAGGAATCTTCAAAGTTTGTCCGACACGAATCAGGTAAGAGCGTAAATTGTTCGCGTTTTTAATCCGGGTAGGAGTTGTGTGGAACTTTTGAGCGATTTGTGACAAGGTATCTCCCTGTTTCACAGTATACTTCTTATAACGTGCAGCAGGAGCTGCTTTTGTTGGTGTGCTGGCCATTACAAACATCATTTCCGCATCTTTTTGCGCCACTTCTGCAAGTGTTACGGTTGTCCCGATTTGCGGATCGTAATATTTATAAAAGTGTTGCTGAATGTTGATCCGGTTTGTTACCGAATCCAATTTCGTTCCATGCCAGTCATAACATTGTAAAACATTGTCATTGAATTCCAGTAATTTCACCGGAATCATCGTGGAATGCAAGCGGTGCATTCTCGGACATTGTTTTTGAACGGCAGCTAAGCCTCCACCCGCAGAGCCACGGCTATCGACATGCATATAACATCTTCCGTCCAGGCTTGGTCCGACAACTGCAGTCCAGTATACCGTTAAAGTAGACGGATCAATTTGAATGTATAATTTCTTCAGATCGGAATTAAATCCTTTGCTGCGAATTTCAGCTAAACCTGCGTTGATCTTATCGTTTAAGTATCCACCGAAATTGTCCATTCTTCTGCGATTGAAGGAATGCAGCGCATCGTAAACATAAGGTTGTCCGAGTGCAGTATACGAATCGCTGATGAGCTGATCATTTTCTCCAAGCGGAATAGTGTCCGGATTGAACTTCTGAAATGCAGGAACTTCAAGTACTTTTTTGGATGGGACAACAACGATGGAATCGAATGATTCAACTTCAGTTTCGTTATCCGTTTGCGCATAAAGTGTTTGACTGCTGATCAGAATGCCGAGAAAAATGAATTTAAGACCCCTCACGTTTATTTTTTTCTATATTAATGCGCCTAAATTTAACAAGTTACATCGGTTTTTAAAAAAAAGATAGCCGAAAAGCCTGATAAATTCTATAAAAAGCTTTAAAAAGGGGGATGAATGAAGTGTAATTCCCGGTTATTTGGTGATGAAAACATTTTTTCAGTAAAAACCGGATGGATCATGATATCGCAATATTGCGATGTTCAAATCATTTTTTGCCTAATTTCGGGCCATGCAGGATTTCAAAGAACTTACAGCAGCCTGGTGTGATGATTTAAAGGCAATTTATCCCGAAAGAGAGGCCAGGAATATCCTGTTACTTGCTCTTGAGGATGTTTTTAAATTCAGCAGATCGGCTTTGCTGATTTCGAGAGAAATTGATCTTTCTGAAAATCAGCATCAACAATTGAATGAAATCTCAACTCGCTTAAAAAAAGGAGAGCCTTATCAATACATTGTTGGTTTTACCTATTTCGATGACCTGAAAATCGAAGTTGCACCCGGAGTCTTGATTCCCCGTCCGGAAACAGAAGAATTGGTAGCCTGGATTGACGAAAGTATTCGGAACAGATCAAATGTAAAAATAGAAGATTGGTGCACCGGTTCAGGTTGCATTGCCCTTGCGCTTAAAAACAGGAATCAACACGCGGATGTGTCGGGATACGATATTTCGGAGGAAGCGCTGGAAATTTCCAAACGAAATGCGCAGGAATTAAATCTGGAAGTCCATTTTTTGAAGAAAGATGCTCTGAATTCGTTTACAGACCGGAAAGTTGATGTAGTTGTATCGAATCCGCCTTACATTCCATGGCGTGAAAAGCTGGAAATGCATCGGAATGTAACGGAATTCGAACCGGATCTGGCGTTGTTTGTTCCAGATGATGATCCGCTTTTATTTTACCAATCGATTGCAAAATATGCTTCGGAAGCTTTGTCAGGAGGTGGATTGTTGTTTTTCGAATTACACGAAAACTATGCTTCTGAAACCAAAGAAATGGTTGAGCGGCTTGGGTTTTCCCGGGTTGAAATCCGGACAGATTTACAGGGAAAACAACGGATGCTGAAAGCTCAATGGAATGTGTGATTTTATTCGCTGAATTTGTATCTTTCACAAAGTTAAAAAGGAGAAAAAAGAATGGCAGATAAACCAACTGTTAAAGAGTATTCGAATGGTGAAATAACGATTGTGTGGAAACCGGAAAGTTGTATCCATTCTACTGTTTGCTGGAAAAAAGCAACGGGGTTACCAGAGGTGTTTCAACCGGGTAAAAAACCATGGATTAAGATCGAGGGAGCCACAACAGAGGAAATCAGAAACCAGGTGGATAAATGTCCGAGCGGTGCGCTTAGTTACATTTTGAAGGAAAGACAGCAAGCAGAAGTAGATGTGTCGCATGTCGTGGAGACTTTACCGAATGGTCCGCTGATGGTTTACGGGAATATTACGGTGAAACATGCAGGAATGGAAGAACAGAAGATTTCGAAAGTAACGGCGTTTTGCAGGTGTGGTGCTTCTTCGAATAAGCCGTATTGTGACGGAACGCATGTGAAAATTAATTTTTCCGGATAGTAAAATGACATTTTCAGACCGGATGTAATTCCGCAATATTACGTCCGGCTTTAAGTTTTCGATTTGCTTGGTTATGAGGGGTTTCTTTTTCTATCAGGGACTTTTTGAAAATCTGCTGTATTTTGAATTGTTATTTGTGGACGTAATATTGCGGAATGACGCCCATTTTAGAATCAATCACAGAATCTGTAATTTCTTCAAAAACTTCATTTATCCCTCATTACTTTCGCACTAATCCCGGATATCTGGAATCGTAACTCAGTCTTCAAAAGCTTCGCTTATCCTTCGTTACTTTCGCACTAACGTTTGTCGTAACTCAGTCTTCAAAAGCTTCGCTTTTTCTTATCTTTGTACCCAGTTTTAAAACGACATGTCAGCAGCAAATTCAAAATTCATTTCCTTTCACTCGGACGTGTCTCAAATTCCCCGCCCCGGGAAATTTACCTTTCCTTTTTATTACGAACCTCATGAATTAGCCCGTGTCGCCATGAAGCAGCTCCAGGAGTACCTGGAAAATCAAACGGATTGGACGCATAATTTCGGTTTGATTGAAGGACAGGAAGGTTTGGTAATCGGTAAAATGTTCGGTGTTTTGGTGGTCGAAAATGAACAGGGAGAGTTGGGGTTCCTGGCCGCATTTTCGGGAAAGCTGGCTGATTCGAACGACCATGCTTATTTTGTTCCGCCGGTGTTTGATTTACTGGATTCGCAAGGCTTTTTCAGAAAAGAAGAGGTGCTGATCAATGATGTGACGCTGACTATTTCAGAACTGGAAAAGGATGAAAGCTATGCGAAGGCAAAATCCGATTTGCAGGAAGCAGAATCTGATTTTGCGATTCAACTTCAAAAGCACAAAAAAGAAATTAAACAGGCGAAGGCAGAACGGAAACGAATCCGTGAAAAAGCACAACTGGAGCTGAATACGGAAGATTTGGAAAGCCTTCTGGAAGAACTGAGAAAACAATCGATCAAAGAACAATATTTCCTGAAAGATTTTACGGATTCCAGCAAAACTAAAATCCGCTTGCTGAAAGGAAACCTGGATGTTTTCGAAAAACAGCTGGAAGACCTGAAGGAAAAGCGGAAAAATATGTCGAATGCGTTGCAGAAAGACATTTTTGATTCCTATTACTTCCTGAATTCAAGAAAGGAAAAAAGAAGCCTACAAAGCATTTTTCAAAATACAATCGACCATAAACCACCGGCAGGAGCAGGCGAATGCGCTGCACCGAAATTACTCGAATTTGCTTTCGAACATGATTTGAAACCCGTCTGCCTGGGCGAATTCTGGTGGGGAGCTTCTCCGAAATCGGAAGTCAGGGTTCACAAACAGGTGTATCCGGCTTGCAGGGGAAAATGCGAACCGATCCTGGGACATATGCTGGAAGGAATCGAAACAGACGAAAATCCGATGTTGCAGAATCCGGCGGAAAACAAAGAACTGGATATTATTTTTGAAGACGATTACCTGGTGGTTGTGAATAAACCTGCTGAGTTTTTATCCGTTCCCGGAAAAAACATTGAGGATTCCGTTTACACACGTATGAAAGCGAAATACCCGGAGGCAACTGGTCCGTTAATTGTCCACCGACTGGATATGTCAACTTCCGGAATCCTGGTTTTGGCGAAAGACAAAGACGTTCACTTCCATCTTCAGAAACAGTTTATCAAACGGAAGGTTCAGAAACGTTATGTTGCTTTGCTGGAAGGTTTGATCCCGGAAGATTCAGGTCTGATTGATCTGCCTTTGAGAGTGGATTTAGAAGATCGTCCCAGACAGTTGGTTTGTAACGAACACGGGAAAAGAGCCGTTACCAAATGGGAAGTCGTTGAGCGAAGAGAAAATCAGACCTTAGTATATTTTTATCCGATCACAGGCCGTACACATCAATTGCGCGTCCATGCCGCACATACTTTGGGTTTGAATTCCCCGATTTTAGGAGATGATTTGTACGGAAACCGGGACACGCGACTCCATTTGCATGCTCAATTCCTGCAATTTCTGCATCCGGTTACAAAAGAAACCGTGAAGATCAAAGTGGATGCGGATTTTTAGCGATTACTGCTGTAAGATCCGGTAATCCTTTTTTCTCCAGATGTATCCGTCCAGGATATAATGCACAACCTGCGGCATAATCAATAGCGGAATGAAAAGACTGATGATCTGATCATCATTTAGTTGCTTGAAAGTACTGTAAAGCCAACCGAAAGGAATAGTGTTTTCCCGCCAGATAAACACATCCCAAAGGGTTTCTTCAAAATAAGCAAACGCAAAAACAATCGTATAGAAAAGAATCCATCCCCATTTGGATAAGACAATTTTCAGCAGGGTAGGAGAGTTTTCATTCAATTCCTTTTTCTCGCTGTAATGAACCAGCGCCAGATATGGAATCCCGTGCCCAACTACGTTTACTAAAGAAAATATAAAGTCGTTATTGGTTAAAACAATACTGACGTAATAAGAAAAGCAGGTTGAAAGGGTTAAAAGTATCCGGGGAGTATTCAAATAACCCGAATCCTGTTTCTCTTTCCATTCAACCAGGAGATAAAGTGCCAAAATGATTAGCATGAGTCCGTTCAGAAACGGTTCCGTTTTCGGCAAATTGATATACCAGAAATCACCGGCTGTCATCCAGTTAAAATTTTGTTGTCCGCGCACGTGCCAGATCAGGATTGGAATAACCGTTACCGCATAAATAGTAGTGGAAAGAACCCATTTCCGCCATTTGTGCAGCGTTTCTCTTTTGGAATAAAGCCTGAAAAAACCGTATTGCTGGCGTATAAAATGGAACACGGCGAAATAAGCTAAAAGCGACCAGAAAAGTTTACTGCTGACGGAATAAACCAAAACACCAACAACCCAGACCAAAAAAGGAACGGCTAACAGTTTTAACTTGTGAACTTTGTATGCACTCGGTTTAAAGTATGTTTTGTAGACAGTAGTGTAAACATGTGCAACGTCAATCGACAACACGATCAGAATCCAGGACCAGGGAAAAATCTCCGTTTTCTGCTGATGTGTAAAATGTTCAGGTAGAAAAAACACAATCAACGGAGGTATCGCCATCGGAGCAATGAACCAAGACAAATCAAAAGCGGCCGATTTAATCCAAAGTTTAGGCTTCATAGTTCAAAATTGCTGTTGCGGCTAATCGCCCGAGATCAAATCCTTCTTCGAAGACGGAATAGGATGAATAATCGGTATGAGCCAGGTGAATGCGTTTGGCAGTTTTTTTCAATTGCTGGTATTCCTGGTATTTGGCAAGAGCTCCGGGATAAGGAGTGACCATTCCGTGGCCCCAGCGCTGAAAACTAATGCTTTCAACATGCTGTTCGATGTCGGGATGCATGGAAGTTAATTCGGAAATCACGAGACGGCACATTTCTTCTTCCGTCATTTGAAACAACCGTTGTCGTTCGGTTTGTTCGTCGGCTTTATCCAGTGCCAGGTAAACACTGATCACGTGTTTGTCTCTTACCGGAGAAAATTCCTGGTGGCGGTCGGAAACATATCCCAACCCTTTCGTGCCGAATTTTACATTGTCCCAGGCCAACGGAGTTCCGTTTCCTTCAGGAATCTGATCCAGGACAACAATTCCGATCAACCAGGGGTTGTGTTTGATTCCTTCGAAATAACTTTTCGGCCACGAAGGAGATTTCAGAATCTGTTTGGCTACATAAGAAGGAGCGGAAACAATGCATTTTCCGGCAGAAACCCGGATCTTCTTTTTGGCGTGCAGATCAATTGCTTCGATGAGTACCTGATCTTCTTGCTCTTCAACGGAATAAACCAGCATGTTTTTCCGGACTTGCTGCTGAACAGGTTCTTCCAGTTTATTTGCCAGGTATCCGTTTCCTTCCGACCAGGTAAGAACAGTTGTCGGATCCGTATTTCCCGGAGTTGCCTTTCTTCCGGCAAAATAATGAATTCCTGCCCAGGCGGAAACTTTGTCGTAACCTGCTCCGAAATCATCACGGCAGCAATAATCCAGGAACCAAAGCAGTTCTTCCGATTCGTACTTCTTTTCTGCCAGGTATTCTTTGAATGTCATGGTGTCGAGAGCTGCTACTTCTTCGGTAATTTCTGCCTGGGAAACCGGAATGTTGAACAGATCAATCCCGTTTTTACTTTTGGCCGATTTCAATTCGCGCATTTCTTTAAAAAAGCGATTGATTTCAGCGTGTGCTTCCTCGCTGATGCCGTATTCCGGAACAAGTCCTTCATGGAAGACACCCTTGAACAATAAACGTTCATCCGGTGCGTGGCAAAGAAAATCTTCGTTGTAGAATTGCAAACCGTTTTCTTCTTTCTCGATCAGTTTCAGTTCCTTTAAAAAAGAAATCAATGGCTCATTCCCCGGATTTGCTAAGGATAAGTAATGTGCTCCGAGCGGATATTTCGAATAATTATTTGCGCCGAAACCCGAATTTCCTCCGGTTTGTTCTCCCAGTTCGAAGAGGAGAAAATCAGAAAAACCGTTTTTTTTCAGGTGATATCCACTGGCAAGCCCGCTGATTCCTCCTCCGACGATGAGCACAGGAACCTGGATTTGTTCAACAGGATAACCGGAAGCGAAATCAATATTTCCGCGAAGCAAATGGCCTCTTTCGAGCGGAGCTCCGAGCTTGTTTGTTACGATTTTCTTTTTGGAATTGCTGCAGGCCAATAAATCCGGCATCAATAACGCAACGGTCCCCAGGGTTCCAATGTATCTGACGAAGGTTCTTCTTTCCATCCTAATCAAATAAAGAATCCCATTCTTTTTCAAACAACGGAATCAAAGCCTGGTTGTCCAGCCGGTTGACTACTTTTTGAGAAACGCGCATATCTGCGGGGAAAAATTTCATGGCTTTGAATTCTTCGTTGGAATAATATTTCAAATTCTTCGGAAGCGCATAAGTTTTCAGGTTGTTCAGATCGTAACCAAAGAGAATATACCCCCATTCCCCGAAAGAAGGAACGTAGGTGTGATAGGGAAGTGTCTGCAAATAAGAAGCTTCGATTGTGCTGTTGATACACCAGAAAGATTCTTTGGCGTAAAGAGGCGAAGTACTTTGCATAACTGTAAGTGTCCGATTTGTCATCACACGCTGCAAAGATTTATAGAACGAAAGCGTATACAGTTTTCCGACAGAAAAATTGGACGGGTCCGGGAAGTCGATAATGATAGCATCGTATTTTTGATTCGCTTTGCTTCTCAGCCACTCAAAAGCGTCTGCCTGGATTACTTTGAGTTTCGGACTGTTTAAAGAGTTGTGATTGAGTTTAGTCATCAGCTCATTCTTCGAGAAAATGGATACCAGTTTCGGATCGAGATCCACCAATGTAATATGCTGTACTTGCGGATACTTCAAAATTTCGCGGACTGCAAATCCGTCTCCTCCGCCAAGAACCAGGATATTCCGTGGTTTTCGGCAATGAGATAAAACCGGGTGAACCAAGGCTTCATGATAGCGGTATTCGTCGCGGGAATTGAATTGCAGGTGATTATTCAGAAACAAACTGTAAGCATTCCGGTCGCGTGTCAAAACAATGCGCTGATAGTTTGAATTAGTCGCATAAATGATGCTTTCCCCGTAGATTTCCGTTTCACTGATCCGGTTGATTTTTCCGGCATATACAAAGGCAAATGTCAGCAACAAAGCAGCTCCGGATGCCTGGATAAATAATAAAGTAGGTCTTTTGAGCTCTTTTTTGAAATAGTAAATCAGGTAAAGAGCCAGGCCGACATTAAAAAGTCCAAACAAGACGGAAGTTCGCGTCAGGTTCAGATAAGGAACCAGGACAATCGGGAATGCGATGGATGCAATCAATGCTCCGATGTAATCGAATGTAAATACTTTGGAAACCAAATCCCTGAATCCGACCTTGTTTTTCAGAATCCGCATGATCAGCGGAATTTCAAGTCCGACAAAAACGCCGGTTAACAAAACAAGGCCATACAGGATGATCCGGAAATAACCGCTGTAACCGAAGCTGATAAACAACACGGCGCTGCTCAATCCGCCGATGATTCCTGTGATAACTTCAATCCGGATAAAATGTTCAATGAGGTTGTTGCGGATAAATTTGGAAAGATAGGAACCGATTCCCATTGCAAACAGGTAAGTTCCGATAACGGTGGAAAACTGGGTGACACTATCTCCTAACAGGTAGCTGGCCAGAGTTCCGGCAACAAGTTCATAAATCAACCCACAGGTTGAAATAACAAAAATGGTAAACAGGAGTAAATAATGCATATCAATGAATTGCAGAGGCAATGATAATGGCAACAGCAATCATGTAAGCTCCGCCCAGCAATGCCAAAGCCATGTTTTTGTTTTGCCAGATTTCCTTCCACAAATTTTGGGGAGTCAGTTTTTCAATGACGATAAATGACAGTAGCAAAACAAATATTCCTAATCCTGCATAAATCAAGGACGCTAAAACAGTATTCCAATCTACAATTGTTTTCATATGAGTTTTTATTTTAATTCATTTGTTAATCAGCCGTGACTACGCTAACGCTTGTCTATATCACAAGCTGTGCTTGTTTTTTAATTCATTTATTAATCAGCTGTGACTGCGCTAACGCTTGTCTATATCACAAGCTGTGCTTGTTCTTATTTGTGATGCACGCTTCCGTGAGTTGTATTCGGTGCATACTTGGTTCCATATTCCGATTTGAGTAGTTTAAAGCTTCCAGCCTGTGCCCAGATATAAAGAATGATTACCGTTCCCAGGACAATGGAAGTAAACTTATGTTGTTTGAAGAAATTTAGCATCATTCGTCAGTTAATCCAAATAAAGTGTCGCGTTCTCCTCTTCTGAGCTGCTCGTAATTCCTTTTCAGAACGCTGACCATGATGATGAGAACAAGTAAAGGAATCACCAGGATCAGTGTATTCCATAATTCGGTTCCGCCATATCGACCCGACAAAAAGATTGTTTTATCTACTGTAACAGAAGAATAAATCGTCCCTTTCAAATGGTATTTCCCGCCGGGAACTTCAGATAAGCCTACGGTTCCGGTTTCTTCTCCTTCCGACCAGGAATAGCCATCGTCGACTCCGCTGTAATACTCGGAAACTACTCCGAATTCGCGTTCTTCTCCAGTGGCTTCATTGATTAAAGTAAGTCCCAGTTCAACCCATTCATTGCTTAAGTGAACATAGCTGGAAAACTCAAGGTAATTCCCTGTAGGCATGCTGTCCAGGTAAAAGGATTTACTAATGAATTCGGGATTTTTACTGGTCGCTACGGAAAGCGGTAAATCCAGTGTGGACTTGATAAATGTACGGTTTGAGCGCAAATTCCCACTAAAAATAGAGGCAACGACAATCAGGAGAATGGTCAGTAAACCAAACTTTCTGAATTTTCCGACATCGATATTTCCCAAAACAGGTTGCGCTATTCCTATTCCTTCTTTTTCCTGGGATTCGATCCGGTAATCATTGAACATTTTGGAAACCTCTTTCCTGGTCATGTGTTGTCCCAGGTAGCAATCTATTTTTCCGTTCGGATTTTTTTCAATAGAAATGACATACGGAGGCGCAATATAATCGGAGCAATTGATTTTTTTGACATCTACTAAATTGTATGGAAATTCTCCGATACAATGTTTGGATTTATAATTGTATCCCTGGAAAAAGGAATAATGACGGCCTTCGAATTCAAACGTGTTTTCAATGTTCGTAAGAATCTGCTGAGCAGGAATGTTGTGATGAGGCTTCACCCAGGTGTAATTCCCGTACGAACAATTCAAAAAGGAAATTTCACCGGTTTCGCTTAAGAGAATAATTTCGTCCCACATGTCGGAAGCTCTTGTAGTGACTCTTTTAGCGACCTGGCCGATCACAGTGTATTTGATTCCGTCATATGTGCCAACGGTGCCGATTTTGAAATACTTTAAAAAAAGCGCATTTTGATTCGGTAGTTTTAAATATTTCTCGAAATGATCTCTACTGTGGATTGTTCCGCATTTGGGACAAGCAAAAATTTCCAGTTTGTTCGGGATATATAGCTTGGAAACAGTCTCGCATTTGGAACATTTGAATGCACGACCATGCTCATCGACAGTAAAACAAGATTCCCAATTCTTCATGTGGCAGTTCAAGATAATCGCTGCAAATATCACTAAATAATTCAGAAATCAAAGAGCAAGGGATTGAAAAATAGAATTTGAGGAAAGACACTTTTGAAGCCAAATTTCTCTATTTTTGGTTATCGAAAATTCCCGTATGAACCCGATTGAAGCACAAAAAAGAATCGAACAGCTGACAAGTGAACTGAATCAGCACAATTACAATTATTATGTAGAAAGTAACCCGATAATTTCGGATTATGAATTCGATCTTTTGCTCAAAGAACTCCAGGACTTGGAAGCCCAATTTCCGGAGTTTGCTTCGGATTTAAGTCCGACGAAACGGGTTGGTGGAGATATCACCAAGAAGTTTGAAACGGTTGTCCATCGTTTTCCGATGTTGTCGCTTTCCAATTCGTATTCCGAAGAAGAAATCATTGATTGGGAGCAGCGTTTGAAAAAACTGGCATCCGGTCCGATTGAATATGTCTGCGAATTGAAATATGATGGTGTGGCAATTGGAATCCGTTATGTAAACGGGAAATTTTCCCGGGCAGTAACCCGTGGAGACGGAACGCAGGGTGAAGATATTTCTGCCAATGTGAAGACAATCCGCGCCATTCCATTGAATCTGAAAGGCGATTTCCCGGATGATTTTGAGATTCGGGGTGAAATTTTCTTCCCGAAGGCAAATTTCGAAGCAATGAATCGCCAGCGGGAAGAATTGGGAGAACCTGTTTTTGCCAATCCGCGAAATTCGGCTTCCGGAACCTTGAAATCCCAGGATTCAAAAGTCGTTGCCGAGCGTGGTCTGGATTGCTATTTGTATGGTGTTTACGGCGATGATTTATTAATGGAATCTCACTTTGAAAGCGTTCAGAAAGCTCAGGAATGGGGTTTCAAAACGCCTCAGGAAAAGAATAAATACATCCTGAAAACATCTTCGATAGATGGAATTATGGAATTCATCCATTATTGGGACAAGGAACGCTACAATCTTCCGTTCGATATTGATGGAATTGTTATCAAAGTGAATAATTACGACCAACAGGCTGATTTGGGGTTCACCGCTAAATCCCCGCGTTGGGCAATCGCTTATAAATTCAAGGCGGAACGAGTTGCAACGACGTTGGAAGAAGTAACTTACCAGGTTGGACGGACAGGAGCAATTACGCCTGTAGCGAACCTGAAACCGGTTCTTTTGGGTGGAACAGTTGTAAAACGGGCTTCCCTGCACAATGCCGATCAGATCGAAAAACTGGATTTGTTCCTGGGAGATGAGGTGTTTGTAGAGAAAGGAGGAGAAATCATCCCGAAAATTGTTGGAGTGAATACCGAATCCCGACAAGAAAATGCAGAGAAAGTGATTTTCATCGAACATTGTCCGGAGTGTGGTTCTGAATTGCATAGAAGGGAAGGAGAAGCACAGCATTATTGTACGAACGATTTGGTTTGTCCGCCGCAGGTAAAAGGCCGGATGGAGCATTTTATTTCCCGTAAAGCAATGAATATTGATGGTTTGGGAGCTGAAACAATCGATTTATTGTACAAAAAAGGACTGGCAAACAGCGTTGCTGATTTATACGATCTGACGTTTGACCAAATCGTGAACCTGGACCGGATGGCGGATAAATCGGCAAATAATTTGATCATCGGAATCCGGAATTCAAAAGCCGTTCCTTTCGAACGCGTTTTGTTTGCCTTGGGAATTCGTTTTGTGGGGGAAACAGTTGCTAAGAAACTGGCTTTTGCACTTAAAAACATTGATGCAATTGCAAATGCAACTTACGAAGAATTGATAGCCGTAGATGAAATCGGGGAAAAGATCGCAATAGCGGTTCAACGGTTTTTCCAGGACGAGCGAGCTATTCAGACCATTGAGCGTTTGAAACAAGCCGGATTGCAGTTCGAAATAGAAGAAGTAGCTTTGGATTCAAACGCACTTGAAGGCAAAACTTTTGTCGTGTCAGGAGTTTTCTCACAATTCAGCCGCGATGAAATCAAAGAATTGATTGAGAAGAACGGTGGGAAGAATGTCGGTTCGATTTCTACCAAAACTTCATATGTACTGGCCGGAGAAAATATGGGGCCTGCAAAACTGGAGAAGGCAAGTTCTTTGGGGATTCCGATTATTTCAGAATCAGATTTTATCCAAATGATTTCAAACTAGAAAATCCGCAATCAGTTTAAGCCATTGATTGTTGACCA
>VFQP010004018.1_pt1 | contig 14191 bp, 15 predicted proteins | sample 3512351 | NCBI WGS metagenome assembly VFQP01 (sample SAMN10412372, study PRJNA504923) | tailings metagenome | isolation source: Relicate 1 Philex TSF1 revegetated site | place: Philippines: Tuba, Benguet | collected 2017-08-29 | reverse complement strand
GAGTACAATAGTTGGTTTGTCAAAGGCATGATCGGCTATGTCCAAATGAGCAATAGCCTTGGCTGGCTTGTGACCACTGTTATTTTTTCTTCTGTAATCTGTATTTTTTCTAAATTGATTTTTCATATTACAAAGGTATAGATAATTTGAATTCAATCTCTTGCCATGTATGGCCAAGGCATGAATTAAAGTTTAGTTTTCATCTCGGGCTTGAAAAATCCGTAGGAGCCAGTTTTTTTGTTCAATATCTTCTCCTTTTTTGATAGAATCTAATAATGGCTGGCTACCTAGTGTATTTAGGTCGGGTTGGCCAGCATCTACCCAACAAGTAAACCAGAAATCGCCCACCATTTTTACTGCATTTCGCATTTGTCGTTCTACCTGATTATTGAGTAAGGTATGATATTGAGTGGCATAACCTACCGAATAGCTTTTTACATTGATATTATTGCGTTCGTCGATACTGTATTTCTGTCCCAAAGGTGTTTGTTGATGAAGAGCTTTTTCAAAAATAAAAACAGAGTCGAGACACTGATTGGCAGTACGGATATTTTGCCAAATTCTACTTTGAGTATGCGGAATATACCGAGCTTTACCCACAAAAAAATCATATTGATGAGCAAATAGCTCTGGTAGCCGAGATTCCCAAAAACCATGAATACCAATTTGGTTAGTTTTTTGTCCATTATAATTAGATGTTGTATGTAAAGGAACATTAGCATCGGCAATATAATGACCAATCTCAGCCGAAATTTTAAGAATTCGACCTAGGTTTTTCTCGGTAAATGCCGATGTAAGCTGAAATTTCATTAGCTGAATATGCCAAGGTACAATACCATGCTGCAAAAGTGTATCTTCTGGATACACCAGAACAATTTCAGGCCAAGGTTTGGCTAGGCGGTAAGTGGCACTATCGCCATAATAGTCCAAGTCAATAAAATGTCGTGGAGCTTCTTCTTTAATAGCATAGCGTCGTTTGTCGGGGTCAACAGCATGTTCGGCGAGGTAAGGTAGGTGTTTTTTATAAAAAACAATCATTTCAGGAGGAAGCGTAAAAATAGCTAGTCTATTAATAAGCTGATGTCCATAAAACCCCCATTGGGTTGACTGATTATTGAGCGAGGGGCTATTGATAGATACCAGCAAAAATACTAGCAAATAAAGGTATTGACCAGAGCGTAGGTGCATAGTTGTATACAGATATGTGTGAAAAGATACCTCAAAAATGAATAGAACTGATTAAAGTTATAAACTGATGATAGGAATTCCAACATATTTGTTAGACCTTTGCATAGCAAAAGAACGTTTTTTATCAATTAAAAGGATATTATTGCTTATCTCAGAAGAAATTACAAGAAATTGATTGTTTAACTACAACTTTTTCTGTACCTTTGCACTTCAATTTAGAAAACCAATATTATTCGGGAAATAAAAATGGCAAATCACAAATCAGCGTTAAAGAGAATCAGATCGAACGAAGCTAAGAGATTACGTAACCGTTATCAGCACAAAACTACACGTACAATGGTAAAACGTTTGCGTGAAACTCATGATAAAGCAGTAGCTTCTGACCTCTATCAAAAAGTTTCTTCTGCCCTTGACAAATTGGCAAAGAAGAACATTATTCACAAAAATAAAGCTTCTAACTTGAAGTCAAAGTTAGCTAAGTTAGTGAATAAAATTGCTGCTTAATCAGCTCTAAGATACTAAGTCTACAGAAGGTCTCATTTAATTATGAGGCCTTTTTTGTTGTATTAAAAATAATACACTAATTTAGGATATACTCCTTGATATTCAAGTGTATCAAAGGAATGCCTAATTATGTAAGGGTGCAGAATGGTATGGTATTTTTAGACTAATTAATTACCTAGTAGTAGACGAATGAAGGAGAATTTTAGGTATCGGATATTTGACTGATTGTGTAAAAATGGAGCAAATAACTATTTGAGCGATATTCAAAAATCCCTAATCTGATATAAAGTCTAAACTTTCGTACACCATTAATTAATGATTAAATTCCGAAGCCAAGCTTATTTTGTACGATTACTTATGTCTTATAATTAATACAGCCATGAGCTTATATTCTACAGAACACCTCAATATCAAAGAATGGGCAGAAGAAGATCGCCCACGTGAAAAACTCTTACTCAAAGGAAAGGCAGCCCTTTCCGATGCCGAATTACTTGGTATTCTCATTGCTTCGGGTATTCAAAAACTTACAGCCGTAGATATTGGTAAAATTATTCTACAGAGTGTCGATGGCGACCTTAATCGACTGGCTCGGCTAACGGTAAAAGATTTGGCCAAATTTAAAGGAATAGGAGATGCCAAGGCTATTACTATTGTAAGTGCTTTGGAGCTTGGTCGAAGACGAAAAGAAGCTGAAATACCCGAACGCCCACGCATTACTTGCTCAAAAGACTGCTATGAAGTCCTAAAACCCTATTTAATGGATTTGCCCCATGAAGAATTCTGGGTTATATTACTGAATCGAGGCAATCAGGTATTGCGTTGTGAACGCATTAGCAGCGGAGGGGTTTCGGGTACGGTAGCCGACCCCAAAATGATTTTTAAAGCCGCTCTTGAGTATTTAGCCAGTGCTATCATCTTGTCACACAATCATCCTTCGGGCAATCTGACACCAAGTCAAGCCGACAAAGATTTGACGAAAAAAATGCGAGAGGCAGGACGTTTTTTGGAGATACCTGTACTCGATCATTTAATTTTTACGGATAAAAAATACCTGAGCTTTGCCGATGAAGGTTTGATATAAAAAAAGGCGGTTGTCTTCTTGAAGATAACCGCCTTTTTTATGAGTAGAATTAAAAAGCTACGAAATAAATAGTTTAGACCACCAAGAGCCTAGCTATTTTTCATGCTTATTTACCTCTTTCGTTATAGATATTTTGCAATTTAGTGCCAACAATTGCAGCTAATACGAAAAGAACTGTAAAAAATAATGCTCCTGAAACGCCCATTGTATTGGTATTTTAGATTTAAAATATTGAATTGTCGAATATTGATGCCACAAAGATAAAATTCAAAAGCGAAAACTACATACTTTGTGTGCTAAACTTTGGATAGTTCTTGATTTTATAACACACCTTTGGTAGAAGGTAGGTTATCCAAGTCTTTGATATCTCTTTTTACAGCCATTTTAATAGCCTTGGCAAAAGCCTTGAATATCGCCTCAATTTTGTGGTGTTCGTTATCGGCATCGGCTTTAATATTCAAGTTGCATTTAGCAGTATCTGTAAACGATTTGAAGAAATGGAAAAACATTTCGGTAGGCATTTCTCCAATTTTCTCACGGTTAAATTTGGCATCCCATACCATCCAATTTCTTCCAGAAAAATCAATAGCTGCATGCACAAGAGCTTCGTCCATAGGTAAAAGGAAATAGCCGTAACGAGTTATTCCTTTTTTATCGCCCAAAGCTTTCCAATACGCTTCACCTAATGCCAAAGCCGTATCTTCGATAGTATGGTGCTCGTCGATATGTAAATCGCCCTGTACTTTTACGGTAAGGTCTGCACCCGAGTGTTTGGCTAGTTGGTCGAGCATGTGGTCAAAAAAGCCCAAGCCTGTTTCTATATTCGACTTACCTTTACCGTCCAAATTCAATTCTACCAAGATTTGGGTTTCTTTGGTATTTCTTTCTACAGTAGCTTTGCGTTCGGGCAAGCGAAGAAATTCATAAATTACATCCCAATCGTTTGTTTCTAAAACTGTTGCGTTTTGTAATGCTTCATCTGCTACGGCATTTTCGCCCATATAAATAGCTTTTGCTCCCAAATTAATAGCCAACTGAATATCGGTATGGCGGTCGCCAAGTACGAACGAATTTTTGAGGTCATATTTCGATTCATCAAAATATGCGGTAAGCATTCCCGTTCTAGGCTTGCGAGTAGGTGCGTTTTCGTGTTCAAAAGAGCGGTCGATATGCACTTGAGCAAAGAGGATATTTTCGCCTTCAAGGGTTTGCATCATTTTGTTATGAGCAGGCCAAAAAGTATCTTCAGGGAAAGACTCAGTCCCGAGGCCGTCTTGGTTGGTAACCATGACCAATTCGTAATCAGATTCTTCGGCTATTTTACGGAGGTTAGAGATAGCTTTAGGCAAAAAGGCTAGTTTTTCTAAAGAATCTACTTGAAAATCAACAGGAGGTTCTTGGATAATGGTTCCGTCTCGGTCGATAAATAAAACTTTTTTCATTGCGTTTTGTGATTGCGTCCTTGCGTAGCAAATTTTAGCGGGAAAAGCACAATAGTTGTTACTACCCAAATCGTTAGAATCACAAAGTTAGTGTTCGGTAGGTTGTATTTTATTATTTTTTCCAAAATTGATACAGATTTTCGATTTTTAAGGCCAAAACAGGATTTATTAAAGAACTTCCTGTAAGCAAAGAATTCATTTAATAAGATATTATCCAACTTTGCGGTATAATTCGGGGAGAGGTTGTATTTTTGAGCCAAAATATTGAGTCATGCAGTTTTCTCGCCTAGTATGCTGTATAACACGAGGCAATTAAGACAAAAAGGTTAATCAAAAGAATAGATATGAATTTAATAGTAGAGTTGAAAGAGCTATTGGGAGGTGAAGTAAGTCAGAAAGCAGCCTTCATAGTTGGAGAAAAAGAAGACAAAGTAAAGTTGGCTCTTGAAGGGCTTGTTCCTACAATTATTGGGGGTGTAATGAAGAGGGCTTCAAATGAAGCAGGTGCAACTACCCTCATGAATGCCATTCAAAAAGGCAATCATGACGGAAGTATTTTAACGCAGTTACCTAGTTTTTTACAGGATAAAGAAAGTTTTACGGTTTTGACAGACAAAGGACACAGCTTGGTAAGTATGCTTTTGCCTGATAAAAAAAGTTCTATTGCTACTTTGATTTCGCAGTATGCAGGTGTTAGAAACTCGTCGGCTACTTCATTATTGGCATTTGCTATGCCTGTTGTGATTGGGCGTTTTGGCAAAATTGTAGCTATTCAAGGTGCCGATAAAGTAGCACTGGCCAATGCTGTATTGGATTTGAAGAGTAGTTTAATCGGTGAAACCCCCGAAAAGCTACAAGTACGCATGATTGATGTGTTGGGGCTGAGCGTTTTTATGAGCCAAGAAATCAAGCCAATACAATTTGCTTCGGCGGCTCCTATCAAATCGCAGTCGATTCAAGCACCTGCCGCTCCAAAGCCTATTGAAGATAACTATGTGACATATTCAAATAAAGATTATGATAATGCTTCAAGAGAACGAGAACCTATGCCAAAATGGGTGATTCCTGCTGCATTAATTGCTGTGGTATTGGGTGGTTTGGGCTATTTTTTGTTGAATTATGATTGGAAATCGGCTTTTGGTAATTCCGACGAGGCTAGTGATAGCTTGCAAGTAGAGCAGGTAACAGGAGCGCAGATAGATACTACGGCTTTACCCAAAGACACTACCTTGTCGAAAGTTGATTCTACTTCAATTCCTGAAATCAAGCCTGTCAATATTACATTGCCCAATGGACAAGCTTTGGATGTGATTTCGGGGTCTTTTTCTGATAGATTCACCAAATATTTGAGCGATTCAAGTGCAAAAGCATCACAATTGTTTACACTCGATAACGTAAATTTTGAAGGAAATACTTCAACTCTTGTTGCTGGTGGCGATAAAACTGTTCAGGACTTAGTAAAAATTATGACGGCTTATCCACGTGTTCAAATTAAGTTGATTGGTCATACCGACAACACGGGCGATACGCTTCAAAGCAAAAAATTGTCACTGAAAAGAGCATTTGCTGTAAGAAATTTGTTGGTAGCAGGTGGTATTAGTGCTATCCGTATAGATTTTGATGGTAAAGGACCATTTGTTCCGTTGACAAGCAATGCTACCGAAGAAGGCAAAGCTAGAAATAGAAGAATTGAAATAAAAGTGGTACGAAAATAGATACCAGTGTTAACATAAGCATGTGGTATCCCAAGCTTAGTGAATTGTGATTGAGCGATTAATCTTATATGTTGCAGCAATAGAGACGTAATACATTGCATCTCTACAGATGAAAATCATATTCAACAATAATCGCCCATTCGCTCAATCACAATTCACTAAATTAGGGACTATTAATATTTATGTTAAATTTAAAAATTTATATACACTATTTATCGTAATGCTGTTCTATTGGTTTTCCATTGGCTTTTGGCTATGGCGGTACCAGTACTTGAAGTAGATTTCACCTCTTTTTTGTTATTGACCAAATACCCTGCTAAAGCGGCTGCAATAATCTCTTCGTCGGCATCAGGAAGGCTATCCAATACTTCAGGAGTATAGTAAAGGCTGATAAAACGTGTATCGAAATTACCAGAAAGGAAAGCTTCGTGCTGTAGCACAAATTTACAGAAAGGTAAGGTTGTTTGGATACCCGATATTTTGTATTCGTCAATGGCACGAATCATTTTATCGATAGCCTCTTGGCGATCTTTGCCATAAGTAATAAGTTTGGCAATCATTGGGTCATAATAAATAGGAATAGCCATACCTTGTTCCATTCCATCATCTACTCTCACCCCATTACCTTGTGGCCTTACATAAGTATGCAAAGTACCAACATCGGGTAAGAAGTTATTGCGAGGGTCTTCGGCACAAACACGACACTCTACTGCATGGCCGTGAATTTGTAAATCCTCTTGCTTAAACGAAATCGGGTGTCCCTCAGCTATGCGAATCATCTCTTTTACTAAATCTACACCAGTGATAAGTTCAGTAACAGGGTGTTCAACTTGCAAACGGGTATTCATTTCTAGGAAATAAAAGTCCAATTTTTCATCTACAATAAACTCGACCGTACCAGCTCCATAATAGTTACAAGCACGAGCTACGTTTACGGCACATTGCCCCATTGCTTCACGGATTTCGGGTGTTAATACAGCCGAGGGGGCTTCTTCAACTACCTTTTGGTGACGACGTTGTACCGAGCATTCACGCTCGAATAAATGAACGATATTGCCATGTTTGTCGCCCAATACCTGAATTTCGATATGTTTTGGCGAAGTAATGTATTTTTCAACAAATACCGCTCCATTCCCAAAAGATGTAATGGCTTCAGAAACGGCACGGTCCATTTGTTCGTCAAATTCTTCTTCATTCTCAACAACCCTCATACCTTTTCCACCACCACCTGCCGATGCTTTGATTAAAACAGGATAGCCAATTTCTTTTGATTTTTGCTTGGCTACCTCACGGTCGGTAACGGCATCTGGTGTACCTGGCACCATCGGAATATTGTATTTGGCTACCGTGTGTTTCGACGAGAGTTTGTCGCCCATCACCTCGATACTTTCGGGCGAAGGGCCAATAAATAGTAAGCCAGCATCAGTGACTTTTTTACAAAAGGCTGCATTTTCAGACAAAAAACCATAGCCAGGGTGAATAGCATCGACGTTGAGGTCTTTACAAATCTGAATAATTTTGTCGCCTAACAAATAAGATTGATTGGAAGGAGGAGGCCCAACACATACGGCTTCATCGGCAAATTTTACGTGTGGAGCCAGTCTGTCAGCTTCCGAGTAAATAGCTACAGTTTTGATACCTATTTCACGTGCTGTTCTCATAACACGCAAAGCTATTTCGCCACGATTGGCTACTAGGAGTTTATGAATTTTTCTCATTAATTATTGGTTTCTTCGATTTTGTTTTGTGAAAAAATTAAATACTTAATTGATGAGTGCAAAGTTCAAATGTTAAATAATTGATTTTCATACTAATAAATACAATTAAATACCTAAACTTGCACGATTACTTAATATATTGATAGAAAATAACTAGCGATTTTTGTTAAAAATAGCTTTCATCGTTTCTGACATAGCAATTAGGTCATGAATTTTGTTTCTAGCCAAACGCATAACATGAATGTCGTTTTGATGACTAACCTCAAGGTCGAAGTACCGCCACAAATAAATCATATCGTTGATATGATTGGGAAAATCTTGTATATAATACATCACAAACTGTTTTTCCTGTGCTTGTGCTGTAAAAATAATCAAATACAAATCTTCGTCTTTGAGAATAGCCTTGAGTTGACTTTTAGAAAACTCTCTTGGCATTTCATTATTATCGACTAAAAAATCGATGATAAGACCTTGGTCGTGACACACAAATAGGTTTGTTGTTAAGCCCATAATTCATTTTGTATTTTTCTAAGAAGTAGATAACTTGAAATCTTACAATTGAATAAAAGTACGCCAAAATCTAATTTTTATACAAGTTATAAAACGATTCTTAAATTATACATTTAGCGTAAAAACTTCTTGAAATATTGCAAGCAATAGGCAAAAGTAGACTTGTTATTCTTTGTTTAGTGCAATATTTGGCAGATACAAAATAATACCTTAACTTTGAGATTATTTTAAGATTTTCATGGCAAGATTACTTTATCAAGTTTGATGAAAAACAATAAATGCTGTGAAGATTTTTGGCATTATTCATAAATCTAAAACAAAGATATAAAGTGGATATTTTTGAGAAAGTCGTTAACAACATGGGGCCGCTTGGTTCTTACCACAAGATTGGTCACCACTATTTTTCATTTCCTAAGTTGACAGGAGAACTAGGACCTTATATGAATTTCAATGGCAAGCGTATGCTTAACTGGTCGTTGAACAACTATTTAGGCTTAGCCAATCATCCAGAGGTTCGTGAGGCCGACGCTCAAGCAAGTGCTGACTACGGTTTGGCGTATCCAATGGGTGCAAGAATGATGTCGGGTAACTCTGATTTACACGAAGAGTTTGAGCGTCAATTGGCCGAATTTGTAGGAAAAGAAGATGCCTTTTTATTGAACTATGGGTATCAAGGGGTTATGTCAATTATCGAATGTATGGTTGACCACCGCGATGTCATTGTTTATGATGCCGAATGTCATGCTTGTTTGATTGATGGTATTCGTTTGCACAAAGCCAAAATGGGAACTTATTACAAGTTTAACCATAATGATATGGCTTCGTTACGCAAAAACTTGGAGCGTGCTACTAAAAAAGTAGCCGAAACGGGTGGTGGTATCTTAGTTATTACTGAAGGCGTTTTTGGTATGTCGGGCAAAGTAGGTTCGTTGGACGAAATCGTGGCAATGAAGCAAGATTTTAATTTTAGAATCTTGGTTGACGATGCTCATGGATTTGGTACAATGGGGGCTAATGGCCGTGGAGTACACGAACACCTTAATTGTATTGAAGGTATTGATTTATACTTTTCTACTTTTGCCAAATCAATGGCTGCTATTGGTGCATTTGTAGCTGCTCCAAAAGAAATTATCATGTTTTTGAAATACAATATGCGTTCACAAACTTATGCTAAGGCTCTTCCTATGCCTTATGTAATTGGTGGAATGAAGCGTTTGGAATTGATTAAAAAACACCCTGAATTGCGTGAAAAATTGTGGGAAAATGTACGTGCCTTACAAGATGGATTCCGTAAAAGAGGTTTTGATATTGGAGACACCACTTCGCCAGTAACACCAGTGTTTTTACATGGTGAATATGATGTTCTTATTGCTACTTCATTAATTAGAGATTTACGTGAAAATATGGGTATATTCTGCTCTATCGTGGTTTATCCAGTAGTTCCAAAAGGACAAATCATGTTGCGTATCATTCCTACAGCGTCACATTCACTTGAAGATGTAGAGTATACAATGGACCAGTTTGAGGTTATCCAAAAGCGTTTAGCTGAAGGGGTTTATAAAGCTCAAGCTGAAGAATATAAAGCTGTATTAGCATAATTTTAATACGTTTTTGTGCTATTTCCTTCTTTTTTTCTAAAAAGAATTTGCAACATCTTGGAAATTGACTATATTTCGGCTGTAAAAAATGCGTACAGGACTCGTATGAGCCATTTTAACCATTTATCCAACCTAAATCCAATTACAAATATGAGCAGATTCTCAGAAGTAAAAGACTTGATTTTGTCCTTAGAGGGTGACTTTGAAAAATTCTATGAAAAAGGAAATCAAGCAGCAGGAACTCGTGTAAGAGGTGGTATGCAAGCATTAAAAACTTTGGCACAAGAAATTCGTACTGAAGTTCAGAACTTGAAAAACGAAACTAAATAATTTTTTAAGTCAAAAAAAAGGCTAGAGATATTCTAGCCTTTTTTTATGCTTTATTGCCTAGAAATGGTCTTTATTCATAATAGTAGCAAGGCCATCGGTAGTTTTTTTGCCAGTGGCTACATCCATTATTTCGCATTTAATATCGGCAATGTGTTTGGCTTCGTCGATATTGATTACCGTAAAAACTGCTTCGTAATCGGTATCTACAAACATTGGCCGTTTATATTCTGATACTTGCTTGAGGTAAACACTTCCATAACCAGGAAATTCAGTACCCATTATTTTTGAAAAAATACTAGAAGCCAATGCTCCATGAATAATCGGACGTTTGAATTGGGTTGTAGCAGCAAATTCGGCATCGAGGTGCAACGGATTGTTGTCGCCTGATACTTTTGCGAATAAAATTACGTCATCTTGGGTAAATGAAAACTTATGACGATAAACTGTGTTAAGAGCAATCATGTAAATGGAATTAATAGTTGAGTTTGCAAAGATACTTTTCTAGCCAATAACCTGCTAACGAAATTAAGAAGAATGGTCGGCCACAATCACCCATTGTTTATTGATTTTTCGCCAAAGTAAGGTATAATGCCCTCCAATATCACCTTTTTCGGGTCTGGTAAGTGCCCATTTCCCTACAAGAAAACATACAGTTGGTGACTGAAATTCTACTTTAATAATGGTGAATTTTAGCGTACCCATTGCCGATTTGTCGGGATAATTTTTTTTGTAACTCTCCAACGTTTTTTGATAACCATACGTCACCCCCGATTTGCCAATGTACATTAGCGAGTCGGATTCCCAATAGCCTTTCATAAAGGTAGTTACGTCGCCGTTATTCCAAGCTTGGGTTTGTCGCTCAAGAATATCCAGAATTGTTTTTTTATCTTGATTGGTTTGAGATAAAGCATTCAAACTCATTAGTAAAAGGATAAAAGAGAGAAATCGTTTTTTCATAAGAAGAATCAGTAATTGTGATGAAAGAATAATGTATAACACCGATAATAATTATAAGAATAGACCAATACATCCCTCAAAATTTAGTAGTTTTGGGAATATATATTTGACTTTACCTAAAGGTAATTATTTTTATGAAATTCAAAGAATTTGTAGAGAAATACAAGGATTATTATTTGGTAGATGGATTGATGTACTTATCGTTTATCTTGATGATAGTAATAATGTTTATTTTTTTTAGTTAATATCGCCCTTAATTACTTCCGAGTTTTCAGAAGAATAGAGCTATTTCTAAGAAATTATGGATGAAATAGACAACAAAATGAATAACGGAGAACTGCTTATATGATTTGGTTTGTATTGAATCCTAAGTCTGGCACTACGACCCCAGCACGAAAAAATAAAATTATACAGAGTATCAACAAACAGGCAAATTGTCAATTAATATTAACGGAGTATCCAGGCCATGCTACCGAAATTGCAACTCGGGCTGTACAACAGGGTATAGAAAAAGTTGTGGCAGTAGGAGGCGATGGTACTGTTAATGAAGTAGCTCGTGGTTTGATAGGCTCTGAAACGGCTTTGGGTATCATTCCAATTGGTTCTGGAAACGGATTGGCACGACACCTGAATATTCCCTTGAAATTAGATAAGGCGATTTCATTTGCTATTCAGCAAGGTACTACTCGTATTGACTCGTGTTTTGTTAATGATATTCCTTTCTTTTGTACAGCAGGAGTAGGCTTTGATGCTTTTGTAGCCAATGAGTTTGCTCAACAAGATTCGAGAGGCTTAAAAACCTATGCCAAAATGTCGTTGAAGTCTTTTCGGACTTATAAACCCGAATCTTACCGAATAGCTCATCAAGGTCATGAATATGCTAAAATGGCATTTTCAATTACCTTTGCCAATGCTACACAATATGGTAACAACGCTATGATTTCGCCCAAATCGCAAATTGATGATGGTTTGATTGATTTGGTGGTTTTGAAACCCTTTCCATTTGGAGCTGCTCCAATAATTGGTGTTAGGTTGTTTAGAGGTACTTTGCCCAATTCTAGGTATATTGATATGGAGGTGTCGGAGGAATATAGTCTAAAATCTGAAAAGCCATTATTGATTCATTTTGATGGCGAACCTTTACAATTAGATACCAATGAAATAAAAATTTCAGTTAAGCCAAAATCGCTCAAAGTTGTTGGCGGCTTGATATAATACGATTAATAGTATGTCAAAAAATAAGAAAATCCCCTTGGGGGTGGTATATTCTACTAATCCTGAGTTTGAATATGCTTTTGAAGAAAAAGAAGCTGTAGCTACTTTGCCTGCAAATCAGCAAAATTTGAAGGTTTTGTTAGATAAAAAAGCTAGAGCAGGAAAACAGGTAACGCTTATTACGGGGTTTGTAGGAAGTGACGACGACTTGGAAGTACTTGGCAAGAAACTCAAAAATCTATGTGGTTGTGGTGGCTCTGTGAAAGATGGAGAAGCTATTCTACAAGGCGATTTTAGAGAAAAAGTATTGAACTGGTTACTCCAACAAGGTTATAAAGCTAAGAAAGTCGGTTAATAAAAACATAAGTTATCTCGAATTTTAGATCAGATAGGGCGGTCGAAAAACTAATTTTGACTGCCCTATTTGATTAATAGCACGATAGTCCACCTCTTGAATCTCAATAAATACAATTAAGAGGTCTCTATTGTAAATTATCCCAAAATTCAGGATAACTCATGTTTACTACTCCATTAGTTCTTTCAAGATTTTTTGTGCTGCAATCGAAATAATTGTACCCGGTCCAAAAACACCTTTTACACCTGCATTGTATAGATAGTCATAATCTTGAGCAGGAATTACCCCACCCGCTACTACCATAATGTCGTCTCTACCCAATTTTTTGAGTTCGGCAATTAGTTCTGGAATTAAGGTTTTATGACCTGCTGCCAAGCTTGATGCTCCTACGATATGTACATCGTTTTCGGCAGCTTGTTTGGCTACTTCTTCGGGCGTTTGGAAAAGAGGCGTAATATCTACATCAAAGCCCAAGTCGGCAAAACTGGTTGCAATTACTTTTGCCCCACGGTCATGGCCATCTTGCCCCATTTTGGCCACCATAATACGAGGTCTGCGACCTTCCTGTTTCGCAAACGCATCTGCCATTTCTTTGGCAATTCTAAAGTTTTCGTCGTCTGTCACTTCTGCTGAATATACTCCTGAAATTGAACGAATAATAGCCTTATGACGGCCATATACTTTCTCTAAGGCCATCGAAATCTCACCTAAAGTAGCACGTTCGCGGGCTGCATCAACGGCCAAGGCTAGTAAGTTGTCATTTTGTTGTTGGGCTGCATTGGTGAGTTTTTCAAGAGCGGCGGCTACTTTTTCCGAATTTCGTTGGGCTTTTATATGCTCTAATCGTTCTATTTGTGAAAGCCTAACCGCTTGGTTATCTACTTCCAAAATCTCAATAGCTGTTTCTTCTTTCAGTTTATATTTATTAACCCCAACAATAATATCTTTTCCCGAATCAATCCTTGCTTGTTTACGAGCTGCAGCCTCTTCGATTCTCATTTTAGGCAAACCTGTTTCAATAGCTTTAGCCATTCCGCCCAAACTTTCTACTTCCTCAATCAAACTCCATGCTTTATTAACTAACTCTTTGGTAAGGTATTCTATATAATATGAACCACCCCAAGGGTCAACGACACGGGTAATATTAGTTTCATTTTGAAGAAATAGTTGTGTATTGCGGGCAATTCTAGCTGAAAAATCGGTTGGGAGAGCAATAGCTTCATCTAGCGAATTGGTATGTAAGCTTTGGGTATGCCCCAAAGCCGCTGCCATGGCCTCTACGCAAGTTCGGGTTACGTTGTTGAAAGGGTCTTGTTCGGTAAGCGACCATCCCGAAGTTTGGCAGTGAGTTCTCAATGCCAATGATTTAGCATTTTTAGGATTAAATTGTTTGACAATTTTAGCCCAAAGCAACCTGCCAGCACGCATTTTGGCAATTTCCATAAAATGGTTCATGCCTATAGCCCAGAAAAACGATAAACGAGGGGCAAAGTTATCGACATCTAAGCCTGCCGCAATACCTGTACGAAGGTATTCGAGGCCATCTGCAAGGGTATAGGCCAATTCTAAGTCGGCAGT
>VFQP010004017.1_pt1 | contig 14197 bp, 9 predicted proteins | sample 3512351 | NCBI WGS metagenome assembly VFQP01 (sample SAMN10412372, study PRJNA504923) | tailings metagenome | isolation source: Relicate 1 Philex TSF1 revegetated site | place: Philippines: Tuba, Benguet | collected 2017-08-29 | reverse complement strand
ACACGACTAGGATGTGCGGAGATCCAGCCACGTGCCGTTCCTACGAAATCTCGGCTGTCGGTGGTACCCGCTACGTTGACGAGCGTGTGAGGCATGCCCGATAGCTCTGCAAGGCGACGAGCAAAACGCGTCTTCCCGACACCTGGCGGGCCGACGATCAGTATAGGCGGTAGAAGAAACCACGGCTTATTGGTTGTGATTTGCAGTGTGAGCCCGAGGTCGATCTCGTTGAGCAGTTCATTTGCCCAGGGATACTCGTACCGAAGTGATTCCAGCAGAACTGACTTCGACGATCTTGTAACCAACCCTTTGAGCTCGAGCGGAAAGTTAAGGCGATCATATCTCGTCGCACTAAATCGAAGTAGCTCGGCTCCCGACAGGTTTCGAGCAATGACCGTCAATTCTTGCTTTGCTAGTTCTAAAGCTTGGCGTGTCTGCGTGATCTTGCCTAGTCTCGCATCCGTTGCCGCTTTCGCGATTTGCGCAACGCTCTTATCGAGTTGGCCGAAGAGGATCTCGAACTCATTTGAGCGTACGCGTAGCAGCCAACCAATGGCTCTGGCGGTCAATGATCGCTTGTTGGTGGCCGTCGTAGCGTTTGCGTGATGTATGAGCAGTCCAGCCAGAATGATGCTGGCCGTCGGATGCCCGCCATATGCTGCCTGCATCATCGCAACTGCATAAAGTCCGTTACGGCCAGCCGTTCTATACTCGATCGCCTGATCGAATGCTTTGGCGGGATTGCTTGATAGCTCAATGTCTGGGGCAATACTGGCTAGCAAGTCTTTTGGATCAGTGCGCATTGTATATGGGCGTGCGCGACCCATGTTCAGCGGCGTACGGAATCGATAAGGCAGAAGGGCTAATTCAACATCGACATCTTTGTCGCGATTCATTTGTGCCTCCTATCCTGGTGAGTGCTTTTCCAAACTTGGCCGAGCCGTCTTTGATAGGGATGCAGTTCGCTATCGATTGGGAACCAATCGCCACAGGTATCCAGAGCAAGTGTTAGGGGCCATACGGCGCCAAGCTCCGGGCCTTCCGTGTCGGTGGTGACGATCGTCGCGCGAGGTGCATAACGACGGCACAAACCGCGGTGCGCGGTGCTGCTTTGCCAGTGTCTGCAGTTGGCACAATTGGGATCCATCGCGCAGCGAGCCTTACCAATTAAACTGTTCGTCAAATGTTCTTAGTGGGGCTTTAGAGTCAAGGCAGAGATTCGTGTGAGCCAAAAATGATCACAGAAATCTTTTAAGCTATTGATATAATTATCAAATAAATTGACAAAACCATAATTTCTACGAAAGAAATCTAGGCGATTTGGACCTGAACGAGCTCATGTGAGGCTAAATCGCTGAAAGCTAGCGATCGTGTAAATCTGTCGAATGACTTCGAAGCGATAATCTGATCGCTAGGGAAAAGGATCGCAGACAAAGTGCTGCCCGTGAATCTTACAAACCTCAATTGGCAAGAAGAGGTAACCCGGAATCACACGTTGTCGCTCATCTCGAACGACGAAAAAATTAGACTTCACATCACCATCGTCGAAGGTGCGATGGGAGTCGCCAACATATTCCGGCAAATCAAAACTGATGACCAAGATCTAAAAGTTATTCAGCTCTTCGCAGTCAGAATATTCAATGCTTTCGGGTCCAGCCTCAAACTTGCTCTATCTGGATATAATCAAAATGCGGCCCTCATACTGAGAGACATTCTCGAGACCGTTTATCTTCTAGATTATTTTGCGAGCAATAGAGACCAGATTGCACGCTGGCGCCACGCCGACGCTAAAACAAAGCGGACCGATTATTCTCCTGCAGCCATACGTAAAGCGCTCGATCTTCGAGACAAAATTACGGATAAGCAGCGGCACGAAACTTACAGGATGTTCTCGGAGCTCGCCGGGCATCCGACGATGAACTCGATTCTCATGCTAAAGCCGCAGCGAGACGGTGACGCGATCATTGGTCCCTTTGTCGAATTCACGGGTTTAAAAGCGACGTTCGGTGAGATGGGTAAACTGGCTGAGCAGGTAGGTACTCATATCAATCGCTTTTATCCGACAGAGAACGACAACGGCTTAGTTAGTCGTAGATATTTCGCAGCCATTCTGGCTCCTTGGCAAAATACTTTCTATCCGCGCAAAGACACGAATTCATGATCTAAAAACTCGGGATCTTTCTAAGGTTTAAGCATCTCCACAGTTAAGCTCATTGCCTTTCTAAGGTGATTGCTATGGACAACTACCCAATAGAATTGGCCCCCGAATTTGATGATGGTGGTGGTGTAAAAACACCGTTTGCTGTGTGGTGGAAAAAAGCCAAAACGAGATTTTCAGGCGTACCTGAAGAAGTAGCTCAGTATTGGCTTCACGAACATTGGGGGCATTCACCCTTTGGATATTTATCATCGACGGAATATGCGTTCTCTCGACGCGACATATCATCTTCTAAGCTGAAAGAAATTCGCTCAGGGTTTTGCAATTTTGATCCGACCAATTCTTCGTGTCGTGAACATGGTGCATTTCTTGAGACGTTGGCTGCAAAGCCATATTTCAACAAAACTGCGATTTATATGTTGAGGCATCGGACGTTTCCGATCGCGATCGTCGTACTGGACAATTGCGATGGCCATCGTTCCCCGCCAAACGTTACAGACGATTATAAAGCGTTACCGCGAGGGCTCGTTCTTGTGGAAGGGCATCGGCGTTTTGATTTGGCGTTGCATCTCGAGGCCACAGGTCGCCTTGAAAGCACGGTTCCCATCTGGTTGATGTCACGAAATCTATCTGGATGACCATGGCAATCTAACTTGGGCACTAAGGCCAACTCTTGAGAGGCCATTTTCGTTTATCATTATCGAGCCAGGATTCTATCGGATCAGTGATAATTCGATAGTTATCAATGGCATCGCTTCTCAAAAATCAGCCTCCTGCGCATGTTAGTATTGCGCATGAAAATCGACTTCCGGCCGTTCCTCAAGTTCATTCCAGATGCTCCTTCTGATTGGCTGCCGCCGGTCGGCGAAGGATGGCATCCGATCGTCCATGACATCCTGCAGGCTATCGACAATGAGCTGCCTGCGCCGCTGAAGGCTTCGTTTGTCGTCGCGCAAATCAAAGAGAAGTTCGGCAGCCTCCGCATCTCCTACCGATTTAGCGAAGATGTATCGGATGAGCTTCGAGAGCGTATTTCTAAGATAGTAGTTCCGCATCTGCGGCGGGCGGACACGAGTTGTGAACTATGCGGCGCCGCCGGCCGCATCGGCAGTTACTTCAGCGGCTACTATCAAGCACTATGTCCGCCCCATGCGCTGTCTCGCATAAAGAGCGATATCCGGCTGCCCGCACCTTGGAAAACATGGCAAGCGCGTCTCCGTAGTGGGGCGCTGCATATTGTTGGGCGAGAAGGCGTCCCGCTCTTCGGGGCGGATCTCGATGCTCTCGAACAACGTCTTACAGATGATCCCGCAGCGCGGACGGAGCTGTTTGCTCTGCGTGACGCCCGTTATGTCGCCGGCATTTAATGAACAGCGGCTACAAATGATCTCGCTGCTTATGTCGAAAGGGGTGCTAACCCCACAGAATTTTGAAAATCTAACAAGGATGGCGAAGGCGGTAGTGCATAGGCATCCAACAAAGCATTCCAAAATTTAAAGAGAAGTCCCCTTCGTTCATCTTGCGTCCATGATTCAAGTTCTCCGCCAGCATCCGCTCGCGGACATACAGAGGAACGGCGTTGAGATGGATACCCGCCTGGCATGACAGTGCCTGTTAGATCTGCGGCGCCTAATTTAATTCCGATGGGGCCCTTGCCTCCCATCATCTTGATGGCATTGACACCTTTGCGGAGAAAGTCATCGAGCGGTGGAAAGGGGAGCCGATAGGCGAAAACTAAACCACCTTCGTACTCCGAAAAACAATCGCAGTTGATCGCCCAAAGCTCACCGTTTGAATGAAACCACTGTGTCGCACTCGTCGCGACTAATTCGTTGTTTGGGCGGGTAATCGTGCCCCAAACCGACAAGGCGCCATCGCTGTTGACACCCCAGTCGCCGCTTTGACCGCGAATTTTCAATCCCACTTCTGAAACTCGATTTACAAGGTCGAATCTGGCAGGCGGTGACCATTCGCGCGGTGCGATTCGTGCAAAAATCCGCGTTCCATTGGGAAACGCGACCTTCTGCTGCAAATCACCCATGGCAGTGTTGCGGTACTCAAGCTTCTCCGTTGCCGCTGGCCAGATTGCTTGATCGAGACTGCTCGAGGGTTGCCAGGAGATGGGCGGCAGAGGGGGTTTTGGCTGTGCCTGATTGGCAAGTATCGGCATAATCAAATTCTTCAAGACAAGTGAGAATCGTTTCTGCTCAATCTTAATCTCCTCCTTCGTTGCCCCGTCCTTCAAGTTGTAGGTCTTCGCGCCGCTACGGTGCCGCCAGTCAAAAGGAAGCGCCTGGGCGCCCGGATAATGAGCGCTGTTCGCCACAAGAACGATACGGCTCTGGGTCAGTGCATGTTCTGCGTAACCAAGTTCGCACATAACGTTTGGGTTTTGCAGATACTTCGGCTCTGAGCGCTTATCAGCGCTAACTTTTGGTTGAAGCGCAAGAGGGTCAGTCTTCCCAACCGGAGTCATATCCGCGACAAATACATTCGCTTTAGCGATCTTCTCAAGGATTGTCGTCGTAATATCAGGGGTCCCTGCGACATTCTTGGTATCGTGATCGACCTCAAGCCGTCCCGATTCCTGATAGTCGATATCGCTCGCGATGAGCCTGCAGGCGTCTTTCAACGCGTCGCGCACAAAATAGTGATGCAACACCGGATCACGATCACTCTGCCATGACCAGAATATCGTCCGTGCCAAATGACCCTCCTGCGGACCGCTATGCATTTCAGTCATTCGGCGAACAACTTTGGAGCCGAAAGTGATGCTAATGAATGAAAGACCTAGCCCCTCGTTCTTCGATTGATGCTGGCCCTTATATCCTGATAACTGGCGTCAGACTGGTAGGATTTACCCAGTTTCATAAGGAGTGCTGAAGAAACGTAAGGATATTTGACCATGAGGGCATTTGCCCAATTCAAATATTTATCAGCCAGTACACGTTCCTGATCGCCACCTTCTCCACGCCAATGTACACCACGAGAATTGATAACTCCCACTTGCGCGCCATCCATCAGATCATCGGATCGGATACTCTCCATAACCTTTCGGACGGGTTCACATGGCCAAACGCCATCATCGCCAACCGGCGAATGAGACAAAAGTTTACCGATGAAATTATCCGCGATAGCTTTGCGGCCGTATTCGTTAGCAAGTTCCCGTACGATCTCGATCCAGCTTAGAAGCTTATCTTCATCGACGGCACCGAACTCATCGCTACCAGGAATGCGTTTTAATCCCTCTAGAAGTGAGAATCCTCGATTAGCGAGGTCATCCGCTTTTTCAGTCGGAGCTTTCAGCTCTTCAGGGTCCGTTTTTCCATCTTTGCGTCGGAAAGACCAACAGAGAGCTTGCACAAAGAAGATAGGATGCTTCTCAATTAGCCTTTCGAGATTGGGAATTCCGTAGTGATCATCTTTCCCTTGAAAGAAAACGGCTAAGACATCGATATACGCAAATTCCAATCGCGCCTTGTCTTCGAGCGATATATCTGTGTTCTTATCAATATGTTTGAATGATTGCTCAACATCATACCGATCGAGAGGATACTCACCGGTTTTGTCGGCGCCCTGAACCGTTAGATCATTTAACAATCGATAGAGAATTACAGGATCAACGCATTCCGGTTTGAAATGAATGCAGGCAAAAGCCGCTCGCGGCCTTTTTGCTTTCAGTAAACGTTGAACGCTCTCGGAATTTTGTGTATCGGAATCGAATAAGTATTCCGGAACAACTTCATTCCAGTATTTATCCTGGGCAACTTCGTCAAGCCGATCGACGATGCTCCAAGTGGAAAGACCGTATGGAGCCAGCGTCAGAAATGACGCTTTACTTTCATCCGACATCAAACCTGTTACGGCTGAAATGATGCTTGCTCTCTCTTCCGGTTCTTTTATCGCGCGTAATGCTCCCGCGATAATCAATTTAGTGATCTGATTTTCAATCGACTCGGCTTGAACATAATCAAAAATAGATTTGAGAAACTTTATGAGATCGCTGCTCGTCAGAAGATTCTTCAAAACGATGGTATGACCAATCGTTCCCGCTGTTTTCCCGCGTCTTGCCAACTCTATTATGCCGGCAAAGCCAAGTTCTCGATTTATCTCCTCGATGGCAATAGCGCGTTGATCAAGAATTCGCTCATGCCGCTTCTGAAAATCAATTTTCTCAGCGTCTTCAATTTCATCGGCCGACTCCTCGAGCCACTCGGTCGCAAAAAGCCAAGCGTGTCTATTAAGAACATCCAACGGCTGGATAGCCGCATAAGCATCATTGGCTGCTTCTAAAAACGCGGCCTCGTTTGGGTAGCTTTTGGATTGCCTTTTCGCACGCCTAGTAAAGACGGATGTTCTAATTTTTTCACGTATCTTCGCTTTGCCGTCGTCATCGGCGGTATTCAAAGCCCAGTTGGTCACCAGTCTCCAAATGCGTGTTTGAAACTCAGGAGGTATAAAACGCAGATGAGATATGAGATCACTGAGCGTCCTTACTGTATGGGGCTTCCAGCTTATCGCCAGCTCGATCATCTCGACTCGGAAACGATAGACAACATCAGGATCAGTTATTGGCTGCCCAAATCCATAGCCGTCAGATCGCCACTGCGGCTTATGACTATAGTGACCAACTGAAAAATTATCACCGAATTGCCTTGCGCAGAGATTCCAGGCGACGTTTGGATATTTTTCCGCGAGCCACTTAATTACTCCGACGCGTGTATCCAGATCGGCGGCAGTTTGCGGCATCCAAGCACGGAAAATCGTCTCTAATGAATTTGCCGGTTTGTTTGTCCAGTTGTCGTTGATCTCAACCGTTGCAAGCTGAGCGAGGATTGCCACTGCACGTGACAGCGTTTGAGGATTCCAGCTTAAACCCTCTAGTGCCCATAAGATTCCGGACCGGCTATGATCCCCACCTAGAATTCCACCCGAAGCTGGCTGCATCAGACCCATCACAGCCGGATCATCAGTTTTCAAATCAGCTTCAAGAATACCAAGAAACGTTTCTGGCGCTGCCTCAGCATATGTTGGTAGATCGCGATCATTGGCTGCCAACTTTCGCGTCGTTAGAGGGCTCAACAAAGTTTGAACAATTCTTGCAGCACGCTCTTCCGCATCGAATCCCAGACGCTGTTTGAAGAGCTTGTTTCCATAAACAGCTAACAATACGAGCGTTTCAGATATCCCTTTTCGAAAGGCTCCTGAAAACTCACGTGCCTTTCCGTAAATCCCAGCGGCCCATCTTTTGTCTGCGGGAAGATCCAACTTCGGGTCATCTTCTCCGAGGACCATCTCCGCCATCTGGAAATATCGCTCCAGATCATCGCTCGTTACTGTATTTGCAATAGAGAATAGCAAATCGATCTTTGAAATTACGCCACGGTAGTTCCCGATCGACCATACCGGGGGATCATTTAACGACAACAGCTTTTGAAGTTGTTGTTCGAGCTCAGCAGAAGCTCTTCCTCCCGCTATCAAAGATAATCCCGATTGGTCGGTTGAATTGTCCCATCGCCATGCACCAATAAGCATAAAGGGAACAAGGCTTGCGGCAATATTGGGTTCGTCAGCCCATGTCGGTGTTCGCAGTGCACCAGAAGCAAGGCGCCGGCGTAGTACTGTTAATGAGCGTCCGGATTCATCGGTGAGATGAGAAATCTCGTCTCGATTCTTTCCCATCTTTTCGAGGGAAGTTTCGAATGTTTTATAATCGACCGGCTCTAGATCAATATGCTTCTCAATGTTCGCTGCATTCCGTGGGTAGATCACGATCGTATGCATCGATTTTAAATAGGGGGCAAATTCTCGCTCTACCTCTCGTGAATGAGCGACGGGGATAAAAGTTTGCGCACCCGCGGCGAGTTTTGAAACAATCCCCGGTTTGTCGAAAATCAAGATTCGATCACGATGAAGTGAAAGTTCGTTGTCACCATGATCACTGAATGCTTGCGCAAGAAATGCCAATGCCTCTTCGGTTGAATCAGCGGCAATCACAATCGATTCGGAGGGACTATTTGCCAATAGTTTGGCAATTGTTTCCCTGTTTGCTTCAATAGCAGGTTGGAAAAAGTCTGCTGTAAGATTGGGGCTCGTTACGGATGCCCAATCTGTCCAGCACTTATCGAGCGATCGGACATTCGATGCAGGAATCTGCGCCTCGTTTGCGAACCAGGCTTGGCCTGGTATCGACTGCGCAAGCCATTGCTCCAAGTCGCTCGAATCGTACGCTCTTACATCCTTCCATTCGTTTTTTGCCTTTGCTTTTGTTATCCACGCTTGCTTGCCTGGCCAGTGGCGCGGCGTGACAAAAACAAAAGTAATTTCCTGGCGCTCGCTAGCATTTCCGCTTTCGTCGTATTGCGCCACGCTCTTCTTGTAGTCGGCGTTAGCCTTAGCTTCGACTTTGTCAGTCGTGCCGAATTCCCAGCCGGACTTTCCGGAAGGGATCCAGGGCGTACTTTCACTCGCTTCGACGAAACCGTCCCAGCCAGCTCGCTCTGAGTCATCGTTACCGGGGAAGTCAACCTTCGACAGTCCATGGCCGGCCGAATGGACGAGTGTTCGCAGAAGTACGGCAAGGCGAGAGCGTGCAATGATATTGCGCTCGACCCATTGCTCGATTTGATTGGCCTTAATTCCGAGATACGGCGGGACATAAGCTTTGATGTCGAGTGCGACATTTTTTTGTGACTGAGCGGCATCGTACTCTGCCTGCATCTCCAAGAGTTCTTCTCGGGAGAACTTCTTGAACGTTTGCTCAAGCCTGGTCGCCATCTCGGCAGATAGAGAGGCATTACCATTGAGTAGGTTCGATAATGCCGGCCTACCGACATCCAATAGTTCGGCGGCTTTGGTGACCGACATTCCCTGCGGGATCACCTCAGCTCTGATGCGCACCCCTGGATGTGGTATCCGGTTCTCCATGACAGTAAGCCTCCGATCTTCGATCGATGTTTGCGCGGACGATTCTCGTCCCCTCAAACTTCACAGCAATCTTGTCGTAGTCTGTAGCGCAACGCAATACACTTCTGTCCTGGAAGGAGTGTTATAATAATTTGAAATTAGCCCATCAAAGGCTAATTCTAATGATAAATCACACAAGACTATTGATCGAAAAATAAAACAGTGTTATTAATATTTGATATTAGCCGCATTAGGATCAAAATGACATGGAAAACAATCTGCGGACGCTAGGCCCATCGGAGGCAAAGGTCGTCCTCTCATTGTCTGAAAAATCACAAAGCGTTGTGCAAGTTGCCGACGTGCGGAAAATTCTTGGGTCGGAAAACGCCACCCGAAAGGTGATTCAGAGCCTCACTCGCAAAGGCTGGCTATCCCGGATATTGGGCGGCAAATACATGCTGCTACCAGCGGATAGAGGGCCTGAAAACTATGGTGAGAATAACTCCCTCGCCATGGCCGCTGCTGCCGCAGATCCCTCGTACATCGGGTGGTGGTCTGCCGCAGCATGGCATGGGTTCACAACGCAAAAACCGATGACCGTCCACGTCGCGGTCACCAAACAAAAGCCCGAAAAAATAATTGAGGGGAACCGTGTTCGCTTCATTAAAATTCACGAACGAAAATTTTTTGGTTACTCTATCTATAATGTATACGGACGCTCAGTGAATATATCGACCCCTGAAAAAAGCTTAGTCGACTGCTTAGATCGACCGGATCTTTGTGGTGGCCCAACAGAGCTGGTTCGAATCACTTATGCCGCACTTGGCGCAGTCGATCAGAGCAAGATGATTGATGCGGCGATCTCAATAAAGTCGATCGCTACACTTCAGCGTCTTGGCTTCATTTCTGATTTTGTGGGACGTGCTCTCCCCGACGAATTACGAATGAAAATACTTTCACTAATTCCAACAATGCAACGTACCTACTTTGGAAGAATTGATCGGCGAGAGGGAGATGTTGGGTACGTCGCGCGATGGAAGCTCTATGTCAATGCACGTATGAGAGATCTATCGTCAGAACTACCCGCTTCCGCTGCGATAATGATGCTCAATGCTGACAGTTAGTGAGCTTCGAAAATCAGCCGCTCGAAGCGGCGCGCGTGATATCGGCAACGTCGAAATCGACGTAATGCTAACCCATATACTTCAGCTTTTTCACGAAAGAGGAATCACAGAACATGTCGCTTTCAAGGGCGGCACAATGTTACGCAAAATGTTGTTCGGTCCACGAGGTCGCCTATCAACGGATCTTGATTTCACGCGCAGATCCGACATCAGCAATGATGACCTCGCATTGAAGTTGGGTGAAGCTCTCGACGAACCATATAGAGGACTTACCTTCAAAATTGAAAAAGATAAGGACTGGTATGTAAATGAAGATGGTTGCGCCATAAATCCAGTTTGTATCCACGAAGGCAATAAGCGGGGCATAAAAATCAAGCTTCAGGTGAGTACGAGAGAAAAACCGATATTACCGGTCATCGAAGTTCCGCAGATTGACCTCGATTTTTTCGGAGCACTAGATTTCAAACCCAGTCCAATTCCATCTCTTGCCATTGAAGAAGCAATTGCAGAAAAAATACGCGCTGCATCTCAACGCTCAAAAATCAGGGACCTTCATGATCTGTCTGAAATAAAAATCCATACTTACGATCGAGGTCAGATTCGGTCGCTTGCAGTTTTGAAGCTATGGAACTCCGGGCAAGGAGGACTGAACTACGACGATTTCGTGAGAAAAATAAATGATCACGCTGATTACAGTGTTGAAGATTTAAAAGCGCTTCTTCGTAAGGACCAAAATCCCAATCTAGAAAAAATGATCTTAAACGTTACCGGTCAATACAGATTCCTCGCTGATCTGACAGCGAGTGAAAAGATCCTAGCAGATGATCACCATAAGAAATTGCATGGTGAGGCGGAAAAACTGATAGCTGATATCAGAGGAGAGACTGAAGAAGCTCCTCGAGATGCACCTGCTCTATAGAACTTGGTTCATCAATTTCGAGAAAACTCGGTGTAAAAAACGAATTGTGAGAGTGGGATATTGTGCTGAAACGTTAGACGATGGCATACGCAAAAAAAGAATTCAAAATTTATTAAACATATTAATCAGACAAAATCGCACGCAGCTCAGGCCCAATAACATTTGCCAACTCATTTGCATCCTCTCTTCCGCTGGTATGGCGAACAAGAGCAGTCGAGCAACTATTCTTCAAGATGTCCGAATTCGCCCAAACTCCGCGTTTATCTGCGACTTCGCTTAGGATCCGGTCGCTTGTGACCATCTCCATCTTAGCGCGAGAATTCTGTGCGCATATAAGAAGACAAAAACGCTCTTCAGCACGAACCTTTTGAAGTTCGAATGCGTAAGCAAAGCGGCCTCTATTTTCGAAGCACACGATCAATGCAAGTCGAGAGTAGGTCTTGCGATCAAGACGAAAGCTCGCCCATGCTTTGTACCGCTGATTGACGAGTGGAAATCTCGAGAAAAATGCCGACGGAATCACAGGGTCAATTGGGATCTTGGATGGATTTGAGCTCGTAACGGATTTGACAACCCAATGATTACGCTCTCCAAGAATTGCCGCCGCACGCCAAAGGCATCTGAGTGGTCTTAGAGTGTCATCGTCTTCAGGCCTTATTTGTTGGACATCTGCTTCAACGATACTGCGATCAGTACCGGTAGATTCTCCTAGGGAGACCGCTCCAATTCTATCGGGACTATTCACGTGCCGAATACGAAGATATGGAACCTCACGGCCAGCCTTATGGCGCGAAATTGGGACATCGCGCTTTCTAAAATGCGACCTTGGTAACTCGACGGAAAACTCCAACATCGAACCAGGCTGCGCAGGACCAATCTTAGGATCAACAACTTCACCTGATAATTTGGGTCTACCTTCGACAAACAATGAATCATGATTCGAGCCATCAGAATTAACAGCAATATCCTGATGCTCGATAATTGCGATTTCCTCGAAAGGTAGATCTGAGTCATCGTCAATGATGTGCTGAACAAAATTGCCAAAAAAAGCACGGCCGCCAAACTGTATCAAAGAAGCCGAAACATAAATTTTAGAAGTATCAGGCCAATAAGGAGCACATGCCAAAAACGCGCCCGTCTGAACTACTTCACCGATCGCGTTTAAACATTTTCGAACGGCAGAAAATCCACTCTCTGCCAAATTTTTTAGCCTTGGATTCGTGCCAACTAGTGCAATCGTACTAGCGAAGTCATCAGTGATAGCTCGTCGTGATTCGAGAATGGCGACCCGACGATTATCAATTTGACGAATCTCTATGAATTTTGCAGGAGCTTCATTTGTACTGTGAAAAAATAAACGCGCGAGCTCTGGTGTCTTACAGAGTGCGTATCGAAAAATCTCGATCGGCGGAATGAGTAAGACTCTTGGTTTTTCATTCTCCTTGCCTGCTGCAAGGACACGTATCACTTCCACATTCCCATAGTGATTTAGGGCATAAGCCAATCTCTGACGTCTAGTAGTTCTCGCCGGCGCCACTTGCTCCAATGCAAGAGTCTGCATTCGAGATGAAGCTAGCAATTGGAACTCTGTCCCGCCCTCGAAAGCTTCGGTTGAAAATCCAATTTGCTTTCGAATGGGCTTATCACGATCGCCAAGGGAATCTTTCCAGATGGTTCCTGGTATCAAGTAAGGAAGCTCTGCTACGCCTCGGCGACAGTTCTCAATCGTGAAAGTGATTTCGCCTTGGCTGCCGGCAATAGGCGTAACGCTTGCGAAAATGACATCAATTGTGTGCTGCGAACCGCCTCTTTCAGCCGGATACAGCTTGCCAAGAAACATCAGTTCCCACTCTTGGCCTATCTCAAAGCTGCTCTGGATTTCGAATCTTGGGGAGTGCCGCTTCGCCATTAATTAGGTTCTCCAGCTATCTCTGAAGGACCTTATATCAATCAACCTATTATTTTTGTGCTTATTAGCTGAATTGAAAAATGCGAACTTCGATCAAATTATAATTATTTAATATCATATAGTTATTGGGCAATTCGAGTAACACTAGCGGATTTTGAGCATTTTCTTAGTCGGTTTCCACCGCCGCCGATCAACGCGGCTTGCGTCGCCGTATGATGCGGATCGCGGAACGGGCGGCGACGCTCGATCCGGCCTTCGGCCAGCAATCCGGCGACCGATTGGATCATGCTGGTCTCGAGCGCTTCTTCGGGTGTCAGCGGCGGCAGCAAGCCCGGCAGGCATTTCGCCAGCAGCGACTTGCCCGCCCCCGGCGGCCCGATCATCAGCAGGTTATGCCCGCCCGCCGCCGCGATCTCCAACGCGCGCTTGGCCGTCTCTTGGCCTTTCACGTCTTTAAGGTCGGGGCCGGGTGCGGCGGATTGAATGCTCTTCTGGCGCGGCTGGGCCAGCATCTGGCGGCCGAGCAGATGATTGACGAGGCTCATCAGCGTGGGTGCCGCGACGATCTCGAAGCGCCGCTCGTCGCCGGCCCAGGCCGCTTCGCCGCCCGCCGCCTCGGGGCAGATCAGGCCCTTGCCTTCGCCGTTCGCCGAAATCGCGGCGAGCAACACGCCGGGCACGGGAAGGATGCGCGCGTCGAGCGTCAGTTCGCCCAACGCGACAAATCTCTCGACCGATTCCGGCGGCAACACGCCCATCGCGCCGAGCAAGCCCAGCGCGATCGGCAGATCGAAATGCGCCCCTTCTTTGGCGAGATCGGCGGGGGCGAGATTGACGGTGATGCGCTTGCCCGGCAGTGCCAGGCCGATGGCGGACAAGGCCGCGCGCACGCGCTCCTTGCTTTCCTTGATCGCGTTGTCGGGCAGGCCGACCACGGCGAAGGCCGGTGCCCCGCCCGCGATCTGCACTTGCACGTCTACCGGCACGGTCTCGATGCCCTGAAACGCGACGGTGGAAATGCGTGCGACCAATGGAACCTCACGAAGTAGGTCCCATTAATACGGCCGTATTCCTAGTTGTTCAACCGGCCAAGAAAAAGGGCCCCGCCTTGCGGCGGAGCCCTTGGTGCCGATTCCGCCCGGGGGGTGCGGAATCAGGCGGCGACGGCTTGCGCTTGGTCG
>VFQP010004016.1_pt1 | contig 14204 bp, 16 predicted proteins | sample 3512351 | NCBI WGS metagenome assembly VFQP01 (sample SAMN10412372, study PRJNA504923) | tailings metagenome | isolation source: Relicate 1 Philex TSF1 revegetated site | place: Philippines: Tuba, Benguet | collected 2017-08-29 | reverse complement strand
CGAGATGATGCCCCATGTGATCATGATCCGCGCAATCCAGATCCGTGCGCCGATGCGGTGCATCAGCAGGTTGCTGGGGACCTCGAACAGGAAATAGCCGATAAAGAACAGGCCGGCGCCGAGCCCGAACACGGTCTCCGAGAACTGCAGGTCCTGCGCCATCTGGAGCTTGGCAAAGCCCACGTTGACGCGATCGAGATACGCGATCACGTAGCACAGCATCAGGAACGGCATGATGCGCCAGAACACCTTGTGATAGGCGCGTTTTTCGATCACGCTGTCGGCGTCTAGCCGTGCGTCGGCGGCAGGGGTCCCCACCGCGGGGTTGGATGCGGTCATCTGGAAGTCTCCTTGGATCTTGAACCGGCTGAGGGTTGCGCCCTCTCCCGCATGGCGGGAGAGGGTCGGGGAAAGGGCAGGGCGTTGTTATAAGACGTCGCCAGAACTGGCGCTTGCCCTCTCCCCCAACCCCTCTCCCGCGTGCGGGAAAGGGGAGTAAAACCTTGCGTGCTACAACGTGGTCACCACCTCGCCTTGAATGTGTCGCGCAGTTCCACCAGCGCCGCTTCGTCAAGCGGTGCGGGCTTGTCCCTGAGCATCATCCAGAGCCTGGCGGTTTCCTCGAGTTCCTCGAGCGCATACGCGGCGCGCGAAACGCTGTCTTCCCAGACCACCGGGCCCAGGCGCGCCAGCAGCACGCCGCGCACGTCGCGGGCCAGTTGCGCCACGCGTGCGGCCACGGCCGGATCGCCGGGGCGGTGGTACGGAATCAGCGGGATATGGCCAACCTTCATCACGTAGTAGGGCGTGATCGGTGGCAGCACATCGTCGGGTTGCCAGACGCCGGCCAGCGTCAGGGCAACCAGGTTCGTCGAATGCGTGTGGACCACGCCATGCGCATCCGGGTTGTTGTCATAGACACAGCGATGCAGCGTCAGCGTCTTCGACGGCTTGTCGCCCGATATCCAGCTACCATCGCTGGCCACCTTCGCGACCCTGGCCGGATCGAGCGTGCCCAGGCAGGCATCGGTCGGCGTGATCAGCCAGCCATCGTCGAGCCGCGCGCTGATATTGCCTGCCGTGCCAACCGTATAGCCACGCTGGAACAGGCTCGCGCCGACGCGGCAGATCTCTTCGCGCAGTGCGCTTTCATTGCTCATTGCGCGGCTCCCAGCGCCTGCAGCGCCTCGTCGAAGAAATTTTCGCCGCCGAAATTGCCCGACTTCAACGCCAGCGCCAGCGGTTCATCGTCGAGCGTGACGGTGGCGGGTACGCCCGGTGCAATCTGCTTGCCGATGCGCAGCGACTGCACACCCAGTGCCTGCACCACGGCGCCCGAGGTTTCGCCACCCGCCACGACAAAGCGCCGCGTGCCGCGTGCCTTGAGGCTGGCCGCGATGCACGCCAGTGCGTGTTCAACCAGTTCGCCGGCGCGCGCCACGCCAAGCTCGGCCTGCACGGCCTTGACCTGCTCGGGGGTGGCCGTCGCGTAGATCAGCACGGATTGGTCGTGCTCGCGTGCAAAGGCCAGCGCTTCATCGACCACGGCTTCGCCGCGCGCCAGGCGCAACGGGTCGATCCGCAGTGCCGGACGTTGTTGTGCGATCCAGTGTGCGACCTGGCCATTGGTGGCACGCGAGGCGCTGCCAGCCAACACCACACCGTGACCGGTGACGGCCGGTACCTCGGCGGCATCGGCACGCGCCGGCAGCAAGCCGGCACGGCGGAAATTCTCGGGCAGGCCCAGCGCAATGCCCGAGCCACCGGTAATCAGCGGCAGCGCGGCGCAGCCTTCGCCCAGCGCGAACAGGTCGGCGTCGGAGATCGCATCGGCAATGGCCAGCTTCACGCCTTCGGCGCGCAGCGCATCGATGCGCGCGCGCACCGCGTCGGCGCCCCTGGCCACGGTGTCATAGCGCAGCAGGCCCACTTTCGACTGGCTCTGCCGTTGCAGCACGCGTACCAGGCTGGCATCGGTCATCGGCGTCAGCGGATGATGCTCCATGCCCGATTCGTTGAGCAGCGTGTCGGCTACGAACAGGTGGCCGCGGAAGATCGTGCGGCCATTCTCGGGGAATGCCGGACAGGCGATCGTGAAATCGCTGCCCAGCGCCTCGAGCAATGCTTCGGCCACCGGGCCGATATTGCCGGCGTCGGTGGAGTCGAACGTTGAGCAATACTTGAATACGAACTGACGGCAACCCTGCTCGCGCAGCCAGTGCAGCGCGGCCAGCGATTGCTCGACCGCCTCGCTGGCGGGGATCGTGCGCGATTTCAATGCGACGACGATCGCGTCGGCCTGCACGGTCGACGACGTGGGTACGCCAATGGTTTGCACGGTACGCATGCCATTGCGTACCAGCGTGTTTGCCAGGTCGGTGGCGCCGGTGAAGTCGTCGGCGATGCAGCCCAGTAGCGGGCGATTCACGCTCATCGCCTTACTCCTTGGCCGCGGGCAGTTCAATGCCCGGGAAGATCTTGATGACGGCCGAATCGTCTTCACCGCCATGGCCGGCGGTGGACGCCATCATGAACATCTGGTGAGCGGCGGCGGACAGCGGCAACGGAAATTTGCTGGTGCGCGCGGTGTCGAGAACCATGCCAAGGTCCTTGACGAAAATGTCGACGGCGGACAGCGGCGTGTAGTCACCGGACAGGATGTGCGGCACGCGGTTTTCAAACATCCACGAATTGCCCGCGCTATGCGTGATCACGTCGTAGAGCGCGTCGGGGTTCACGCCTTCGCGCAGACCCAGTGCCATGGCTTCGGCGGCGGCAGCGATATGCACACCGGCCAGCAACTGGTTGATGATCTTGACCTTCGAGCCGGCGCCGTGCGCATCGCCGAGGCGATAGACCTTGCCGGAGATCGCAGCGAGTACGTCTTCGGCCAGTGCATAGGCTTCGGCCGGACCCGATGTCATCATCGTCATCTCGCCGCTGGCCGCGCGCGCGGCGCCGCCCGAGACCGGCGCGTCGAGCATGTGCAGGCCCTTTGCCGCCAGCCGCTTGCCAAGTGCTTCGGCAAAGCCGGGCGGCACGGTGGCGCTGGCAATCACGAGCTTGCCGGCGGCCATCGTGGCCACCGCGCCTTGCTCGCCGAACAGCACGGCTTCGGTCTGCGCGGCATTGACCACGAGCGTGACGACCACGTCGCAACATTCGCCGAGCTCGGCGGGACTGGCGCACGGCACGCCGCCGGCATCGGCAAAGCGCTGCAGCACGTCAGGGCGCAGGTCGCATGCATGAACCTTGAAACCGGCGCGCAGCAGCGATTGCGCGACGCCGTTGCCCATTGCGCCCAAACCGATGACGCCAATATTCCTGGACATGGGTAACTCCTGAAATGAGTGCGATTAGTGCGACGGGCCGGATGGCAGGTCGCCGGCGGTGGCATCGTCTTCGCCCAGTTGGGAAAGACGGCGCGCCGCGTTGTACATGTGGTTCTGTGCCGCATTGCGCGCGGCATCGGGGTCGCCCGCGCGAATCGCGGCAACGATGGCCTGGTGTTCCTCGCGCACCTGGCGCGAGAAATCCTCGCGGCGCGCTTCGTTGGTGCGCGTGACGCGCGTGGCGGTCTCGAGGTACTGGCTCAGGAACGCCAGCGTCTTGAGGAAGTAGGGGTTGCCGGTGGCTTCGGCAATGGCGCGGTGAAACGCCACGTCGGCAGCGACACCATCGCCACCGATCGAGACTTCGGCATCGATGCGTGCCAGTGCGGCGTCGATGGCGGCCATGGCGGCATCGCTGCGGCGGCGCGCGGCCTGCGCGGCGACTTCGGCTTCGATCGAACGGCGCAACTCAACGATCTGCAGCACCGATTCCAGCGCGTCGAGATCGGTGTAGTCGATGCGCAGCGGGCGAATTCCGGCCTGATCGGTCACGAACACGCCGCTACCCTGGCGCGACTCCACCAGTCCTTCGTACTTGAGCCGGGCAATCGCTTCGCGAATCACGGTACGGCTCACCCCGAACTCTTCGGACAGCACGGCCTCGGTCGGCAGCTTGGCGCCACGCGCAAACACGCCGCCCTGGATCTTTTCGAGCAGCTGTTCGGCCACGCTGTCGGTCAGTGCACGGGCTGGAATTTTCTGGAACATGGTTATCACGTCATCCGGTAGTCAGGTCATCATACAAATTTCACGAAAGGATGGCAGGGGGGTTATCCCTAGGCTGGTGCAATGTGGTGGTCGATAATCGCACCAACTGGGTGAGCACCGGGATCGGGCACGGCGTATGATTGCGCCTCCATTCAGCCTTCTGCACAAAGAATCATCATGTCCGCATCCAATGTTTCCGTTCTGGTCAGCAACTGGGATGACGCACGCGAGCGTGCGCGCGCGATCCGCTATGACGTGTTTGTGGAAGAACAGGGCGTGCCGGTGGAACTGGAATGGGACGATATGGACGCGCCGAGCTGGCACGCGCTGGCGTTGGCCGCCGATGGCACGCCGATGGCGACCGGCCGGTTGCTACCGGACGGCCATATCGGCCGCATGGCGGTGCTCAAGGCGGCGCGCGGCACGGGCATGGGTGCCCGGGTGCTGGATGCATTGATGGCCAAGGCTGCCGAGCTGGGCTATCCGGAGTTGATCCTCAATGCACAGACGCATGCGGCGCCGTTCTATGCGCGCGTCGGATTCGAACAGGTGGGGGATGAATTCGAGGAAGCCGGCATCCCGCACGTAGAGATGCGTAAGCGGATCGGATAAACCAGAAACAGTGGTGATGAGCTGCCCTCGCCCACAAAGTGGGAGAGGGGCCAGCACAATCTCGGTTAACGTGGCGCGGGTACGGTTCCCGGATCGCGCGCTACGTTGAGGCGACCCTGGTAGGCAACCTCGCCCGTCTGTCCATCGGCATCGAAGCTGCGTTCGACAAAATCGAAGCGGCCATCGTGCCTGACGCGCAGCACGGTGCTGGCGCGCATGCCGTAGCTTGGCGAGCGGATAAACGCCGACGACAGCAGTTTTTCCCATTCCGGTGCCACACCGGTACTCGGCAGCTCCCAATCGGGAGCCTGGCGCGCATCGGCCAATAGCTGCAGATACGGTTCGGGGCTTGCGCCGAGCTGTCCACGATCGGCAGCGAGCACCTCGCACAGTGCACCGACGCGGCTGCGCACCTTGGGCCATGGCGTATCGAGCAGTGCGTTCGACATGCCATACAGGCCCGGTTTCAGCTTCTGTGGCTGACGCGACTTGGAGCGGTTGCTGTACCACCAGAGATCGTGCAGGTCGCTGGCCAGCAGGTTGAAGCCGTTGTATGCGCCGTGCGCACCGGCCAGTTCGTGCAGATATTCGTCGGGGGTCTGTTCGCCGCGCAGGAAGTGCGCCACCAGTTCTCCGCGCGAACGTGCGTCGGTGCGCTTTTCGGAAGGGGCGCGATAGTTGGTCAGCGCGGCAAAGCGCGCGCCAGGGGCGTGGCGCGCGTGGTGCGCATCACCGCCGGCAATGCCCATCCAGGTTCCGGCATCGCCAATCACCTCCGCCAGGTCGCGGCCGCCCAGCACCTCGGGGGCATCCTGCCACCAGTGCGCAGCCGCCGCGGGGCGGGCATAGAATTCGTCACGGTTGCCAGCAACCACCAGGGCATAGTCCGGGTGCGATTGCCAGGCCACCAGAATCAGGCACATATTGCTTCCTTTACTACTTGCGGATCGCCGATGTCAGAGGACATCGAGATCGACGAAGCACTCGCTCATGCGGTCGCCGCTGATCCATTGCGCCAGTCCGCTCTGGCGCCACAACCCGTCCAGCGTGGCTTCGAACGCGGGCGGTATGTCTGCATAGCACTCCATCCACGTCTGCAGGCCGGCACGAGTCTCCGGCCTGCGCATCAGCGTACCACCAATCCCGGTCGCCTCGGCGACCGTTTCCATCCAGCGGTGCCAGTGCGGCAGCGCTGCTACGGCGCGGTCGTCCGGTACCTTGAAGTAGACGTAGAGATGATCGCTCATGACGAAGTTCCCGTGGCGTTCAACCGGCCGCTTCGGCCTCGTTTGGCAGCGGCACTTCGTACGGCAGCGCACGTGTGCGCACCGCGGCGCCGTCCGCGGACCCCAGATGCAGGGAGCCGGCGGCCGCGTCGATCTTCAGTTCGGCCAGGCCATCCCAGCCACCTTGTGGTGCGGCCGCGGCATTGACGATCATGCCGCAAGGTTGGCCCGGATCCTCTGGACGAAAGATCTCGGCAGCGGCGGGCGGCACGTCGCCTTCGCCATGCACCAGCCACATGCGACGCTTGAGCGTGCCGCGATACTGGCTGCGCGCCACCACTTCCTGGCCCGGATAGCAGCCCTTGCGGAAGTTGACGCCGCCGATCAGTTCGAAGTTGATCATTTGCGGCACGAATTGCTCCTGCGTGGCGGCGGCGATACGCGGGATACCGGCGCCGATATCGAGCCAGTCCCAGAAAGCCGGCGCGGCGGTGGCCAGCGTGGCGCCCAGTGCCTGGTGCAGGGCATCGATCCGCTCGACCGTGCCAACCAGTTGCCAGCGCGGCACGCCCGCGGCGTCAGCGAGGCGGATCACGGTCACGCCGTCCGCGTGTGCAACGGCCAGGGGGCCCTGCGGCGCGGGCAGGCCCGCTTGCGCAAGCGCGCTTTCGGCATTCGCGCCGGCGACGCCAAGCACACGATGCGTGGTGCCGAGGTCCGTGAGCTTTGCCTTGGCGCGCAGCACGAACATGCTCAGGCGCTTCTGGATCGGCGGCTGGATCTCGGCGGACAGTTGCAGCACGATGCCGTCGGCATCGCGCCACATCAGGAAGCTGGCCATCAGGCGGCCTTTCGGCGAGCAGTAACCGGCCAACCGCGCGGTATCGACCGACAGATCTTCCACGGCATTGGTGAGCTGGCTGTGCAGGAACGTGGCGGCATCGTCGCCGGCCACGCGGATCAGGCCAAGCCCGGCGGGCACGGTCACGATACCGGTGCTGGTCAGGGTGGCCAGACTGTCGGCGAGGGACGGGAATTCAGTGGCGGACATGCAGGCGGATCCTGGGAGGCAGTTGGATACGGGTTGGAGACGGTGAACTGGGGGCGACCGGGTCATTACGCAAGGTAGCGCCGCGGCGCATGCGTTGCAGTAACGCTCGGTGACACATTGGGCACAAGGCTCCCGGGATTATATGGGCCTGTCGCCATTCCGACCGGCCACTCCGAATGATCCCGACCTGCCGGCGGGGGCATGGCGTCCGGTCTTTGTCCTGCTTACATGAAACGTCTGTTCCTGCGCCTGGTCGGGGTTCTGCTGATTTTCGCGGTTGCCGCCGCAGGCGGCTTTGCCTGGTGGGCCCATCAACCGCTCCGCCTGTCGGCATCGCCGGTCGAAGTCATTATCAAGCCGAATTCGGGCGTGGCCAGCGTTGGCCGCCAGATCCAGCGTGGCGGCGTAGCCATGGATCCGCGCCTGTTCCAGATGCTGGCCCGTGTCTCCGGACATGGCGCCGACCTCAAGGCGGGTGGCTACCAGTTCGAAACCGGTGTCACGCCGCTCGACGTAATCGGCAAGCTTTCCAGGGGTGAAGTTACCCATTACGTGGTCACGGTGATCGAGGGTTGGGAGTTCCGCAAGATGCGCGCCGCTGTTGACGGCAGCCCGGCCCTGAAGCACGACACGCAGGGCATGTCCGACAGCGACCTGATGAAGGCGATTGGCGCCACGGAACCGTCGCCGGAAGGGCTGTTCTTCCCCGACACCTATCTGTTTGCGCGCGGCAGCAGCGATATCGAACTGTACAAGCATGCCTACCGTGCCATGCAGAAGCGCCTGAACGACGCGTGGAATGCCCGCGCGTCGGACTTGCCATACAAGACGCCGTATGAGGCCCTGGTGATGGCTTCGATTGTCGAGAAGGAAACCGGGCAGGCGGCCGAGCGGCCCATGATTGCCGCGGTGTTTGTGAACCGGTTGCGCAAGAACATGATGCTGCAGACCGACCCCACGGTGATCTACGGCATCGGCCCCGACTTCGACGGCAACCTGCGCAAGAAGGATCTGCTGACCGACACCCCTTACAATACGTACACCCGAACTGGTCTGCCGCCGACGCCCATTGCGCTGCCAAGCCTGGCCTCGCTGGCCGCGGCCACCACGCCGGCACCGTCGGATGCGCTGTACTTCGTGGCCCGGGGCGACGGCAGCAGCCATTTCTCAAGCTCACTACCCGAACACAATCGCGCGGTCGACAAGTACCAGCGCGGCAAACCATAACTTCATGCGCGGCAAATTCATTACCTTCGAAGGCATCGACGGCGCAGGCAAGAGCACCCATATCGAATGGGTAGCCGAACGCCTGCGTCAGCGCGCCACTGTCGTGACGACGCGCGAGCCCGGCGGTACGCCGCTGGGCGAAGACCTGCGTGCATTGCTGCTGCATCGCAAGATGGATCTCGAAACCGAGGCCTTGCTGATGTTCGCGGCGCGTCGAGAACACATTGCCAAAGTCATCGAGCCTGCGCTGGCGCGTGGCGAGTGGGTGATTTCCGACCGCTTTACCGACGCGACCTTTGCCTACCAGGGCGGCGGCCGCGGTCTGCCACGCGAGCGGCTGGAAGTACTGGAGCAGTGGGTGCAGGGCGGGTTGCAGCCAGACCTTACGCTACTGTTCGACGTGCCGCTGGAAACCGCCGCGGCGCGCCTGGCCAATGCGCGTGAGCCGGACAAGTTCGAGGCCGAGTCGCGGGCCTTCTTCGAGCGCACGCGCGCCGAATACCTGCGCCGAGCCGCCGAAGCTCCCGCACGATTCCGCGTGATCGACGCCACGGAGACGATCGACGAGATTCGTGTAAAACTTGAGAAAATAATCTCAAGTATCTGATTTTATGGATCTATATTTTCGGGGTGATATCGCTGCGCGAAGCTCCGACAATACATGAAGCCCATAGGCTAACTGACTGAACTGGCATGCTTTATCCCTGGCAACGAGAAGACTGGCAACGCCTGACCGCGCTACGTGACCGGCTGCCGCACGCGCTGCTGCTGCACGGCCAGCAAGGCATTGGCAAGCGTGACCTGGCACTGCATTTCGCCCAGGGGCTGCTGTGTGAAACGCCACTGGCCGATGGGCAGCCATGCAATACCTGCGGTGCCTGCCACTGGTTCGGCCAGGGCAATCACCCCGATTTCACGGTGGTGCGGCCCGAAGCGCTGGAGGCCGGTGGCGATGCCGACGGCGATGGCGACAGCGGTGGCAGCAAGAAGAAAGCCCCAAGCAAGATCATCCGCATGGAGCAGGTGCGCGGGTTGATCGATGCGGTGGGCGTGGGTACGCACCGGGCGGGTTTGCGCGTGGTGGTCGTGTATCCGCTCGACGCCTTGCAGACCGAAGGGGCCAATGCGCTGCTGAAGACGCTGGAGGAGCCGCCGCCGTCGACGGTCTTTTTGCTGGTCACCGACCGTATCGATCGCGTGCTGCCGACCATTCTGTCTCGTTGCCGGCAGTTTTCGCTGTCCCGGCCCACGGGCGCCGCCGCGCTGGACTGGCTGCGCAGCCAGGGTGTGGCCGACGTCGAGGCGCAACTGGCCCTGGCGGGCGGTGCGCCGCTGACTGCGCTGCATGCGGCCGAGGCGGAGGAGCAGCCGTTGCAGCGCTGGCTGGTGGGCCAGCTTGGCGCGGGTGCGACGTTTGACGCGCTGGCCGCGGCCGAGCACTTGCAGAAGCTGCCGGTACCCGTGGTGCTGGGCACTTTGCAGCGCTGGAACTACGATCTGCTGGCGTTGAACCTGGGGATGGGCGCGGCGCGCTATTTCCCGAAGGAGCAGGCCGCGCTGAGCCGTTGCGCCGGCACCACCGATGCCCATCGGCTGCAGGCGTTTGCCGCGCGGCTGGTCAATCACCGACGCAGCGAGAACCATCCGTTGGCTGCGCGCCTCGTGATGGAGTCGGTTTTCCTCGATTACCGCCAATTGTTCCGCTAGGCCATACAAAGGCGTAGGCATCGCGGGGCGCACGTGGTAAAAATCGAGGCACGCATTCCCAATATCCAATAGCCCGCGCAAAGCGGGCAAAGCCCAGGGGTCAACCATGAACGCACCAGTCACGATACCGGCACGGCCGGCGTCGCCTGCGCCAGCCAGTCCTAGTCCTTCAGGAACCGCCGCCCCGCAGCGGCCCAATGTGCTGTCCTTGTCGATCAAGGATCAGGCCGGGCTCTACGGTGCCTACATGCCGTTCCTGACGCGTGGCGGGATCTTTGTTCCGTCGAACCGGCCATTCCGGCTTGGCGAACAGGTATTCCTGGTGCTTTCATTGCTGGATCGGCCACAGAAGTACCAGGTGCAGGGTACCGTGGCATGGATCACCCCGGCCGGTACGCCGATGAAAACGCCCGGCGTGGGCGTGCATCTGCCGGACGATGACAACGGCCGTGCGCTCAAGCGTGCGGTTGAGGAATTGCTGGGCAAGGCGATCGAATCAGGGCGGCCCACGCAGACCCTATAACCTAATGAATGACGCGAGGTTTTCCTCGCAAGTCTATGGATGTATGAGTAATTCTGGCTTTACAGTACGCCTGGCAACGCGCGACGACCTGGCTGGCATCGTCGATATTTACAACAGCACGGTGGCATCGCGCATGGTGACGGCCGATACCGAACCGGTTTCGGTGGCGTCGCGCGAAGCGTGGTTCGATGCGCACCAACCCGAGCGTCGCCCGCTCTGGGTATGCCATGCGGCCGATGGCCGGATGGCTGGCTGGGTCAGTTTCTCCGACTTCTATGGTCGCCCCGCGTATGGCGCGACGGCCGAGGTCTCGATCTATCTGCACGAGGATTTTCGTGGCCAGGGTTTGGGCCGCTTCCTGCTGGAAGCAGCGATTGCCCATGCACCGAAGGTTGGCGTGGATACGCTGCTCGGCTTCATCTTTGGCCATAACACACCGAGCCTGGCACTGTTCGAGCGCCATGGGTTTGCGCGCTGGGGTGACCTGCCGCGCGTCGCGGTGCTCGACGGGGTGGAGCGCGACCTCGTGATTCTTGGCCGCCGCCTGGCCTGATCCGTCCGGGGTACGCAATGTTCGTTGATTCCCACTGCCATATCGATTTTCCCGACCTGGCTCAGCGTCTGCCCGAATTGCTCGAGAACATGAGGGCCAACCAGGTCACGCATGCCTTGTGCATTTCAGTGACGCTGGAAGACTTTCCGCGTGTGCTGGCGCTGGCCGAGCAGCACCCGAACCTGTATGCCTCGGTCGGTGTGCATCCCGACTACGAGGAGGATGCCGAGGAACCTACGCTGGAACGCCTGGTTACGCTGTCCGCGCATCCGCGCGTGGTGGGTACTGGAGAAACCGGCCTCGACTATTACCGCCTCAATGGCCGCAGCATCGCCGACATGGAGTGGCAGCGCGAGCGCTTCCGCACCCACATCCGTGCCGCGCGTCAGACCGGCAAGCCGTTGATCATCCATACGCGTTCGTCGGCCGATGATACGTTGCGGCTGATGCGCGAGGAAAACGCGCGCGAAGCTGGCGGCGTGATGCATTGTTTCACCGAGACCTGGGAGATCGCCAAACAGGCGCTGGACGAAGGTTTCCATATTTCGTTCTCGGGCATCGTGACGTTCAAGAGTGCCGCCGACCTGCAGGAAACCGCACGCAAGGTACCGCTGGACCGGATGCTGATCGAAACCGATTCCCCGTACCTGGCCCCGGTGCCGTATCGTGGCAAGACCAACGAGCCGGCTTGGGTGCGCCATGTGGGCGAGTTCATCGCCAAGCTGCGCGGCGTGCCGGTGGAAACGGTTGCGGAACAGACGACAGATAATTTCTTTCGTCTTTTCAAGCACATAGATAGGAATTCTCATGCTTGAGATGAAGATTCGACGGTTGCTATCGACCATGATTCTGGTCGGATGCACGACCATGGCGGGCTGTGCGCTGGTGCATGCGGCGCCCGCTGACGACATGCGCAAGGCGGTGGAATTCGACGACGGCAACACCGTGCAAAAGCTGCTGGCGCGCGGCGTCGATCCGAACCTGGTGGATAACCGCGGCAATCCGATGCTGGTGGTGGCGCTGCGCGAAAAGTCGACCAAGGCGGCCACGGCACTGATCAAGGCCAAGAACATCGACTTCGAGAAGACCAACCCGGCCGGCGAGAACGCCGTGATGATGGCCGCGCTGCAGGGGCAGCTCGACATGCTCAAGCTGATGGTCGACGGCGAAGAAGCCGAGGTGAACAAGAAGGGCTGGGCGCCTTTGCACTATGCGGCCACGAACGGCCACAACGACGTGGTCAAGTACCTGGTGGACCATGCCGCGTATATCGACGCCGAGAGCCCCAACGGCACCACACCGCTGATGATGGCCGCGCGCGGCGGCCATATCGAGACCGTCAAGCTGCTACTCGACGAAGGCGCCGACCTGCGCCTGAAGAACCAGCAAGGCATGACCGTGATCGATTTTGCCGAGCAGTACAACCAGAAGGAAATTGCCGACGGCCTGAAGTCGCGCTGGCAGAAGCTTTATGGCAACGTGCCACCGCCGGCGCCCAAGCCCAAGCCTTACACACCGCCCAACGGCCAGCCACAGCCGAAGGCCCACTAGGCCGACCAGGCCCACCAGGCCGACGACTGAAGCCGGCTGCTACGGAAACTCGCGCTCGGAGATCGGTACCGAGCGCGATGTGCCGCCCGGCACCGCATAGAGCCTGAACAGGTTACGGTTGGCGCTGGTGCCGCCGGCCTCGCGGATCTCCGCAAGTTGAAAGCGCTCCGAACGGTAGATCTCTCCGGTATCTAGGCTTTGGTAGCGCAAGTCATAGTTGCCGGGCGCGATATTTTCCATCGTGAACGTCGATTCACCGCGTACGAAGCTGGTGCGTACGGGCAACGGCGTGTTGCCGTCGATGGCCACGAGCTTCAGCAGCACATCCGACCGACTCCCCGAATTGTCGACCGTCAGCGTCGATAGCCCGCTGCCGGCAAGCACCGGATAGCCGGGCAGATAGCCCGAAGTGTCGGGCCACGGCAGACCTCGCGGTGTCAGCGACGGACGCACATATTTGGCATCGCGTACCGACGTACTGGCGCCGGGCGTGATGGATCTTGCCAGCACCTGCACCGCGCTGGCCGATGCAGGCTTGGCGATGGCCCGCTCGGCAGAGGCTTCGCTGACTGCCGACCAGTCTCCCAGCATGATCACGATGACGGCGCCAATCGCCGCATACAACGCGAACGATCCATACTTCGGCAGCGGCGTGGCCGGGCCATCGTCGACCGGGCGCGCGGTGCGTTCGCGGCGGGGGCGGCGTGGCCGGGGCGGGGTCTCTGATGCAGGCTCAGCTCCCCGGGCGGAGGCACGCGGGCCAGGCTTGGGCGTCTGGCGTGGCGGCGCCTGCCGCTGCGCGGGCTGGGGATGGACCTGGGCTTGTGCCGCTGCCGTGCGTTGGGCTTGCGCGCGCCGCTGCTTCCGTTCGGCATCGATCTTTTCCTGCGCCGTGATCCACTGATCGTGCTCCGCGCGCCGTTCCGGATCGCGCAGCACGTCATAGGCCGCGTTCAGCAGCCGCATGATGCGATTGGCTTCCTCGCTGTCGGCGTGGCGATCGGGGTGGTATTTCTGGCTCAGGGACTTGTACGCGGCCCGGATCACTTCGGGCGGTGCGTCGCGTGAGACCTTGAGGTTGTCGTAGTGGGTATGCATCAAGCGGAATGGACGCAATAGCGGTAGTCGACCACAATTAACGGCAAGCCTCCGCCATTTTCAAGTCCGCATGCGCGTGCCCTGGGGCGGCGGTCCAAGTGTTGCGCGATCGGTAGTGCCAGTCTGCGGCTTGCCGAACAAAGCAGACAACTGTGGTGTTGCTGCGTCAGAGCGCCCTGGCCAGACGCGTCAGGCCGGCCTGGATCTGGTCCACGCCGATGCCGCCATAGCCAAACAGGATGCCGGGCCGTACCCGCTCGGTGCCGAACATGCCCGAGATGCCATACAGCCCCACCGAGGCGCGCGCGGCGCTGTCGATCATGGCGGCCTCGTCCACGCCGTCCGCGAGCAGTGCCACCAGATGGATGCCGGCCGCCGAGGGCAGCGGCTTGAACCAGCGCGACAGCTCGTTATCGAGACCATCCAGCAACATCGCGCGCCTGGCCGCGTATTCCTTGTGCATGCGGCGCAGGTGCTTGGCGAAGTAGCCGTCGAGCATGAACTTGGCCAGTGCAGTCTGCGTCATCGTGCAACTGTGCCAGTCACCGACCTGCTT